>Ga0207667_10000020_pt1 | contig 374770 bp, 305 predicted proteins | sample KBSCornC52_FD_184301 | JGI IMG/M metagenome (GOLD analysis project Ga0207667, IMG submission 184301) | Corn rhizosphere microbial communities from Kellogg Biological Station, Michigan, USA - KBS Corn C5-2 (SPAdes) (version 2) | ecosystem: Host-associated > Plants > Roots > Rhizosphere > Soil ...
GGTTATCGTTTACAGATCATATTGCTGACAAGTTGCACTCCTGCAGAGCTTGTTTCCTCTTATATCTGCTTCGGCTAATTAGTGAATTTCCCGATCATTTCCACCAACTATTTTTGTCATCATTACCGAAAAGTAAAATCATTTGTATTGCCGGTAATTATAAAGTCGGCCAGGCATTTGTCTGCAAGCTCTAAAATCATATTATCATCTGCATCAGAAATAAGATCAAGTGTAATTGTCGGGACAAATTTGGTCGCTTTGTCTTCTATGTCAACGAGCAGTGCTTCGGCGCGGGTGAAAAAGTCGTGGAATTTTGCAAATTTTGGCCTTGATAAAACTTCATAATATTCAGCCATTAATTCGTCGGAAACACATAATTGGATTTTGTCTTCAATAAAAAGTTCGTTTACGATTTTGTATGAAAACCCTTGCTGAATAATTGATGATACAATTACGTTTGTATCAATTACGATTTTTTGCATTTTGCCTGACCGCTTTTACTTCATTTGTTATTTCCTCCATTGTCATTTTCGAAAGCCCATATTTTTCCGCAAGTTCCTGGCATTTGTTCAAATTTTGTCGTGTCAGTTCCTTGCTGACGATGTCAACAAAATCAGTAAAAGTCAGTTTGTCATTTTTTATGCCAAATTTATTGTATTCAATTTCCGATATAGAAACATTTAATGTGCGCATGATTCCCTTAATATTTACTCAAATATACAAATAAGCAGCTAAAAAATTAAAAGGGGATTACTGCCTGACTTATCAAATTTAAGCGTTTAAGATTGGCGCTTTTAATTTCATCGATGACACATCCTGCTAAAATTAACTTACCTACATCTACTGCCGTCTTCTCAATGAATGAATTTATCAGCCAACCAAATTTAATCTGTCCGGTTAAGCGTAGTCGAAGTGCTTGAGTTTGGGTGGGTTTTGAAGAAAGGCTTTTTTCGCAATATCTAAATCAAAAGATGATTGTAAACGCAACCAAAACTTAGCTGATCCGCCAAATACGGCTTCTATTCTTAATGCAACATTAGGGGTTATTGAAGCCTTGCCATTCATTATATTAGATAATGTAGGCCGGGTAATTCCTAATAACTCCGAAGCTTTGCCAATTGTTAAACCCCGCCCGTCAATCAATTCCATTCTTAATATTTCGCCAGGGTGCGATAATTCCATATTTCTTTCCATTGCAGTAAATTTAATGTGTGTCTAAATAATCTAGATCAAATGCATTTTTGTTTTCAAATCGAAAAATAATACGATAATTGCCTGTAACATCTAAACTCCAATAGCCCTTTAAATGCCCTTTTAACGGATGCGGGCGAAGCGATGCAAATGCGGCAAGGTCTTGCGGAACTTCTTCCAAATCGTCGATAATTTGAAGTAAAAGGCTAATCTTTTTTAATTGAGCAGCGGGCAGCTTACTATTATCGTTGTTTTCCCACAACAATCGCAGCGCCTTATTCTTAATCGTTTTTATCATTTAATTGTATAGTGTAAAGATACACATTACACTCTCAAAAAAACAATATTAATATTTAAAGGGTTGATTAACGAGGAGAAAATTTAGATACTTTGAGTGTATCCGTCATGTAAGTCGCATAAGTTGTGTCGCTATAGTTCGAAATGACAGTGATTTTTGTCATTTGATAAAATGATTTTCTAATCTCCAACCTCTGATCTCTAACCCCTAATTAACCATCATCTTCAAAAACGAAAACAATTTTTCTTTCATTTCCCGGCGGTCGACGATGAAGTCGAGGAAACCGTGTTCTTGTACAAACTCGGCGGTTTGAAAGCCTTTTGGGAGGTCTTTTTTAATGGTTTCTTTTATCACCCTGGGGCCTGCGAAGCCGATCAGCGACCCCGGTTCGGCAATATTAATATCGCCGAGCATGGCGTATGACGCTGTTACACCGCCGGTGGTAGGGTCGGTAAGCAGCGAAATAAACGGTAGTTTTGCCTGCGACAACAAGGCCAGCTTCGCGGAGGTTTTGGCCATTTGCATCAATGAGTAGGCGGCCTCCATCATTCGCGCACCGCCTGATTTGGAAATCATCAGGAACGGGACCTTTTTTTCAATACAATAATCTATGGAACGGGCTATTTTTTCACCAACTACAGAACCCATTGAGCCCCCGATAAAGTTGAAATCCATGCAGGCGATCACCAGCGGCTGACCGCCAATTTTTCCATATCCCGACCTGATAGCGTCTTTGAGGCCGGTCTTTTTCATGGTCTCCTTTAACCTGTCGGCGTATTTTTTGGTATCCTCGAAATGCAGTGGGTCGCCGGACCGCAGGTCGGCAAATAGCTCTGTGAATTCGTTGTTGTCAAACAGCACAGAAAAATACTCTTTCGAGCCGATTCGCATATGATAGCCACAGTAATGGCAAACATATTGGTTTTCAACCTGTTCGGAATAGTGTAGCGGTTTTTTACATTCAGGGCACTTATTCCAGATCCCGTCAGGGGTCTCCTTCTTTTGTTCAGTGGTTGTAATTATCCCTTTTGATTCCCGTTTAAACCAAGCCATATCAATATCTATCTCTTTCAAATTATTACAAAGAAACGATTTTTTTTTAAGATGTGAGATTTTAGATACGAGATGTGAGATTAGTCGTTGAAATGTTGTAAAGTTGAAAGGTTGTGATGTTTTAGTGCAACAAAATCTACTTCAAACTAATACTCTTCTTTCGGACTTTGCGCTACCGCTAAAGCTAAGGGCGGCACACGTCAGACTTAGCCAACTTTCGGGCTAAAAAAATCTCACATCTCATATCTCAAATCTCATATCTAAATTTTAACTTCGCGCCAAATTAGTTTAATGGATTTAAAAAATTATAAAGGCGTTTTGCACGGTGACCAGGTGCAGGAGCTGTTCGAAGCCGCAAAAAAACACCAGTTTGCTTTGCCCGCTGTAAATGTGATAGGTACCAATACCGTAAACGCCGTGATGGAAACCGCAAAAGCGGTTAACTCGCCGGTAATTATCCAGCTGTCAAACGGAGGCGCGCAATTTTATGCGGGTAAATCGCTTGATAACTCAAAATTACAGGCCTGCATTTTAGGCGGTGTATCAGCTGCAAAACACGTGCACTTGCTTGCTGAACACTATGGAATAGCTGTAATTCTGCATACGGACCATGCCGCCCTGAAGTTTTTACCCTGGATAGACGGGCTGCTTGATCATGGCGAAAAGTTTTTTGCTGAAACCGGCAAACCGCTGTTTTCATCACACATGCTTGACCTTTCGGAAGAGCCGCTGCATGAAAACATCGAAATTTCCGCCAAATACCTGGCCCGCATGGCAAAAATGGGCATGACGCTTGAGATTGAATTAGGCGTCACCGGCGGAGAGGAAGACGGCGTTGACAACTCGGATGTCGACAGCTCGCGCTTGTACACCCAACCCGAAGACGTAGCTTATTCATATGAAGAACTTTCAAAGGTAAGTCCGCGCTTTACTGTTGCAGCTGCCTTTGGCAATGTGCATGGCGTTTACAAACCGGGCAACGTAAAGCTGCAGCCGGTTATATTGCATAACTCGCAGGAGTATTTAAGAAAGAAATTTAGTCTTGTTGCCGAAAAGCCTATCAATTTTGTTTTTCATGGCGGATCAGGCTCAAGCCAGGAAGAGATCAGGGAAGCGATCTCGTACGGCGCTATAAAAATGAACATCGATACCGATATGCAATGGGCGTATTGGGAAGGCATCAAAGATTATTACAAGTCAAAAGAGGCTTACCTGCAAAGCCAGATAGGTAATCCAGAAGGCGAAGACTCTCCCAACAAAAAATATTACGACCCGCGTGTATGGTTACGCAAAGGCGAAGAAAATTTTGTTAAAAGGCTTACCGTTGCTTTCGGCGATTTGAATTGCCTGGATGTGAATAGTAAATTATAGGTGAAAGCAAAAAGCAGAAAGCGAAAAGCTTTTTTTGCTTTCTGTTTTTTGCTTTTTGCTCAATAAACCATGTCTCAAACAATCCAGGTAAGCAAGGTAACGGATCCGGAACTGCTTGAAATAGTGTTCGCCATTCGGCGCGAGGTTTTTGTTGGCGAGCAAAACTGTCCGCCCGAACTTGAGTGGGAATTTGAGGATGAATCGAACCATTTCCTCGCTACCGTAAATGGCGAGCCTGCCGGCGCCTCCCGCTGGCGTAAAACCGATAAAGGTTATAAGCTGGAGCGCTTTGCCGTACTTAAAAAATTTCGCGGATTTGGAGTAGGGCAGGAGCTGGTAAAAGCTGTTTTAAATGATCTGCCGCCCGATGCCACTTATGTTTATATGCACGCCCAATTATTAGCAATACCTTTATACGAGAAGTTTAATTTCCAAAAAATTGGCGATGAATTTGAAGAAGCAGGGATAAGGCACTTTAAAATGGTTAGAAAGTAATTTCGGACTTCGGATAGCCGCCTTCGGATATTAAACTCCTACTTGTCATTTCGACGAGGTACGAGGAGAAAACTTTTCGAACTATGCTATGTTGCGACTAGTTATTGATTTACCTCGTCATTCAAAAATGTCCAATTAGGGTTTAAAGATGCTATTAACGCATCTTTCTTTTCCCGGCGCCACTTTTTTATTTCCCTCTCTCTTTCTATTGCATAACTAATATGTGTAAAATGTTCAAAGTAAACCAGGTTATAACAATAAAATCTTCCCGCGAAAGTTTTATTATTCCCCTTGTTTTCAAAATGTTCATATAACCGACGGCTTAAATCATTTGTCACGCCGACATACAATACTGTTTTAGTTGGATTGGTAGTGATGTAAACGTAAAAGTTATAGTTCCACATAATTCGTCAGATTGTCGCTTTGAAAAGTTTTCTCCTCGCACCTCGTCGAAATGAGATGTTTTATTTAAATATCCTCCCCGAAAAATCCACCGCTTCGCGAAATTTACCGTAATTAAGCTCAAGAGGCTCGTTTTGTGATTGCAGGTAGCCAATAAGGTTTTCTGTTGCGATATTGCCTGTGAGCTCGTCTTTTGCCATCGGGCAGCCTCCGTAGCCTTTCAGTGCAGTGTCAAATCGTTTGCAGCCGCTTTGGTAAGCTGCCTCAATCTTATCATGCCAGGCATCAGGGGTAGCATGCAAATGAATGCCAAATTCTGTGTTTGGAAATTGATTGGTTAGCGAGGGGTATATTTCGCTGATCTGTTCGGCCGTTGCCATGCCGATAGTGTCCGCCAGCGCAATTACATTTATGTTTTCGGCAACGAGTTTTTCGGTCCACTGTTGCACAAGTTCAATATTCCATGCATCGCCATAAGGGTTTCCAAAACCCATTGATAAATAAACCAATAGGTCCTGACTTGTATCGCTGCATAGCTCTTTTATTTTTTTTACGATATCAAATGCTTCATTTATCCCTGAATTTGCATTCCTGCGCTGAAAGGTTTCGGAAATAGAAAACGGGAACCCCAGGTAGGTTATCTGCGGATGCTTCGCCGCTTCCTCGGCCCCGCGATAGTTCGCCACAATTGCCAGCAACTTCGACCGCTCACTGCTTAAATCAAGCTTTTCCAAAACGGCGGCGGTATCCTGCATTTGGGGAATGGCTTTTGCCGAAACAAAGCTGCCGAAATCAATGGTATCAAAGCCGACCTGCAGCAGCAGATTGATATAAGCCGCCTTTAATTCAGTAGGCACAAACTCATGAAGCCCCTGCATGGCATCCCGTGGGCATTCTGTCAGTTTTATTTTTGATACCATAGGATTTTGCCGGCCTAAAACTTTTGATTGTAAATCGCTGATTTTTGCATAATACCCTCATTCAGTTCATCAGTCAGCGCGTCGACATATCTTTCAAACGACTCGATGAGCTTTCTTGCGTCTTTTGCTATGCGCCTTGATTCAGTGTTGGTAGCCTTTTCGTATATATCATACAAAGTTTCCCGTTTATTTCCATTTTGAGTGGGACGATAAATTGTTACGTTGCTTATGGTATAACGATAGGCCCCGTTTTTAAGATCGAGGGTTATTGCAAACTGCACTGTATAAGGATCAACATTATCGCCATCGTCGCCTATATAAACCGGGTTTATGTTTAGGTCCTGCGTGGTTGTAAAGATCAGTTTGCCTTCCTCCTGGTACCCGTAGTTTTGCTGAAAATTTTTCGAAGCCATAAACTGGATCACCCGCACATAAATCAGGCCCTCGGGAAGGCTATCCGCCTTTACAGTTTTTTGATAATAAGCATGTTTGCCATCAACTTTTAATTTTATAGAGTCTGGCAGCGAATTATCTTTGCTAACCGCGCCTTTTGAAAAGGCCGCCATCGAAATTGTACCAATAGCAAAGAATAATACAAGCGTTTTCATGGAGCGGAAATTATAAGGCTAATATAGGACGTAAAATTAAGATACGGGAAGTATGCGCCCGTAAAATAAACTCCTCGACAAGGCATTTTTTTCTAACCTCTAATCCCCAACCTCTAATCACTTTTTACCGTTTTTTCCCTCGCCGCTTCCTTTTTAAATCTTCTTACAATCAGCCTTGCGCCGCCATTATAAGTAAGGTAGCTACCTGCCCAGTTTATAAAAACAATGATCTTGTTCCTGAAGCCCAGAAGCGAAACCAGGTGAACAAACATCCATATCAGCCAGGCAAAAAATCCCTGGAACTTTAATTTCCCTAAATCCGCTACAGCTTTGTTGCGGCCTACCGTGGCTAAGGACCCTTTATCAAAATATTTAAATGGCACAGTAGGTTCGCCATTGATAAGTTGCTTGATGGTTTTTGCAACGTGATTACCCATTTGAATGGCTACCTGCGCAACACCCGGATGGCCTTTTGGCGTTTCATCGGTTATCATCGCCGCCACGTCGCCAATGGCAAAAATATTCGCGCTGCCTTCGATCCTGCTAACGCTGTCCGTTTTTATCCTGTTACCATGAAGAATGCTGTCTTTTGCTATGCCCCTGGGAACAACTCCCATTACCCCCGCCGACCATATTACGTTTTTGGTGCGGATGGTTTTGCCGCCTTCAAATTTTATTTTGTCCCCGTCGTAGTCCTGTACTTTAGTATTTACCAGCACTTCGACGCCCATATTCTTCAAAAATCTTTCAGCGCCCTTTGAAGCCTGTTCAGACATGGCCGCCAATACCCTGGGCTGAAACTCAACCAGGTAAACATTCATGTGTTCTTTTTTCAGCTCGGGATAATCCTGCGTCAGAATATGGTTGCGCAGCTCGGCCAAGGCCCCGGCAAGCTCAACGCCCGTTGGCCCGGCGCCTACCAACACAAAATTCAGGTATGCCTCCCTTTCTTCCCTGGTATTGTGCAATACTGCTTCCTCGATATTTTGCAGGATCAACGACCGCAAATTAAGCGCTTCAGGGATAGATTTCATCGGCATTGCATTGTGCTCAATGTCCTTATTGCCAAAAAAGTTGGTGGTCGAACCGGTGGCGATCACCAGGTAATCGTAGGGGATTTCGCCTATGGTGGTATCGATGGTGTTCTTGTCAGCGTTTACCTTTGTGAGCTCAGCAATCCGGAAGCGGAAGTTTTGTTGTTTTGAAAAATTTTTCCTTAACGAGAAGGCAATCGAGTCCGCCTCAAGGCTGCCCGTTGCTACCTGGTACAATAGCGGCTGAAAGGTATGATAATTGTGTTTGTCGATCATTAAAACCTCTACCGGTTCATCCTCAAGTTTGGTGGCAACTTGCAGCCCGCCGAAACCACCGCCCACGACGACCACCCTGGGACGTGCTGGTTTATGTTTGTCGTTGTTCATTATTCAATGGTATGGCGCTGGTCTTTTGTTCGTTATATGTGCCTGCGGTTATTGACCTTTATGGCCATCGCCGAAGAGTTCCCGCCCGCGCCCGTAAAAGAAACACATAGCAAGTTGGTTTGTGTGCGCGGGTTTTAAATAATACAAATTATTACCTGCTAAAGACAGGGTATACAACTTAAAAAAGTCGCAAATAAGGCGTTCACAAACTGCTGCTATGCGTTCATTTTAAATCTTACCACAATTCAAGTATTTGATTTTCAGACTGTCACGTTTTTTTTGCCAGGTGCTATTGTGAAGTGACCGTGAACATCATTGATTTGCAGCCTTGGCTATCTCAGCGTTTTGAAGCGAATCGAGCTGTATGTACAAAATAAGCTTTTTGCAATTCCGCCCGCGCCCTTTTGCTCCAGATTGTTACCCTTTGCCGGCTTCGATATTCAAGTCCTCGGCTGTTTTAAAATCACCGAGCTCAATTTCGGCATTGCAGATCACCTTTTCAGCAACCGCTGATTCACAATCTTCATTACCATATCCCTGTAATTACGGCTCATGGGTAAGGGTTTGCCGCCGATCTTGATTTCGTTACCCTCAATGGAATCGATCTTCGAGCAGTTTACGAGGTACGATTGGTGTATCTTAATGAACTCATCCGCCGGGAGCTGCGATTCCAGGCTTTTCATGGTGAGGTAAGCGATGATTTTTTTTCGATCGGTGTAAACACTCACGTAATTGCCCACGCTTTCGGCATAGAGGATGTCGTTTAGCTCAATTTTTTCAATCCTTTTGTCGCTTTTTATAAAGATATAAGAGGGAAGGGGCGCGCCGCTGGTGCGGGTCTTCATCTGGTAAAAGTCTTTTGCTTTTTGCACCGCTTTCAGAAAACGGCTTAGCGCGAAAGGTTTTAGCAGGTAATCGATAATGTCCAACTCATAGCCTTCGAGCGCATATTGAGGGAAAGCGGTGGTAAGTATCACCATCGATTCAACATCCATTTTTTGCAAAAACTGCAGGCCTGATACTTTTGGCATTTCAATATCAAGAAATATCATATCTACGGCATTGCTCTTCAAAAAGGCTTCCGCCTTCATGGCATTTTCAAATTTACCCTGCATATCCAAAAAAGGCACCTGTTCTACAAACTCATGCAGTATTTTACGGGCAACAGGCTCATCGTCCACTATAATGCAGCTGAGTTTCTTCATAGCGTGAGCGTTAAGTGCACATGGTAAATGTTTTGATCCTTGCTGATGTTAAGCTGGTAACGATCCTTATACAACAGTTCCAGCCTTCTCACAGCGTTGTTCAGCCCGATGCCGCCTGGCGCAGGCTCCGATTCGTCAAAGGAGTTGTCGCAGGTGAAGTCAATCCTTTCATCTTTCTCACTCAATGCTATTACGATACTATTGTCGCTGTTGTCGCCCCTTGAGGCATGTTTAAAAGCATTTTCTACAAAAGCCATAAATATAAGCGGCACAATTTTAACAGCGCCGTTTTGAATGTTCACATTTAAGGTAACCTGCACATTATCATTGCTGCGTGCCTTTTGCAGGGCCACGTAATTTTGCATGTATTTTACTTCCTTCTCCAGCTCAATCATATCCACGTCGGCTTCATAGAGGTTGTACCGCAGCAGATCGGAGAATTGCACCATCATGTCCCGCGCCTGGCGGTTATTCATGTCGATAGTACCGTAAATGGTATTAAGGCCATTAAAAAGGAAGTGCGGGTTGAGCTGCGAGCGCAGGTATTTCAATTCGGTTTGCAGCTGGTTTATCGCCACATTTTTAACCCGCTCCTCCTGCTCCGACCATTTTTGCGTTATATACAACATCGTCGTGATCACGCTGCAGCATAGGCCATAAACAAAATTTTCCCAAAAACCCGAACTTGTTTCAATCGGCTCGTCGTGCAAAAGCACACCGTGTATAAAGTGATTATAATGGCCTACGAAGACTGTATACAGCAAAACTAACCCGCCCAGCCCGGCAAAATATAAGCCGAACAGCCGCTTTTCCAGCAAGTAGGGTATTAGTAACGCCCCGTTTGCCTTTATCATCAGCGCAAAAATGGAAAAGTGCACGATGACGGTAAACATGTAAGAAAAACAGGCTTGCACCGTATTAACCGTATAAACCGGTTTTTCAATGACGAGGGCCCCGATATATGCAGCAAAAAAGAGCAAATAATAGGTATAGCGTTTTAAATACATGGCGCTGTTTAGCCTTTATAGCACTATAAAGGTATTTCATTGATCTGGAATCCCGAAATGCACCTTTGGGACAGGCGCCGGTTATCACGGAAAATGGTATAGTTATCAGGTGAATTGTGCGCCATGTCATATAAATTTTTCTTGTATTGGTTTTATAAACATCAAAAAATGATTTAATTTTAAATTTGAACAGCAATACCCTATTATCAAATATGTCGTCCTCACCAAACATCAAACTGGCTGTGCCATTTTTTATGGTGCGCGATATGGAAAACTCGCTGAAATTTTATGTAAAAGAACTTGGTTTCGAAGTGACCAATCAATGGACGCCGCAGGGAAAAATAGAATGGTGCTGGCTGCAGCGCGAAGGAGTTTCGCTAATGCTGCAGGAACCCCGCGATAAGGATAAATTCGACAAAGAGGGGCCGAAAGGGAAAGGCATATCTATTTGCTTCCAGTGCGTCGACGCGCTTGCCTTATATCATGAATTCGTAGCCAATGGTGTTGACATTGACGAGCCTTTTGTCGGGAATAATATGTGGGTGGTGGGTTTCACCGACCCGGATGGTTACCGCCTTGACTTTGAAAGCCCTACCGATGTGCCGGAGGAAACTAAATATTCGGAGTGGTTTAAGTGAATATTTCAACCGCGCAAAGTCACCAGTACCTTCCAATTTAGCTTTTTGCCGATTTCACGCAAAACCTTCCTGTTACGTAGAATATCCCCACGGCTGTCAAATAATTTTTTTCATCACGTATACCGTTGATACTTTTATAGAAGGACGGGCTGCATTGTAACAAACAACACCTGCAGGTCATCCAATTAACACTAAAAACCAACGCAATGAAAAAAGTTATACAATTCGGAGAAACTGTGGCAGGCTATAACATTCCTGTTTTAAATGAGCGGGAAATAAGGGCAGCCGCGGGGATTCTATTTTTGCTGATGTACACCTCGTTAATGCTCATCCTGTTTAACAATGATTTTGTGCTGATAAAGTATGGTATAATTATATTCTTTACTGATTTTATCATACGCGTGTTTGTTAACCCCCGGTTTTCACCTACGCTGATCCTCGGACGTTTGATCGTACGGAACCAAAACCCGGAATATGTGGGGGCCAAACAAAAGAAAGTTGCCTGGATAATTGGTGTGGTTTTGGCGGCTATTATGTTCGTTTTCCTCGTTCTCGTAAATGCGTATAGCCCGATAACCGGTATCATCTGCCTGGTTTGCCTTATTTTCCTGTTTTTCGAATCGGTGTTTGGTATTTGTTTGGGATGTAAGTTTTATTCAGTTTTTTTTAAAGACCAGGTGCAATACTGCCCCGGCGAAGTTTGTGATGTAAAATCGAAACAGGATATTCAAAAAACATCAAAAGCCCAGATGCTTGTTATAGCTGGATTGGTCGCATACATTGTCCTTACTGCCTTCTTATTTAACGGCGAGTTCAGCAAAAAACCGCGTGACCTTTTTGGAATTAATAGTAGTGCACAGGCTAAAAAGTAGAGGTGCAAGGCAAAGCGTCTCTACCCCGAATTTGATAACATTAATGCGCCGATAAAGAAATTATGGACACCCCAGCCCCAATATATTCCTTACACCACCGCCAGACTGATTTCATAGCCCCCGAAAGTGCATTGGAAAATTATTTCGCGAAGTTCCGGGAGGGTATTATCGGCCGGCAGCAAAGTTTTGAGTCTCCTTTCGGGGAAAAAGAAATCATCTATGCCGATTGGACCGCGAGCGGCAGGGGCTATCGCCCAATTGAAGAATTTATACGGAAAAAGATATTACCCTTTGTTGCAAACACGCATACCGAAGCTACCGTTACCGGGACTTTGATGTCGAAAGCTTACGAGCAGGCGAAAGTTATAGTTAAGCAGCATGTTGGTGCAAACAGCGATGATATATTGATTTTTTGCGGCAGCGGTATGACAGGCGCGGTTAACAAGTTGCAAAGGATACAGGGGCTGCGGGTGCCGGAAAGGCTTATGGACTATATGAAACCGCAAGCCGGATCCTTGCAGTTGGACGAAATGTTGAGGCCTGTTGTTTTCGTGACACACATGGAGCATCACAGCAACCAGGTTAGCTGGCTGGAAACCATCGCCACGGTAGAGATAATTCAACCCGATGCAAGCGGCAATGTCGATTTGGCACACTTTGCAAACTTGCTGGAACGCTTTAAGCACCGGAAGAACAAAATTGCAGCAATTACCGCTTGTTCTAACGTTACGGGCATTGAAACGCCATATCACGAAATTGCAAAAATGATCCATGCGCAGGATGGCCTATGTTTTGTTGATTTTGGCTGTTCCGCGCCTTATACCAATATCAACATGCATGCAAAAGAACCGGGCGCACATTTGGATGCCATTTATTTTTCGCCGCATAAATTTTTGGGCGGCCCCGGCACGCCGGGTGTTTTGGTCTTTAATAAAAATCTTTATAAAAACACCATCCCCGACCAACCGGGAGGTGGCACAGTAATATACAGCAACCCCTGGCGCGGCCGCGATTACGTTGCCGGCATTGAACAGCGGGAAGATGGCGGTACGCCCCCGTTTTTGCAGGGCATAAAAGCGGCGATGTGCATGAAGCTGAAGGAGGAGATGGGTGTTGAAAATATCAGCAAGCGCGAAGAAGAACTGCTGCGGATCATTTTCGACAGGTTTGCAAAAATGAAAAATGTTGAAGTATTGGAAGGTGCCGTTAGAAAAAGGCAGGGTGTAGTCTCATTTATCATAAAGAGGGCGCATCACAACCTGGTCACCAAAATATTGAACGACAGGTTTGGCATTCAAATGAGAGGCGGCTGCTCCTGCGCCGGAACCTATGGGCATATACTGCTGCGGGTTGACGAAACGAGGTCGCGCGAAATATTAAAAGCGATTTATGCAGGGGATATGTCCTGCAAGCCGGGCTGGGTTAGGCTGTCCATACATCCAACCATGACCAACACAGAAATTAATTTTGTTATGGATGCGATTGAACAGGTGGCGGTCAACATTAAGGAATGGGGGAAGAGTTACAGATATGATGCAGAATCCGGCGAATATGCGTTCAGTGGGTTTGGGGCAGATGAACAAGAAAAAGTTAAACAGTGGTTTGATGTTTCACTTTGGGATAGGCCTGTTTCTTTGCAAGGCATGCCGGATGTTGTTAAAGTGAGAAAGTTAATACTGAATAATGAGCGCTGAATACCGGGCGACGAAGGTAGCGGAATAACATGTTTGCGTTTCTATCATCAGGGTGCCTTCTTTACTGCCTGTTTTGGTTTAATAACAGCAAACGTATAAGTATAGCCATACCTGGAAACCGGAATTTCAAAAAGCTGGCAGGAAAAATTCCCGTTGTTAAAAATTTCTAAATGAATGGGATTGTTATATAAAATAACCGGGTTTCTATCGCTAACCGCTAAGATCCGCTGCATAAATTCGGTGATCATCGCCTCTTTAAACGGATTGTATAGGTAGAAGATATTGCCTTCCTTAGGAAAATCATCAAATATGTTTTCGCATCGTATTTCAACGTTTTTGAACCGCTTAAGACGCTTTTTTGTTTTTTCTCCTACTACAGAGTTTATTTCGTAGCCTATCATCTTATTTCTCAGGCCTTTGTAAAGCAGGTAGTTGAATACCCTTCCTTTACCGCATCCAACGTCTATAATGATATCATTTTCATCAAGCTTTGAATACTCAAAGAAAATTACTTCCAGTTCTTCATAATTGGTGCTTACCGTTTTTATGATATTGTCATTGTCAATACTGGGTATTTCACCTGCTAAAAACGTTCTTTGGGTGGCTAAATCTATCTTCAGCCTGAGCAATTGACGCTCGATGTACTTGAAAGGGTTCATGGCCAGGGGTATCTGCAGCCAAGTTAAGAAAAATAACAGAATTTAATTTATCGATTCCCATCTAAGGGATTTTATTGAAGCCATATTTCAGCAGTTGAGTGAAGGTGAACTGAAATTAGGCTTGGGTTCAGGCCGCCATAGCTAAAGCACCCCTTAAAGTACAAATTGCTTTTAGCAGGATGAACCAGGGTTAACCGGAAATGAAAATCCGCGTATTCGGGCGTGGGAAGTAATTGTTACGCAGGTGGAAACGTTTGCAGCAAACCTTATGCTGCAAACTCAATTTTTCGTACGTATTTTTCTACGGCTTCGGTAGACGTTCTACCGGCCTTAACGGCCTCTGTTAATTCGTCTTTGCTTATTCCAAATTCATTTGACCAATAGTCCAGGTCATTATCATCTTCCAGACCGACAATTTTATTGTCCGGCATCGTTGTTTCTGATTTGTTTTCCATAACTGACGTCATTAATTTGATGTCTACAAGAGTATGGAATTAGTGTTACTTAAACATTACTGTTATGTTAAGCTAATGTTAACAAAAAGAAATGGCGTGCTTTGCCGGTGTGCGAGAACCGGACTCGACTGTGAATAAAAAAGGTTGTAAAAGTTGTAAACCAAGTTACGACTCTTACAACCCTTTATCAATGTAGTTAGCTGGTTGAATCATACCAGGCTGATTATTTAGAAGGCTCAATTTGCAAACCGTTCACTAAATCAACGCCGATCAAACCATGCACCGACTTATCGCAAATCCTTTTTGCCAAAATCAATAATTACCGGCGTTGCAACGCAGATGGATGAATATGTTCCGAAACATACACCTATTAATAAGGCAAACGAGAACCCGCGGATAACGTCTCCGCCGAAGATAAACAGTACCAGCAATATCAGCAATACAGTTAAGGCGGTAATAATAGTACGGCTTAAAGTATTGTTAATGGCATCGTTGATAACTGCTTTCGGGTCATCGGTTTTTGCATGGTGCAGGCTAAGGAACTCACGGATACGGTCGAATACAACCACAGTATCGTTAATCGAATAACCTATAACGGTCAGTATTGCGGCTATGAACGATTGGTCAATATCCAACGAGAACGGCAGTACGTCCTTAAATATCGAGAAAAAGGATAATACCATCAGCGCATCGTGTGCCGTGGCTATCATCGCACCCAAACTGAACTGCCATTTTCGAAACCGGATAAGGATGTATGATGAAATAATGATAATGGCAAAGATTACGGTTAACACCGCCGATTTCTTTAACCCGATGGCTATGGTTGGGTTAACTTTTTCGTGCTCCCCTATATTGGCCCGGGTAATACGCGTTTGCGGGTTTGTGCCCAGTGCCTTTATAAGTGCATCCTGCACCTTTGTATCTGCGGTGCTTGCGGTATCATCGATCAGGTACTTTGTTGTTATGCTTAGCCTATCGGCGCCGAAGGTTTTAACTTCGTTATTGCCCTTGCCGAGATTTTTTTCAACTATCTGGCGCACCATTTCGGTGGATACGTTTGGATTGTTAAACTTGACAATATAATTACGCCCGCCGACGAAATCGACACCATAATTAAATCCCTGCACAAACATGGATATGATACCCAGCAATATAAATGAACCTGAGAATATGTAAAATTTGAAACGGTTTTTTACGAAAGCATAGTTGGCATTTTTAAAGGTATGCGAGCTCCAGGGGTTTGAGAATTTTATGTCCCATCCCTTTTCAACCATATACTCAAATATCAGCCTCGATATCAACAGCGAGCAGAACAATGAGGTGATGATACCGATCATGAGCGTTATTGCGAAACCCTGGATAGGGCCGGTACCAAAAATATACAAGATAAGCCCTGTAAGGAAGGTGCTTATATTTGAGTCGAGAATAGACGAAAGCGCATGTTTAAAACCATCGTTAATAGATATCCGCAGGGATTTTCCGAGCGCAAGTTCTTCCCGCACACGTTCATAGATCAGTACGTTGGCATCAACCGATAAACCGAATGTGAGCACGATACCGGCAACGCCCGGCATGGTTAGCACGGCGCCAAGGCTGGTAAGCACCCCCATCAGGAAAAAGATATTTATAAGTACCGCGACTACCGCAACGGTGCCCGCACGATTGTAATAGGCGATCATAAATATCATCACCACTAACAAACCGACAACGTTTGACAGCAAACCCGCTTTGATAGCTTCCTGGCCTAATGACGGACCTACAACTTGTTCCTGAATAATATGCACCGGCGCGGGTAAACGGCCTGCCTTTAATACGTTGGCTAAGTCTTTTGCTTCCTCGGTGGTAAAGCTGCCCGAAATTGACGAGATACCGCCGGGTATAGGGTTATCAACGCGTGGCGCTGAATATACGTTGTCGTCCAAAACAATTGCTATCGACTGGTGATTGTTCGGATCGGCGCAAGCCTCCGTCGTTACCTGGCTCCATTTTTCGGCCCCGTCCGAATTCATGACCATTATAACCTCAGGGCTGCCTTTCTGATCTACATCCGGCCGCGCATCGTTAACCACGTCGCCGGTTAATACCGGGCCATTATCGGCGCCAACTAATTTTATCGCGTATAATTCAAATGTTTTGGTTTTGCCTACCGGTTTTACCCCCCATAAAAATTTCATGCTTTGGGGAATTGTTGATTTTACATCCGGGCTGTGCAGGTATTTATCAACTTTAGCAGTGTCCTTTACATCGGCGGTACCTACTACCGGTCCGCGCCCGTATTCGGCCTGGCCGTTCTGGCCCTGGAAGATCATCGGTTTTAAAACCGAGAACAATGGGTTTTGATCATTGAATTTTAGCTTGCTGTTTAGGGACGATGTATCCTTCGCCCCGCTCTTTTGCACCTTGTTCAACAAGGACAAACCACTCTTTGACGTATCTTTTTGCGCGGTCTTCTGAACTTTGTTTAAAAGGGCCAGGCCGCCTTTTGACGTGTCATTTGCAGCAGCTGCCGGCTTTTTAGCAACACTTGTGGCTACCGCTTTAGTGGTATCCTTCGCGCCTGCCTTGATTTTTGCAGCTATCAGGTTGTTTATGCCCGACAATACGGGGTATGCCTGCGGGTTGTCGTAAGTTTGATAAAACTCCAGTTTAGCTGTGCCCGATAAAAGTTTGCGCACCCTGTCAGTCTCCTTTATCCCGGGAAGCTCAATTAAAATACGGTCGGTTCCTTTTTGCAGCTGTATGTTAGCATTTGCAACCCCAAACTGGTCAATACGTGTGTTCAGGATGGTAAACGATTGTTGTATGGCGGTGGCCGCCTGGTCTTTCAAATAAGTTTCAACTTCGGCGTTTGTAGCATTGAATTTAAGGTGATCTTGATTATCCCTGGTTGAAAAGATGGTAGCCAAGTTCCCGTTCGGATTGATCTTTTCGTATTCCTGGATAAATAGGGTAATAAAATCTGTCTGGCTGCCCGCGCGCAGATCGCTCTCGGCTTTAGCCAGCGCCAGGTTAAACGCCGGGTCAGGGTTATTATTTGATAACTTTTTTACGAGATCGGTTAAAGCAATCTGCATAGTCACGCTCATACCGCCCTGTAGGTCGAGGCCCAGGGCAAGTTCCCTTTGGCTCACGTATTGGTAATCGTGTTTTAATATTGGATATACCGGTTGAGTGGCAATAGAGTCCAGGTATGCCTTATACCTTGGAGAAGTTGTATCCCCCTTAGCATAAGCAAGCGCATCATCCTCAACTTTATGGCCCACCCAAGTAAACGACAACTGGTACAAGCATACAGCCGCCAGCAATATGGCGAAAAATTTAACAACCCCTTTACCTTGCATTGTGAATCAAATATGTAATTAATTAGTTTATAAGCGTTTTTAAATAAGACGGCAAATCTAATAAAAATTCGTAAGCATGGAATTTTTAATTCAAATTAGCGGCCGGAGCCTGGAGATCAGAGGGTAGTTGGCTGAAAATAAAGAGGTTTAAAGCCATTTTTTCTTTCAGATGCCAGATTCTAACGTTTTTCAAACAAAAAACTAATCTCCAACCGCTAACCTCTGATCTCCCTTTCAAGCATAATAAAAGAATACGGCAAGGAATTTTTTTCATCCGGCTGATGATCTTCGTGCGAAACTTCTTTCCACTCGTTTTTATTTAATTCAGGGAAAAGGCTGTCGCCCTCAAAGTTTTTATGGACGATGGTTAAATAGATACGATCTGTTAAATGCAGGGATTGCCGGTAGATTTCGGCGCCGCCGACTATAAATACCTCCGGCTCACCTTCGCACAGGGCCAGGGCAGCTTCTATTGAATTTACCACTTCGCAGCCTTCAATAGTGATTTGCTGCCGCGTAATGATAATGTTTCGGCGCCTGGGCAAGGGTTTTCCAACCGATTCATAGGTTTTACGGCCCATGATAACGGTATGGCCGGCAGTGATCTCTTTAAAATGCTTAAGGTCGTTCGGGAGATACCAAAGCAGCTTATTGTCCTTGCCTATAACGTGATTTTCAGAAGTGGCTACTACGGCGGATACTATCATTAGTTGTTGTTGATATTAGCGAGTCTTTCTTCAATCCAATTGACAATTCCCTCAAATCGCAGGCCACCGGTACTGGCGGCAATTGTCATATCGTACTTCTCATTTTCACTGGCTGAGATGTCACAGTCGTAGTCGAGCAAAATCAATCTCAATAATAAAAAAGCGATGCGCTTGTTGCCATCCATAAATGGATGATTAATAATAACGCTTTCAAATATTGCCGCCGCCTTAGCAACAGCAGTGGGATATAGTTCTTTTTGATCAAAAGTCATGTAAGGTCTTGCCAATGCAGAAAGTAACACATTTTTATCCCTGATACCGGCGGCGCCGCTATATCTATCGATCAGGTCATTATGAAAATATATTACAGCATCAAGGTCGATCATTTAGCAAGCCTTTCAAAAAGCTTGTCGTCTTCAGAAAGGATTTTTTTATAATTTTTATATCGCTTTACCTGGCCGGGCGATTGATGTTGAATTTGCTTTATGTAGTCCAATATATCCGGTAACGCATCTTCCCGAACCTGCTCCAATTCTTTCTTAATTTCGGTTTTATATTGTATCGTTGTCATATTCAAAAATACTAAAAATAATCAAACCGCCACCGCACCCTTTATATGCGGCCAGGGATCATAATTCTCTAAAGAGAAATCTTCAAATTTAAAGCCAAAAATATCCTTTACATCAGGGTTTATCCGCATCGTAGGCAAGGGGCGGGGCTCGCGGCTCAATTGCAAGGTTGCCTGTTCCAAATGGTTATTGTATAAATGTGCATCGCCAAAGGTGTGCACAAAGTCGCCGTAATCCAGGCCGCATACCTGGGCCACCATCATGGTGAGCAAAGCGTAAGAGGCAATATTAAAAGGTACCCCCAAAAATATATCTGCGCTGCGCTGGTACAACTGGCAAGAGAGCTTGCCCTTTGGCTTCTCCGCCGATTGGCGGAGGCCGGGGGGCGGCGGCTCCACATAAAACTGGAACAGGCAATGGCAGGGAGGGAGCGCCATTTGGTTGATATCCGCGACATTCCAGGCCGAAACGATGAGGCGGCGCGAATCGGGATTGGTTTTTATCATGTGCACCAACTGGCTGATCTGGTCCACATGCCCGCCATCCGGTTTTGGCCACGAACGCCATTGGTAACCGTACACCGGACCAAGGTTGCCTTCAGCATCAGCCCACTCGTCCCATATCCTCACCCCATTGTCCTTTAGATATTTTATATTGGTGTCGCCGCTTAAAAACCATATCAGCTCGTGGATGATAGATTTAAGGTGAAGTTTTTTTGTCGTCACCATGGGGAAGCCATCTTGCAGGTTGAAACGCATCTGGTAACCAAACACGCTAAGGGTGCCGGTGCCGGTGCGGTCGTGCTTTTGCGCGCCGGTTTCCATCACATGCTTCATCAGGTCGAGATATTGTTTCATTTTGTTGGTTTGTAATAGTTGTAACAAGTTGCAGATGTTGTAAAAGTTATAAAGGTGTAAGCCAAAACCTTTACAACCCTTCCAACTATTACAACATTTTTAACCTAATAAATGCAAATAAAAATAATCTATTTTTGCCATCCTACTGTTGTTTAAAAATAGATGCTGTGTTAATCATTTTATAATCATAATCTTTATATTTGTATATGGAAACATTGGTTGCACATCCGACTACCAAAGAACAAATGAATGCCATAAAAGCATTTATGAAAGCACTGAAAATAGACTTTAAAGTTGAAAAAGACTCACATAAATACGAATTTAGCCCGTATAACCCTGAATTTGTGGCTAAAATAGAAAAAAGCAGGCAAGAGATTAAGGAAGGCAAAGGCGTTGTTATTGCTGTGGAAGATCTGTGGAAGTAAAATTTTCGCCGCAGGCATTAAATGACCTGGCACAATGGAAAAAATCCGGTAATAAAAAAGTGCAGAAAAAAATAGCGGATTTAACCAACGCCATTTTAACAGACCCGTTTTATGGCATTGGAAAGCCAGAGCCATTAAAATATAAAATGGCGGGTTTATGGTCAAGGCGTATCACCTGGGAAGACAGGTATATCTATGAAGTCCAGGATCAACAGATCATCGCACACTCTCTGAAGGGACATTATGACTAATCAATTTCCGTGATCTCTTTCCCAAACGCAAAAATTAATATCGGCCTTAATGTGATCAATCGTCGGCCGGATGGTTATCACAACCTGGAAACTATTTTTTATCCTGTAAAGATAAATGATGCGCTTGAGATAATTGAAGCTGACGAATTAAGCTTTCAATCATCAGGACTGGAGATACCGGGCGGGGTAGAAGATAACCTATGCAAAAGAGGCTATCATCTGCTGAAAAAAGATTTCGATATCCCGCCAGTAAAAATACACTTGCATAAACACATCCCGATAGGGGCGGGGCTTGGAGGTGGCTCAGCAGATGCAGCGTTTTTTATCCGCCTGGTCAATCAATATTTTAGTTTAGGTTTAACCGACGTGAAAATGACCGGCTATGCCCGGCAACTCGGCGCCGACTGTGCGTTTTTTATCCAAAACAAGCCTGTCTTCGCGTTCGACAAGGGAGATGAGTTTGAATCAATAAAACTCGACCTTTCAAATTACAAGATCGTTGTAGTAATGCCGCCGGTGCGCGTTTCGACGGCCGTGGCGTATGGCGGCGTAAAACCTGCACCTGTTCAGCATTCGTTAATGGAATTAATTTATAAGCCTGTCGCTGAATGGAAACATTATATCAAAAATGATTTTGAAGCGTCGGTTTTCAAAAATCATCCGGCGATTAGGGGAGTAAAAGCAGTGCTTTATGAAGCCGGCGCAATTTATGCCAGCATGAGCGGGAGCGGGGCCTCGGTTTTTGGCATATTTGACAAAACACCAGATTTGGGAGAGTTGGAGCAGGAGAATGAAGTGTTTTGCTAGGATTGCGTTGAATGCGGATTGCGAAATGCCAATTTCGGAATGGAGAAACCCCCATTTTGGATTAGTGCCGTTTTAATCATTTAACCAATTTCGCATTCGACGTTCCGCATTCCGCGTTCAACAAAATCCGAAATTCCTCACATCCCCGCATCTTCGCTAACCCCGCGCCCAATTCCCTCTGCCCAGTCGGTGTCTCCCCAGCCTTTGGCAACGGCGGCCAATAAGCGGTTGTGTACAGCTGTTGCAACCGGCATTGGTGTCCCGGCCTGCTGCGCCAATTTAAATGCAAGGCGCGCGTCCTTATAGCCTAATTTGGCCTTAAAGCCCACCGGTTGGTATTGCTTGCCGGCAATAAGCTTTCCATAATTTTGAAATATGGGGGCATTGAATAAGGTAGAGCCGAAAAACTCTGCTACCTTCAGCCGGTCAAGTCCATTCTTTTCTGCAAGGGTATAGGCCTCGGCCATGATCTCGAGCGAGGCCATGATCATAAAGTTGCCGGCAATCTTTACAACGTTTGCGCCGCCCGCATCTTCACCGAAATCAAATATCCCCTGGCCCAAATTTTCTAAGACGGGTTTTGCGATTTCCTTCGACTCCTGGTCGCCTGAAACGCATATCCATAATTTTTTTGACGCGGCAGCTTCAGGCCTGCCAAATACCGGCGCGGCCAGGTATCGGTTGCCGGCCTCCTGGTGATGCCTGGCCAACAACCTGGCCGTATCGGGCGATATGGTGCTCATCGAAATATGCAGCGCATTTTTTGACATCTTTTTCAAAATGCCATCTGCACCCAAAACCGTTTCCGTTACTACCTCGTCATCTGCCAGCATCGTGATAACTACCCCCACGCCATCGGCCGCTTCGGCAGGCGTTTTGCATTTTCTTATCGACGATTGTTCAAGGCCATCGGCCTTCGAAATTGTGCGGTTGTAAACCTGCAGTTGATAGCCTTCGCTTATCAAATTTTTTGCCATATAGAAGCCCATATTACCGAGCCCGACAAATCCGATTTTTTTATCCATAATGCTTTTTTTTTGGTGAAAGGCGAAAGGTCATTTTTTGGGAGGTGAAAGGGAAAAGGTTAAAGGCGAAAGGCAGAAAAATTAAATATCGAATAATGAGTGTTGAATATCGAACTTTGAAGTCCTTCATCGTTCATCATTCGAAATTCGGCGTTCGATATTTTTTATAACTAATCTCAAACCTCTAATCTCCGACCTCTAATTAATATACTCCTTATCTTCACTACTTAGTGTATCGTGCTCTCTTCTTTCCGGGTCGCCTTCATTAAAATCTCCTCCCAGCCGCCTGATCTTTTTCGGCCGCCCTACAAGGTAACCCAGCACAAAGCCTGTGCCGGCCATCAGTGCGAGCATGAACAATTTGGAAACATAAAAATCTGAGAACAGGAATGTAAACCTGACCACTCCCCGGTTCTGCATCAGTACCACAGTCAGCAATATGGTGACCAGGACTATGATAATTGTTTTGATACGCATGGTATTCAGTTTAAGATTTCGATACAATATCAGGTTTTTTAATTTGTAAATAAAATGAGGTTATAAAAGTTGATAAGGATTGTAAGAGTTGTAAAAGTTGAAAGGGTTGAAAACGTGGGATAAGTTGCGGCTTTCGAAAAGATTTTAAAACCAAAGTTCAACTGTGTAATTTCAATAGGTAGCCCGCTGCGGACATTTTTATCAGATAGAAGCCGGACAGTTATTCAACGTGTCAGGAACTGCACAAAGACCAGCGCTGGGTACTCTATTTAAAATCGCCTTGAAAACCTTGAATGCGCAGTTCCCCAAGGTAAATTTGAGATCCTCTATTTTGAAAGACCAGCTGCATGAGCTACACTTAGCTCGTATTTTCCGGTAAATTTAATCGTATTGTATGAAAGCTTCATGTCAGCATTATAATTATTTGATTATTAATAAATTATATGCAAAAATGTTTCAGTTATAATTCTATGCCTAAAAATATTAGCATTTGAAAAATTGAAATTCCCAATATTGTTAAATTATAAGTTTTAATAATCGTTATACTTATTTGGTTATTAAATAGATAAATTTATAAAATTTAGAATAGAGCCGCTTTCTGAAATCACATGTCTAATAGATTTTGAAGCAATAAACGCGACTTTTTAGAGGTTTCAAAAACAGCCGATGCGCCACACTTAGGAGGACAGAGATATGTGCCAAGTTCAGGCGAATTCAAATGATTGCTGCCCTATGATGCTGCAAAATTACTATGGCCATTAATGGTCCAAATGCAAAAATAATAGCAGCGGCGCCCTATCCCCTACCCTTGGCGAGATGATTAAAAAGCAAAGTAAGACTGCGAAAAATTGACCGCCTGATCGGATTGTGCGGCAAACCCCAGATGATTTTTCAGGATGCTTTAGTACCGTTCTTTCGCCGGTAAATGTGTTTTTGTGTGACAGGATAAAGCAGTATTGTGGACAAAATTATTACAGCCCCTATCCAAAAACCGGTGGTCATTTTGTTCAGGTCGCCAAAAAAAATGAAAGACAGCAAGATGCCGTACACCGGCTCGAGGTTGGTAACGAGCGCGACCCTGAAGGCGGAAAGTTCGCGCATCACCGACACACCGGCAACATAAGCGAGCGATGTACAGATGGTCCCTAAGATAAGCAGGTAGCCAATGTCTGAATTTGAGAGCAGCATCGATTTATTAAAACCATTTGTAAAAAACAGATAAATGGTAATCCAAACGAATGCCCCAGACAGTTCATAAAACGCGATCACCGGGGCCTGGTTCTTTTTCACCTGCCGGGAGTTTATGATAGCAAAAAGACTGGCAAGTACGGCGCTCATCAGGCCTGCTATTATACCCTTAGTGTATTTTGTCTCGAATTTAAAGATAATGACGATGCCTGTTATTATCAGCGCGCCGGCCAAAATCTCCAGCTTCGAGATGCGCTTTTTATTGATGAGCGGTTCAAAAATTGCGGTGAATAAAGTGATAGAGGAAAGGCAGACCAGGGTGACTGCAACGGTGGACAACTTGATCGAGGCGAAGAATAAAATCCAATGACCGCCCACAAGCGCGCCGGTAAATATCAACTTTAGGAAAGTGTTTTTATCGATGCGGAATGCTGTTTTGTTAAAGTTAAAATAGAGGAATAAAGATGCGGATGCGATCAGTACCCGGTACCATACCAGGCTTACTGCCGATATAGAAATGAGCGCTCCAAGGATGCCGGTAAAGCCCCATATAAAAACGGTGAAATGGAGTATTACCAGGCTCTTATTTATTCCCCCCGGGGAGTCTGAGGCCGCCATTTATTTCGGTGCTTTTAAAAGTAAAAAATAACCAACCAGGCCAAAGATACCATTGGGCAGGCATACGGCTATCATGGGCGGCATGTTGCCTTTCACCGCAAATACAAATGCAAAACGGTCGACGACGATGTATGTAAAGCAAAGAAAAATGCCTATACCCAGCGGCAGCCCGATGCCGCCCCTCACCTTCCTCGAGGATATGGAAACGCCGATCAGGGTAAGTACAAATGATGATAAAGGGTATACAAAACGCTGGTCAAAATCGTAAAGCATTTCCTTTAACTGGCCGGTCCCCCTTATTTTTTCTTTTGCGATATCCCTGTTCAGCTCGGCTGTTGGCATAGCCGTGTATTGATTATCGACTTGAACAAAATCAGTAGGGCGCATGTCCAAAACCGTGTCGATATGATTAGCCATGCCATCCACCCATCTTTCTTTCAAGCCGTTGACGTACTTGATCGTATAGGCCCTGATGCTCCAGATTTTTTTTAGAGAGTCGTATGAAATAGTATTTGCGGTCAGTTTTTCGCGCAGCTGGTCGCCGTCAAACTTTTCAAGTACAAACTGGTAGCCGGTATGCACAGTATTATCATACGATTGCACATACACAAACGTATGCTTATCCAGTTGTATGTGGACTTCGCTTTTTGTTGGATCATCGGGGTTAAACTGGTGCGAGTTTTCAAAGCTGATCTTAAGGCGGTTTGTTACCGGGATAAGATAGACGTTTGCAAAAAACGATACGATAAATATCAGTGTGGCGCAAATAAAGAACGGCCTCAAAAAACGGTTAAAGCTGGCCTTGCTGCTCAATATGGGCACTATTTCGGTTTGGTTGGCCATCTTGGCCGTAAAATAAATAACCGCAAGGAAGTTGATAAGCGGCGACAGCAGGTTAATATAAAACGGAATAAAGCCGGCATAATACTTAAATGCAATCTCCTTCAAGGTGGAGTGATTCCTTAAAAAGTTATCCAGGTGCTCCGAAATATCAAAGATCACCGTTACCACTACAAACAGGCCGAGTGTAAATACAAAGGTACCGAGGTACTTCCTGATGATATACCGGTCGATAACTTTTAAATGTCTTTTTAAGAATTCCTTCATTTACAGTCGTTGTCCTAAGCGGTTTACCATCGTGTTTTTCCAGGTATAAAAATCACCTGCAATAATTTTTTTGCGAGCCTCGTTCACCAGCCATAAATAAAAATGCAGGTTGTGCAGGGTAGCTATCTGCGCGCCCAAAATCTCGCCCGAATGTACCAAATGCCGCAAGTAGGCTTTGGAATAGGCGGTGTCGGCAAAAAGATCGCTGTTCTCTTCAATAGCCGAAAAATCATCTTTCCATTTTTCGTTCCTGATATTTATGATACCGTTCTTTGTAAAAAGCATCCCGTTGCGCGCATTGCGTGTTGGCATTACGCAATCAAACATATCAATTCCTAAAGCAATATTTTCCAATATGTTAACCGGCGTTCCTACGCCCATTAAGTAACGCGGTTTTTGCTCCGGTAATATATTGCAAACAATTTCTGTCATTTCGTACATTTCTTCGGCCGGCTCGCCAACCGAAAGGCCGCCTATCCCATTGCCCTCGCGCTGATAAGAAGCAATCACCTCTGCCGACTTAATACGCAAATCCTTATAAACCGAACCCTGCACAATCGGGAACAAAGTTTGACTGTAGCCGTACTTTGGCCCCGTATTGTCAAAGCGGTCGCAGCAGCGTTTAAGCCAGCGGTGCGTCATCTCGATGGATTGTTTGGCGTACTGGTATTCGCAAGGGTAGGGCGTACACTCGTCAAATGCCATGATGATATCGGCGCCTATAATACGCTGGATATCCATAACGTTTTCCGGCGTAAATATGTGTTTCGATCCATCGATATGTGAGCGGAAGGTAACGCCCTCCTCCTTAATTTTTCTGACATCGGTTAACGAATACACCTGGTAGCCGCCGCTATCAGTCAATATCGGGCCGTCCCAGCCGTTAAAACGGTGAAGCCCGCCTGCCTTTTCGAGCACATCCCGCCCTGGCCGCAAGTACAAATGGTAGGCGTTTCCTAATATGATCTGCGCTTTAATATCTTCTTTCAGTTCCCGCTGATGAACGGCTTTAACAGTGCCGGCGGTACCAACAGGCATAAATATAGGGGTTTGTATGGCGCCGTGATCGGTGGTGATTTCTCCCGCCCGGGCTTTTGACGAAGGATCTTTTGCTGTTAAAGTAAATTTCATTATAAGGTTGCAAAGGTAGTCCGAAAGTCGGAAAAGTCCGTAAGCCGGAAGAATGTTTTTTGTACAGCCAACCGGGTAGTGGCTAAACCATCGTGATTAGCAAAGTATGGTACGCAGATTTCAGTCGGAAAGGCGGGACAACTGAACGCCCGATCGAAAACCGGTAAAATTTATTATTCGCCCTTAAATTTTTACCCTGTTTGTAGCAATTTCCTCAGGCTCAACGTACGTGTTTTTAATAATCACTGATGTTACAGCCGAAAACAGGGCCTTGGCTCGTTTTCATAAGGCAACCGATTAATTTTCTTTATTATAACAAAATATAATTATATTTATGCACTAATTTAATTAAACCAAATGAACTCAAAATATACCCCTATTTTGGTGCTTATCCTACTTTGCCTTGTCTATAGCTGCAAAAAAATCGTTACTATCAAGTCCCAGGAAACCAGCATTCCGCGCAGGGGAGGCCCTCCTAACATTATTTTCCTACTTGCCGACGATATGGGTTATGAAATGCCCACATTCGATGGCGGCCAGTCATATGACACCAGGCATCTAGATAGTCTGGCTGCAAATGGGATGGTTTTCAGCCAATGCCGGGCTACGCCGCTCTGCTCGCCTTCACGTGTCGAAATGCTGTCAGGTTTGTATAGCTTCCGCAATTACACACAGTTGGGCTGGGGGTATTATGATACCCACTACACCACGTTTGTCAAAATGCTTCAAAATTCCGGGTATAAAACCTGTGTAGCCGGAAAATGGCAGTTACAGGGAGACAGTGCGACATTTGCCAATGTAGGCTTTGATAATTATTGTGTTTGGAATGGGGGCTTCCTGTATAAGAACCCCGCCTTGATTGAAGCGGGCGGACTTTTACCAATAGCTTTCGTTAAGGATAAATACAGCGAGGATATTACCGGTGATTATGCCTTTAATTTTATAGATCAGAATAAAAGCAAGCCATTTTTTATCTATTATTCGTTTATGCTGATACACAGGCCCGATCAGCCAACGCCCTTAGATCCGGCCTATCAGACTTTTGATGAATCGCTATCCGATACCAGCTATATTCCTTCAATGACTCATTATTTAGATCTAAAAGTTGGCGCTTTGATAAATAAGTTGAAAGCCGACGGTTTAGATAAAAATACGATTATCGTGTTTTCGGGAGATAACGGCAGCCAGGGCAACTTTCACTCTCTTTTTAAGGGCAAAAAAATTGCAGGCCAAAAAGGATTAACAACTGAGCTTGGAACGCATGTGCCGCTGTTTGTGTACTGGCCGGGCCATATTACGCCGGGCACCAATGACAACCTGGTTGATTATAGCGACCTGGCGCCCACCTTTTTAGATATGGCAAACGTAAGCAAGCCGACCGGGCTGGATGGGATTTCTTTTTACCCCCAGCTATTTGGCGACAACAGCAATGCACGCAGCTGGACCTATTGTTATTACGACCCGTTCCCTCAACCCACCACATCTTATCTGCCTTATGGAAGCATAACCCCACCAAACAGCTATGCCCAGGACTCATCGTATAAGCTGTATAAAGCAGGGTGGCGGCATGGCCTGATGTATCATTTTACACAGGACCCTGAAGAAAAACACCCGCTTCGGGATAAAGACCTTACGCCTGCCGAAGCCCTCATAAAACAAAAACTTCAGGCGGCGCTAACTAACCTTCAATAATAAATCCGGAGGTATATTTTTAAACGATATTGACAGGGCTTGAGCATATGATTTCGTCATTTTCAGCAGCAGGATGTAAAAGGCGTTACACGAGCCCGGCAAAGACCGCCGGGTTTGTACTGTTGTTTGCTCTGTTTTGCGCGTGCGGTAATAAAAGCCAGCCCAATGCCGCCATTGCCGGTTTGATCACCACGCCCTTAAAAAATGTGAAAACTGCGTTGTGCTGTTCATCAAATATCCCCGCGCGGTTTGCAGTTTTAAGAACGCCTGCGCCGGCGGTAACGTTGCCACTTAATGATCGCCCGGCCGGATCTCCGGAGGGGATGGTTTGGATACCTGCCGGCTCGTTTATGATGGGATCGGGCGATAGACAGGCCGCGCCCGACGAATCTCCGAGGCATAAGGTTATTCTTGATGGTTTTTGGATGGATAAAACGCTGGTAACCAATAACCAGTTTGCCAAATTTGTTGCAGCTACCGGCTATGTTACGACGGCGGAAAAAAAGCCTGATTGGAACGAATTGAAAAAACAAGTGCCTCCCGGTACGCCAAAACCCGACGATAAATTGCTGGTTGCCGCTTCGCTGGTCTTTACACCGCCCAACCACCCGGTTAATCTCGCTAATGCGGGCCAATGGTGGTCATGGAAGACGGGCGCCAATTGGCGGCATCCCCATGGGCCGGGCAGTGATCTGAAAGGAAAAGGCAACTACCCGGTGGTGCAGGTTTCGTGGTACGATGCGCGGGCTTATTGTAAATGGGCGCATAAGCGTTTGCCCACCGAGGCCGAATGGGAATGGGCAGCCAGGGGCGGATTAACCGATAAGGAATATCCATGGGGGAACGAACCGGTTAATACCGGGAAACTAAAAGCCAACACCTGGCAGGGGCATTTTCCTGATAAAAATACAGTGGACGATAAATACTATTACACTTCGCCGGTTGGGGCTTTTCCGGCAAACGGCTATGGGCTGTATGATATGGCCGGCAATGTTTGGGAATGGTGCAGCGACCTGTACAGCGCCAATTATTACAACGAAGTGAATAAGCCCAGCGGCGTGCGCGACCCAACAGGCCCCGCTAACGGCTACGACCCTGATAATCCATACGCCCAAAAACGGGTAATGCGCGGCGGTTCGTTTTTATGCAATGCCAGCTATTGCTCGGGCTACCGGGTAGCAAACCGGCAGAAAAGCACAGAAGACAGCGGTACGGAAAATACGGGATTCAGATGTGTGAGGGACAGATAGGGGATTTGCGATAAATGCGGAACGCGGAATTTTGAATGCGGAACTACTCCAAAATATGTCCGCTAAAATAGTTTACAATTCGTTTATATCCTCGGCTTTTTGTGCAACGAAATTAAAATTGGAATTGGAGGGAGGAGCGAACGAGTATGACTAATGCTATTTACCGCACAATAAAACTTAATGACCGCATACTTACGAAGTTTTTAAAACTTCGTAAGTATGCCGCACCTAAAAACCTTTCACCTTTCGCCTTTCACCTCTTTAAGCGGATATCGCGTTGATAATATCATACTGCGTAATAATCTCAATATTACCATCGCTTTCTACCAGTACGGCGATGTTATCCTTATTGATCATGGACGAAATTTTATCGATTGAAGTGTTCAGATCAACAAAAGGGAAGGGGCTGGTGGTAATGTTTATGATCGGCTGGGATTTGATCGACGGGTTTTCTATCAAGGAGTTTAATATATCGCTTTCGGTGATCTTGCCTATTACCATGCCTTTTTGGGTAACGGGTATCTGCGAGATATTGAGCGATTTGATGGTATTGATAGCTTCCAGGACGGTGTTTTCACAATCAATGGTAATGATTTGCTGATTTTCCTTCTTTTGGATGATATGGCGGGCTGTAAGTTTTTCGTCTTTTAAAAATCCGCGGTCGCGCAGCCAGTCGTCATTGTACATTTTACCCATGTAGCGCGAGCCATGGTCGGGGAAGATGACTACTACAACATCGCCGGCTTTAAACCTGTCCTTCATTTGCAGCAGGCCGGCTACGGCCGAGCCCGTAGAGTTCCCCGCAAAAATGCCCTCTTTGCGGGCTATCTCGCGGGTCATTAAAGCGGCGTCTTTATCAGTCACTTTTTCAAAATGATCGATCAGTTCGAAGTTCACATTTTTTGGTAAAAAGTCTTCGCCTATGCCTTCGGTGATATATGGGTATATCTCATTCTTATCAAAAATGCCTGTTTCCTTATATTTTTTGAATACCGAGCCATAGGTATCTATGCCGAGCACCTGGATGGCCGGGTTCTTTTCCTTTAAATATTTTGCAATGCCGGAAATAGTGCCGCCGGTGCCTACGCCTGCTACCAGGTGTGTGATCTTGCCTTCTGTTTGTTCCCAAATTTCAGGGCCGGTCCATTGGTAGTGCGCATCGGTGTTTGATAAATTATCATACTGGTTAGGTTTCCAGGAATTTGGCACTTCCCGTTCCAAACGCGACGATACCGAATAATAGGAGCGGGGGTCTTCAGGGTCAACGTTGGTGGGGCAAACAATCACCTCGGCGCCAAAAGCGCGCAAGGCATCAAATTTTTCCTTCGACTGCTTATCGGTACTGGTAAAAATACATTTGTAGCCCTTTATAACTGCGGCTATGGCCAAACCCATACCGGTATTGCCCGAAGTACCTTCAATGATCGTCCCGCCTGGCTTAAGCTTGCCGCTTTTTTCGGCATCCTCAATCATCTTGATCGCCATACGGTCCTTAATGGAATTGCCCGGGTTAGTCGTTTCAATTTTCGCCAAAACCGTGGCCGGGATGTCCTTCGCGACCTTATTTAACTTCACCATGGGCGTATTGCCGATGGTTTCTAATATATTGCTGTACCACATAGGTTGATGTTTGTGAGGTCCCGGCATTTATTGCCTTGCGCCAAAATTAACTTTCTAAAATGAGATAACCTTGAAAATATTATCGTCAAAATGAAAACCGATAATACGTATTACCAATGAACTAATGAACCATTGAACTAATAAACCAATTTCAAAAGATCAAATGCTTCACCGTCAACCCATTATTAATAAGTTGCTTTAACGACTCAATCCCAATTTGCAAATGAGTTTCCACATATTGCTCGGTAACGCTCGAATCACTTTCTGCGGTTTTAACGCCCTCCGGTATCATTGGCTGATCGGATACCAGCAGCAATGCCCCGGTCGGTATTTTATTGGCAAAGCCGGTGGTAAATATGGTGGCGGTTTCCATATCAATGGCCATCGTTCTTAATTTTTTAAGGTAGCGTTTAAATTCCTTATCATGTTCCCAAACGCGGCGGTTGGTGGTATAGCAAGTACCCGTCCAGTAGTCGCGCCCGAAATCGCGGATGGTGGTTGATATAGCTTTTTGCAGCGCGAACGCCGGCAGCGCCGGCACCTCGGCGGGCATATAATCGTTAGAGGTTCCTTCGCCCCGTATCGCTGCTATAGGTAATATCAGGTCGCCGACGCTGTTTTTCTTTTTCAGGCCGCCGCATTTGCCCAAAAATATAACAGCCTTGGGATGTACCGCCGTAAGCAGGTCCATTATAGTTGCTGCTACGGAACTGCCCATGCCGAAATTTATGATGGTTATTCCATCGGCAGTTACGCTTTGCATAGGCTTGTCAATACCCAGGATAGGCGCATTATCGTTCCATAACGAAAACAGCTGGATATATTTTGAAAAATTGGTAAGTATAATATATTCGCCAAACTCAGAGAGCGTGCGCCCGGTATAGCGCGGCAGCCAGTTGGTGACAATAGCCTCTTTGGTTTTTAAACCGGGTATAACGGGGCTGACCACCTCTTTGGCTTTCAGTTCCTTTTTGATGAGCTGCTGTTCTTTTTTAATATTTAGTTCTTCATTCATAGGTATTTGTGCATATCTCAACGTTACCCATTCGGGTGGGCAGGGCGCATACAACAAACCCCGGCTTTGTTTAACCAGGGTTTATTATTCTCAGACAAATATAATTATCTGGCTATGTGCTCAATGTTAAGCAACCTTTAATTTTTTCAAATCAGATTTCTCGAACTTCTCGTGAGCGTAGTCGAGCGTTATATTCAAACGTTTAATATCCTTCTTCGAAGGGAACTCAAACATCGCATCAATCATTATCGCTTCACATATCGAACGCAAGCCGCGGGCGCCAAGCTTAAATTCCACCGCCTTGTCAACAATAAAATCAAGCACATCGTCGTCAAAATCAAGCTTCACGCCTTCGTACTCGAACAATTTTTTGTATTGTTTAAGCAATGAATTTTTGGGCTCGGTTAAAATATTGTGCAATGCTTCCCTGTCTAATGGGTTCAGATAGGTGAGTATCGGTAAACGGCCGATTAACTCAGGAATGAGGCCATATGACTTCAGATCCTGTGGTGTAATATATTTATACAGGTTTTTCAAATCGACTTCCCCGTCATCGCGTTTCATTTTATATCCAACAGTTTGGGTGCGCAAACGATTAGCAATCTTTCTTTCAATACCGTCAAAGGCGCCGCCGCATATAAACAAAATGTTGTTGGTATTAACGGTGATCATTTTTTGATCGGGGTGCTTGCGGCCTCCCTGGGGTGGTACGTTTACCATGGTACCCTCCAGTATTTTTAACAACGCCTGCTGTACACCCTCGCCGGATACGTCGCGGGTTATGGAAGCGTTATCGCTTTTGCGGGCTATTTTATCAACTTCGTCGATATAAACAATACCCCTCTCGGCGGTGGTTACATCGTAGTCTGCAGATTGCAGCAAACGGGTTAAAATGCTTTCCACATCCTCGCCCACATAACCGGCTTCTGTTAAAACAGTAGCATCGCAGATGCAAAAGGGTACATTTAAGATTTTCGCCAGGGTTTTTGCGAGTAAGGTTTTGCCGGTACCGGTTTCGCCTACCATAATAATATTCGATTTCTCCAGTTCCACCTCGTCCTTTTCAATACGCTGGTTTAATCTTTTGTAGTGATTGTATACGGCAACGGCCAATATTTTCTTTGCATCATCCTGGCCTATTACATATTGATCAAGATGGGCCTTTATTTCGGCGGGCTTTAACATGGCCGGTGTTGACGGCGATGTTTTAACCTTGCGTACTTTTAACTCTTCAGCCAGTATTTCATTTGCCTGGTTAACGCATTTGTCGCAAATATGCGCGTCGAGCCCTGCTATCAGCATCAGAGAATCCTGCTTACCGGCCCCACAAAACGAACACCTGATTTCCTTGCTGTTTTTATTCATTTTATTGTGTGTTTCTTACTCAAAGTTAATCAAAAAAGTCCGAAAGTGCGAAAAGTCGCTAAAGTCCGAAAGTAAAAAACTTCTTTGCTCTCCCAGAACTCTGTTTTTACGGTTTTTCCTGCTTTTTTGTTACAATTTATCAATCTGCAAACCCAATTTGGTTTTCGGACTTTACCGACTTTCCGGACTTTTCCGACTCCAATCTTATTTCTTATTTCCGCGCAAAATTTCGTCAACCATACCAAACTCTTTGGCTTCCTCAGCTATCATCCAGTGGTCACGGTCCGATGCATCCCAAACTTTTTCATAGGGCGCACCGCTATGGTCAGCGATGATCTGGTACAATTCCTTTTTCAGTTTAGTGATCTCGTGATAGGTAATTTCAATATCCGACTGCTGCCCCTGGGCGCCGCCTGACGGCTGGTGAATCATCACCCTTGCATGTGGTAAGGCTGCTCTTTTACCATTTGTACCTGCGCATAACAATACTGCAGCCATCGAAGCTGCCATGCCTGTACAAATAGTCGCAACGTCATTTGAAATAAACTGCATCGTATCGTAAATCCCTAAACCGGCATAAACCGAGCCTCCAGGCGAATTAATATATATCTGGATATCCCGTTTACTATCGGCCGACTGTAAGAAAAGCAATTGAGCTTGAATAATGTTTGCGATATTTTCATAAATCGCATCGCCAAGAAAAATAATGCGGTCCATCATCAAACGCGAGAACACGTCCATTTGGGCCACGTTAAGCTGGCGCTCTTCGATAATGTAGGGCGTCATGCCGGTTGGAAGGGTGCTTTTTTCAACGCCACCGATAAATTTATCTACATAGATGCTGTTGATACGGTGATGCTTAACAGCGTATTTTCTGAATTCGTTTTTATCGATATTACTCATGATGTTTGTTGTGTTATGAAGCGGTATTTAACCGGATAAATATAGTTGTTACTTAAATACTTTTATTGGCCGAAAGTTTTTTAAAAGTCAAATTATTGGGGGAAAGTCGGGAAGTCCGAAAGTCAGTAAAGTCCGAAAGTAAGAAAAGAATTAGTCCAAATCTTCTCTGCATGCTTTAACTAATCACGATAATGCTTCGCCTCCAGTCTTTTACTTTCCGACTTTACTGACTTTCCCGACTTTCCCGACTCCCTTAAAGCTTCTGAAAATCGGTATACAAAATCTCTTTCGGCTCCAATGTAACAACACCTTTAATATAATCGAACACTTTGTAGGCTTTCACTTCCTCGAATATCTTGTTCGCGTTATCCTTGTTTTGCAAGTACTGCGCGGTGTACTGGCCCAGCTGCTCTTCGCTCAGCGGCTGTGGGCTATACATTCTGAATTGCTGATCAAGGCGCAACTTGGCAAGATCGAAAACTTCTTCGTATTGTATGTCGATGTTGTTTTCCTTGATGAGCTTGTTTTCGATCAAAGTCCATTTAAGGTTTTGGGCGAAATCATTATAGCCGCCTGCCAATTCTTCTGCAGTGAGCTTTTCATTGGTAGATTTTAGCCAGCGTTTTAAAAATTCATCGGGCAAATCGAACCGCACTTTACTCAAACTGTATTTATAAATATCGTCGCGCAATTTGCGTTCGGCATCCTGTGCCATCATTCCTTCGAGCTCGGCGGTTATCTTTGCCCTGAACTCATCTTCCGTGGTTACGGCGCCTTCACCAAATAATTTGTCAAAGAACTCCTGGTTTAAGTCGCTTTCTTCCAAACGGTTAATGTTTTTAACAGTAAGGCGGAAATCCGACTTCAGATCTGCAGCTGTTTCTTCATCAATTTTTAACAAGCCTGCAATCTTAGCAGCATCATTGTTATAAGCCTTTTGAATATCCAGCGTTACCTCGTCGCCCTTTTTTAAACCAATAAGCGAAGCCTTTATGGCATCATCCTTTACGTGCTCCAAACGGACCGAGGTTGTATTACTTATCCCGTCCTCAAAAACAGAACCATCGGGCGAAAGCTGCGTTAATTCGGCATAAAGAACATCATCGTCTGCCGATACGTCAGGATTTGTCATTTTGCCATAACTGCGGCGAATATTTTTTATCCGCGCGGCCAAAGTCTCATCATCAATTTTAATGATGTATTGAGTTAATTTATCGCTGGCCGAAAAGTCGGCATTGAAATCGGGAGCGAGGCCCACTTCATAATTAAATTCAAAATTGTCGGCAAAATCCCAATTGTAGTTCTTGTCTTCTTCGAGCCGTGGAAGGGGCTGGCCCAAAACTTCCAACTGCTGTTCATCGATATATTTATTCAATGTATCCGAAAGCAAGCTGTTGATCTCGTCAACCAGGATACTTTTCCCATACATTTTTTTTATGTGCGACGGTGGCACCATACCTGGGCGGAACCCTGGTATTTTTGCTTTTTTAGCATGATCTTTTATAGCCTTGTCAACGCGCGGCTGATAATCTTCGGGATTGATATTGATCTTAACGACGGTATTCAGGTTGTCGATTTTTTCCTGGGTGATATTCATTTTTCCGGTATTATTATTTTGGAGGGGCAAAGGTAGGGAAAAAGTCCGAAAGTCCGAAAGTCCGAAAGTCCGAAAGTCGGGAAAGTCCGAAAAGTCAGTAAAGTCGGAAAGTAAAAAACTGGGGCGGAGCAATTATTCGTTGATTGGTTAGCGCATGCAGAAGTAATTTTCGATGAAAGCCTTTTTTCTTACTTTCGGACTCCAAAGCCTATCTTTTCGCTACGAAACTATTCGCCTGGAATTTTACTACTTTGTTTTTAACCGGCTTGACGGTACGCAGGTAGACGTAAATAGCTCTCAGGTCGTTTTCTTTCATGCCGCTGTAATCGTACCAGGGCATGATGGTTTGGAAAGCTGCGGCGGATACCACCGGGGCTTTTGAAACATCGTTAAACGCCTTAAATTTCGCCAAAAAAGCAGCTTCGGTCCAGGCGCCGATGCCGGTCTCCTTATCAGGGGTAATATTTGCCGAACGGATGGTGTTATTGTTGATTTTAAATTCGTGGCCGCCGGCAAATTCCATTCCGGGAATCTGTTTGCCGTTGTCCTCCTGCGTATGGCACTCCATGCAGGCTGCTGCGCGCGTCATATACTCCCCATATTTTATAGTATCAGAAGCAGGGGGCATGTCGCTGAGGCTTGCTTTTTGAGGCATGGTATGCACCAAAATGTTAAGCGGGAAGTTCAGCGTGGATTTTGCATAATCGGCCTTTATCGGTTTTATCGACCTGATATAAGCGATAAGCGAATAAACATCTTCCCTGGTCATTTTTGAATAATAGGGCCAGGGCATCAGCGGGAATATGGCATCGCCGTTTTTACGGACGCCTGTAGTAATGGCCCGGAATAGCTCGCCGTCTGTCCAGCCTTTTAACTTATAGGGTGTAATGTTTGGCACGTGGACCTCTCCCGGAAAACCCACGGATGCGTCGAAAACTTCCCCGCCGCCGCCTATGGTGCCGTCGATCATGGGGCCGGCGAATTTCGACCAATCACGCTTTGAATGACAATCGACGCAAAGGGTTACATGATTTGCAAGATATTCGCCGCGGGCAATTCTTTGAGGGGTTATTGCGACATGAATATTTTCCGGCTCACCGACATTTGGCAGCGCAAGCGTAACATATGAAATTATAGCAACAACTAAAAGAATAACGAGGATAACGGTGTACAGCAGTACCTTCTTAAATTTTTTCATTGCGAATGGCTAAACAGGATGCAATAAATTTAAGAAAATGTTTTTATTAAAAACAAACTGCCGTTTATGAATGATGCAAAAAAAAGCTCCCCTCACACCTGGAAAAAATCATAAAAGCGACGAATACCCCAATGACTTAATGACCTAATGATTAAAAGATCGTTTTATCCCCATTTCCAGCCCCCGCAATTCTGCCAGGCCTTTTAACCTTCCTATAGCTGAATAGCCAGGGAACGTATCATAATTAAAATCGTCAAGCAGTTTATGTCCATGGTCGGGCCGCATGGGGATGGCGATGTCATGCCTGCCGCTTTCCTCTCTTCTTTTTTGTTCGAGGATCACATTTTTCATTACCGCATACATATCTGTACTTCCGCCTAAATGATTGGCTTCATAAAAGCTGCGGTCGGGTTGGCGCTGCACATTGCGCAGGTGCAGGAAATGGATATGCGTACCAAGCCTTTCAATCATCCCGGGAAGGTCATTATCGCCCCTTGCCCCTAATGAACCGGTGCAAAAAGTAAGGCCGTTGCTTTCTGACGGGCATGCATTTACCACATACTCCAGGTCTTTTTCAGTCGACACCACCCGCGGCAAGCCCAAAATCGGGAAGGGCGGATCATCAGGGTGGATACACATCTTTATGCCCAGCTTTTCAGCCTCCGGTATGATGGCCCGTAAAAACCAGGCTAAGTTTTCTTGTAGTGCGTGCGCATTGATATCACGGTAAGCATTAAGGTGCTGGCGGAATTCATCAACAGTCAGCACGTCCTTTGTGCCAGGCAAGCCCGCCATCACTGTATTAATTAATGTTGTCCTTTCTTCGGCGGTCAATCCATCTAAAAAGGCTTTAGCATCTTGCTGTTGTGCGGGCGTAAAATCCTTCCAGGCGCCTTCGCGTTCAAGTATATACAAATCAAAGGCCGCCAGCGCAGCCGCATCGAAACGCAAAGCTGAAGCCCCGTTTGGCAGGCGGTAATCAAGGTTGGTCCGCGTCCAGTCGAGTACCGGCATAAAGTTGTAGCATACGGTTTTAATGCCGGCATGGGCCAGGTTTTTAAGCGTAGCAACATATTTAGCGGCATACTCCTCACGTTTGCTGCCGGCTGTTTTTATACTTTCGTGAATGTTCACGCTCTCCACTACCGACCACGTAAGCCCCGCAGCCTTAATGATATTTTTACGCTTTTTTATCTCATCCAAATCCCAGACTTCGCCCGTTGGTATATGATGCAGCGCCGTTACGATGCCGGTTGCGCCGGTTTGAAGAATTGCAGCTAAAGTAACAGGGTCAGTGGGACCGTACCACCGGAAGGTTTGCTCTAAATTGCTGAACATAGGAGATGTATTTGTGCGGTAAAAATAGGGTTTTCTGTTAATATACCCAGTTCGGTATCTGACTGCCTTAAAATGGGAATAGCGATGGCGCAAAAAAACCATCGCTATTCTCATTTTAGACTTCGGCTTTTATCTACCAGAACCTCACATACAACAGCGAAATAATAAGCAATGTAATAACGATCATGGCGAGCACGCCGGGCGATACCTTAAACATCGACTTATCAAGAACAAAGGCTTTAGGGTTTACTTTAGGCCCCCAAAGGCTGATAATTATCATAACCAGCATGGTGAAAGCAAATGCGAGGCCCATGCAGATATGGAATGGGATTTCCCAAACCAGTTTGCCATTATCCATAGTTTGGTAGGCCGTGTACAAGAATGTTTCGTGCCCAAACCAGGCCGGGGCAAATTCGTTGAAGACAATCGAAAGCCCGAATCCGGTGATAACACCCACTACTGCCGCAGCACCGGTTGTACGACGCCAGAACATGCCGAGTATAAACATTGCAAATACACCCGGACTGATGAAACCGGTATATTTTTGAATATAGGTAAAACCGCCCTGGCCACCGATACCAAGCGTATCGTTCCAGGTAAAGCCAATTGCTATTATCAAAGCTACAATAATGGTTATGCGGCCTATCCAAACCATTCCTTTTTCGTCCGCATCTTTTTTAATATATTTTTTATAAACGTCAAGCGTAAATATGGTCGATATGCTATTTGCCTTACCGGCGAGCGAAGCTACGATGGCTGCTGTAAGCGCTGCGAGCGACAAGCCTATCAATCCGTTGGGCAGGTAGCCGAGTATGGCTGAATAGGCGTTATCCGACATAACTTCGCCGTGCTTGCTGCCGATAGCCATTTCGGCCTGCAGCAAACCTTTTTGGTGCAGCACATAAGCGGCGATACCGGGCAGCATAACAATTAAAGGCATTAGCAGCTTAAGGAAACCGGCAAACAAAATACCCTTGCGGGCAGTTTGCAGGTCGGCGCCAAGCGCGCGTTGCGTTATATACTGGTTACAGCCCCAATAGTTAAGATTGATGATCCAGATTCCGGCAACATAAGATAGGAGCCCTGGAATAGTGAGGTAATTATCGACCTGCTGCTGCGACGAACTGGGTACGGGTTTGGCAAATATCATGTGAAAATGGTCGGGGGCGCTTTTTACCAGCTGGTTAAAACCTTGAAGTACGCTTTCGCCAAAACCAAAAGCTTTGCTGACAACCAATAATGCAATATAAGTAGTGGCGAGGCCGCCTATGATCAGCACCGAAACCTGTATTACATCCGTATAGCCAATTACCTTCATCCCGCCGAGGGTAATGATAACCGCAAACACTGACAATGCAATCATGATGATCTCGAACGAAGCAGGGCTGCCGCCGACAAGGTTGTTGATGGCCAACGAACCGAGAAATAATATGGAAGTAAGGTTTACAAAAACATACAGGAACAACCAAAAAATGGCCATGATAAGTGCAACCGTCTCGTTATACCGCGTTTTCAGGAACTGCGGCATGGTGAATATCTTATTTTTAAGATATACCGGTATAAACCACACAGCAACAATTATTAAGGCAATAGCTGCAATCCACTCATATGCAGCCACGGCTATACCAATGCTGTAGCCATTGCCGCTCATCCCGATAAATTGCTCGGCGGAAATATTCGAGGCTATGAGCGAAGCCCCGATTGCCCACCACGTTAAGGAACCTTCGGCTAAAAAGAAATCGTGTGTCGCTGAAACTGCTTTCTTTTTTTTGCGGTAGATGTAAATGCCGTAACCGGCTACTATAAAAAAGTAAATGATGAAAATGACTACATCTATTGGCCTAAACTTGCTCATGCTGCGGTTTAATTGGTTTAATAATCAGGTTCGTCTTAAAGCCGGTAAATAATCGCCGGATGCTTACGGGAACGAAATTAAATTAATCTTTTAAAAAAGCAAGCTATCGGGCAAAATAGTGGAGAAAAGAGTATAAGAGCGCATGCCGCCGGGTTGACCAGCACAGGCACCTTCCGATGGAAACCTTCTCTACCGCAAGCGGCAAAGAAGGTCTTTTATCAAAAAATGGCTATGGACCATCGACCATGGACTATGGACCAGCAGCCAATTACCGCAGCTACCATGAACTATGAACTAATGCGCGTGATGCCCATCCGGCCCGTGCGCATGGCCATGCGTTAGTTCTTCGGGTGTTGCGGGGCGTACGTTTAGAATATTGCCTTTAAAATGCAGCTCGAGGCCGGCCATTGGGTGGTTGAGATCGACAAGTACGGAATCTTCGGTAACCGATACTACCTGGCCCTGGAAACGGTTGCCCTGGTTATCCTGTAAAGGCAGGATACTGCCAACTTCGGGCAGTTCGGTATCCTTAAACATCTCAAGCGGCAGGTTAGCTACGGCTTCTTCATCATAATCGCCATAAGCATCTTCTGCCGCTAAACGGAAATCATAAGTGTCGCCCGTCGACAAAGCGCTTAAGTTTTCTTCAAATTTTGGGAGCATTTGGCCTGCGCCATATAAAAAAGTAAGCGGTTGCTCTTCGGTTGCACTTTCCTGTAAAGCTTCAGAGCCGTCTTCCTGGTCAACATACAGATCGTAAGTTAATGACACTACGTGTTTGGGGTTAATCTTCATTACTTTGTTATTTATGATTTCACCGATTACTTTATGATTTCACCGATTTTTTTTTGATTTCACTGATTTATTTGTTTTTGATTTCGCCGATTTCGTTGGAATCCGAATTTGTTGAGTTGTTGAATTTTCGAATTATGCGCAATACATTAAATTCTATTAATTCTAGAAATCCGTTTAATTCGAGTCCAGGTATTTAAGCGCTTCGTCAATAGTAAAGGCAGGTAATCCGCAGGTTTTATCTTTACAAACAAAAATTTGTGTAACAGCTCCAAACTTGTCCCGCAGCAAAGGTAAACTTCCTTTTTTACCGCCCAAGATAATTTTGTTCGGAATGTATTTTTTTTCTAATTCCTTTCGCATTTCTTCACTGTTTTCTCCGGTTATGGCAATCTCATAAGTGCCAAAAACCTGCTCCTGCAACAACATTATCCAGTTGGAATACGCCGAAGGGTATTTGGCTATCTGCGGAAATATGTTTCTTAACAATTGTGCCGAAATATCAAGGTATTGCTCATTGCCGTATAACAAGCCAAGCTTATTTAGGTTTCGCGCCATAACAGAATTCGAAGCGGGTATTACGCCATCCATAATTTCGGATTTGCGGGCGATCAACTGTTCATCGTCATCAGCTGTATAAAAAAAGATGCCGTTTTCCTCATCAAGATAGTGGGCTATGGCCTGGACGGTAAGTGTTTTTGCGGACGAAAGCCATCGTTCATCAAACGTAACTTCGTACAGCGTGATAAAAGCATCGGCCAGGTTGGCGTAATCATCAAGAAAAGCAACATTGCCTATATCAGTCCGCTGCTTTTTAAATACCCGTACAAGTCGCCCGTCTTTTGTCAACAAGTTATTTTCGACAAACGCGGCATTTTTTAAAGCGATATCAAGATATTCCGGCTTGCCAAAAGCCCGGTAAGCATCGCACATCCCTTTCAGCATCAACCCATTCCATGAGGCGAGAATTTTATTATCAAGCCCCGGGCGAACACGCTTGCTGCGTTCAGCGAACACTTTTTGCCGGGATTCTTCTATTTTTTTAATCAGTAATTCAACCGGCAAGCCTAACTTCCGGGCCAGTTCTTCATCGGTCTCCTTACGGAATAAAACGTTTGACTCTTCTTCCTCCCAGTTGCCATCATCAGTTATATGGTAATAAATGCAAAAAATGTCCGCATCATTACCTAATATTTTTTCGATTTCGTCTTTGGTAAAAATGTAGAATTTCCCCTCTTTTCCTTCGCTATCAGCATCAAGGGCAGCATAGAAGCCATATTCAGGGGAGGTTAATTCCCGCATGGCAAAACTAATGATCTCCGTCACCACCATTTCATAAAGTGGGTGCGGGTCCCAGGTATAGGCTTCAGCATATAAGCTGATCAACTGCGCGTTATCATAAAGCATTTTTTCAAAGTGCGGCACGTGCCAGCGGCCATCAACCGAGTAGCGGGCAAAACCGCCGCCGATATGATCATAAATACCGCCGAAGGCCATTTTTTGGAGCGTCAGCCTTACCGCGGCAGCCACGTTTGCATCATCTGCCAGGTGGGCGTAGCGCACCAGGCATTGCCAGTTATTGGGCATCGGGAACTTCGGTGCGCCGCCCAGGCCGCCTTCCGTTTTATCGAAATGCCTTTTCCAGTTAGCTGCGATCAATTCCAGGTCGTTCTTTGTATAAGCCGGCTGTTCCTTAACAAAATCTACAGATTCGTACTGTCTGATACCCTCGGTAAGCCTTATGGCATATTCTTCTGCTTCAGCCGGTTTTTGCTTATAAAAATCAGCAAGATTGAACAGCAGGCTGGTCCAATCGTTTTTTGGGAAATAGGTACCGCCGTAAATAGGCCTTTGGTCAGGCAGGCAAAAACAATTAAGCGGCCAGCCACCGCGGCCGCTCATTAATTGTACTGCACTCATATAAACCTGGTCGACGTCCGGCCTTTCTTCGCGGTCGACTTTTATACAAACAAAATATTCGTTCATCACCGCCGCTACTTTTTCATCCTCGAAGCTTTCGTGCTCCATTACATGGCACCAGTGACAGGCAGAGTACCCTATGCTCACCAGGATAAGCTTGTTTTCGTCCTTTGCCTTTTGCAGCGCCTCGGCGCCCCATGGATACCAGTCGACGGGGTTATTGGCATGCTGAAGCAGGTACGGCGAGGTGGAATTAGCAAGATGGTTCATAACGATTTATTTGACCGGCAAAAATGGGAATAATTAAAGCATTAATTTATATCAATCGGCAGGGATAAAAGTTTTAATCGGATTGAAGCCAGAACTCCTTTCCTTGCAAAAATACTATCTTGCGTCCGCAATTATTACTATGGAATATGTTTTAGGGGTTGATATAGGTACAGGCAGCGTAAAGGCGGTTGCTGTCGATCGTCATTGCCGGTCGTTCGGGGTTTGCCAGCAGCATTATGGGTTTATCGCGTCAAAACCGGGCTATCATGAACAGGACCCTGAACAGATCCTCGGCGCCTTTGTCAGCAGCCTGCGAATGATCATTGAAAAAATCGGCAGCCAGCCTATGGCTATAGGTTTAAGCAGCGCGATGCATAGCCTTATCCCGGTGGATAAAGACTGCAAGCCGCTGGCGCCGATGATGACCTGGGCAGATAACCGGAGCTGGGAAATTGCAACGGCGCTAAGGGCCACCAAGCGCGGCATGGCCATTTATAAAGAGACCGGTACGCCGCTGCATGCCATGTCGCCCTTGTGCAAGATCATCTGGATCAGGGAAAATGATCCCGCACTGTTTGATGAATCCTATAAGTTTATATCGATAAAAGAATACATCTGGCATAGGCTGTTTAATGAGTTTAAGGCCGATCATTCCTGCGCATCAGGTACCGGTTTATTTGATATTCATAAATTTAGCTGGCACCAGGATGCGCTCAACCTGGCCGGGATAACAGCTGAACGGCTCTCGGAGCCGGTGCAAACGGACTATATTAAAAAGTACATTGACGGGGGCGAGACTGCGCATTTGAACTTTCTTGAACCAGGCCTCTCGTTTCTCATCGGGGCAAGCGATGGCTGTTTGGCTAATCTGGGCAGCATGGCCGATAAACCTGGCGTAGCGGCAATAACCATCGGCACCAGCGGCGCAGTTAGGGTAGCAAGTAGCAAACCCCTGCCAAATGAAAAGGCAATGACCTTCAGCTACATACTCGACCGGCAGACCTTTATATGCGGGGGGCCGATAAACAATGGCGGCATTGCCATGCAGTGGTGGCTAAAAAATATAAAGCCGGAAGCGCCGGATGCGGGCTACGACGACCTTTTCAAACAAATTGCAACCGTTGCGCCCGGGAGCGAGGGGCTGCTCTTTTTACCCTACCTGACCGGCGAGCGCGCCCCCGTTTGGGATAGCGAGTGCTGCGGCGTGTTTTTTGGCGTGAAGCTTAGCCATACGCAAGCTCATTTTTCGAGGGCGGTTTTAGAGGGGATATGTTACGCCTTAAGCGACGTGCTGGACGCATTGCAAGAAAATACAGAGCCCGTAAATCAGGTAAACATAAGCGGGGGTTTTGTGAAATCGGATTTATGGGTGCAAACCCTGGCCGATATAACCGGCAAAAAACTGCTGGCCGGCCAAAGTGACGACGCTTCGGCCATCGGGGCGGCGTTCATGGCTTTAAAGCGTATTGGCGCAATTGATGAATACCCCGCGTCGGACCCTGCGGACTGCAAGACTTTTATGCCCAACCCCGCAAATGCCGCGGTGCATGCAAATAATTTCGACATTTACAGGCAGCTCTACCCGGCCCTAAAAGGAACGATGCACGGAATTTTTAATGGTAACAAATGATGCCGGCCGGAGTGGCGCAAAAAGCTGGACTTTTGTGCAAAAGTGTAAACCCACTTCTCTTTATAAGAACGTTTTAATAATCTGATCACAAACACTTTATGAATATGTTAACTCTGAATTGTGTAAAGGCAGTGTAAACCATGTTTTTGCCTTTTTGTATTCAACGCCGTGTCGTTTAACTGTTAAATCGAAAAAAAGTAAAAAACGCTGCAACTAAAATTGCGATTTGCATTATAGCATAAAATATTTTTATGACTACACTTTTATTCCTGCTTACATTTTTGACGTTGCTGGTTTTGCTGATCCGTTTAATTCTTAAGGCCATCCGGCATAAGCCTCTTAAGCAAACGCTGAAGCTCATGGGCATTATTCCCGGCAGCTATTTGATTTTATGGACAGTATTTTATTTCACCAGCAGTTATACCGTGGTTCCTTTAGGTACCGACGTTTGCTTCGACGACTGGTGCGCCACTGTTACCAAAATTGAAAAAGGGCAGGCGATAAAAACTAAGCTGCCTTCCCTGCCGTCAGACAGTACTTGGATGGTATTGCATATAAAAATGTCTAACCATGCCAGGGGCATCGCCCAAAAACCATCCGAGCCGCGGGTGCATCTGATTGACGCGAAGGGCCACTACTGGACGTATTCGGTTAAGGGCCAGCGAGCGCTGGAACAAAATGTGGGTAAACAACCCGGAATAGGTAGCAAATTGGCACTAGGCGAATCGTTGGAAACGCAACTGGTTTACGCGGTGCCCGTGAATGCGGCAGACATAAAAGCGTTAATAGAAGAGGGGCCATTCATCACCAAACTCCTCCTGCCTGAAGACCAGCAGGTATTCCAGGCGCCTTGATAAGGTCAATTAACTGTTTTAAAACCCAGCCGTGTCAAACCTTCTTTAACCTCGGGGCAGCCCATAAACAGCTTCCAGATCAGGCCGCTCCGGTAGTTCTCTATCATCACTACAATGGGGCCTTCGTCAATCGCCAGGTGGGTTTTGCCATACCAATTATGGCTTTCACTAAAGCCATCTGCAAATCCGTACGGGCTCCATATTTTATCGCCAAGGTCATAATAAAAATGTTTAAGCGCTTGCATAGAATATTCGGGCGTATAAGGAAAAGATGATAGCGCTGCCGTGGGCTGTATTACGCCCCTGTCATCCTCGGGGCAGTGCGCCACATAGCCTTTGTAGCTGTCGCCGGCGGTAAGGCCCCAGCAGTTTGCGCCATAGCCTTTATACTTTTTAGGGTTTTCGATGCAGTAAGCGCGGTTAATTAGCGTATGATTTTTTGTCTGCTCGGCATAATCAATGCCATTATCGTCCTTTAGGCCATTGGGGTTTATGCCCATATAAGTGTACTGTTCAAAAAACAACGGGCCGCCTTTGTCATAGTTTCCCAGGGGCAGCTTGTAGCCGTAATAAGTTTTGCCGTTTTTCCAGCCCTGCCCGCGTACCCATGAGTTTTCATACAGTTCTTTCGAAATAGGGTGGCTTTCCGAGGAAGCAGCGACAATATAGGTAATAAGCGCTTCATCATAACCAAAAACCGGGAAGTTCATATCAAAGTCATTGTCGGGGCTCCAGTGCCAGTATAAATGCTTATCATCGCCCTTGCTGTGCCAGTTCCAGTCGGCATCGCGCCACATTTCGTTAACCCTGTTACGAAAATATTTTTCAAGCGGCGTGTTACTGTTAAAATACTGTCGCGCGGTCAATAAACCCATAAAAAGATAGGATGTTTCAACTATATCGGCGCCGTCATCCAGCCGTCCAAAGGGGATGGTTTTGCCGGTTGCGCCGTTCATAAAGTGGGGATAAATGCCATGATAACAATCAGCCTTTATCAAAAAATCAACAATTTTTACCAGGCGCTTTAAGGCAGTATCCCTGCCGATCCAGCCCCGGTTAACCGCAACGACGGTCGACAGGATGCCAAAGCCCGTACCGCCCATAGCGCAGGCCTCGGGGCCAAACGTACCTTTGCTGAAATTTGGCTCGCCATCAGCTTCATTGATATAATCCCAGTAGTAGTTTGCTTTTACGGTATTGTCCCGTTCGCGTGCCATCCCGCTAAAAGGGTGGCCGAAGTTCCAGAAATAACGGAAAGTTTGGCGCTGAACAATATCCAGCAGCGCTGAATCAGAAATGTTTTTGACGATGCCGACCGGGGCGATGGTATTTGGGTAACCCGGCCTTTTTCCGAAAGGTTTTTGTGCGAACGAACCGATTGCGAAAAGACAAAAGATAAGCAGGGGAGATAGGTAACGGCGCATAATAATTGGCTAATTGGATGTACAATAATAAGCAAAAAGCCGCTCGGCGCTCAAACTTGCTTAACAAATCCGGAAGATTTAACGACATAGCCCATTTCCTGGTAAAACTGGTGCGCCCGCCGGCGTTCTTCCCTGTTGCCGCAGTTTATTAAAATTGTTTCCAGCCCCTGTTCAGCTGCCCAGCCTTCAGCGACCGTTAACAAGGCTTTACCTATGCCCATATTCCGGCTGCCTTGTTTTACTGCCAGGGCAACTACCCGCAAGTAGTTCCCGTTCTTTTCGTAAAATATACCTTTTGCCAGGCCAGCCATACCTACAGCCTGGCCGTTTACTATTGCAATAATGGTTTTGTAGTCGGGATGATCTGAGATCTTTGAAAAGCGCCCCTGCATCTCATTGAGCGTTGTAGGATAGCCCAATTCGTTCATCAACAAGGTTAAAGCCTCGATGTCTCCGTTGTTTGCGTCTCTGATAACGATCTCGTTTTTTAACACTGCAGATTTTATTTGGTAGCCGTTTGTGAAATCAAATAAAAATAGGGGGATATATTTTAAGTTCCCAAAGACTACCAAAAAAAGACCCGGCTTTTATCAAACCGGGTCTTTTTATACCAAAAATTTTACATACTGTCTGAATTCCGAAATCCGCTTCCGAAATCAGGATCACTTTCCGGTCCAGGTATTGTTTTTCCGGTCGTTGTCGGGGAGCTGATGATCGGGATCAATTTCCAGCGATGTGATAGCCGAAGTCGAGGGATAGATAAATGTCCACACGCCGCTGCGCTGCCAGATGTTTACCGGCAGATGGAGCGTTTCGGTTTTCCCGTTCGCCTGGGTTATTTTCAGATCGACGGGCATAGCAAGCTTATCTTTGTTCACCAGGGTGATCTGCGCGCCGTTTGCCGGGTTTTCTTTTACATATTTTACGCCCTGCACGGCCTGGTCGAGTTTCCATGTAGTAAAGAACCAGGGTTGGAAGAACCAGTTAAGATCCTCGCCCGATGCATCGTTCATCGCCCTGAAAAAGTCATACGGCAAGGGATGTTTAAAAGCCCAGTGTTTGATATATTCATGAAAAGCGTAATCAAAACGATCAGGGCCGAGCACCACGTTGCGCAGCATATCAAGGCCCAGCGAGGTTTTAACATAATACTGGCCGTACTCATTCTGAGCTTCGGGGGCCACCATCAGCGGGTCCTTTTCACGTTTCATCAGTTGGGCGATGCCATTTGCCGGGCGGTTTTTAGCATTAAAATACTCGCCGTTATTAAATTTTTCGGTGGAATACTCATTAATAAAAGTATTAAAGCCTTCATCCATCCACATGTATTTGCGTTCGTTCGAGCCCACTATCATAGGGAACCAGTTATGGCCTATTTCGTGCGTAACGTCGCCCCACAGGTTCCCATTTTTTAAATTGCTTAAGCAAAAGATAATGCCTGGATATTCCATGCCCAACGCAACACCCGATACGTTGGTAGCCGAGTTCCAGGGGTATTCAAAAAATTTATCGGAATAAATTTCGATACTGTTTTTCAGGTACTCGGTCGACCGTCCCCATGAATCATTGCCCGAGCTTTCAACCGGGTAAGTGCTCATAGCAATGCATTTGCGGCCCGATGGAAGATTTACCTTTGCCGCATCCCAAATAAACGCGGTTGATGCCGCCCAGGATACATCGCGGGTGTTCATCATTTTAAAGTGCCATGTCAAAGTGCCTTTGTAAGGATGCGTAGCAGCCTGGCCGACTTCGTCGGGCGTAATGACCATCACCGTTTTATCGCTGTTACGCGCTTCTTCCAAACGGCTTACCTGGGTTGAAGTAAGTACTTTATCGGCATTTTGCAAGTCGCCGGAGCCTGCCACCGTCATATTAGCCGGAGCGGTAATGTAGTAGTCGTAATCGCCGTAATCGCAATAAAACTCGCCCAGGCCCATGTATGGCAGGGTATTCCAGCCTTCCACATCGTCGTAAACGCACATGCGGGGGTACCACTGGGCAATTTCGTATACATAGCCTTGTTTAAATTTCTTGCGGCCCATACGGTCGGCGCCATAAAATGGGATCGAGAAGCTGTAAGCTACTTTTACCTGAATCTTTTCGCCTTTGGCGCCCATCGGCGTGTTTAGGCGCACCTGCATGCGGGCGTCGGTGATTACCGGGTCGACAGCATAAGTTTGCCCTTTATAAGTTACCGATACCGATTCGATATGGTAGCCGCCCCGGTTAAAACCCTTCACATCAAAGCGGTCGCCGCCGATAGGAACGGTTGCCGCGCCTCTCGAATCGGGCTTAAATAAGTTTTGATCAAGCTGGAGCCACAAATAGTCGAGATTATCGGGGCTGTTGTTGGTGTAATTGATAGTTACTTCGCCGGTAATGGTGGTATCCTGTGCGCCTTCGTTCAGGCTTGCTTTGATCTGGTAGTCGGCACGGTTTTGCCAATAATGCTGGCCGGGCTGCCCGCTTGCCGAACGTGTGTCGCCCGTGGTAGTCGGCCAAACAATGGGGCCAAACACTTCAGTGTGATCGTACTTTATCGAATCGGGGGTTGTTTGCGCCGATGCCGTTGTAAGGCCGGCCAGGATAAGGCCCAATGCAGCTGCCAGGTAGTTGAGTTTTAAATGTCGCATTTTTATTATGAATATTGATTTTTTAGATGATGATAATGATTTTAATATTTTGCGGGCCAAATTAATCAAATAAATTATGAAATTGATAATTTGTAAGGATGATGATACAATTGGTCATTGAGTCATTAGGCCATTAAGTCATCGGATCATTAAAATGCTTCTCCATCGCTTTTATTTGTTTGTCCTGTGGGCGGGCCATAATTATGAGCATGCAAATTGCGCCTATAATTGCAAAAAGCATGTCCGACTGTGTGTCCCAAACGTCGCCCTGGGTGCCAAGAAAGGAATCGCCGGCAGAGCCTGATGCGACCGAAACAAACCATTCGAGCAGTTCGTACAGCAAGCTGATAAGGCCGCAAACGGCAATGGTTAAAAATGGCACCCATCCTTTTTTATTGATGATGTTCCGCCTTATAAATATTTCCCTCACGATCATCGCCGGCACAAACCCCTGGAAAAAGTGTCCAAGTTTATCATAATTATTCCGCGTTTGATGAAAAACATCCCTTATCCAGTCGAAGGCAGGTACCATAGCATAAGTATAATGGCCGCCGATGAACAGTACAAAGCAGTGCAGCAGTATCATCACATAGGTTAAATAAGTGAACCGGAAGCTTGCAAATGTAAACAGCAGTACAAAAAAGCCGATAATAGCCGGGAAAACTTCGAGTATCCAGGTAAAATAATCGTGCGGGGCGATGGCGGAAACAACCAGGCCGGCCAGGAACAGGAAGATTAACAGGTAATATTTTTTCATAGGGGTAAGGTAAGCAAAAGTTTTGGTGGGGGTGGTGTGGGATTGGGGCCGTCAAATTTTTCGAATTCCGTTTAAACACAATTTTGTTTTTAAACTAAAATAGTTCCGACAAGAAATAATTGTATATTTGAGCCGTGAAACAAAAAAATCTATATAGCCTCTCACTGTCAAGTTATTCAATACTGAATGGCAAGGGGTATCCTATGGATTAAAAAATATTAAAGTTTATACTTTGAAAAAGCCTCTTGAACAAAATTCAGGAGGCTTTTTTATTTGCCCCTATGACGTAATTGGCAGTCGTACATGATTTAGGATCATGGTGTATCGGTTCGAATCCGGTTAGGGGTACATAGAAGGTTGGCCGAGTGGTAAGGCAGCAGTTTGCTAAACTGTACCCCGTTCGCGGGGCATGAGTTCGAATCTCATATCTTCTGCAAAAAGGTAGGCGCCGTACAATGGGTACATCCGGTCTTGAAAACCGGCGGGGCGTTCACGCGCAGGGTTCGAATCCTACGCCTACCGCAAATTGGCAGTAATGCATGAGTTGGTTAGGCGCTTGGCTGATATTATTATTTAACAGCGTTGCGCCTGTTCCAAGGCCCACCATGATCAATGCTATCAACCATGAACCCAAGGATTTTCACCGACCCCCAGCCCCGCTTTACCGAGAAAAACCCCTTCTACGCCTATTAGAGGCCCTTTTGCTGTAACGTATTTTTATTGAGATGGTCTTATTGGTGTAATTAGAAAATAAAAAATAAAGCAATAACACTCAAAATATCAAACATCATGAAAACTCTAATAATATCATTATTCACAGCACTTGTACTAAGTACCGGAATAGCAGCAACAACATACGCAGCAACAACAAAAGACAGCGGAACCGTAACTGTGTTAAGCGACATCAGCGCCATCAATAAAATTGAAGTCCGCGGAAATGTGGAATTATACATATCAGACGGCCAAGCCGACCAGGTGAAGGTTTACAATAAATATTATAGCGAAAGCGCCCTGGTTCAAAGCAGGAACGGCGTGTTGAGCATCGCATCATACAAAGCCGAAAAATTGGTAGTGTGGGTTAAAGCCGCCGACCTCCGTTCTATTTCAGCTTTCGATAACGCAGAAGTAAAATCATTCGGCGACCTTTCAAAAATTGAATTTGAAGTCGATCTGCACAACAGCGCTTCAGCAACCTTAAGTTTAGATGCCTACAGCGCCAGCGTAACCGTAGCCGACCAGGCAAAAGCCAGCCTCAGCGGCAGGGCAGATGAGTACTCGTTAAAATACGATCATGCCGAAAACGTTAACGAAAAAGACTTTGACGCAGTGCACGCTTCAAAAACCGCTAAGATCGTGGCAAAGGCAAGAAGGACAGAACTTGATGAGCTTGCTGATCTTTAGGCCCCCTCTAAATCTCCCCTTGAAGGGGGAGACTTTTTTTGGTTGATCAGGTGAGTGGTTGATTATTTAGGTCAACCATTCTTTTTTGGGTTGATGGAATTGATTAGTGACCCAAGGACCGAATGACAAGCACTTACCCAATCAACTTAATCAACCTTATCAACTAATTCCCAACTTAAAAATCCTATTTTTGATGTAACTTAACCAGATCAATAGTAGTCAAATAAAATAAAATCATGAAAAAGATATACCTAGCATTCGTAATTATAGCGGCAGTTGCCGTTACCGGCTTGTCATCGTGCATATTAAATTGCGTTCACGGTTCCGGCAACCAGGCGTCTGAAGATCGCAAAGTAGGCGATTTTAGCCGTATCAGCGTTTCGGGCAGTTATAAAGTGATCTTAAAACAGGATAGCTCCCTGTCGTTAAAGCTTACCGGCGATGATAACCTGTTGAAGTATGTTAAAACGGTTGTTGAGGGCGGCAGGCTGCGTATTTACAGCAAGAGAAACTTATGCAATAACGGCCAAATGACTATCAATATAGGCGTACGCAACCTTGATGAAATAAAAGGATCGGGCGCAGTGGAAGTGGAATCTGACGGCAAACTGCATACACAGGACCTGCGGATAAAACTTTCGGGTGTAACAAAGGTGACGCTCGACCTTAACGCGGCCCATGTAAGCACCAATGGCAGCGGCGCTACCGAATTGAATTTAAAAGGCCAGGCAACTTCGCATGATATAGACCTGAGCGGCAGCGGCAAGGTTTATGCCCTGGATTTTGTGGTTGGCAGCTGCGAGATACAAACTTCGGGCGTTGGCCACAGCGAGGTTAACGTGCTGAACACGCTCAACGTGCACTCAAGCGGCGCATCGGAAGTGAAATATCGCGGTAACCCAAGTGTCAGCAATGATAAATCGGGCGCTTCTTCAATAGAAAAGATCAATTAGGTGAGTTTGGAAGTCGGATGTCAGAAGTCGGAGGTCAGATGTCAGAAAAATTGGAGGGACTGAAAGACGGGAAAATATCGCATTTCGCCGTCAAGTTAATCAAAATCGAGCTTGCCATCCGGGTTAACAACGCATTTTATTATAATTCTTGACATAACGGGCCTACCGTTCAAAGTGGCGGGTAAAAACGTACGGTCAGCTTCATCGAACAGGTGCACGTCTATGTTAAAAGTTTGGTCGTACTCGTAATACTGGGATGAAAGCCTGACTGTATAATTTGCCAGCTGCCCCAGCGGGCTGATCAGCAACTCAATATTGGCTTCAAACGCGGCCGTGTTCACATCAAACGTGTCAAATGGCACCTGGAATAAACTTACGTATGGGATAAAACCATAATAAACGCCGCCTATTTTTAGGGGCCTGGTAACCCGGTCGCCTTTTTTTAACGTGTCATCTAACAAGTAGCTCAGGTAACTCCTGGCATATATCGGGGCAATATAAGTGAAGTTATTTTTGTCATAATCATATTTTTCCACCAGCCGGCCCCGGGGATCAAAAAACTGCCAGATCCCGGTATGCTTGCCGTTCTTGAAATTGCCGGACGCAATCATTGTTTTGCGTTTAAAAAAGGCCTTGTAAGGCCCGTCCTTTACCGAAGGGTCTGATCTGAGCACGTTATATCGTTCAATAACCGAGTCGGTTAACCAATTTTTTTTGCTTCGCAGCGTATCCTGGGCAAAGCAATCAGTTGTGCAGAAAATTACAACAAATAAAAGAAAGAGTTTTTTCACGAACATTAGCGCTTGCCAATATAGGGCATGTAGCGGAAAAATCAAAAAGTATAATCCGAAAAGAGAGATTGTTTGTGCAGGGAGATAACAGAACTAAAACTCTTAAGTGACAGCCCAATCAACCAATCACTTAGTCAACTATTCACTAATTTTCTTTTGACAAGATTTTTGTCGGCTATTTCAATACTTGCAATGCATAGTGCGATAAATATAAAAATCCATTTATAGGTGTATATAAAACTTAAAGCCGGGCTTAAGAGGGTAGGACTCATATAGGCAATTGCAAAGTAAGTGAAAATCAGGCCCCCAACTATTACGGCGGCAACAAGCATATTATATCGCAATGCTTCAGCCCGCTGTTGTTTGACTTTTATTTGAGCCAACACCGCTTCAGCCAGGCCGTTGTGTTTCAAATTGGCGGGTTCATCAGCCAGCGCGGTGAACAATATTTGATAAAGGGCCGCGTCCTTTTCACTTTGGGGTGAACCCTGTTTTTCGTCTTCCGTCAACTGCTCTTCAAGCAATCGCTTTATTTCTTCATCGTTCAGCGCTTTCATCGTTAATACTTTATATAAAATTCCAGTTTTTCTTTCAATAATTTTCTCGCCCTGAATAAATAATTTTTTACGGTGCCTTCCGGCATGCCCGTAATTTCCTTAATTTCAAGGTACGAAAACTCATTTAAGTGATAAAGGGTCAATACTGTTCTATAATGAACAGGCAATTTTTCAATTTGTTGCTGTACAAATGCGGCAGTGTTTTTTTTAGCGAGTATGCTTTCAGGGTCTTCCGTTGTTTTATGGAAATTTTCAAACTCAGCGATATCGCCCGTCAGGTTTCGTTTTCCCGAAACCTTTTTCAGGTGGTTAATAGCTGTCCCGTAAGCGATCTGCGCTATCCAGGTAGATAATTTTGATTGAAATTTAAAGCCGGGCAGGTATTTATAAACCTTTAAAAATACTTCCTGGCATATGTCCTCTGTATCTTCCCTGTGCTGCACCAGCCTGCCTACCATATAAGTCACCAGCTTTTCGTATTGTTTTACCAATATTTTAAAAGCCATTACATCTCCATTTATTATGCGGGAAACTATTTCCTCTTCATTCTGCATGCGGGCGATTAGACAAGATTTGGTGGTTAGATGTTGCAGAGGTTGTAAAAGTTGTAATTGTTGTAAAGGTTAAAGAGTGACTAATGACCAATGACCAATGACTTCCCACCTGCAACATTTAAAACACCATTCCTGTCTAATGTACCAAATCATTTAAAAACATAAAAATATGGGACCTTTAATTGCAATACTCGGACTAACGCTGGCAGTTGTGATCGTTATTATTTCTATCTTAAATCACCGTATTAAAATGCGGATGATAAAAGACGGGCATGTCGATGAAAACTCTATTAAAATTTTAAGCCAGGAAAACACCGGCCTCAAGCTCGACACTTTAAAATGGGGCATCATTTTATTATTTGGCGGTCTTGGTTTAATAATACTGGAATTCATACCGCATAACTATGATCTTGACAGGCATTATGATTATCATGGCTCCCCGCTGCCTTTTGGAATTGAAGTGGTTTGTTTGGCGCTCGGTTTCCTCGTTTATTATTTTATCGCCCGGAATATGTCCAAAAAGGGTTGATTGAATTAGATTAAGTTGATTTGGAAAAGCTCTTAGACGACCTCTAAGGGCTTTTTGAATTTTTTGGTCTTATTAAAAACCGTAAAATCTGCTCAATCCAGGTTCGATTTTGACAGAATTTTTATCTAAACTTGGTCATGCAATTATATAACTCTAAAAATGGCGCCCTGCTGGAATATAAGGATGCTTTTTTCGCTATGGATGAGCCTTGGGACACATTGGTTAACCGTGATAACCTGGAAGGATATTTATCGTCGAAAACCAAAACAAGCAGGCAGCTAAATCCCGGCGAACAGGTCAAATATTTGACCGACGACACAATTTTGCCGCCGATAGGGCAGCAGGAAGTTTGGGCGGCGGGGGTTACCTATTTAAAAAGCCGGGATGCACGGATGGAGGAGTCGCAAAGCTCGGGCGCCGCCAGTTTGTACGATAGGGTTTATGATGCCGAAAGGCCCGAATTATTTTTTAAAGCTATGCCTTCACGTGTTTCAGGGCATAAGCAGCAGGTTTTTATCCGGGTAGATTCAACCTGGAATGTGCCGGAGCCGGAGCTTACATTGTTTATCAATTCAAATGGCAATATCCAGGGTTATACAATTGGCAATGATATGAGCTCAAGGAGTATCGAAGGCGAAAATGCCCTTTACCTGCCGCAGGCCAAAATTTATGAAAAAAGTGCCGCATTGGGGCCTTGCCTTTATATCACCTCCTTGCCTATTGGCGGCGACGCCGCTATCAGGATGGTCATTAAGCGGGATGATGTCAAAGTTTATGATGATTCAACGGCGGTGTCGCGAATAAAACGCTCATTTACAGAATTAGCCGGCTATCTTTACAGGGAATGCGATTTTCCAAACGGCTGTTTTCTGATGACGGGGACCTGCCTGGTGCCGTCGCCCGAGTTTACTTTACAGGAGGGTGATATGGTGGAGATCAGCATTGACCATATAGGTACGTTAATAAATACCATTGGTATTAATCCAAAACATAAAGCAAAATAATAACGTAGGGGCGACCCTTGTGGTCGCCCTCAACGGTGGTCGCCCCAACAGCGACAGTCCCAGACGAAACATGCCAACCCGCAAAACAGGCGGCCACGAGGTTCGGGCCTACGTGACATACAAATGGCCAATTATTTTCATAAATTGCACCAACCAGACAGTGCCTAAATTAAAATGATATGAATGCTGTAAAATTCTTATTCATCCTGTTAATAGTCGCCGGTTTAACCTCCTGCCAACCACCAAAGGACAAACCCATCGAAAGCCAATATCCTAAAGGATCATTCGGCTACGATCTTGATTTCCTGCGGCAAAAAGACAGTGTGATTGTACTTAACAGTAAGGACGGCAACGGACAGGTCATTATTTCGCCCAAATACCAGGCAAAGGTATTTACATCAACCGCCGACGGCGCTAAGGGGAAAAGCTTTGGCTGGATCAACTATAAGACATTTGATCAGAAATCGCTCGACGCGCATATGAACGCCTACGGCGGCGAGGACCGGCTTTGGCTGGGGCCCGAAGGCGGAAAATTTGCCTTGTTTTTTAAGCCGGGGACAAAAATGGTATTTGATTACTGGCATACCCCCGCCGCTTTTGATTTTGAACGCTGGAAACTGACATCAAGCTCGGATAAGAAAGCTTCGTTAAGTAAATCGACCAGGGTTTTAAATTATGCCGGGGTGGTATTTGTGCTGAATGTTGTACGCGATATACAAATACTTGAACCCGGAGATATAAAGAATGCGCTTGGGGTTAGCTTCGATAATAAAGTCAAATCTGTCGCTTTTAGCACCACCAATACGATTATCAATACCGGGCCCATAGCATGGGACAAAAAAACCGGGGCGCCGTGCTTATGGAATTTGGATATGTTTTCGCCTTCAGCAAAAACAGTTATCGTAGTTCCGTACGATAATAACGCCACCGGAAAGGTTGCAACAACCGATTACTTTGGTCAAATACCACCCGACAGGGTAAAGTATAGTAACGGTATCTTATTATTTAAAGCCGATGGCAAATCCCGCGGAAAACTAGGCATGCCACCAAACCGTGCCAAAACTATGGCCGGCAGTTACGATGCCCAGAACAATGTGCTCACCATTGCCTCATTTGATATGGACCCCAAGGCAACTTATCTGAACCAGGAATGGCGTACCGACAGGGACCCGTTTATTGGCGATGCCGTGAATGCCTATAATGACGGCCCACTGGCAAACGGAACGCAAATGGGACCTTTTTACGAGATTGAAAGTGTATCGCCGGCAGCATTTTTAAAACCGAATGAGGGGCTTACGCATAAGCACAGCGTTTTTCATTTCACCGGCGACAAAGACGAATTGAACCAAATCGCATTAAAAACATTAGGAATTTCGCTGCAGGATATACAAGCTGCATTTAAATAATTATATTCAACGCGCCAATTGTAGTGAATTTGCAAATTTGACGATTTGAAAATTTGAAAATGGGCCAAAGTTTCAATATTCAAATCGGCGCACTTTCAAATTTTCAAAAAAAACGTTTTAAACCTGTCTCATGACGAAAAATAATAACCAGGTTGCAATTATCCTTGTCACTTCCCTGTTTTTTATTTGGGGATTTGCGCTCAACCTTAATCCCATTCTTATCCCGCACCTCAAAAAGGCCTGCCAGCTGACGGATTTGCAATCGTCCTATGTTGATTCTGCTTCCTATTTGGCGTATTTCCTTCTGGCCATACCTGCGGGTCAATTTATGAGGCGCTTTGGCTATAAAGGGGGTATTTTGCTGGGGTTGCTATTGGTAGCCGGAGGCGCCTTTTTGCTGTACCCGGCGTCTGCAGTGCGCAGTTACGCATTCATTTTACTGGCATTATTCATATTGTTTTCCGGATCGGCTTTTTTGGAAACCGCCGCAAATCCCTATATCACGGTCCTCGGCGACAACGAAGGGGCTACGCAACGTATCAATTTTGCGCAGTCCTTTAACGGCCTCGCAGCGTTCTTTGCGCCATTGGTGGGCGGCACATTTATTTTATCCGGCAAAACATTGACGCCGGCGCAGGAGCACGCCATGTCTCCCGACCAACTAAACGCTTATTTAAATAAAGAGGCTTCGGCGGTACAGGTACCATATATTATCATCGCGCTGGTCGTTTTGTCTGTGGCTTTTTGGTTTTATAAAACGCATGTTCCCGAAATTCATGATGACGACGATGATGAAAATAAGAAAGGTGAGTCATTAATCCAGCGGATCGTACATCTGCTTGCAAAGAAACAGCTGCGTACCGGCGCGTTTGCTGAATTTTTTTACGTTGGGGCACAGGCCGGGGTGCTTAGCTTTTTTATCCGGTTTTCCGAACGCGTGGCCGGTATGGAGGAAAAATCGGCGGCTTATTTGTTATCGTTGTCGCTGCTTGGGTTTATGGCCGGCAGGTTCATCGGCACAGCGTTGATGCGCGCTATCAATCCTGTTAAATTGCTGGCTTCTTATTGTATCGTCAATATCGGCTTACTAATTCTATCAGTTGCCACTCATGGCAGTTTTTCGGTTTATGCGCTCATGTGCGTAGCTTTTTTTATGTCGATCATGTTTCCGACCATATTTTCATTGGGGATCCGCGGGCTTCGCTCCGAAACCAAGCTGGGTTCTTCGTTATTAATAATGGGCATAGTCGGCGGCGCTGTCATACCGCCGATAATGGGCAAGGTATCCGATTTAACCAGCATTCGTTACGCCTATCTCGTGCCTGTTATATGCTTTGCCTATATATTGTATTTTGCTTACATGAACCTTAAGGTTAAAAAATTGGACATCGTAACAGCGCATTAATTTTGCAACATGGATCTGCAACTAACAAATAAAGTAATTATAGTAACCGGCGGTGCCAAGGGGATAGGCGAGGGGATTGTAAAAGTGCTGGCTAAAGAAGGCGCTGTCCCTGTTATTGTAGGCAGGAGTGAGGAAGATAACCGGAAAGTTGTACAGGCCGTTGAAGCCGGCGGGGGTAAAGCAGCACAAGTTGTTGCAGAACTAACTGACCCTGTAGCCTGCGAAAAAGCAGTAGAGGCAGTAATAAAGCAATTTGGCCGTATTGATGGCCTCGTTAACAATGCAGGCGTAAACGATGGTGTGGGGCTCGAAAACGGAACTTATGAAAAGTTTATGGCCTCGCTGCATAAAAACGTGGTGCATTATTACCTGATGGCGCATTATGCTTTGCCCGAATTAAAAAAATCAAAAGGGCCGATACTGAATATTACCTCAAAAACAGCCGATACGGGCCAGGGTAATACCTCGGCTTATGCCGCGGCAAATGGCGGCCGCAACGCATTAACCCGCGAGTGGGCGGTTGAACTGCTTAAATATGGCATCCGCGTTAACGCCATCGTGGTGGCCGAATGCTGGACCCCGTTGTACGAAAACTGGATAAAGACCCTGCCCGACCCCAAAGCAAAACTAAAGGAAATTGAAGCAAAGATACCCTTGGGTAACCGCATGACCACAGCCGAAGAAATAGCAAACGCCGCAGCCTTTTTATTGTCGGAAAGATCGAGCCATACCACCGGCCAACTTATCCATATTGATGGCGGTTATGTACATTTGGACAGGGCTTTGGCAAATGCCTGAGGTTTGGTGAGCAGTTGATTAAGTTGATTGGGTGAATGGTTGTTGAAATAATTCTGCTTTTAAACCCTATATTTAACTTAATCAACCCAATCAACTTAATCCAACTTAATCAACCAATTTAAATGACAAAAATAGATAGTCACCAACATTTCTGGAAATTCGACCCGGTGAGGGATAGTTGGATTGATAGTAAAATGTCGGCTATACAAAAAGATTTCATGCCCGGTGATTTGGAGCCTATATTGAAGAAATATCATATCGATGGTTGTGTTGCGGTTCAAGCCGACCAATCCGAGGCTGAAACCGAATTTTTATTGGGTCTTGCTGAAAGTAACGATTTTATAAAGGGCGTTGTGGGTTGGGTCGATCTGCGTGCCGACGATGTGGGTAAACGCCTGGATTATTTCAGCAAGTCCAAAAAATTAAAGGGCTTCAGGCATGTTTTACAGGGCGAGGCCGACCGCGCGTTGATGCTCACCCCGCAGTTTACAAAAGGCATAAGCGTCCTAAAAGCGCACGATTTTGCCTACGACATCCTCATTTTCCCGGATCAGCTTGGATACACTTACCAGTTTGTGAAAACCTTTGGCGGCCACAGGTTTGTGATCGATCATATTGCCAAGCCCGACATCAAAACTAAAAATATTGAAAAGTGGGCCAACGGTATTAAAGCCATTGCGAAGCTGGAGAATGTATGGTGCAAGGTATCAGGCATGATAACCGAGGCCGATTGGTACGGTTGGGTTTTAACTGATTTTGAGCCATTTTTAGATGTGATCTTCGAAGCTTTCGGCCCAAAACGGCTGATGTTCGGCTCCGATTGGCCGGTTTGCAACGTGGCAGGCGGCTATCAGCAAATGATTTCGGTGGTTAAAAACTACGTGTCCAAATTATCTGAAAATGAGCAAGCGCGTTTTTGGGGACTTAATGCGATTGAATTTTATAAACTTAGTTAAGAGCTTAAAGCTGAAGGCAGAAAGCTAAAAGCGAAATGTTTGGTTGCGACTTATTTTATACTTAATAAAAACTATGATATGAAAAGATCAGTTTTACTTGTTTTGATAACTGCATTTATAGCTTTATCCGTCAGCGCGCAGGAAAAGTTTAATGGTTTGGGTGTAAACATCGGTAACCTGTACCGGCTGTCAGATGCAAAGACCCGCTCGATAAGCCCTGAAAACTTTAACGGAGAAAAAGGAAAAGGCGGCATGGCAACCACGGGTACCGGCGCGGGCCCATCAAGGGAACTGGGCCAAAAGTGGAAAGTTAGCCCCAGCGTAGTCATAAAAAAGCACGCTACTTATACCGTTGCCGAAATTGACGGTTCCGGGGCCATTCAGCATATATGGATGACGCCTACCGGCAACTGGCGGTATTCCATTATTCGTTTTTACTGGGATGATGAAACAACGCCTTCAGTTGAAGTACCGGTCGGTGATTTCTTTTGCATGGGCTGGGGCAAGTTTGCGCCCGTACAATCACTGGCAGTTGTGGTTAACCCGGGCAGCGGCCTTAATTGTTACTGGCCGATGCCGTTTCGAAAAAAATGCCGCATCACCATGGAAAATATCGACGACCATGACATGGTGCTTTATTACCAGGTCGACTATACCTTAACCGAAGTTCCTAAAGACGCAGGTTATTTTCATGCCCAGTTCCGCAGGGTAAACCCATTGCCGTTTAAAAAAGATTATGTGCTGGTCGACAGTATACGGGGTAAAGGTCAGTACGTTGGCACTTATCTCGCCTATGGCTCCAATAAAAACGGCTGGTGGGGCGAAGGAGAAATAAAATTCTTTATGGACGGGGATACCGAATTCCCGACAATCAACGGGACGGGTACTGAAGATTATTTCAACGGGGCTTATGATTTTGACAGTATGCACAAAAAGCCCGATGGCACCGAAACCAGCGAATACACTGAATTTAGCGGCCCCTATACCGGCCTTCCGCAGGTGATCAGGGGCGATGGGCATTATAACATAGCCCAGCGCTTTGGCCTGTATCGCTGGCATATTGCCGACCCGGTACGCTTTGAAAAGGACCTGAAGGTTACCATACAGGATTTGGGCTGGCATAGCGATGGCCGCTACATGCCGCTGCAGGATGATATTGCTTCTGTAGTTTACTGGTACCAAAGTGAGCCGCATGGTGCGTTCCCTGTATTCCCGTCGAAAGACCAGTTGGAGGTGAATTAATTGATTTCGGATTTTGAGTTTAGCTCCCTATGTCATTTCGACGAGGAACGAGGAGAAAACTTATGCGATATGCAGCGCGGATGACGGATGACGCATAGGTTTTCTCACTGCGGTCGACATCCTATAAATCCGAAATCGACCCGCTGGCCAGCGGGCGAATTCCGAAATCCCATACAATTTCGTACAAGTTGGTACAAGCTAAACCAATCGGTAATCTGTTGTATTTTTGTTTTAATTTTTTTGATTTTGACGTATGCAAACGGACGAGGTACTGATTGAAAAAACCAAAAGATTATTTGAATCCAATACCGGGTGGGGCGACAGCAACGAATGGACAAACCAGGATTTTGTTATTTTAAGCGAAAAGATCCAGGAACGCACAGGGGTTGCCCTTAGTCATGTTACGCTAAAAAGGGTATGGGGAAAAGTGAAATACGAAAGCCTGCCCAATACACATACCCTTGACACCCTTGTGCAGTTTTTAGGCTATGAAAACTGGCGCGAGTTTAAATCGCAAAATGGCAATGGCGCTGTAACCAAACAACAAGCGGGGCAAATAGCGCGCAACGGGCACAATGGGTACCATGCAGGTACAATGCCCGCCGGAAAGAAAAGAAGCCTTTTTAAGCCTGTTTTAATTATCACGGCTATCACCGTTATTGCTGTCCTGGTAATCTATATTAATAAAAACGGCCCGCCGGTTGTAAAAAATGATTACAGTTTCAGCAGCAAAAAGGTAGTTACCGAAGGGTTGCCGAACTCGGTCGTATTTAACTACGATGCCACAAAATCGCCCTTCGATTCAGTTATTATACAACAATCATGGGACCCCCATTTACAGGCAAAGGTTTCAAAATATGAGCATCAGCATACTTCGATCTATTACTTACCGGATTACTATAAAGCCAAGCTTATTGTAGGCGGAAAAATTGTGAGTATGCACCGGCTGTTGATAAAATCGAAGGGCTGGCTGTCTGCGGTGATGCAAACGCCGGTGCCGGTTTATTTTAGCAGGGAAGACGTGATGGCCAATGGCAAAATGGCCTTGCCGGTTGATAAAATACTGGCCCGAAATATAAAAATGCAGCCCGAGCCGCCAACGGTGATCTATTCAAATGTAAAGGAGTTCGGCGAAATATACAGCGACAATTTTACTTTTGAAACCTCGGTTAAGAATGATTATCACGAGGGGGCGGCGGTTTGCCAGCAAACAAAGATCTACATACTTTGCGAAGGAACCGCAGTGGGCATACCGCTTTGCACCAAAGGTTGTATCTCCAATGCCGACTTGCTTTTCACCAACTTCTACACATCTGGCAAACAGAAGGACCTATCGGCGTTCGGCGTAGACTTTAATGCCTTTGTGAAGGTGAGGATCGAATGCAAAAACCGAAGGGCAATCATTTTTATTAATGATAAGCCGGTTTATGCGGTTAATCACGATATTATCAAATCAAAAATTATAGGCTTTGATTTTACTTTCCAGGGCACGGGCTCGGTTGATTATGTGAAATTATCAAACGGCAAAGTGAATTACGAGGACGACTTTGATCTACCTTGATTTCGGATTTCGGATGTTCAATTTCGGATTTGACCTTACTTCCGATTTTAGAATTTTGATATAGCAGTTACAAGATTTATCCTGGCCCCGGGGAGAATAGCGTCGGATTCCCTTTGGGCACTCAGAAATCCGAAATCGAACATCCAAAATCCAATGTCAAATCATTTACAATACCGCTTTATGGCATCGGCCGCGTCTTTTAGACCCAGATCAAGCGCTTTCTTTAAATCGGCGCATGCACTGCCATTGCCCTGTGTTGCCTTTGTAAGGCCACGGTTGTAATAGGCATCCCCGCTGGCCGGGTTTAATTCAATAGCTGTATCAAAATCCCGGAAGGCGCCTGCTATATCTTTTGAATTGACTTTTGCCTTGGCCCGCAAAATATAATTTGTTTCATCCTTCGGGCTTATTTTTATCGCACGGGCGAAGTCGGTACGCATGCCGGCTGTATCCAGCGTATAGCTTTCAGCCAGGCCGCGGTAAGCGTAAGTTTTTATATTTTCGGGGTTTATCAGCAGCACGCTGATATAGTCGTAAACGGCGCCTTCGTAATTCTTCTGGATCATCTTTAGGTTTGCCCTGTAAAAGTAGGCTTCATCGTTATTCTGATCTTTCTGTATCGCTTTGGCGATGTCAGTTTGGGCCCCGTCGTAGTCTTTGAGTTGTAGTTTTATTGCCGCACGGCCACTGTAAGCCTGGGAAATTGCGTTGCTATCAACGGCCATGGCCTTGTTAAACTCGGCGATGGCGCCTTTGGTATCGCCCAGGCCGCCCATTGCAGTTGCACGCTGTACTATCAGCTTGCCGTTTCGCGGATAAGAGGGGATGATCTTATTAAATAGCAGCAGCGCTTCTGTATACTGCCGGTCGGCAATGAGCAGTTTGCCAAGCCTCATGTATGCCTCCTGGTTTTTTGGATCGAGCTCTATTTGCCGCTTGTAATCGGCGATTGCGCCCTTCCTGTCTCCCAGTGTCGCCTTCACCTTCGCCCGGTTTGAATAGGCGTACGAATTACCGGGAAACAGCTCGATTGCTTTGTTCAGGTCGCTTATTGCCCCCGGATAATCGGCCATTTCAGCCTTTACCTCTCCGCGGCCGGTGTACGCCTCCGTATTTTTGGGATTTTCCCTCAATGCTGTATTAAAGTCGTTTAATGAGCCGACCGTATCCTGCAGGGCTTCCTTGGCTTTGGCACGCGTTACATAGGCGTAACCGTCATGATCGGTATCGTACATAATGGCGGTGTCGCCGTCAAGCAATGCGCCATGATAATCTTCGCGCGATATTTTTAAGTCGCCGCGGTTTTGATAAGCCTTTGATAATTTCGGGTCGAGTTTAATTGCCTGGTTAAAATCAGCCAATGCTGCAGAAGTATCGTTCAGCTTGTTTTTCGTAACGCCGCGGTATAAAAATAGTTCGGCATTGCCAGGGTCGGCTGCAATAGCTTTGTTAAAATAATCAACAGCTTCCCGGTTGTCCTCGGTATTACTGGCTGCTTTTGCCAGGTAGTAGTATAAGTTATGTAGCCTGGGGTCGATGGCTGCAGCTTTGCGGTAATCTTCCATCGCACCTTTATAATCTCTTAAGTCCGATTTGATATTTCCCCTGTAAAATATAGCTTCGGCATTGCGCGGATTCATCCTGACGGCGGTATTATAGTCAGTAAGCGCGCCTTCAAACTCCCCGATACTGCCTTTTGAATTAGCCCGGTAATAATACAGGTCAGCATTGTTTGGATTAAGCCTGATGGCCATGTCGTAATCCGATATTGCGCCTTTGTAGTCATTTAAATCGGATTTTGCAACGCCCCGGTACTCGTACAATTCGGAATTGCCCGGAGTTATTGCTATGGCGCTCGTAAAATCGGCTACAGCGCCGGCATAGTCGCCTGAATTGATTTTTGCATTTGCCCTGTAATGGTAAATATCAGCTGTTCTTAAACCCGCAGCTATCGATTTATCAAAATCACTTATCGCATTTTTATAATCTTTTAAGTTGGCATAGGCGTTTGCGCGATAATAATAAGCATTAACATAACTGGGGTCCAATTCAGTTACTTTAGAATAGTCTTCCACTGCCGGCTGGTATTGCTGGCTATTGGCATAGGCGTTACCGCGGTATAAAAACGCTTTGGTATTCTTATCGTTGAGTTGGATCGACCTGGTGAAATCTGCTATCGCGCCGGCATAATCTTTTCGCGCCGCTTTCTGATTGCCGCTGTAAAGCATTTGGTCAGATGTTTGGGCAAAACCCAGGCAAGGCAAAAAAGAAATTATCAGTAATAGTCTTTTCATAATGTTAGTAATATCAATTATTGGCAATAAATACGCCAAATCAGTACACACGGTTAAATGCAGCTTCGCTATGCACATCCGGCGGGCCGGTTTATTGCACCAAGATAACTAAAACCGTTGAAATTTGGCCATACGGCCCTAATTCTGCTAAAAAACGCCTTTTTCAGCCGTTTAAAGCAATCCGCCGTGTAATACGCAAATATTTAAAATTTTGTTATGATTTTAAAAGTAGGGGATAAGTTTCTAATTTATGGGGGTTATAATCCCCAGTGGATTAAGGAATCAATACCTTATTTGAAGCCCGTCCGGTCTTATTTGCTAACGGATATTTGCGTCTTTCCACTCAGCCGGCCTATTTCCAATCGCAAATTCAAACGAATCAAACTCAACAGGTGCCGGGATATTATTATCATTATTGGAAACGATATAATATACGCCGCTAAATGTAAGGCCGTTTTTATTTTTCTCCAGCGTTGTTTTTAAAAAGCCATGCGTGTGATCGCAATAATTTTCGAGGTGCACGTTATCCAGTAACGGGCTGTCATCGGGGAAGTCAGGGTCGCCCGGGGCCGCTATTTTATGTAGGTCGGCATAACCCCCGGCGCCGGCGACTATAAACGGGACAGTTTTGCCGTTGGGATAAAGCTTGCTGAAGCGCTGGTAATTATGCACGTGGCCGCTGAACACAACATCGGGCAGCACGCCGGCTTCATCAAAAGCCGAATTAAGGAAAAGCTGCATGTGCGCACTTGACCCGTGATTGGTATCGGCCGAATAAGGCGCATGGTGCAGGCAAACTATTAAGGCCTTTTCAGCCTTATTTTCGCGGGCTGTTTTTAGCTCATCAATAAACCAGGCCCTTTGTTCGGCGCTAATGGCCCCAAACCTGGGGACGTTGCTGTACAGGCAAATAATGTTGGCCAACGGCGTGTTCAAAGTAAAATATACATTCGGCTGTATGTTGCTTTTGCGGCCGCTGTTCCTATCAAACGGAAGGGGCCGGGGCGCCTGGTCGCAAAATACGTTCATGAAGGCATCCAGGCTTTTAACGCCTTCGGGGTCGAAGGGGTCCACATCAGCATCGTGGTTACCTGGTATCGCGAATATTGGGCCCCGGTAGTAACGGTAGGGTTCAAAAAACTGGGGATAATATTCATCTGCCGCACCATAATTATACACCACATCCCCCAAATGAAAAAAGAAAACCGGTTTGCCGGGAGCCGGGCCATTTTCGGCCCACTGACTGATCATGGCATTTGCCACCCGGTGCTTATAAACCGGCAACACCAGCCCGCCGGTATCCCCCGCCATGTGAAATATCATTTTATTTTCAGGCAGGCTTGGCAATATCTGCTTAATATCGAGGTGGTAGGGATAACGCCCGGTAGCATTTGGCAGCGGTTGGAATTTCTCCTGGTCGTCATAAGCCGCTGTTTTGAAAACGGGGCGCGTGCGGCGGGGAAGATCAGGTGATGGCATTTATAGATGAACGTATTCGTTGGGCAAATATAGGGGAATGAGGCGGATTAGATTTGAGATCTTTTCAAATTTATAAAATCTTTCTGTGGGACAGTTGCAGGTGGGTAAAGCTTTTTCAATTAAGTATATCGTAAATTAAGATAAACATAATAGATTTATAGGCGTTAACAAAAAGGAAGAACCGAGGGCTAAAAGTTGGGGTTGACCAGGGGGATGCATGTTTCGATTGGTATGCATCAAGTTTTGGCCCTTGATTCTTGATTCATCTCGGTAAAAAAGCTCGGGTTTAAAACACATGGCTAAAGTATTCACAATTGCAAAGGGTTTGGAAAATATGGGCGCACTGCGGACGGGCGGCCAGGGTTCGGTGTATAAGGGACGGCGGATAGGCCCGATCATCAGCGCTGTGAAACTGCTGCCAACCCCGGTGCAATCGGAAAGTGAAGATGACCGTAACTACAGAAACTTTTTGAATGAGGTTGAAAAACTGAAAAAGGTAAATGAGATACCCAATCCTAATGTTGTAAAAATTTTGAACTCGGGTATTACCGAGAGTGGCTCATTTCCGTTCATCGAGATGGAATTTATAGAAGGGCCAGATCTGGAAGAGCTGCTGAAGCCGCCCCACGATGCTATATTTACCGTAAAAGAAACGATAAAGGTAGCTGATCAGCTGGCAAGCGCCTTGTGTCATTGCCATAAGGTGGGTGTGAAGCATGGTGATATAAAAAGCAATAATGTTAAATTTAATATCCATACCGGCAATTATGTATTGCTCGACTTTGGCCTGTCAGCAATGTCTGACGAGCAGCGAAGGAGCAGCATGCGGCATGCGGGAGCGATTGAGTTTATGGCCCCGGAGCAGAATGAAGGCCACTTGTTGTTCCAGACCGATGTGTATGGATACGGAGTGATCCTGTATGAACTTTTGGCGGGCCAGGTGCCCTTCCCGCTGAAGGATAACGGCGAAACTGCCAGGAATGCCGTAATGATAGCGCACATGGAACAGCCGGTGCCCGATCTTAAGGAATTGCGGCGTAAGAATCTCCCCGCAACCTGGTCGGCAGCCCAAAAGAAGCGCGAAATGATGGTACCCGGTTGGCTATTGGATATTATAGCCGGTTGCCTGCAAAAACAGCCCGAAGAACGTTATAGCAGCGGAATGAAGCTGCAGGAAGCTATTTTTGAAAACAGCATTGCAGATTTAAAAGCTGACAGGGAGACAAGCGCCGATGAAGCAGTTATTAAAAACGAGATCGACGAGGTAGCGCCGGCGCCGATTGTAGGGCATCCAAATATGCCTGACCAAAAGGGTATGATGCATATTTCAAAGCCGGTATTTGCTTTGCTGATGTTATCACTGTTGGGATTTATGGCGTTTACTGCTTATTCGTTGATCTATAAACCCGCGCCGCCCGTCAAGCCCATAAGCCAAAGCGAGGTTGACACAACTAAACAGGTCGATACCAGCAGCCTTATGGCGGAGAACCGGTACTTAAAGCGAAAATTGAAGAGATTGCAAACCGATTCGGCCACACAAAAAGCGATAAACGATGCGGTAAACGGTCAGCAGAATACGGTAAAGCACGACAGTACCGCCGCCGACACGGCTAATAAACCAAATAATTAGGAGCGCGCCGGACAACATCCGCAGCTATAATGTCGTTTATTAAAACAGGATAAAAAAACGGTTACAGTATTATTTATAAATGGATCAAAAAGCTTCTATCTGGCAGCGTATAGGTTTACAGGATTGGTTCCTAACCAGCGAAAATTCCGGCAAAACAAAAAAAAAGCAGCCCATACTTACTCCCGACGACGTTTATAATTATGTTATCGCGAAATTCAACGATTCTATACGGCAACTGTCGTTTGCCGACCGCGTTGTGTTTTATCACGAATATATTATCAGTTTTAATCCCGAAGATTATGAAGAGTTTATGAATAATAAACAAGGCATATTCGGTCTAATCATAAACGAGATAGTAAAAAAGTTTTACCAACTACTTAAGCAATACAGGGCTGCCGGCAAAATAGTGGAGCCATCGAGCTCCAAATGGGTGTTCAGGCTGGTTTCCCATCCTGATTATGCCCGTGGGGATATCGGTTTTATCGGCAAATTGCTGCCCGGCACAAGCAAAAAAGAAGATAACCTGCGGGTAACGTTCATCCCCCGGCAAACCGGCATCGCCCAAACTTTCGATGTTAGTCACGATGTGTTAAAGGCGTTCAATTATTATAGTGAGGGTTATTATGAGCTTCCCTATGCCGAGGATCTGGGCCTTGATGAAACGAGCGCTGTAAACCAACGGCAAAAGAAATACGCCAGGTTCGAAACCATTCTCCCCGAAAAACAGTTTACCGGAAAGAAGGTTGAGTACGTAATGGTCGACGACGAAATAGTAGTTTCAGGCGACGATGAGACCAGGGATGATTCAAATATTTTTAAAATACCATCTGAATGGGTGAACACGCCCCACCTGCAGATCAGGTTTAACAAATCCGACGGTAAATTTTATATGACCTCGTTCGGAGAATTAACGATATTGAACGAAAATGAAGTGGCTAAGAGCGACGTGAACTCTCCCTCGTGGGTTGAACTGCCGGTCAATTCAAGGATATTATTGAACGGAATTGTGGGCGTTAATATATTTAAAGCGTAGCAGGGCATAGTTTACCCGCGCGGTGACCATGTGAAACGGATTAGCAGAACATAATAAATAGCTGAAATGTCACAAGTATTATCATTGGCAATGTTGGGGATCGGTGTTTTTTTACTGGTCACGCATTTTTTTGATATAAAAAACTCAAGCAAACCGAATGACTGAACAATTTTTCGGAATAACTGATACAGGCAGGCAGCGGCAAAACAATGAAGATACCTTTATTGCGGAACTCACTGCAAATAAAAAGTTTATCATCGCCTGTGTGATCGACGGTGTCGGCGGTTATTCCGGCGGGGAGGTTGCTGCCGCGCTGACCCGCGAAGCGATCCTTCGGAGGCTTGACAAACCCTCGGGCGAGATCATCCCGATGATAGTTGATTGCTTCAGGTTGGCCAACGAAAAAATATTAAGCGAAAAACAGAACTCGAAGGGGCACGATAACATGGCCTGCGTTTCCACGCTGGCAATAGTTGATATTGAGCGCAATCAGTTCTATTTTGCCCATGTTGGCGATACGCGTCTGTATTTGATTAGAGACCATTCATTGGTCAAGATTTCACACGATCAATCATTTGTCGGTTTTTTGGAAGACTCGGGCCGTTTGTCGGAAGCCGAGGCAATGAAACACCCGAAGCGCAACGAGATCAACAAGGCATTAGGCCTCGACGGTCAGTTGGGCAAAGACGGAGAATATATTGAAACCGGTCAATCGCCCTTCCTGCCTGGGGACATGCTTTTATTGTGCAGCGACGGTTTAACCGACATGCTGGATAGCAGCGAGATACGGGAAATTGTAACAGATCAAGGAAGCCTGAAGGAGAAGGGCCGCAAATTGATCGACGCGGCCAACCACAACGGCGGCAAAGACAACATCACGGTTGTGCTTGTTCAAAACGACAAGATACAACAGCAGCATGATACAGCCAGGCCCGCAGTGAACGAAAAAAAGCAAACCGGCAACACGGCCGCGCAGACAGCGAAAGTTGAGGATACCAGGAGGAAGGTTGAAAAGCCTGCGATGGTAACACGCACCGGCAAAAGTCTTGTCACTGTATTGGTAATATTGGTGCTCATCTTTATCGCAACCACCATATGGCAGTTTTTGAAGAACCGGGAAAACAATCCGAATGAGCCCTCAAAGATTGCAGCGCCTGTAAAAAAACCTAAGAATAAGCAGGAGATCAAATTGCAGCAGGCTATTGACCATGCAACCGGCCATAAACTGATTCTTTCTGATACCGCATACACCGCCCCAATTTTTATCAGCGAAGCTATTGTAGTAAATAAGGACAGCTTATTAATAAAGGCCCGGGGGAAAATTGTGCTGCAATGCGATTCGGGATATAAAGGACCGGCATTTATGCTTTCATCAACAAGCAAAAATGTTGTGTTGGATAGTTTGTCGCTGGCAAATTTCGATATTGGAATAGCCGCGAGCAATAGCGCCCTCACGCTGAACAACGTCCGGTTTTTTAATTGCAGGATTCCTGTTCAAAACGACTTCATCGTTACTGATAAAAAATATATAAGCGGAAAAATACCCGGCGCTATTTTCAGAGCTGACTCGATCCCGGTAAAAAAATAAAATAAATGGAACAGGGAGTGCCTACCAACTTTTCAAGAAACAAAGAGCGTTTCTTTTTATTACTGGCCGGCATTGTACTTCTTTTATTGTTTTTACGCCTGTTTTATGTAGAGCAGCGAAACTTTACCGATGTTGACCAGCGCCTTGCCGATGGCACCATGATAAATATTAACACCGGTAATATTTCGAAAAAGATCGGGTCGCTACTAAAAAAGGGATACTATTTTGAGGACCAAAAAGACATAGACCTTATTGAACGCACAATTGCAAACAATGCAAAAGCAGGCGCTGCGTTTGACAATATCGGCGAGTTGAATAAGCGCAGGTACAATGTGGATGCTGATGAGGCCTTTAACACGGGCGGCGCGTCCTTTAAACAAAGGGTGCTGGTATCCAGGTCGCTGTTGGGGTACACCGGTGATGATTCGCTGAGGTTCATCCAGGAAAAAACCAACCCGCCTGCCTTGCCGGCGGTTGCCGATGCAGGTTTAAGCGGCTATACCATTTCGGGCAAAGTGATGAAAAAAAACGCGCCTGTACCAGGGGTATTGGTCAGGCTGCAAATGATATTGCCGGAAGACAGCATCTTCAATGATAACGAAGCCGACCTTGTAAAAACAAGGACAGAACAGAACCCTTCATGTAAAAAGGTGTTCGTGATGGATGTAAACGGCCGGAAGCATTTGCAGTCGCTCATGGCTTTTGCTCGCACTGATGAGCGTGGCACCTATGCTTTTACAAATTTGCCGGCCAACCGGGCATTCGAAGTGCTGCCCCTGCAACCCGGCTACCAGTTTGGCAAATCATCGGGCACCGAAAACCTGGACGATGACGTGGTCTTTAATTTTTACCAGGCGCCGCATACCATCAGGCTATTATCTACAAGGGATTATAGTATCCTGAAAAAGGAAAAAGCATTCATTATTCGTACCCCGCAGGAGTTTAACATATGGTTTTGGATCATTGTCGCTGGTTTTTTTGCCGGTTTTTTAATAACACATCTCCTGTTAAGCTGGAAGTTTAGCGCCGCAGACCAGTTGGTTTTGCCATTGGTGATGATACTTACGGGCATATCATTTATAACCCTTATTAGCTTACAGGACCCGCTACGCGACCGTTTTTTTGCAAAGGACACGCTGGCGTACCTTGGTATGGGCTTTGGTGGAATGATTATGTTATTGTGTATTAATCTCCGCCGCTTCACGGCAGATTCGGGCTTTTACCGGATGTTTATCTTCAAAAATAACCGCAAAGCCGCCAATGGATGGCCCTGGATAGTTGCGGCTATCGCGCTGCTCGTGCTTACCATCCGTTTTGGCACCGGTCCCGAGGGCAGCGGTGTAAAAGTTAACCTGCTGGGATTTCAGCCCAGCGAGATCGTTAAATACCTGGTGATTATTTTCCTGGCCGGTTTTTTTGCAGTCAATGAAAAATTTATCAGCGAATATGCCAGCTGGCGCAAAAGATGGTCTTTCTTCTCGTTTGCTGTTATTGCCATCGGCATCACCCTGTTCCTCTTCCTCATGCTGGGCGACATGGGCCCTGCCATCATCATTTGCTTTACCTTCATTATACTTTTTTCGTTTTCCCGGCGCGATTTTATGTTCATGGCCCTTTCGGTAGTATTTTATGTAATTGTAACCTGGGCATTTGAAAATGTGTGGCTGTCCGGAGGCCTTACCTTGGCTGTATTGTTGTTTTTCTTCCTCGTCAAACGGAAACAGTTAAGCGAATCCTCCATCATGGCTTTGGTAATCATTGCGGGTTTCCTGACCATAGATAAAATACCTCATCTCGATAAACTGATCCCCGGGCCGGTGCAGCGTTTGGTTGAACGCAAGGCTATATGGCAGGATGCCTGGAACAACGAAGTTTACGGCGGTGACCAGGTAGCTAACGGGCTTTGGGCCATGTCGGGCGGGGGCGTGGCCGGGCAGGGGGTTGGAGAAGGGTTTGGCAAAACAATTCCCGAAGCCCATACCGACATGATTTTGCCTGCAATAGGCGAGGAGTTTGGCTGGGCAGGGATCGTTTGTATATTTTTATTGTTTTTGCTTTACCTGCACCGGTCGCTAATCATCGGGCGGCAAACGGGCACGCCGTTCCTGTTTTACTTATGCGCGGGGATCGGTATTTGTACGTTTATACAATTCCTGCTCATAGCGGGCGGGTCAACTGGCGCCCTGCCGCTGTCGGGCGTAGCGCTGCCTTTTCAAAGCTATGGCGGATCATCATTGGTTGCCAATTTTCTTGCTGCGGGGTTTTTATTGTCCGCATCAATGGTGAGAGGTACCGGGGTGCAAATGGCGTATATCACCCGGCAGCAGGATAGCAACCTTGTACCCGCGTTAATCGGCGCTTGTTTGGGCATATTGCTTTTAACCATTAATATATCCCGCTATTTTTTTAATAACAAGGATTGGATAGTAAAGCCAGCCCTGGTAGCCGACAGGAGCGGCGCAAGGATGTTTAGCTATAATCCCAGGATTACCATACTGATGAATAAGCTGCAGGCCGGTACCCTTTACGACCGGGCCGGGCGCATACTGGCCACGAGCGACCCGGAACTTGTAAAAAAGCAGCATAATATATTAAGCGAAGCGGGCGCGGGCGGCTATAACATCGATTCGGCGATGCATAAACGGTTAACCCGCTTTTACCCTTTTGAAGAACAAATGTTTTTTTGGGTCGGCGATGACAATACCGGCGTGTTTAATGGCAGCACCAACGGCTATTTCGCAGAATATGAGCACGCAGCCGAGCTCCGTGGATTTAAAATGCCAATTTCAAATTATAATGTACATGCCAGCTTTTTTAGAGAGGACCGCTTTTTACCCAGGGGCGTGAAAGAAATGACCGTAAGTAAAAAGGATTACAGCGCCCTGGCGCCCCTGCTGATAGCAGGCATTAACAGCAGCGAAGTGGAAGCGTTTAAGAAGCGCAACCGCGACGTGCAGCTGACCGTAGATGCAGACCTGCAAACAAGCATTCAAAAAGCAGCGGCTGAAGATACGTCATTTAACTATAAAAGGATTTCGGTGGTAATCATGCTGTCCTCGACAGGGGATGTGCTGGCTTCGGCGGTGTACCCATTACCCCCGATCCATAACTGGGATGCCTTAACCATGCCGGTACGCGATCAGAATAAATTAGCCGGCTGGATGACGACAAGCGACCTGGGATTCACTTACGCTACGCAGCCCGGCTCGACGGCAAAAGTGCTGACGACCATGGCGGCCTTCAACAAGCTTGGCCTGGACGCAGCCAAAATAAAATTCACGGTCAGCATGGACGAACGCATCCGCACTAAAGGCATCGAACCCGACGAAACCGGCGTGATCACCCTTGAGCGGGCAGTTGCAAAATCAAATAACGTTTACTTTATTAAATTAGCGAACCAGGAGCACCTGCAGGAAGATATGGCTGCGCTGTATTTAAAAACAGGCATGTTTTTGCATGGCGTAGGCGGCTATTTTTATAACAAGCCCCCCGAAAATGTGCGGCAGGAAGAAAAATGGCTCGAACTATGGCGTAAAACGGAGTTCAATACCCGGCCGCGGTACGACCCCAATAACATACGCCGTACGCGCGCCAAAGGCATTTCGGGCATGGCATGGGGACAGGGTGAGTTGATTGCCACACCGGCCGCGGTTGCCCGGTTGGTATCTGGTGTGGCCAATAATGGCACATTAGTTGCAAACCGTTTTGTATTAAAAGTAAGTGATTCTGTTACAGGGGTTAAGGGCAGCATAAAATTGGCGAATGACCCGCAATATGCCGCTTTGATAACAAAATATATGATAGAGCAAAGCGAGCCTAAGGTACCGGTCTTAAATCTGCATGTAGCCGGTAAAACCGGTACGCCTGAAAGGATCTGGAAAAGGCAAAGTATAAACGATGGCTGGTATGTGTTTTTCGCCCCGATGGCAAAGTCGCCGGGAAATATTGTCGTTTGTATCCGGGTTGAATCCACTAAAGGGTCATCCGATGCGGTAAGGTTTGCAGGCCAGCATGTTATACCATTTTTGTTGAAAAAAGGCTATATAAAAAATATTGTGGGCACGGCCGACAGCACGGAAACAGAAAACCCTGAAAATAACGTTATTAAAAACGAAACACCGGCTGCTACTGATACTGATACGACGGAAAATCAATAATGAATTCCGGTCAGGAACCACGGAAAGGGTTTAAGCGGAAGGGAGAATGGATGACACCGGGAACACCGGCGCCTTAATATATCCGCATATAGTTTGCCAGTGCTTATCTCCTGACCACACGTAATTGTATAAATATGTTCGATTTGTTTAAAAAGAATGAAAATAAAGGCCCTAAGGATGTAAAAGCCGTGCGGGATACGTTGCTGCGTTTTATTAAAGAGGAATTTCAAAAAACGGAGGGTGGGGAAGGCCGCAATATCAAAGGCGTCAACCTGTTTATTTTCAGCGGCCCGGGCGAGAAACATATTTATGAGGCAGCTGTTTATTTAGGAGAAAAGGACCGCTTTAAAGAAGAGGTACAACGAATTGCCGATGATTACGCTGTTGATCTGCCTGGTGATTGGGAAATGGATATCAGCTTTGAAGATGAATTCCCGCCTGAAGCGACAAAAGTTGAAGGCCTGAACGCTGCCATTTTTATCCGGACAAAGGAACATACGATCCAAAAATCCGGCGCCGCCTACATACGGGTATTGAACGGCGAAGCCACGAAGCCGGAATATAAAATAACTTCGACAGACGGGAAGATCAATATCGGGCGGGAAAAAAAGGCCCGCGTCGAAGAGGGATTTTTCAGGTTGAACCATATCGCATTTCTTAATGAAAGCGATGATGAAAGCAATAAATTTGTAAGCAGGCAGCATGCGCATATTGAATGGAATAACGAAACCGGGGTTTTTATGCTCTTTGCCGATGATGGGGGTATCCCTCCGCGGAATAAGATCAAAATAAGATCGGCAACAAACGAAAACCTGGTTAAACTAAATTCAACACATATTGGTCATACTTTAGTGGAAGGCGACCAGGTAGTTTTGGGCGAGTCGGCGGTTTTGGAGTTCAGTTATCATTCAGAAGGAAACGGGGATGGCTAGGATATTTACAATAACGGAAGGGCTGGAGAATATGGGCGCGCTGCGCACCGGGGGGCAGGGCTCCGTTTATAAAGCGCGAAGAACGGGCCCGATCATTACTGCGGTTAAAATATTACCCACCCCGATATACGCGGAAAGCGAGGACGACAGCAACTATATCAATTTTCAGAACGAGGTAGCAAAGCTTAGAAAGGTAAATGAAAAACCTAATCCTAATGTTGTTAAAATACTCAGCTCGGGGATTACCGAAAGCGGCTCGCTGCCGTTTATCGAAATGGAGTTTATCGAAGGCCCCGATCTTGCCGAATTGCTCAGGCCGCCTCATAACACCATATTTACTATAAAAGAAACCATAAAGCTTGCCGACCAGCTGGCCTGCGCCTTATCGCACTGCCATAAAGTAGGTGTGAAGCATGGCGATATTAAAAGTAACAACGTCAAGTTCAATGTGCATTCGGGGAACTACGTGCTGCTCGATTTTGGCCTTTCGGTGATGTCTGACGAGCAGCGGCGAAGCAGCCTGCGGCATGCCGGGGCTGTGGAATTTATGGCGCCCGAACAGAACGAAGGGAAAATGCTGTTCGAAACGGACATTTACAGTTACGGCGTGGTATTATTTGAATTGCTTGCCGGCCAGGTGCCATTTCCTTTGAAAGATAACGGCGAAACATCGAGAAATTCGGTAATGATAGCCCATATGGAGGCTAAGGTGCCCGATCTGCTGGCATTGCGAAAACAGCATCTGCCTGAAAGCTGGTCGATAGAACAAAAGGAACACCAGATGCGCGTACCGGGCTGGCTGCTGAATATGATAGCCATTTGCCTTGAAAAAACGCCTGAAAAACGTTACAGCAACGGTATGGAGCTGCAGGAAGCCATCGTGATCAACAGTATCATCGCAAGCCGGCACGAACAGGAGGACGACATTATTACGGTTTTAAAGACAGAAAACGAACGACTGCAGGCGCAAATATTAAAATACCAATATGAAGCGAAAGATATCAAAAGATCATCTGTAACCGTTTTGAAACCGGTATTTATTGCACTGATCTTACTGTTGATCTCGGCCGTAAGTTTTGCCGGTTACACCATTATTGAAAAAAAATTCAAACTATTTACGCCGGTAAAAGATAGCATTTCAAAATCTCGCATTAAGGATACCATTTCTAAGTCGGCAACGGCGGCTTTAAAAATAAAACCAACTCCGTTTAAGCCAAAAAAAGTAACGCCTCCGGATACGGCAGCCGCCAAAAGCAATGACCTCGGCATAAACTTCCCCGGCGACGACTCCGTCAAAACAGCAACACCTGCCGCCTCAAAGCCCCTGCATCCGGTCAGGAAAAAGCATAAAAAGAAAAAGAAATTTTTAGGGATATTTTAAGTGAAAGCGCGAACTTCGTTGACAAAAAGGGTCGTTGGCCGGGGCTTGGATTAAACTTGTCGAAAAGGCGATTAAACCGCTCTAAGGAAAATATTAAATGTTAGTGGCTTTTTACATCCGGCCACAGGTAAAAAAACATGCAATCAATAAGACCATCTTTGTCCACAGAAGAAATGAGCCAGGCCTTAAGCATTGCGCTTGGTAAAGATGGCCTGATAAACCAGGATGACACGGCAATTTTGTTTTACGATCTTTCGTTTTTGTCTGACAGGATAACCGATCTGATTAACCTTTTTCCTGCAGATACACTTCATGCAGTTGCTGTAAAAGCAAATCCCTTAACGGGGATACTGCTATTGTTAAAAGATAAGGAAGTTGGCCTGGAGGTGGCGAGCCTGCCAGAACTCTATTTGGCGGAGAAACTTGGCTTTCCTCACGGACGTATCGTCTTTGATTCGCCTTCAAAGACAAAAGCGGAAATTGAATACGCACTTAAGCTTGGCGCGTATATCAATGCTGATTCCTTTGACGAGCTGGACAGGATTGCCGCTGTATTAAAAACAATAAAATCAAATAGCAGGATGGGCGTCCGGGTAAACCCCCAGGTTGGCGCCGGGAGTATCAGGGCCACAAGTGTCGCGGGCGAAGTATCAAAATTCGGTATTCCAATGGATGATAATATCGCCAGGCTCGAGGCATATTATTTAAAATACGAGTGGTTAAAAGGCATCCACGTTCACATTGGTTCCCAGGGCTGCCCGGTGCCTTTGATCGTTGAGGGCATTAAGAAGGTTCTGAATTTCGCTAAGGGTGTAAATGAAAGACATGGCAAAAAGATCGATGTTTTTGACCTTGGCGGCGGCCTAGCCGTTTCCTATCACCAGGGTGAGGCGCCCGTTTCTATGAAAGAATACCGCGAAGCGCTGAGGGAGAATTTCCCTGCATTATTTTCGGGCGAATTTAAGCTGATAACTGAATTTGGACGGTATATCCATGCCAATGCCGGATGGGCCGCTTCGAAAGTTGAATACGTAAAGCGGGAAAAGACCCAAAATATCATCATGACGCATCTCGGCGCCGACCTGCTTTTACGTAAATGCTATAACCCCGGCGATTGGCACCATAATATTACGGTTGCTGATAAAAACGGCAGGCTTAAAACGGGCAGCGATAAAAACAAATATATGGTAGCCGGCCCGCTCTGCTTCGCCGGGGATATAATTGCAGCAAATCTGGAATTACCTGTAGTTGAAGAAGGAGACTACATTTTAGTTCATGATACCGGCGCCTATACGTTGAGCATGTGGTCGCGTTATAACAGCCGGCAAATTCCCAAAGTGATCGGCTATACCTCCGATGATAGTTATGAGATCATAAAAGAGCGGGAAACGTTAAATGATCTTTTTGAATTCTGGTCGTAGCTATCCTGAACACCTTCGCAAAAGAATTAATTAACAAAAGAAGATTTGACTAGTGAGAGCCGTCCATGATGACGCATGTGCTCTTGCCTCCACCGAAAATAAGCCTTGCTTTTTCCAGTACCTGTTTGCAATGCGCTATACAGATTTGCATACACTGCTGTTTTTGCCCCATACAAACCGGCCATCGGTAAGATGCTGCCGTTGTGTCGATTTAAACAAAACGAGAAATATCGCATTGTAAATAAGCCGATTAACTTTTAATTAAATATTTTAATTATATGGGCATGGTAATTATGGGTATAAACCGTGTAATCAAACAAATTATTAATCCTTATTTCAAACTTATCAAATGGCAACTCAACAAAAAGCCCGGGAAAGACGTGAAGGGAATAAAGCTCAGAGAAGGCAGTCAGGCGCAGGCAGCAACCGGGGGAGCAGCCACGGCAAAACCTCAAACAGGGGTTTCGCTTCGATGGATCAGCAAAAACAACGTGAAATTGCCAGCATGGGCGGTCGGGCCGCCCACTTATCAGGACGAGCCCACGAATTCAATTCTGTAGAAGCCCGCGAGGCCGGCCGTAAAGGCGGCGAAATAGTGAGCAAAGACAGGGAACACATGTCTGAGATCGGCAGGGAAGGCGGAAGGCACTGACCTGCCGGGTAAAAGGCTGTCTCAAAGATTATTTGCCGAAAGAATACCGAAATGGATACTCCCCATACATCTTTTTTGGCATTCGCGAATATATTTTTGAGGCCGCCTTTACCTTTATGCACACTAGCTGGCTTGCCCCTGGTTAAATGGAGAAGAAAGGACCGTAAGCGCGACAACCAGGCCTCTCAAAATAAAGACCTTTTTTTTCATCGGGGCTTTTCTTTTTTTACCCCAAAATCGCAGCCTTAGCAGGTGTAGCATGCTACACATGAAATACCGTGCTACACCTGATACACTTTTGATAATCAATAGCTTATGACTGACAAAATTTTGACAGTGACATAATCATGTCACCATTTTGGCCACTTTTTGAGGTCGGATGCTACACCCCTAAAAGCGTATTTTTAACGATTCCCGGCAAAGCAGGTTACCCTATTTTTTGTTTTCCGTGCGATAAATTTACCCCCTATCTACGTCGGCTGAAAGCCGACGGTAATAAATAAAACAATAAATGCTTTGCGCCGGCGCACGCTCATGCCTGACTATTAAAAACACATACATTTTACTCTTACCGCCCATTTGCACGAATGCAGTTCGGCTGTTAGATTTTTGACTTTAAATACAGCCTTGCGAAATATATTTACCTGCGGTGGACCGGGCTTTATGAAAAAACGAAAAATATCTTTATGTTAACGGCGGCTTTTGCTTTTTTGGTTTTAAAGGAAGCGTAGGTACCAGGGCCGGAATAACGATATTTACTTTGAAAAAAGAATAATGGATTCATTGACGCATATTGCTTTCGGCGCCTGCACCGGCGAACTGCTTTTAGGTAAAAGGCTGGGCAAAAAGGCCCTGGTTTATGGAGCGATAGCAGCGAATATCCCCGATATTGATATCATAGCGGGTTTTTTTGAGCCGGCAGATAAAGCGCTGGTCCTTCACCGCGGGTTAACACACTCCATATTTTTTGCAATAGTCATCGGGTTATGCCTGGCCTGGCTTGCGAGGAAATTATATCCCGGCATTGCCTATAAGGTCTTGGCATTTTTCTTTTGTTTTGAGCTGCTGATGCACGACCTTATAGACACCTGCACCAGCTACGGGACCGGTTTGCTGGAACCTTTCAGCCAGCACCGCTTTTCAATTCATCTGTTATATGTGGTTGATCCCTTGTTAACCATCGGTTTACTGGCCGCCGCTGTCTACCTGGTATTTGGCCTTAAGCGCCGCAGGCTGTGTGCAATAAGCGGCCTGGCAATATCCGGTTTCTATTTATGTATCGCATGTATTTGCAAAGCTTATGTCGATACCCGGGTCAAATCCTCGTTCACTACCCCTGCGCCATTTACCTGCCTTTTGTGGTATAGCGTGCTTAAAACCGACAGCGGCTATTATACCGGCTACTATTCGGTTTTTGATAAGAAGCCAATCGATTATAGCTATTACCCTCAAAATAATTTTCTTTTAAAAACACCCCAACCTTATTTAAAAATGTTTGCCGATGGTTATTATACACTCTCACAGGCAAACAATATCACGTACTTTAATGTAATTCGTTTTGGGCAGATACAGGGTTGGCAATCAAAAAATGCACCGTTTGTGTTAAGCTATCCCCTAAAAACTGCCGAAGATGAAAACATGGTGATACAAAAAGGCAGGCTAAAAGGTTGGAATAAAGCTTCAGTAAGGCAATACTTGGAAAGGATAGCAGGCCGATGAACTGGTATGTATTGGGCGCAATTGCCTATGGCTTGCTGGTCATCATAGTTTGTTTCAAAATACTGTACGACACGCAGTCAACCACTAAAACCTTCGCTTACCTGCTGGTTACGGTTTTTTTACCGCTTATCGGGATGGTCATCTATTTTGCAGTTGGGGCTAATTACAGGAAAAACAAACTTTACAGTAAAAAGATCGTACGCGACAATAAGCTGCTGGCCGAAATAAGGGCAACGATAGTTCACGAGTCGGAAAAGACCTGGGATACTGGGGAACAAGAAGTAAAGTCTCATAAAAAGGTGGCGCGGATGCTATTGAACGACAATAGCCCGCTTACCGGTAATAACGAAATAAAGCTTTTAATAAACGGGGAAGAAAAATTTCCGGAAATGCTAAGGGCCATGAAAGCAGCCCGGCACCATATCCATATAGAATATTATATTTTTGAAGACGATAATATAGGCAACCAGGTAAGGGAAATACTTATCCAAAAAGTTGCTGAAGGAGTAAAGGTCCGCTTTATTTACGATGATTTTGGAAGCCGTGGTATCCGGAAAAGGTTTGTAAACGAATTGAAGGCCGAAGGGGTAGAAGCTTATCCCTTCTACGAAATATTGTTTGTTGCACTGTCCAACCGGACCAATTATCGTAACCATCGCAAGATCGTCATCATAGATGGCTGCACTGGTTTTGTGGGGGGAATTAACATAAGCGACCGGTATATCAACAATGATCCTGAACAACTTTACTGGCGTGATACACACGTGATGATACAAGGGCCTGGCGTGTACTATCTTCAATATCTTTTTATCTGCGACTGGAATTTTTGCACGGGGAAAAAGCTGCCATTGGTGAAAGAGTATTTTTGCTCCGATAAAACAAAGGGCAAAGCAATTGTTCAAATTGCCGCCAGTGGGCCCGACTCTGATAATCCTACCATTATGTTTTCGTTAATGGAAACTATCGGGTTGGCGCAGAAGGAACTGCTCATCACGTCGCCTTACTTCATTCCGGGCGAAAGTATTATGAATGCATTATGCGTTGCTGCTTTAAGCGGTGTTAGCGTAAAGCTGCTGGTACCGCTTAAATCCGATTCCATATTGGTGAACGCAGCATCCCGCTCAAATTATAGCATGTTATTGGACACCGGCGCCGAGGTTTATTTATACAAAAAGGGCTTCATACATGCTAAAACTGTCGTATCTGACGGCCAGCTTGCCATTATCGGAACAGCCAATATGGATCACCGCAGCTTTGAGCTGAACTTTGAGGTAAACAGTATGATATATGATACAGCAGTGGCACAGCAATTAAGGGACGCGTTTTATGACGACCTTAAGCATGCCGCTAAGATAAATGCAAAAACCTGGGATAAGCGCACACTGTTTAAACAGCTGCCCGAAAAGTTATGCAGGTTATTATCGCCGCTGTTATAAACCTACCGCAAGTTTCGAAATTTCAAGTCAATTTTAACAGTTTGCCCAGATTTAGGCTAATTCTTATCTTGAGGCACTATCATTTGAAGCTTTGTTCCAGCGGAACAACTCGTAGAAAAATAAGTAATTATGGTAAAGCGTTCCGCCAACCAACTGTTCCTACGGAACAATATCATATAGCAGTAATAAATAACAGCACCTCAAAATTAGAATTAGCCCCGATTTGAGATACGCTGCCGACTCAGGAAGCATGCGAAACTGACAGATGTCTGTCAATGCTTTTTTGTAATATATGAGCAAATTCCTCGACATTGGGTGGCAAGAGCATTGAAAGATGATCGCCCGGGACGTCATATAGGTCGACTCCTTCTTTTGCGTATTTTTTCCAGCCTAAACATTCAGTATCATCCACGTAATGTACACAGGTCCTGGCTCTATACAGGTGTACTTTGTCGTCAAAAGGCTCTATCTTGTAGTTATCCAATGCAACCCGAAGTTTGTCTTTTATCTTTGCAATTTCCCGATAAAAACTTCCGGATTTACGTTTGGAAAGCGCTTTTGAGACAATGTTTTTAGACAGCGTTTCAATTCCGTATTTAAACGACTTCACGGGCTGCCGCATAGCAGTCCGTAAAAGCGATATGAGCCTGGGCAAATGCCTTTTTATCTTTCGGGGCAGCAGGTACCGCCAATTTCTATACTTTGATTTTTCAGCATCGGTGTCAAAAATTATCAGCATTTTCACTTCTTTGCCCATGGCAACCATCTGCTTCCGCATTTCTACAGCAATATACCCGCCGAAAGAATAGCCGGCTATGAGGTAAGGCCCGGTTGGATTTTGAGCTATTATCTCGTTAACATACCCGGTTGCAATTTCTTCCATCACGTCAGATTGTTCATCTCCTTTAAGCCCTCTCGCCTGCAGTCCGTAAATTGGTTGTTCCTGGTCCATGTTTCGCGCAAGCTTGCTTAAAAATAATACATTCAGGCCATCGCCATGTACAATATACAAAGGCGTTTTTGAGCCGTGGGGTTTAATAGGCACTAATGAAGCCCAGCCGGCGCTATTCCCGTCGTTTTCCAGCGTGGATGCCAACTCCTCTATCGTGGGATGTTCAAGTAAGGTTGCGATGGGAAGCCGTTTGTAAGTGGCTTTTTGTATCTGCGCCATTATCTGTATCGCCGCAAGGGAATGGCCCCCCAGGGAAAAAAAGTCGTCGGTAACACTGATGTTTTTTATACCGAGTATTTTTTCCCATATGCCCGTAATAAGTTTTTCCATGCCGGTACGCGGCGGAGTGTACCCAGCGCTGCGGCTGGCAGTCTTGGGCGCAGGCTTTGTCAACGCTTTCCGGTCGATCTTTCCATTGGGAGTGACGGGAATGGACGAAATAAAAATAATCTCGTCCGGCGTCATATAAGCAGGGAGCTTGCCAGTCAGCGCTTGTTTTATATCATTTTTTTTAGATTCGAGATCGGCTTCTTCCGACCTCAAAACCAGGTATGCAACCAGGCCGGCTTCGCCGGCGGCATCTTCCCTTACTGTAACAACCGCTTCTTTTATATTTTCCAGGCCGAGTAAAACCTGTTCTATTTCACCGGGCTCGATACGATACCCGCGCACTTTTACTTGTTGATCTATGCGCCCCAGGCATTGGATATCTCCATCCGGCGTGAGTCTTCCCAAATCCCCGGTACGGTACATTTTATCTCCGGCATTAGGCGAAAATATATCGTCAATAAACTTTTCGGCTGTTAAATCGGGCCTGTTTAAATAACCTTTAGCCACGCCATCGCCGCCTATAACAATTTCGCCTGTGGTTCCGTCGGTACGATTGTTACGGTTTTCGTCTAAAATATACACTTGTGTATTGCCGACCGGTTTCCCAATTGTGATTTCCCCTGCATCGGTGATCAATTTCTGAGTCGAGTACACGGTCGTTTCGGTAGGGCCATACTGATTCCACAAGGCGCTGCACCGCGATAGCAGCTTAGCCGCCAGGTCCTGTGATAAAGCCTCGCCGCCCGTGATCGCTTTTAAAGGTAAAAACTTATCCCAGCCGGCTTCCAGCAACATCCGCCAGGTATAAGGCGTGGCCTGCATAATGCTGATATTTTCATTTTTGATGATGTCCAATAGCAGCCAACCATCCTTTGCCGTTTCGGCATCTGCCAAAATGATCTGTGCGCCCGATATAAGCGGCAGGTATAACTCAAGCCCGGCAATATCAAATGATATGGTAGAAATTGCCAATAACTTATCTTCAGCGTTAATGCCCGGCAGTCTTTGCATGCTCAGTAAAAAATTTACAAGGCTATAGTGCCTGATCAGTACGCCTTTCGGCTTCCCGGTTGAGCCCGAAGTGTAGATAATATAAGCCAGGTCTTCGCCGTTAACGTCGATTTCCGGGTCGCTTGGGTCATAATTATGAAGCGTTTCAAATGTGGGCTCCATCAGTAAAGTGAGCGCATCGGACCGGAACTGATTGCCATACTTTTCAGATGTCAAAAGAAACTTCGCCGATGAGTCCCCGATCATGAACTCAATTCTTTCTTGCGGATATTGCGGGTCAAGCGGTAAATAAGCCGCCCCGCACTTGAGAATAGCCAAAAGCGAGATCACCATTTCGGGCGAGCGGTCGAGCACAACGGCAACTATATCCCCGCGCTGCACCCCATTGTCGGCCAGCAATTTAGCGAGTTGGTTAGCGCTTTCGTACAACTCTTTGTAGGTCAAAGACCTGTCGTGAAATTTGACAGCCGTTTTGTCGGAATACCGTTTCGCACATTTATCGATCAAATAATGAAGTGCTTTTTTATCGGAATTGCTGTCAATAAAGTCCGTGGGTACGTTATTATCGGAAGATACGGGCGCTGCACTATTCATCTAAAATTTATAATGGAATGTTTTATTAACTGTCAGTTTATTATAATAACCATTAATACAGCCAACAAGTTTTGTGCCGAAGGAATTAAAATACCTTGATGTAACAACGCCTATTGCCACAATTACCACCCTGCTAATCAGGCGGGGTTTCAATCAGAATTTACGAGTTGGCGTGGCAAATAACGGATGATATGCGCAGCACGCGCAGTTTTATAGGTTTATAAACAACCGAAATTTATTATTAGTTAATAATTAATAAACAGGTCGAACGACTTTTTTAAATATTACTGATTGTTTTTTAGTGCATGTTTACAGGTCAGGGCAGCACAACAGGCGATTATTGAACTTTATACGCGGCCTTAATTTCCCGGGCTTTGACGAATTTTATCCCACTCTGTAGTATTATAACGGCCGTACCATAAATTGATGGTTAAATTCGGCAATAATCCGGGCCTTTTAGGCGGTTTTGTTTCCAGGAATTTTATAGCTGCCAGTAGTTCGTTTCCCATGTGTTCAAAACTCATACCGGCTATTATCGCCAAAGAATTTGCCGACATCAGGTCTTTTGCCGGTTGAGGCAAATTAATAAAATCAATAAGCTTTTTTTGAATCTCTTCAACATCATAGGGATTGAAAGCATAGCCGTTAACGCCATCTTTTAAAAGTGTGCCCGCTGCGTTAAATTTATCGCTTAACAATACAGGCAAACCGGCGGCCATTGCTTCATTGACAACCAATCCCCAGCTTTCATACAAACTTGGCGAGATAAAGGCATCGGCGCCGTGTAAATATGACGGAATTTTGTCATTAGCCACCGCACCCGTAAACACTACCCGGTTGAGCTTGATCGAATCGGCAAATGCTTTTAATTCGGGCAGCAAAGGCCCGTCGCCAAGTATTACCAGGGTATTTGAGTTATCATGTTCTTCAATAAACTTCCACGCTTCAAGTAAATTCCGGACGTTTTTTTTGGGGACTAATCGCCCGACACAAATGATTTTATTGTGGTTGGTTTTCTTTGGGCCTTTAAATTTAAAAAGATCGTTATCCACGCAATTATAACCGTATAAATAATAGATGTTTTTTTTACTGTACAAAGCGGTGTATTCCGGATCATACTCCGCAGACGGCAGCCATAAGGCGTCGATTTGCCTGGTGATCACGTCCTTTATCCCTTGTACAACGAAGTTTCTTTTAACCCATGATGGCTTCGCATCATCGAACATTATAAAATGCTTTTGATTTTTCCTGGCCCATCTTAACCCGAGCGCGCCGGAATAAAAGACAATCGACCCCGCAATAATAATGTCGGGCTTTATTTCGTCTAATTTTGCAAATACTTTGTCTTTTATCTGGTATTTTGAAAGCTCGCTATTGCTGTTATCCGGGAACAGGCAATCCCACCATGACTCTGATTTATTGAAGGGATCAAAATCATAGGGCGAGCCCTTGCCAAATAATTCGACGGCATACAGGCTGATATTTTTTGATTTTAAAAAATCCCGCAAGTAAAGCAGCCTGCGCCGCCAGTACACGCGCAGATCGTTATGCATTATCAATACCTTCACCTTGTTGATTTTCCTTTCTGAATTTTGCAGGCCCGCTTTAGGATATGGCGTATCGCCCGGCGCTGTTGCATTTTTTAAATAAGTTATTGTTTTAGGCCATAGGTTTAAGCAGGCTCACGCTGATGCAGGGCTACGTTTACAAATACTTTTTTATCCTTTTTAAAAACGTCATATACAACGGGAAATAGGGTTTTTAACCAAAGCTTAATATGCGTAATAGGAACCGACAACGGGAAATGTTTCCTGACATAAAGGACATGTTGTTTATAGGCCAGGCCCTTGGGGCTGTATAAATAGTCTATTCTTTTCTTTAAAGGTGTGCGCTGCGGAAGCCAGCTTACCCCGTGGTCGTTGTCGCAGCATCCGTAATAGCCGGGGGCAACCCAAACCTTAACGCCCTCCGCAACAGCAGTTAGCGTATAATCATAATCAGCAATTCCATGGGTGTACAAACCCGACAATATGCCGATCCTGTTGACGGTAGCTTTATCTACCAGCATAATATTTGCGTTTCCCACCTCACAGCCTTTCAGCTTAACCGGGTCGGGAACCATCGTCGCCATATTGCCGGTCAGCTTGTTAATTATTTTTTGGCCGCCATAGGTGATACTACGTTGATCGGTGTCAAGCACAGTACCAAGGAGAATATTTGCCGGATAATTTGAAAGGCGATAGGCCGATAATAACCGCTCTAATGCATCCTCGGATAATACGACATCATCATTGAACAATAAAAAGAAATCGTAGTCGTCTCTCTTTATTACTTCTTGCCACAATGTCCGCATGCCGCCGGCCCAAAACAATGAGCCGGAGCCATTCAGAACTTCCACCGCCGGAAAGTTTTCCCGCACATAGCCGCCCGTGCCGTCCGGCGAATTGTCATCCAGTAAATAAATTGACAGGCTGTATTCAGGAGGGATTTGTTGTTTAACAAGGCTTTTCAGGAACGCTGTAGTTTTTTTTAAGCGGTTGTATGAACAGCTCAGCGCCGCTATCTTGATTTGGTTGGTTGGTTCAGTAATCATTTTTGCATCATCCCAGTCAATTACTTAACTATTTAAAGCTGTACTTGTTTTTAAAAACGGCGCTTTTCTGTATAAAAGCGAACTATTTAATAGAATCATTGTTATTGAATCGTGATGCAATGTCATTTACTTAAGCGCCAGGTTCTCTCAAACGCGCCGGTAGCCTCACCCTGCCCTCTCCAAAGGAGAGGGTTCTAAAAAGGTACCGATGTTTAAAGTCCTCTCCTTTGGAGAGGATGAGTGAAGGCTTCGCCGTTTAGGTGAGCCCAAAATGCCAGGTGAACCCTCAAGTAAACGACATTCAATCGTGATTCACAAGAAGCCGGTCGTAAAATGATACCCGGAAACTGCCTATGAAAATATTAATTATCGGATCTAAAGGATTTATCGGTTCACATGCCAATCTGTTTTTTTCTGCTGCGCACGAGGTTTGGGGCGCCGATGTGATGGAGGACACGAAAAGTAAGAATTATTACCGCTTAAATAGTCAAAATACCAACTTCGAGGTTATTTTCATCGAAAGATCTTTTGATCTCTGTATCAATGCCAGCGGAAACGGCAGCGTCCCCGTTTCGATAAACTCTCCCGTATTCGATTTCGAACTCAACGTTACCAATACTATAAAGCTGCTCGACGCCATCCGCATACACAACCCGCAATGCAAGTATATAAATATATCTTCGGCAGCTGTGTACGGCAACCCGCCGGCAATCCCGGTGACCGAAGATATGCCCTTACTGCCATTGTCGCCATACGGCTGGCATAAGTTGTACTCGGAGCAGGTAAGCAAGGAATATTATTACCTGTATAACCTTCAAACTATAAACCTACGCCTATTCTCGGTTTATGGGGAGCACCTGCGCAAACAGATATTTTGGGACATTTATCAAAAAAGTTTGAGATCATCTTTGATCGAACTGTTCGGGTCCGGAAATGAATCACGTGACTTTATTTACATAGCCGACTTGATGCATGCTATTGATTGCATTATTAAACGGGGGCTGTTTAATGGCGAAGCGGTAAATATTGCTTCGGGTACTGAAACTACGATAAAAGATGCCGCCGCCCTATTTTGCAGCGCGATAGATAAAACTATCCATGTAAAATTTAACAATATCGTAAAGCCCGGTGATCCGCTTAACTGGAGGGCGGATATTTCGATGGTAAGGAGTTTTGGGTTTGAACCGAAAACAACAATTAATGAAGGTTTATTTAATACTGCAAAATGGTTGAAAGAAAACAAATAGCACTGATCTATGATTACAACACCGGCTGGATAGGCGGTACCTACTATATCCTTAATATTGTTAAAGCTTTAAATTTTTTGCCCGATGCTGAAAAACCCGAATTAACAATTTTCCACGACATTGACAGCCCGCTCGGTGATATCCGGAAGGTTGCTTATCCATACATATCGTTTGAAGGGTTTCATTACCGGATGAGCCATATATCACAAATTATAAATACCATTTTATTGTTGAACAATAGTAAAAGACTGATAAAGGTAAAGCTGCCTTTAAGTAAAGTCGGTAATTTTTATTATAAATCATTTTTTCTCGATACTTCAAACATCAATAAATATTACTGCTGGATACCCGACCTGCAGCCTATGTTTTTGCCGCAATTTTTTAAGAAACGCGAGCGGAAACATCATTTCGCTGTTTTTAAACGGATGGTGACAGCCAATGAACCGATTGTTTTCAGCAGCCAGGCGGCCCTGGATGATTTTAATATTTTTTTTCCTGAAAACACGAATAATAAAAAAATATTGCGTTTTGTGAGTTTATCAAATACAAATTTTGATGGCTTATCCATTACCGGCTTAAAACAAAAATTTAATATAAGCGGCGATTACTTCATTGTCTCCAATCAATTTTGGAGACATAAAAACCACATGGTGGTATTGGAAGCCTTCAATGAGATATTTAAGCGCCACCCATCCCTGCAGCTTGTGTTTACCGGCAAAGAATATGATTACCGGGACCCCAACTATTTTAACGATGTAAAAGCATATGTTGCAAAAAACAATTTGCAGGATAACGTGCGGTTCCTGGGCTTTATCGACCGGGACGAACAATTAAAGCTTATGGCGGAAAGTATTGCGATAATTCAACCTTCGCTTTTTGAAGGGTGGAGCACGGTGGTAGAAGACGCAAAACTGTTAAAGAAATGCGTTATATGTTCTGATATCGCCGTACACCGCGAACAGTTGCCCGGCTCGACCTTGTTTTTTGATCCGCATGATAACAATGAATTAATAAGACTCATTGAAGCGGTACTAAGCGGAGAAATAACCTTCAATATTGATTACGACCAGGAGCGAGCCGTTATGTCTTTTGCGAGGGACTTTGTAGATTTATTTTGAGCACCGGCAAAAAGTGCGTTTCAAAACGCGGGCTCGGTTGCATTCGCGGAGTTTAATACCGGATCTTCCGGATACTCAGACAATGATGCATCCGGCTCGGCATAGTAATACAGGAACAGAAAACAAAGTACCAGCGAAGTCACAAATATGCATTCGCTGAAGCCAAAAATAAGTATCACCAGCACACAATACACGCTAAGCTCAACGTTTTCAGTGAACTTTTTAAAGAAAATATAGCAGCGCTGAACAAGGAATCCGAGGCCTATTAATCCAAACTGCGCAAAAAAAGCAAAAATACCGTTGGAAATATTTATGTTCTTCAATATCGGGACCGTCTTTTCGTATATGTTCGAGACCCCCCAGATCAGTTGAATACCAAACAGTTTTATAAGATATAGCAAACTGGCGAAGCGGTTTAAAGGCATTTCCTGGCCACGCTGGATATAATAGTCGCTAAGCGTTTGGATATTTTTCATGTCCTGCATGTCTTTATCGTAAGTAAAAACAATCTTATCCGACAAAAAAGGAATAACAGCTGCAAAAACCAGCAAAATGGGGACTATAAAAAACAACAGCCGGAGATATGCTACGCCCCTGGCCCTAAAGTACAACAGCAGGATGAACATAAACCCGATATAGGTAGTTGTAGACAGCGTAGTAATAATGGCGACAACAAACCACTTCGCTTTTTTATCAAAGGTGAAATCATTTGTCAAAAAATTCAATAGAAGGGTAAGGTTTAAGAAGAAGCCAAAGGCCCCGGGTTCCCAGGAAAACCCTGAATTTTGAAAGGGGTGCTGCTTTATAAAGGTAAAAATCAGAAAATTCACATAGCCGTTAAAGTGGGCGTGGGGTAAGTTTATCAGTTTTCCGAATCCATAAATGAGGTCGCCGGCAACTAACTGGAAACAAAAAAGCGGTATAGAAATTACCGTGAGGTGAAAAACAACCTTTATGAGGTAGTAAATAGCTTTTTCTTTTAACAGCGCGCAAAAAAGGAAACTGGTGAGTACATACTTAAACAGGAAAACAATATCGCTGACCCAGTAGCTAAAAGGCAAATCGGTTAGGAAAAGGGACCGTACAGTGCAAAACCCTACATAGATCAGCGAAAATTTGAAAAACAGGTTAAGGTCACTTTTCGAAAACCTTTTTTTCTCGAATCCGACCCATAATATAACCAGGTCGATTAAAAACCAGCATATATTGGACAGGTCAAAAAGCGTTGCTTTTGACGACAGGAGCACAAAAAGTAAAGTGACAAAATAATACATAACTAAGCCAATATTTCGTTAACGGCGACGACTTCAGGAACGACAGGTTCGGGTGAGGCTTGCAATTTATGTTCAAGTTTTAAAACCGACCGGATTTCCGTGCGCCAGGCAATTACCTGTATCACTCCCCACAGTATACTCGCATATAACAATGAATTTAAGCCCCAGTGCAAATACCTGATAAAAAACAGCACGACCGGGATATGCAGCACCGCGGTAATGATGGATACAATGGCCTGCGTTTTTACCTTGCCGGTCCCGTTTAAAACCATGGCGTAAGCAGAAGTAAACAAACTAACGATAAAATAAAGGGCCATGATCATGCTTAGCACGAAAGGTGCATGTACTTTATTGCCCACCCATAATTTAAATACAGGGCCAATTAGCAACAGCTGCAACAAGATCATGATAAATAATCCCATCGATATTTTATTTAACTTAATGATACTCGCCTTTATCCACGCAAAATCGCGCAAAGCGAATGCATTTGTAAAGGCGCTCCAGTAGGTTGCCAGTATGATGCTGAACACCAGGCCGGCAGTTGAAAAGTATTTATACAGTAAGTTATAAAGCGTGACATCGGAGCCGCCAAACTCGCGGGTAATGATCAGCTCGGATGTTGAGAACAGAAACACGCCGGCAATTTGCACGATAAAAAATGCGAGGCTTAGCCCGAACAACGATTTGCTTTCCCCTAAATTTATATGTTTAATCGACGGACTTATATTACGGTACCTGCCTTTAAACAAAATAAACGTATAAATGAGCAGTACAAAAACCGGCAAAATGGTTTGCGCTATTGCCAAAGCAAACATCGATCCCCGTAAAAACTGGCTGAATAAGATGATAGGGATAAGCGGAACGGCATTGCAAATCAATTGAATTTGGTTGGATTTATAGATTCTCTGGTCGCCCTGCAGGATCGAAGAGATCGGTTTGAGAAAAAACTGCAGCAGCAGGCCCAAAAAAACGGCGGCTACTGTGTAAACCAATTCCGTTTCGTTCAGCCGGGTGTTGAATATTGAATTCCAGTTTGCGAATTTGAGTAAAACCCCGAACAGCAGCAAAACCGGCACCACTATCATCAGCAAAATTGCATAGGTGGAAGATACCGCAATTTTGGCCCGCTTGTGATCGCCGACGGCGAGGTATTCGGCTACCTTGTTTCTAAGTCCGTTTGCCAGCCCGATGTCAAGGATGCTAATCCAGCTGACTGTGGAAGAAATAGCGAGCCATATGCCGTATTTATTGTTGTCGAGCAGCTTCAGCGAATAAGAGATTGTCAGGAATGAAACAACAATACTTATTGCCCGCAAAAGGAATGAAACAAAAATGTTGAAATTAACCTTACTGTTCCTCGCTTTATTCTCGTCAAATAAAGATTTGAAATACTCCTCAAAGATCGCTATCACTTACTAATATATTTTAGATAATTGTTCAATAAATTGACGGCCCTTCAACACCTCTTTACCTCAAAAAAACATGCTATTCCAAATCTTGCGGCCAGGCAGGAAGGACTTTCGGGCAAAACCGTTGTTCTGCGACTTTGCCTGGGAGTTTTTATAGTAGTTCTCGTACTTATAGCCTTCTCCATCCCTGCCGTCGGCCAGCGCATTAAATACGATGTGCATTTTTGGCAATTTTTCCTCGGCATTGAGCTTTTGAATGAAAGGCAGCAATGATTTCGACGTAAAGCCATGGCGAACCACGTATAAGCTTACGTCGCAAAATTTCGCAATAATATATGCGTCGTTGATTGAATGGATAGGAGGGGTATCAAACAATACGTGATCGTACGCCCTCGCCAGTTCATCCAATAATTCATGAAACAAATCCTGGTCCAATAATTCCGAGAAGTTATTGATAAATGCGCCGCTCGAAATAACATGCAGATTGGGGTATGCCGCCGGCTTTTGGATAATTTCGTCCTTGCCGGCTTTGCCGTTTAAATATTCGGTAAGCCCTAACGCCCCGTGCACATTAAACTCCCTCGAAATTTTTGGCTTATAAACATCCATTTCCAACAGCGCGGTTTTTTTGCCTGCCCTGGCTAATGAAACCGCCAGGTTACTGCTGATAAAACTCTTTCCCTCGGTTGCTACGCTGGAGGTGACCAAGGTAAAACTGGCTTTACCAGCCGGTTTGTTCAGAAAGCTCAGCTGCGTACGCAAATGCCTGAATTGCTCGATCAATATAAAACTGTCGTTATCGTCCGCATTCTCCGCAACGATTTCTGAGGACAGGTCAATGCGGCTGAACTCGGCTATCACCGGTACCGAAACTGCAGTCTCGATTTCGTGGCGGCTGTTAACGGTGTTTTTTATCAGGTCTTTGCTGTAAATAAATCCTGCCGGAAAAATCAGGCCCAGCATAAGGGCCACACCAAATGGCAGAATTTTTTTCGACATTTTTAACGGAAGTATATGGGCCGCATCGACTACCCGCACATTAGACGACGAAGAAGCATAGCTTAAAGAGATCTGTTCGCGCTCCTGCAATAAATAATTGTAGAGGCTCTCTTTTATCGACTGCTGGCGGCTCATGCCCTGCAGCTGGCGCTCCTGCACAGGCACGCTCCTGATTGACGATTGAAAATTTGATTTATAAGCTTCCAACGATTGCTGGGTGGTTCCCAGGGACGATTTAATGTTTCTTAAATCTTCTTTAATCGCGAGTTTAAGCGTTGAAATTTGCTTGTCTATCGGCTCAAACTCGGGGTTTTTTTCGGGTGTTGTAGCAAGCAGTTTATTTCTTTCCAGCTGCGCGTCGGATAGCTTTTGAACAAGGTCGACCAGCCGTTGGTCAGTGATGCCCATAGTTGAGGGAATATTGGTACTGTTATCCGATGAGTTTACATAATCCTCCAGCTTCTTGATAATGTTCAATTGAATATCAAGGTCATTCAACTTTTCCTGGTTTGCCTGAACTTCCTGGAGGTACATTTGCGATTGGGCGCCCATGTCGGTCAAGCCGTTTCCGCTGCGGTAACCTTCTATATTGTTCTCAGCATGATTTAGCTGACCGGCCAGGGAATCCAGGCGATTATCGATAAAGGCGAGGGTGCTTTTTGTTATTTTGTTCTTTTCAGCTATTTCGCCTTGCTTGTAAAAATAAATAAGGTAATTGATAAAATCCTCGCCCTTTTTAACGTTTGGGTCCTTGATAGAAATATCAATAACTGTGGCCGGCTTTTCTTCGGTTCCCACAACCAGCGCATTTTGATAATTTAACACAGTGGCTTCGGGGTCCGACAGGCTAACACGGATTGTGCTGCCGATGTATTGTTTAATTCCCCTGCCGGCTGTAAGGCTCCAGGTGCCCGTATTGTTAGCAATGGTATCGCCAAAATTGTGCTTGCTATTGCCGGTATTGTCATTTAAAAGCGCATAGCTATTGGCATCCAATATCCTGATGTCAAACTTTTGCGAAGGCAGCGGCCTGGGCCAGTTATACAGGTTGAGTTTAACCGGCGACATGCCATACAGATCCTGGTCGGCCATCAACCCGCCCTTTAGCTTATAGCTGGCCCATAGTTGAAAATGGTCCACCACTTCCTTTATAAGCTGATTTGATTTTAACACCTGGATTTCGTTTTCAACCACCTTCGGGGCGTTTACCTTTTCCAGTTCCTGGAAAACGACCAGCGACGACTTTTCATCTGCCGGTTTATCGCTGCTATCCTGTATCTCAAGCGTGGCCATTATTTCATAAGCAGGTTTTGCGTACTTGTAGTACATAACAGCCACAAACATGGTTATTGCCAGCGATGCAAGGAACAGCGGCCAGTATTTGCTATACCGGATAAACACTGCCCTAAAATTTAAAGAATCTCCGTCATCCCTGGAATGACGGCGACCTGTATTTCCCAATTGTTTACTAACCATAACTTTATGTACAAAATAAAAAATATACCAAACTAGTGATGATAAACCAAAAACGCGGACAACGCTGCCGAAAGCACTATGGCAACGACCGACAATGCGGAAATGGTTAAAGTGGATGACTTATAATGCCTGCTAACCGCATCATATTTTGTTTTGTCCGGATCGATATACAGGATATCGTTATTATGCAAATAATAATAAGGCGAATCGAATATGTCCTTTTTTGTCAGGTCGATGGTATAAAATTGCCTTTTCCCGTTTTGTTCGCGTATCAGCAAAACATTGGTCCGTTTTGCGGTAATAGTTAAATCTCCGGCCATGCTCAGGGCTTCGTTAACGTTCACATGTTCGTTTTGAATGTTGTAAACGTCGGGTTTGGCGACATCGCCTAAAACCGAGATCTTGAAGTTCAAAATACGGACATTCACGATCGGGTTTTTGAGGTATGGCAGAAGATCAGTTGTAAGCCGTTTTGCAACTTCGTCTGTCGTGAAACCTGCCACGCCCATCACTCCCACCAGGGGAATCTGGATGTCTCCGTTGCCATCAACCTTATAACCATAAACCGGGTTAGTGGCGGAATTATCCAGGTTATTGCCGTTAACACGGTTTATGCTGGTATTGAAAACTGAAGCCGCTTCCTGGTTAATACTGTTTACGTTGATGCCTAAAATATCGCCTGGCTGTATGCGCAGCGGCGAGTAATTCGTGATCTTCTGCGATGAGGCTCCTGAACGGTCAATGTCCTGGTAATAAGAAATATCTTTGTATTCCTTGTCTTTGTAAAGCCCGCAGGATGAGGCGATTAAGATAACTGATAGTATACAAAGCAGGTTGATTTTTTTTTTCATAATTAAGAAAGGTTGATGTTTTTTGCAATTGTTTCAATAGAAGGCCAAAAAATCTCGCGATCAGTTAATAATTAAGTAAAAGTTAAATAGCAATCGATAGATCGTGTATTTTTATCGTATGCAAACAAAGCATGTGCCAAGTACCGGCTACCCTAATGTCCGTATTTCCGCGCCACATGGCGTTACCAGGCTCATCAGTAAACAGGATTTTTCCGTAGTCAATCAATAGCATTTTGTATCTATTTCTATACAATTCAATTTGTAAAGCAATTACCACCGCTGAACTTGCTTGAACATGAAAACATATTGTTCGGTGGTGGTATAACCTGCTTTATTATAAAAGTTATACGCCGGCATGTATTTATTGGTCATCAGCACTATCGATTCAATTTGTTTGTCCCTGGCATACTGGTCGCAAAAATCAAGGAGTTTTTTGCCGTAACCCATTCTTTGCTTTTCCGCCGATACAAAAAACTCGTCAATCATCAACTGCCGGTTGGTCCACCAGGTTTTCGCGTGCCCTAACACCGCTCCGACCGCCCGCTCGTCATCGTACAAAACAAAACCGACAAATTGCGTGCAGCCAAGGTATTCCGCCAGGTATTGTTCCGCTTTTTCCGGCGTCCAGCAGTAATTCCAGGGCGGGCAATTGTATGACTTTAAAAAAACCGGCACACAATCACCAATGTTCTGCGCTGTAAGAGGTACTATCATTTTATAGATCGTTTTTTCGTTAAAGGCGCCGGCGTCAACAACTCGGACTAATTGCAAGCGCGTTCATACCGGCAACCATTTTCACGTTTTCATTATACGGTTCTGCCACCTGGCACCTGTTTAAGGTGCCGTCGAGCGTCGCCGCAAACTTTTCAACGTTCGGGGGCAGCAGCATGGATAAGTGATCGCCCGGAACCTCGTATAACTCCACTCCGCGCCTGGCATATTTTTTCCATCCCAGGTATTCGGCATCGTCCACGTAGTGGACACAGGTTTTTGCTTTAAATAAATAAACCTTGTTATCAAATGGTTCCATCGAATAATTTCTGAATGCAACCAAATGTTTGTCCTTTATTTTCTTGATCAGCTGATAAAAGCTTTTTGAGTTGCGTTTGGAAAAATAATTCGACAAAAATCCCGGAAAGTGGCTTTTAAATTGAGTCCTGACGGCCACGGGGTCCCTCAGCGAAGATCTGAGAAACGAAATAAGGATCGGGAAGTTCCTTTTTACCTTTCGCGGGAAGAGGTAATACCAATCCTTATATTCTGTTTTCTCGGCATCGGTATCGAACATTATCAGCATGTGTACTTCTTTGCCGATAAGGGACATCTGTCTTTGAATTTCGACAGCCACATATCCTCCGAAGGAATATCCTGCCAATAGATAGGGCCCGGTTGGATTATGCCGGATGATCTCGCTCATATAAAATGCGGCTATTTCGGATAAGTTATCCAGAGGCTCGTCAGTCCCGTCAAGTCCCTTTGCCTGTAAACCGAAAACAGGGCGCTCTTTATCCATATAGCCCACAAGATTACTGAAATTGAGCACGTTAAGGCCTTCGCCATGAATCACATATAACGGCGGCTTACTGCCGGACGGCTTAATAGGTACCAGGGATTTGTACTCAGCTTCTTTCCTGTCCTGGTCGATAAATGCCGCCAGCGATCGAATGTCAGGATACTTAAAAAGAACGGCCAACTGAAAGCTTTTGCCGACCATCCGCTCCAGTTTGGACAGAATTTGAACAGCCATTAGCGAATGGCCTCCGAGGGCGAAAAAATTGTCGTCGATGCCGCATTTCGCAAGGCCCATGCATTCCTTCCAGATGCCCGCGAGGATCTTTTCTGTTTCAGTTGAAGGCGCCGAGAACTTTTTCTTTGCCGCAGCACTATCGTCAAAGGCCGGCAGTGAATTTCTGTCTATCTTACCGTTGGACGTTAATGGCAGTTTATCCATTTCTATCCATATTGCGGGCACCATATAGTGCGGCAGCTTGGTTTTTAAGTAAGATATGACCGATTCGCGAACAAATTTGCCGTTATTTGGCACCACGTAACCTACCAACTGCTTTTTGCCCTCCGCGTCATCTTTCGCCAGCACCACCGCATTTCGTACGGCCTCGCTGCTGTTCAATACGCTTTCAATTTCCCCCAGCTCTATCCTGAAACCGCTGACCTTAACCTGGTTGTCTTTTCGTCCCAAAAATTCCATGTTAAAATCGGGCATCATTCTGCCCAGGTCGCCGGTGCGGTACATAATGCCGCCAAGAGCGCTGTTAAAAGGATCAGGTACGAATGAGGCTTTTGTTTTTTCAGGATCATTGGCATAGCCCCTAGCAACGCCGACGCCGCCGATATACAGGTCGCCGGCCTCGCCCATGGGAACGGGCTGCAGCTGCTCGTCCAGTATATAGAAAAAATTATTGTTGATCGGCCTGCCGTAAGGTATGCTCTTCCAATTATTCATCGTTTGCTCAACGATAAAATAATTTGACCAAATAGTTGCTTCCGTCGCTCCGCCAAGGCTAACAACCTGCGCTTTAGGAAAAAACTTTTTTATGCGTGCGGGGAGATCCACGGGGATCCAGTCGCCGCTTAAGAACACAGTTTTTAAACCGGGGTGCCGGTAATCCTCCTGCTCCTGCTCCAGGTTCCGGACCAGGTAGTCCATCGTGGTCGGTACTGAGTCCCAAAATGTAATATCGTGTTTCAGCAGCATTTTTTGCAGGATGCGAACGTCCTGTATTTCCTTGTTTTCGGCAATTACCACGGTGCCTCCCGCAGCCAATATTCCAAAAATATCGTACACCGAAAGGTCGAAGCACATGGATGTGATGAACAACTGCCTGTCATCGGCGCCGACATGAAATGTATCGTTTACCCATGATACCAGGTTAACGACCGAGTGATGCTCAATCATCACCCCCTTTGGCCGGCCGGTTGAGCCGGATGTATAAATGGTATAGGCCAGTTGTGAACTGCTGATATTTAAGCCCGGATTCGAGTCGTCGTCGGCATTGGGTGCGCAGAAATTTATCTTTTGAAATCTTTTTGCACCGATGAGGCCTTTTAGCGGATAATCGTTGTTGGAGATCACCAGTTTTAATGAGGACTGGTTAAAAATATACTCCTGCCTGTCAACAGGATACTCCGGGTCAATCGGCACATAGGCCGCGCCGGCTTTTAATATAGCCAGCATACCTATGATCATATCAAAATCCCGCGAAACAAGTAAACCTATATTATCCTGTGGCAGAACGCCGTCGGCTATCAGAAAATGCGCTAAACGGTTGGCTAATTTGTTCAACTCGTTATATGACATGGATGTATCGCCCTTTTGAATTGCAATTGAACCAGGTGATTTAAAAACGCGTTCTTCAAAAAGCCCGGATAAAGTTTTCTCTTTGGGATAAGGAACAATGGTATCGTTAAAGCTCTTCATAATCGTTTGTATCCGCTATTCAAATTGATTTTTAATTAAGTAACCGGAGTCCTTTAGAATTTTTTCCCTGTTAAATAATTCCACATCGGCATTTACCATTTCGTTGACCAGGCTCTTTAAGTCGTATTTAGGCCGCCAGCCCAATTTTTGATGACATTTGGCAGGGTCGCCTATCAGCAGATCAACTTCAGCCGGCCTGAAATATTTAGCATCAACACAAACAACTTCCTTCCCATATTCCAATAAGTAATCGGGATTGGCCGAATAGGTCACATATCCCTTTTCGTTTATTCCGGCGCCCCTGAATTCTATGGTAATACCGAGCACTTCAAAGGCTAATTTTATAAAGTCCCTTACCGTAGTAGTAACGCCCGTCGCAATAACAAAGTCCTCGGGCTTTTCCTGTTGCAAGATCAAATACATAGCTTCCACGTAGTCTTTTGCATGGCCCCAGTCGCGGCGGGCGTCCAGGTTTCCGAGATATAGTTTATCCTGCAGGCCCATGGCAATTTTAGCAACCCCCCGGGTTATTTTCCGGGTAACAAAGGTTTCGCCGCGCAAGGGGCTTTCATGGTTGAACAATATGCCGTTGCAGGCAAACAGGTTATAAGCTTCGCGATAGTTAACTGTTATCCAGTAAGCATAAAGCTTGGCAACCGCATACGGCGACCGGGGATAAAATGGAGTGGTTTCGTTTTGCGGCACCGCCTGTACCAAGCCGTACAGTTCGGACGTAGAGGCCTGGTATATTTTGGTTTTTGCTGCCAGGCCCAAAATTCGCACCGCCTCCAATATCCTTAAGGTTCCGATACCGTCCACATTGGCAGTATATTCGGGTGTATCAAAGCTTACTTTCACGTGCGACATGGCCCCCAGGTTATAGATCTCATCAGGCTGGGTTTGCTGTACTATGCGTATCAAATTTGTCGAGTCGGACAGATCGCCGTAGTGCAATACAAAATTCCGGTTTGATTCATGGGGATCCTGGTACAAATGATCGATCCTGTCGGTGTTAAACAATGAGCTTCTTCTTTTTACGCCATGTACTATATAGCCTTTGGCTAATAAAAATTCGGCTAAATAGGCGCCGTCCTGGCCCGTTATTCCTGTAATTAAGGCAACTTTATTCATAGGTAGTGGTAATTAAGTATCATAAAAGTTAAATAAGTTCAATTAGTGAACCCACTATTATAATTTAATATTTAATTAATTGTTTTACCGCAGATGATAATTTTTTATAGAATTACCCTTTAAGTTATTTAAATAGTTTATGATGTAATTTTTGTTCTGGTAACGCAATACGCCATGTTGCAATAACCATGCGTTTGTATTATGAATAATGCCTGAAGGATGCTCTTGCGCGTCTGCGCCGATTTATTTTTCAAAGTTTCCCGGGGGGCGATAGGGAAGCAGCGATGCTAAGCTGGTAATGCCGGGCGGGTTTTCATTAACCGGCTAAATCTCCGGGATTCACAACCCAATTAAAAAACATACTACCCCGGGCTTTTTATGGCATCTTTTAGAGAAAACAATGAAACATTACGTTAAATTATTTGTTTTTAAGTTAAATATAGTAACACTTTAGATTAACCTATATTAACTCTAAAGAAAAACATATCCTACCTAATTAACGACAACTTATCCATATGCCAAACTTTTATTTCAACCATTATGAACCGTGTTCTTCATTTGTTGCAGGTGTGCAGGATTTTTCTGGTATCGGTCCTGACTATGGTTCCTTATTTAGCTTCGTGCCAGTACGTAAAGGAAGGCTCGCTTGAGTATTTGCAGCATTGTAACGGATTTAAATATCTTACGTTAGGTGCAAATATAAAGCAGCTGCCATCCTATAAACTGGCTTACCTGGACGGCGATACCATTCCGGATATCGATAGTTGCTTTAAATTTGAATACAGGGATGAAGAGATAAAAGAGTTGGGAAATGGGTTGTTTTTAAATCTTGTTGGCATACGCACCTGTGAAAACAGGATCGTTAACATCTATCTTTTTTTTAGGAGAGAAGATGGCTACAAAATATTAAAAGAATTAACGGCGAATTACGGGCCATCTACAAAAAACCCGGGAGATTTTATGTACGACTGGACAACAAGCCCGGTTAACTTATCGTTAAGATATAAGCCCGACCTGGATTTGGGCGTAGCCATTTACACGCTTAACAGCCTTGAAGACAAATTACGTGAAAAACGGATACGGAACAGCAGTGCAACCCTTGCACAGGCCCAGGCGGGCCAATAACGTTCAAACGATCACTTTTTAATCCATATAACCTTGGAGCCAATACGTTCCAGCCGACTACTGCTTTCAACTTATCGCAAGCCAAATCGCTTTTTTTGAGTCAGGGAATGCTGACGAAAATTGTTGGTGGAATTAAATAGAAACTGAGCATATCAGCAGATAAAAGGGGAAACAGACACGCATCTGTCTAACTTGTCAGCAATATCCGCGAACAGGAACCAGCTAACACCACGGTGGATAATCGGGCCGTGGTTTAAGCAATAGCTTGACCGGCAGAGGGCTAAAAAGCGTTCCCGGACAATTCAACTGTGCAAGAAGTTTCTAACGGGAAGGCCTGCTTTTATACCATTTTGCTCTGGTCCATTATAAGGGTTACACCAACTATTTTGGGCAATTAAATCAACCTGCGTTCGCGTTTAAATTCAGTAAGCTAATCCCGTGGGATGCTTAAATTTGGCGGAAAAGAGCAGAAGGCAAAAAGCGAAAAGCAGAAAGCGAGAAAAGCTTTAGACTTTCAGCTTTCTGCTTTAAGCCAGGTCGGCCTGGTAACAGCATTGGGTGCGATGTTGCCAGGGAAGTTATGCCGGCGTATAGTTCGGTTTGCGCGGGTGTTTAAAAATTGGCAGGTAAATGGTTTAAGGCAATAATAGCTTCTGTTAGTATTCAGTTTAATATGCTTTTTCATCCCCCTGGATCGTTCTTGCAATGGTAAGGAACACGATCTTAAAATCTAACCATATATTCCAGTTTTCCATGTACCAAATGTCGTGCTCAATACGCTTCACGAGCTGACTTGTTTCGTTGATCTCCCCACGGTACCCGTTCACCTGCGCCCAGCCTGTAATGCCCGGTTTGGTAAAATGACGAACCATATAATCATTGTAAATCTTTGAGTACTCCTCGGTATGCTTTAACATGTGCGGACGCGAACCTATAATTGACATGTCGCCCGCTAGCACATTTATAAACTGCGGCAATTCATCAAGGTTCGTCCGTCGTAAAAAACGGCCAAGCCTGGTTATTCTTTGATCATTACGTGTCACCTGCAGATTGTCAGCGTCGATATTCTCTTTCAACGTTCGCAGTTTGATAACCCTGAAAGGCACATTGTTTTTACCCGATCTGACCTGTGTAAAAAATGCCGGCCCTTTGGAATCAAGTTTTATTAAAATGGCCAGTATGGGTATGAGCCACGACAGGATAAACAATAGTATGAAACTGGAGATGGCGATATCGAATATCCTCTTCTTTATCCGCGCCGACATGTCCTGCAGCGGTTCGCGGCGGACGGATATAACCGGCGTATCCTCGATAAAGTCGATTTGGCATTTGTTGCTCATAAATTCGCTCAGGTCCGGAACAAACTTGAACCTGATAAATGACTTTTCAGCCGTTTCGGCCAGGTTGTACAGGATGGGATGGGATTTTGGCGATAAGGTAGAATAAAGATCGGTTATCTTGTTTTCCTTAGCATAGCGTACGCAATCTTTTATCCCTCCCAGTAAAGGTATTTCTACCAGGCCCGACTGTTTTTTGTCGTCAAAGATACCGGCTATCAGCATAGACCGGTGATTGGCCTTGAAGTGGTCTATTAGCGTCTTAACGTGGCTATTGCAACCGATAAAAGCGATTTTCTTCTTGTATTCCTCGGTTTTATACAAATAGGTTATGAGCAAAATGTACGATAACCGGCTGAACAATAAAAATACAGTAAACGCTGCTAACCCATAAAAGATAAAGGACATGCTGATCGATTCGGACGACAATTGGCCAAAGAGGAATAAAAAGAAATTGTAAAAAATAAAAGATGTGAGCGTCCTGGTCACCAATCGCTTAAAGTTCATTAACCGGTTGGTCAGGTACATAGCAGTGGTATATGAGCATATCATCCATGCTATATTGGAAAAGATGCAGAATATCGTGTAAAGAAAATAATTTGAAGTCTCCTTTTCAATATAAAACAGTAAAGCCAGGTTGATAATATTTAACGCGAAGAGATCGGAAAATGCGAAAAATACTTTGTACAAGTTTTGATATCTGGAGTTCATGACGCGGGGTTTGTTGTTGTTGTGATCTATAATTTTAAAATTTTGCAATTTGTTATTTTCGCTCTTCTGTATTACTATACACCATGGATGGAACCGGGTGCAGGTCGGCCGCCAGCTTTTCTTTCAAAAGCGCATAAGCAAAGATGGGGCCATAGTACAGGTATCTTTTCCACATCCTTGCGGGCTCTTTGCATAAACGCACAAACCATTCGAGTCCCATATTTATCCAGAATGCAGAAGGGCGTTTTACCGTTCCGGCATAAAAATCAAAAACAGCGCCTATGGAGCAAATTATGCGGGCATCAATTACTGCCTTATGCTCATGAACCCATTTTTCCTGTTTCGGCGCGGTCATGCCCACAAATAAAACGTCGGGCTTAAATGCGTTGATAGCAGCAATCATTTCGGCATTTTCTGCATCGCTGAAACTTGCTTTGTACGGCGGCGAGTAAGTTTCGCAGGTGATGCTGGGATATTCGTTTTTAATACGTTCCCTGATCTTTTGAAGCGTATTGCTGTTGGAGCCAAGGTAAAAGCATCTGCCGTTTTTCCGGTTCAATTTCTTCAATAGGTTATCGTGCAGATCTGCGCCTGATATCTTTTTAATTTCCTGGCCGGTTATGGCTTTCAATGCCACCACAATACCAATCCCGTCCGGCAAAAGTACATCCGAATGCCGCAGCGCTTTTTTAAAGTCTGCATCCCGTTCGGCCACACAAAATGAATATTGATTTATAGTATTAATTGTGATCTTTGAAGTATCGTCCAGGCTGCTTAAGTTGCCATTGAAAAGATTATATTCCATAAATGGCGTTTGTGTGTGATTCATGTCAAAATCAGTAAAAGTGTGTTTGCCTTTTTATATTTTAATTATCAATCCGTTAGAAAAAATTTACAAGCGAAATAATAAATTTATTATTATGTAAATTAACTTTCGTTTGGATTAATTTTATTTCCATAATCGGAGAATGCAAAAAGCATTCCAATCAATCGACACGAATACATTTAGTGTCTTGAATGATGCCGGACGGGCGCAGCAAATGAAGTTATTTTGAATATCAGCAGCTGAGCCCGCTTATTGGCAGCACCACAACTCCTCTGGCTCTACTGAACTTTGGATATAATTGGGCTGAACGGAATTGTGGTCGGATTAATTCACAATTGTGTCCACTTTTGCCTCGAAATTGTGATTTTAAATTTTCCTGGTGAATAAAATAAAGGACAGGCATAATCCGTGGCGACATTCGGTAGTTAGTGGCAAATAGGCCGGCCCGTACACCCTGGGGTCTTTTCTGGTGTTATGAATTTCCCGCGCGAATAATAAGTTTTAATGACGCCGCCGGGGAGGCTTGAATGTGTCATTCAAATGGTACAATGGTGGACTAATTATGGGATTTGCAAAGCAGCCGGCACAAATGGACCGATGCCTTCTTTTAGGCTAAGCCGAGTTTCTGACGGCCAGAATTTTGGTAAATTAACAAAGAATGTTATGCCAGGATAAAGACCTGGCAAATTAAGAGAATCGATTAAAAGAGTGCCCTCACACTTATCGCTCCCAATCTTCGGGAGGATCCATGTAGAACATAAAAGTAAGCCATCCGACCAGCAACACGATAAGTGTAATAATGGTATAATGCCACAAGGCAAAACACAAAACGACAAGCAGAAATGTAATAAATAAGGCCCTTCCAAATGCTTTGATCATCAGATAGTGAGTCATAATCAGTTATTATTTTTTCTTTCTACGAAAATTTTGTTTTTCGTGTTGCTTTGTACAGGTAGAATAATTGGCTGTTTTGCTACAAAAATAAAATATTTTTTATTTGAAGCTTCATTAAGAGGAAATTTTTTGTTTTTGCGGATGAAAAAAAAACATTAAAGCCAAAGTAATTTTTTTACTTTGGCTTTAATGTTTACTGTACTGTTTAAATTAGAAAGAAACGATGGAAGAGGGCAGGATCGAAGCGCTGATATTGGCGCCCCAGTTGTTTGAATACCAACCGGACGGTGCGGTAACGCCGGATGCAAGCCAACTATCGTTTTCAACATATTGAGAGTTTGTAAAGTTTACCTTATTACCGCTGACGGTGCTGTTGGTAATAGCGATCCCTCCCTGGCTCCATACGTAGATACCCACATTTGTAAACGATTGCGCTTTGCCAAATAAGCTGTTACCCGTAAGCGATATATGGTCGCCGCCGGTTATACACAGACCGAACTGCCCCGGGTTAACCAGGATATTATTTGAAGCTACCTGGTACGAGCCTCCATTATCGCCGAGTTTTATACCGCCTCCTGAAGTGCTCGGGCCGCCGCCAAGTATCCAGTTGCCGTCGATGACAATTGGGCTTGATGATACGCCATGGCTCTGCAATATATCGATAGCATCGCCGGGGTTGCTTTGGCCCATTATATTTTCAAATTTATTGCTGCTTATGTTATTGTTGCCGCCGTTTACGCTCGTGAACTGAACAAATGCCCCGTTATGGACTTGTCCCTGCATATTTTTCATTTGGTTGGTAAACACGTTTATACCGCCATTTGGACAGTTTATCGCTACTATACCAGCTGCCACATTGAAGATATTATTTTTTTCGATGGTTACATTTGTACAATTATCCAATTCGATACCCACGTTTGTCGAGTTGCCAAGGCTGCATTGTGTTATGTAAATGTTGGAGCAATTGGTCAACTTAATACATGGAACATTCCCGCCATTGATCTGGAGGCCGCTGATAGTAACATTGTTCCTGCCATTCATTGTAATTGGTGCGGTTTGCGTGCCTGATGACGGGCTGCTGCTTGCCGACGAAGTTTGAGTACTTGAAACGGGAATGGGCGTAGTTGCGGCGGAGGTGGAAATTATTGTAGCCGGCAGGATCGAAGCGCTGATATTGGCGCCCCATATGTTGGTACCCCATCCGGCCGGGGTAGCCTCCCCTGATGCAAGCCAGCTATCGTTTTGGGCATAACTTGAATTCGTGAAATTCACTTTATTGCCCTTAACAGTGCTGTTGGTAACCCTGGCCCCCGCTTGTCCCCATACTACTACCCCTACGTTTGTAAAGTATTGGGCTTTAGCAAAAACCGTGTTGTTAATAAATGAAAGATGGTCCCCGCCGGAAATTGATAATCCCATTTGGCCCGGATTGACGATGATATTATTTGAAGCCGTTTCGTACGAACCACCGGTATCGCCTAACTGGATACCGCCGCTTGCAGAGCCGGGACCGCCGCCTCTTATCCAGTTACCATTAATAGTAATAGGGCTCGAAGAAGTGCCATTGCTCATGTACAGGTTGATACCTTCCTGCGAGTTGCTTTGGCCGGCTATGTTTTCGCACTTATTGTTATCGATTGTGTTATTCGGGCCGCTTACGGTATTAAACTGAACAAATTGCCCGCGCGGAAAGGGGCCCTGCATATTTAAAAATTGATTATTGTTAACCGCAATGCCGCCGCCGGTGGTATGATCAACATAAACGCCTACGCTTACATTGGTAATGTAATTATAGTCGATAGTGATGTTATAGCAGTGATATAAATATATACCTGCATCTGTTGAATTACCTAAACTATTTTGAGTGATATGTACATTGTAACAGTTACTTAAAGTAATGGAGGGAACGCTGCCGCCTTTAATTGATTTACCGCTTATGGTTATATCATGCGAACCGTTTAAATTGATGGGGCTGGATGCTGTGTACGAAGTCGCATTTAATGATGCGGTACTTATGTGCATCGATAAGGGCACTTCCGGATTGCTTGTCGCAGGATCGTTGGGCTTGATTTCGTTTTTCGAACAAGAGCACCACACCAATAAACTCATAGTTAAGAGTAAAAACAGTTTTCTTCTCATAAATTTTTTGTTTAAATTTTACCAAATCGTTCGATACAAAAGTAGGATTAAATTGTTTTAATTAAAAATATTTTTTTCGTTTAACGCAAAAAAAGATTAATTTTTTGAAATATTTTAACCTTTAAGCATTAAACTTTAAAGAAAAAACAAAAAAAGTGCGTGAAATTTATAAACCTCGTTTGCGATAATTATTTGATTTCTTGAGCTTTAGCAGGCTCATCAGTTTTATATAGACTTTATATTATTTGATCGCGCGTGACGGGCCGAAGTTTTTAAAAATTATCGTCAAATAATTTTATGGTTAACAACGCCGGCAGGGTGGGCGTTCAAAACAAAATAATTTTCTGTTTGTACCAGATTTACATTTGACTCATTAATGTGACGGCGTATGCGTTTTAAGGTGAATAACACTGTTCGCGCTCTAGTAATATGCGCGCTGGCGACCGTGCTTGCCGGAGCATTGGGCCAAAAGGCATTGCTAAAACAAAAGGGTTCTAATAATTTCCCCTTTCGCGCTAAGCCGGCATTTATAAAAAGAGTAAGCGTACGTACCAATTACCCGGGCTATATAGCGTCCCTCCCGATAAATCTTAGGGGTATGCACGGCATCGTTATCAGTGGAAAATCAATCCGGGGCGGCGCAAGTCCGGCTATTACCTTAACCGACTGTCGCGACATTCACATCACTAAAAACAGGTTGTACAATTCCACCGACGTGGGTATACGCTTATATAATTGTAAAAACGTCACAATAGATTATAACTTCTTTATGAGGGTAAGCACCGGCGTTTACGTGGAGCGGTCGCATGGCGGCATAGTCGTAAATTATAACCAGTTTTTAAATATGCAAGGGCCTATGCCGCGTGGGCAGTTCGTACAGTTTAACAATGTCCGCGGCGCCAATAATTCCATTAGCTACAACAAAGGTGAAAATATACAGGGAGAAAGCCATCCTGAGGATGCGATAAGCTTATTTAAAAGCAGCGGTAGCCCCCAAAGCCCTATCATCATCAAAGGAAACTGGATACGCGGCGGCGGTCCGAGCCCAAGCGGCGGGGGCATCATGCTGGGCGACAACGGCGGTTCGTACCTCACGGCTTCCGATAATATCCTGGTCGATCCGGGCCAATACGGCATTGCCATAGCGGGCGGCGATCATAATGTTGTCATTAACAATATTGTTTACGCACGCTCGCAGCGGTTTACCAATGTTGGTATATATGTTTGGGGGCAGGCCGGACAATCCGTTACCCAGTGTACGGTAACCGGCAACAAAATCCGGTACAGCAATCGTAAAAATAATGAAAGCAACTGCTGGCTCGCCCCCGGCACCGCCACGCCTGCCGGTTGGGGCCGCAACACTTTCGGCGCCGCTATCGGCGCCTCAGTTTTGCCGCCTGTTATCATTACTTACCGGTAAATTAAAAAATTAACCTTTAAAACATTCCGATATAAAAAACTGTACACTTTTGTAAAAAGATATACACTTCTGTCTATTTTTTAACTCATAAAAAATTAAAAAAACTAATAGTTAATCACGTAATTTTTTTTTTACAATTTTTCCGCAACTTTATATTATTGTTAATCAGCATATTATGTTCTTAATAGTTAATAAAATGAAAAAATGTTGAAATTTTTTTAATTTTGGCACAACAAAATTTCATGTAGATCTCGTATAATTGGGCTCCTAATTAAAACTAAAAGATGAGCCCAAAAAAACTAAGCAAGCAGTGCTGCGTGCTGTCAGCACTGCTTATTTCTTCGCTACTGATTACATCATGCGGTAAAGATGCTGTTAATCCGGTAAAATCAAATCCTTCAGCTGCGGTTGACGCGGCGCCAATGCCGAGCCTGGATGTATCCGACCCGGTGGATGCTACGGTTAACCCGCCCTATACGCCATCAAAGGTCATCAATCTTAACGGCGTCCACGACATAACCATTAGCGGAAAATCGATAACAGGCGGTTCGGTACCTGCAATTACTTTAACAAATTGCTACAATATCCATATCACAGAAAATAAACTATACAATTCAACTGCTCCCGGCATTTACCTTTATAATTGTAAAAACATAAAGATAAATTACAATTTTATTACCAACGTCAGCACTGGTGTGTACGCACAACAATCAGCGGATGGAGGCATTATTGTTAGCCGCAACCAGTTTCTTAATATGAAAGGGCCGTTTCCAAGGGGCCAGTTTGTGCAGTTCAATAACATAAATGGCATTAATAATTCCATCAGCTATAACCGTGGCGAAAATATCCTGGGGGAAAGCAATCCCGAGGACGCTATAAGCCTGTATCAAAGTCACGGGACTGCTGCAAGTCCGATAGCAATCGTTGGAAACTGGATACGTGGCGGCGGCCCGAGCGCAAGCGGTGGCGGTATAATGCTGGGCGATAGCGGTGGTTCGTACCTGGTGGCGTCCGGCAATATCCTGGTTAACCCCGGGCAGTATGGCATGGCAATTTCGGGCGGCGACCATAATAGTATAACTAATAATACCGTTTATGGCGTGTCTCAAGCTTTTACCAATATTGGCCTTTTTGTAGATTGTATTGGGGGGCATGCAATTACCAACAGCACGGTTTCCAATAACCGGATCAATTTTTTTAACGCATCGCACGTGATGAATAACGCATGGCTGGCGCCTGGCGTTCAAATGCCCGCCGGATGGAATAACAACAGCCTGGGTGTTAACATTAGCGCCAATGTGCTACCCAAGGTTATAATAACATATAATTGACAGACTGGCGGAACCCTTTTTATTAAGGGCAAAATAACCTTCGGCCCATATAGGTTTAACAGGATTGCCAATGTCCTGTTAAGCCTATTTTTATTTAGTTTCCTCTCTTTTACTCCGATCTGATGCCACAGCTGCTACCTGTGCTATTACGCTTATATCGCGCGCCTTCATTTGTTTAAGCCCTGCTTTAATTATTTAATTAACAATTTAATAAATTGAAAACAATTTAATAATTGCGATTGTAATTTAATTCGAACGCTTCCTGGCACCAGGCGGCGTTTCAGCCTCTCTGATAATACCATTGGTTAAGCGGTGTAACATCTATCAGCCGGAAATTTTATTAAATGCAAGAAAATGACAATTTTTAACACAAATTCTATTTTAAAGGAAAAACGATGGGTGTGGATCGATACCGACAAGGGGATAAGTATTATCCTTGTCGGGTTTGGGCATTGTTTTATCATTCTTCAAAATCATGGCCTGGCTTTAAGCTCGTATCCCATGATCTATTACATCAGCGTATTTCTTTACGGTTTCAGAATGCCCCTCTTTTTTATTATTTCAGGAATTTTCATTTCCGGCGGCTTAAAACGAAAGGGCTTAAACGGTTATGTCTCGTACAGAACGGATACGGTTTTGTATCCCCTATTGATTTGGGGTTTTATCGAGATCACATTTCAGCTGATCGCTGCCAGGTTCACAAACAATACGGTAAGCTCATTTAATTATATCAATTTGATTATCGATGCGCGAAAAACGGGGCACTTCTGGTATTTGAATGCACTGTTTTTTATAGGCGTATTATTTGCGTTTTCGAAAGCCTATCTGAAAATAAAGCCGTTCCAGCAGCTTTTGATCGGCTTTATTCTTTATTTGATTTCGGCATACATCCATGCCAACGATATAAACGCGGGTTCGCTCACCGATATTTGTGAGTTCTACCTGTTTTTTTCCATCGGCGACGTAATCTCAAACCTGGTCTTGAACGAAACAAATGCCCGGCGGTTTGCATCGTTCAAAATTTTTTTCCCGCTGCTGGTGGTTTTCCTGGTATTGCAGCACCGCTTTGCAGAATACAACCTTCACGGCGGTCCCGATGGGATCAACTTTGTAGAGCATAAAATGCCATTCTTCTTTTTATTAGAGGCATTGGTCGGCTGCACCATATCCATGAACTTTTCATTTTTGCTTCAAAAGTATAATGCCCTGAGGTTTTTACGGGTCATCGGATTTCATTCACTCTACATATACTGCATGCAAATCATTGTAATGACTATCACCAGGGTGGTCTTTGTAAACGTGTTGAAGATTACCAATGTCCCCGTATTAATCGGGGCGCTCTGGTTCTTCGGGATATTTATACCCATTGTATTTTATAATTTTTGCATGCGCCATAAAATGTGGTGGCTGTTCACTTTCAAACGCCCAAAGGAGCAAGAGGTGACCACGCCTATGCCGGAGCTTCTGCCGAAAACCGCCTGAAGGCTGTCTGAACTATTTTACCCGTTAACTACTTCGCCGCCGTTTACGTGGATAACCTGTCCGGTAATGAATGAGGCATCGTCCGAAGCGAGAAAGACGTAGGCCGGCCCCAGCTCTGATGGCTGCCCGGCCCGTTTCATAGCCGTTTCGCTGCCGAATTTTTTGATCTTTTCCTCATCAAAGGTCGACACTATAAGCGGTGTCCATACCGGGCCGGGCGCAACGCCGTTCACCCTTATTTTTTTCTCCGCCAGGTTTGACGCAAGCGAACGTGTAAAACTTGTAATGGCGCCTTTAGTTGACGAATAGTCAATGAGGTTTGGCGACGACCGGTAGGCCGTTACCGAAGTGGTATTAATAATGCAATCCCCTTCGTGCATATGTGCGAGCGCGTCCTGCGCGAAATAAAAGTACGCAAAGATATTTGTACGGAAGGTTTCCTCCAGTTGGTCTTCGGTTATCGCCTCCGCCTCTTTTTTGGGTATCTGCATGCCGGCGTTATTCACAAGTATGTTAAGCTTGCCAAACTTAGCGACAACCTCCTCAACCGTATTTTTACAAAAATCACTGTCTTTAACATCTCCCCTGAATAACAGGCATTTCCGGCCTTCTGCTTCTACCAACTCCTTAGTCTCCTCGGCATCCTCGTCTTCATCAAAATAGACAATTGCTACATCGGCGCCTTCTTTTGCAAAATGCACGCTCACCGCACGCCCGATACCGCTATCCCCACCTGTGATCAGCGCCGCTTTGCCGGATAGCTTGCCTGATGCCTTGTAACTTTCTTTGATATACTCGGGCTTTGGATCCATTTCGGCCTCGATGCCGGGCTGACGGTCTTGCTTTTGTGGTTTTTTCTCAATTAATTCCTGTTCCACATCACTTTGCTTTTATCTCAATTTGTTCAACAAATCGGTTTTTCTATAGTTTTCAGAAATATATTTATTTTAAACGATAATTCACGATGGCCCGGCGCGCTGACAGTCGGCAGACAGATATCATTCCACCAAACGGCTTCACCAGGCATCCGGGTCGTCTTCGGTCCTAAGGGTGAAAATATGAGGCGAGTTTAAGCAACCCTATCGTAAAGCGTTGGCTTGGCATTCGTGTTACTATAATGCTACAATTATGTACCATTAACAGACATTTCACCACCAAATACCAAAAAAATTATGAAGGCTCCACTGCACGCTGATGCGCGGCATAGTTTTTAACGTTTTTTGAGATCGGCAGATATACTGAAAGTTAAATTTCTAAGGACTAATTAGCAATAAAAAATATCAGGTATGAGCAAGCAAGTGAGCGATTTTGTGGTCGACCGTTTACACTCCTGGGGTATAAAGCGAATTTTCGGTTATCCGGGAGACGGCATCAACGGCGTAATGGGCGCTTTAGACAGGGCAAAAGAAAAGGTAGAGTTTATACAGGTAAGGCATGAAGAGGCGGCGGCCTTTATGGCTTGCGCCCATGCAAAATTTACCGGTGAGGTGGGTGTATGCATGGCCACCTCCGGGCCGGGAGCGATCCACCTGCTTAACGGGTTATATGATGCAAAGCTGGATCACCAGCCTGTTGTGGCAATTGTGGGCCAGCAATCGCGCCTATCCCTGGGAGGAAGCTATCAGCAGGAAGTGGATCTGCTATCGCTTTTTAAAGATGTAGCAAGTGAATTTGTGCAGATGCTGACCGAAGCGGGCCAAGCCCGGCAACTGGTTGACCGCGCCGTACGTATTGCCAAAGCGCAGCGCACGGTAACTTGTATTGTTATACCCAATGATGTACAGGAGCTTGATGCCGAAGAGGCGCCGCCAAAAAAGCATGGGAGCGTTTTTACCGGAATAGGGCATGCGACCGAAAAACCTGTGCCTCCGTTGGATGAATTGCGAAAGGCCGCGAATGTGCTAAATGCAGGTAACAAGGTTGCCATATTAGTAGGGGCGGGGGCGCTGGACGCCGCGGATGAAGTAAAGCAAATAGCGGAGCTTTTAGGCGCCGGCGTGGCCAAAGCCCTGCTGGGCAGGGCTGCGCTTCCCGACGACCTGCCGTATGTGACAGGGTCAATCGGTTTGCTCGGCACAAAGCCCAGCTGGGAGTTGATGGCTGATTGCGATACTTTGCTGATGATCGGCAGCAGTTTTCCTTATTCGGAGTATTTGCCCGACGAAGGCAAAGCGCGGGGAGTGCAGATCGATATCGACAGCCGTATGCTTAGTTTACGCTACCCGATGGAGGTAAACCTTGCCGGCGACAGTAAAGAAACGCTCAAAGCGCTCATACCCCTAATCGAATATAAGCAAGACCGAACATGGCGCGAAAAACTTGAAAAAAACATAAAGGATTGGTGGAAAATTGTTGAAGCCAAGTCGATGAAGCCGGCAAAGCCTATAAACCCGCAGCGCGTTTTTTGGGAACTGTCGCCGCGTCTACCCGACAATTGTATCCTGGTAGCCGACTCAGGTTCATCTGCGAGTTGGTTCGCGCGTAACCTAAAGATACGCGAGGGTATGAAGGCATCACTGTCGGGTACGCTGGCCACTATGTGTCCGGGTGTGCCTTATGCAGTCGCTGCGAAGTTCGCTTTTCCTGACAGGATACCTATAGCAATGGTTGGCGACGGCGCAATGCAAATGCTGGGGAACAACGAGTTGATAACCATTGCTAAATATTGGAAAAATTGGCGGGACCCGCGCCTGGTAGTACTTGTGCTCAATAATTCCGACCTGAATATGGTGACCTGGGAACAGCGCGTCACATCAGGCAACCCCGAGTTCCGCGGCTCGCAGGATTTGCCCGATTTTCCATATGCAAAATACGCCGAATTGCTTGGGCTAAAGGGTATTAAGGTAGACGATCCGGACAACATCGCTGCCGCCTGGGACCAGGTATTGTCTGCCGACAGGCCTGCCGTGCTTGAAGTGGTGGTTGACCCTGATGTGCCGAATATACCGCCGCACATCACATTTGACCAAATGGTTAAATTTACCAAATCAATGTTAAAAGGCGACCCGAGGGAATTAGGAGTGTTGAGCCAGACATTTAAGGATGTTGTAGAAGATATAGTGCCTCACTGACCCGGCCGGGAATAGAATTAAAACCGCGTTTCAACGCAGAGCGTGCCGTTGCCGACATCTAAAGTCCTTATAACCAACGATAAGCAAAAAAAAATATCGCCAAGTTTGCCAATTCGGCCCGGTTTTGTACTTTTGCGCCCGGAGAGTTGGCAGAGTGGTCGATTGCGGCAGTCTTGAAAACTGTTGAACTGTAACAGGTTCCTGGGGTTCGAATCCCTAACTCTCCGCCAGGTAGTAATCAACCAAGATTAAAAAACGCTTAAAATCACTGATTTTAAGCGTTTATGTTTTTGGGCAAATCAAATAATTTCTCAGTCTGTAGATGCTCTTTTTATAACACATCTCCACTCGGACCATATCGTGGGTCTACCGGACCTGTGGCTTACCGGCCGGCTTATATCTAAGAGGATAGCTCCACTAACAGTTTTTGGACCGGTCGGTACAGATAAAATGATTGAATATTTACAGAAGGCATTTGCTTATGATATCAAAATAAGAATTGAAGATGATAAGGCACCATCAGAAGGGTGTAAATTATTGGCCCATGAAATACAGCAGGGAATTATTTATGAGAAAAACGGAGTCAAGGTAATTGCATTTGAAGTCGACCACTATCCAATTGTACGAGCATTTGGATATCGTGTTGAATACCACGGGCATGCCGTTGTATTATCTGGTGACACAAGATATTCGAAAAATTTAATTGCATATTCAAGAGGGGCAGATCTATTGATACATGAAGTAGTCATTCCGCCCGACACATTGAATAAATCTGACCCCAAATATAATGTGGTAGCACACCACACTACTCCTCAGCAAGTAGCTAAAGTTTTTAATGAAACTAAACCTAAACTTGCCGTCTATTCTCATATTTCAAATCCTTACGGACGGAATGAACAAGAATTGATAAAGGAAACAAAAGCAAATTATTCAGGTCAGGTAATTATTGGAGAAGATTTGATGACCTTTTCAATTGGTAATACTGTTTCCGTTATGAATAAGAAGTAGTGTTAATCCGGACGATGCTGCAGGTAATGTTTCTAAAAGAAACAGAGTTTTATAAACAAATAACTAAAGCCAATTTTCAACAAATGGGCTTTTTGCGTGGCTGGTATTGGTTATGGCAGGATTGCAAGGCGGTAACAAGCATTTCCGATACACAGTTCAGGCGCTTTTTGTGGCGCCTTAAGGGAACTGTTATTTACCTGATTTTGCCATGAAGCACATCATTTTTTGCGAAATTGAACATTTCGCCTCTATTTTAAGACTTTTGTACCCCTTCGCTCATTTTTCCCCGATATAATTTTACCCCCCGGATCAAAAAACCTAAGACGATATTAAAAATATTAAGCAGATCGGACTTTCGATAGGGAACGTTTAGATGCATGCTTGTAAGCGGGCTTGTCATAGCCAAGTATCGCCGCCATTGCAAAAATAAATTATAACCAATTAAAAAATAAACGGGATACCTGTATTCATGATAAGCGCAAAACTCTTGTTCAATTCCGCTCTTTCGAAAATAATGAGCGCTTTATTATTATTATCAATAACAGGTTCAATGACTTCCCGCGCCGCTGTTATAAACTATAAAAAAGAGGCTAACGGGCTTTTATTTAAATTGGATAAAGGCCTGATGAGGGTAACTGTTTGCAAGGATGATATCATCGAAGTAAAATATACCGTTTTCGACGATTTTACAAGCAAGCCATCACTTATAATAAATGCAAAATGGGGTATTGTGTCTTTTAAGGTTTCCGAAGATCAAAACCATGTGACAGTTATAACTGCAAAGTTGAAAGTAATAATAAACAAAGCTAACAACAACATCAACTACGAAGATCTTAACGGCAACCCGGTCACCTCGGAAGACGCCAAAAGTATTGTCCCGGCTACAATAGCAGGGATAAGCACCTATAATATAAGTACCCAATTCAATTCACCAAAAGACGAGGCGCTGTTTGGCCTTGGGTGTCACCCTGTAGATACCGGTTCAATCGATTACAAAGGCCGGAACCAGGATTTGGCGATAAAATATCTTACCGGCGCCGTTCCTGTGCTGTTATCCACCAAAGGCTATGGGCTGATGTGGGACAACTATTCGGCATCTGATTTTTACGGGGGCGAAGCGGGCAATACAAAATTCAAATACGTATCGGAAAGCGGCCGGCAGGTTGACTATTATTTTCTTTATGGACCGGGCTTCGATCAGATCATTAACCTGTACCGAACAGCCACCGGCAAGGCGCCTATGTTTGCCAAATGGGCATACGGGCTGTTCCAGTCGCAAGACAGGTATATGAGCCAGGACGAGATACTTTCTGTAAAAGACAAATACCGCAATAATCATATCCCGGTAGATGTTATCGTTCAGGATTGGTACTACTGGGACCCATTTCCGATAGGTTCGCATGTTATGAATCCGGCACGTTATCCCGATCCCCAAAAACTGGTTAATGAATTGCACAAAGCAAACATCCGTGGGATGATATCCATTTGGCCTGTATTTGGCAAGGGGACAAAAGATTTTGATACGCTGAAAAAGATAGGTGGCTTAACCGATATCACCTGGGATAACATTGTGACCCATACATTCGATACCTATTATGACGCGCATAATCCAAAAGCGCGTGAATTATATTGGGAGATGGCCCGCGATAGCCTGGTTAAAAGGTACGGATGGGATGCATGGTGGGTTGACCAGTGCGAACCCGACAATGGGAGTTTATTGGACGAGCGCCGTAAAACCAGTTTTTGGACAGGAAATGGAATTGATTATTTTAATACCTATTCTTTAGAGCACTCGACGGGGATATACCAGGGCTGGCGCCGGGATATTTCCCAAAAAAGGGCATTCTTTTTACTCAGGCAGTCCTTTGCGGGGGAGCAGCGAAATGCCGCAGCCTTGTGGTCATCCGATATTTCCTGCACGTTTGAAGCTTTTAAAAGCCAGGTATCCCAGGGCATTAATGCCTGTGCATCCGGCATTCCTTACTGGACTTCAGACATTGGCGGCTATCATTATAATTGGACCGCGCCTGATTGGTCGAAGCCGGAGTTCAGGGAGTTGTTTACACGCTGGTTCCAGTTTGGAACGTTTTGCCCTATTATGCGCATCCATGGCAAAGGCGAGCGTACCCTATTCTCAAAGAACTGGGACGAGGGCACAAGGGCAATACTTTTAAAGTTCGACAAATTGCGCTACCGCCTGCTTCCTTATATCTATTCACTTGCAGGCAAAGTTACTTTGGACAATTATACTATAATGCGCTCGCTGGCATTTGATTTTAGAAATGATACAAACGTTTACAAAATACCGGATCAATATATGTTTGGGCCAGCATTTTTGGTTAACCCTGTTACCGGTAAAGGCGGGACGCAAAGAAAGGTCTACTTGCCGGCATCAGGTTTATGGTACAATTTCTGGACAGGCGAAACGGTAACAGGGGGTAAAACAATTGACGCGGCAGCGCCGATCGGTGAAATGCCTTTATATGTTCGTGCCGGTTCTATCATCCCGATGGGCCCCGAAGTAGAATATGCCGCACAAAAAACCAACCAGGTTACTGAACTGCGCATTTATCCTGGCGCCGATGGCAGGTTTACCTTTTACGAAGACGAGAATGATAATTATAATTACGAAAAAGGGCAATATGCCACGTTTACCTTAATTTGGAACAACCAGCAAAAAAAACTAACTATTTCAGGCACCGCCGGAAATTTTCCCGGTGCATTAAAACGGCGCATTTTTAATATAGTTGTTGTTAACGGCAAACATGGTTCAGGGCCGTTGGCGGCTGCCGGCATCGACAAAAAGGTTGCATATAAAGGAAAGGCTATTACTGTAAAATTGAGATGAAGCGAAGATGGGATTTCAGAACAAAATTAAATTGTATGGGAATATAGTTGATTAATGGCTGTCAATTTTTAAAATTGTGGCACAATGCGTTCCGGGGTGAGATACGGAACGCATTTTTTTATTGAGGTGATAACTCGCCGATGAAGAGTAAAGAATATTCGTTTTATTAAATACCAACTGCCTTTTTACGTAACATTTTTATTACCTTAGTGTATTGACTTTAAAAAGGCAATCTGCTGATTTTAGACCCATTCAATGATGGCCCCGATGCGTGTAACGTTTTATTCCTTTTTGTGTGTTATATTAATTTTTGCCGGTGCAACTGCTTTTGGACAAAGCAACCTCTACCGGTTTTCGCAACTTGATGTCAGCAACGGGCTGTCACATAACCAGGTTAATTGCATTTTTAAAGATTCGCAGGGCTTTATGTGGTTTGGTACGGCGTCGGGCCTTAACAGGTTCGATGGTTATACCTTCAAAGTATTCAGGCATGATGTAAACAATAAAAACTCTATCAAAGATGATTATATTAATAAAATTTTTGAAGGCCCGGATAAAAAGCTATGGATATCAACGCGTAATGGGTTTTGCTATTATGATCCTGATAAAGAGACGTTTAATAGTGACATGTCATCACTGTTGCTCCCTTTAAAGCTTCCCACCTATCCCGATGTTGCTAAAATGATTCGGACCGGCACTGGGGACTTTTGGTTTTCGTTTCCCGATTCGGGTATTTACAGATATGATGCGGTGCGCCGGCTGACGGAACGCTATTATCATGGCATTAATTCCGTCCCATCGTTATATTCAAATACCATTTCAGATATTACATCTGATACTAAACACAATACGTGGATAGTTTACAGTGACGGTACCGTTGAAATGTTCGATACCAGGCTAAATAAAATTACCTACCGCACAGATATTTTTAAAAAGGCATACAATAATAAAAATGACTATTATTCTCTAACTGTTGACAGGGATAACGATCTGTGGTTCTACGCGTCCGATATCGAGGCAGGGGTATTCTATTACAAGCCTTCGGCAGGGGCTTTGCTGCATATTGATAAAGAATCAGCCCGGCTAAGGTTAAAGTCAAATTTCATAAACAATATCATTCAAGCCGATGACGGGTACATATGGATTTCTACCGACCACGGCGGGATCGGCGTGGTGGAAAAAAAGAAACTTGAAATTACCTACCTGGTAAACCGGGAAGATGACGCCAAATCACTAAAACAGAATTCCGCAACACTTTACAAGGATAACCTTGGTATCATTTGGGCCGGTACATTTAAAAAGGGGATAAGCTATTATCATAAAAATATTATCAGGTTTCCGCTTTACAGGCATTTTGCGTCAGATCCTTCCAGTTTAAGTTTTAACGATGTAGACAAATTTGTTGAAGACAAGCCTGGCAATTTATGGATCGGCACCAACGGTGGCGGTCTGATCTATTTTAACCGCAGAACGGGCAAGTATACCCAGTTTAAACACGATCCGGCAAACCCCAATAGCCTTTGTAACGACGTTGTTGTTAATTTGTGTATTGACCATGACCAAAAGCTATGGATCGGCACCTATTTCGGCGGGCTTGATTGCTTTGACGGAAAGGTTTTTACCCATTTCAAGCACGACGATAAATCAGCTACGAGTATTGCTGACGACAGGGTATGGAGTATTCTGGAAGATTCATCGCACCGATTATGGATAGGAACGTTTGCAGGTGGTCTTGAGATTTTCGACCGTTCAAAAAAAATATTTTACCATCCTTTTAACTCGTCCGTTATAAGGTCCTCTATGACCTCCTCGATCTTTGAGGATAAACAAGGCAATATATGGGTAGGGGGATTTTGGGGCGTGGATGTGATATTGAAAAGTAATGGGCGCGTGATCCATTATGTCTCAAATGGCGAGGGTATGAAAGGGTTAATCGACCATACCATTAATAGTATTAACCAGGACAGACGCGGTTTAATGTGGATCGCGACAGCGGGCGGGTTAAGTGTTTTGAATCCTAAAACGAACATTTTTACTTCACTTACCAAAAAAAACGGGTTGCCTGCCAATTCGATTGTAAATATTTTGTGCGATAACGAGGGGGCAATGTGGTTGAGTACATCAAATGGATTAAGCCGCGTAACCCTGACGCAAACCGCTGGTGCTTATGATTTTCATGTGGAAAATTTCGACGAAACGGATGGCTTGCAAGGCATGGAATTTAATATAAATTCCGGTTTAAAAACGCGCAGCGGCGAGCTGATCTTTGGAGGGGCCGACGGCTTTAATATTTTCGATCCTGCCAATATAAAAACCAACTCAACAAAAAACCGATTGATCTTTACCGATTTTCAGCTCTTCAATAAGAGCGTATCGGCAAATGAAATGGTTAACGGGCATAACGTACTCTCAAAAACAATCACGGCAACGCGCGCTATTACGCTTAACCACAGCGAAAATGTGTTCTCCATAGAATTTGCGGCCCTCGACTTTTTTAATCCCGGCAAAATAAAGTATCAGTATATGCTGAAGGGATTCGACAAGGGCTGGATAAACGCAGATAACAGGACCCGAAAAGCCGGTTACACTAACCTGGACGGGGGCGATTATCTATTTAAGGTTAGAGCTTCCAATGCAGAAGGGGGCTGGAACACGGACTATATTTCATTAGATATTAAGATTTTGCCGCCGTTCTGGAAATCAACCCCGGCATATATCATTTACCTGCTGCTTTTTATTGCGACGCTTTTATTTTTCAGGCAGCGGGGAATAAAAAAGATCAGGAGGGAATTCGCCCATGAAAAAGAGAAACAGGAAGCCCAATTATTAATTGAACAGGAGCGGCAGGAAATAAATAGAGTGCGCGAGCTCGATCAGCTGAAAATAAAGTTCTTAACCAATGTAAGCCACGAGTTCAGGACACCTTTATCGCTGATCATGGCGCCGGTTGACAAAATGTTTACCCGTGCCGACGACGAGCAAAAACAACAGCTTAACATGATAGAAAAGAATGCAAGGCGATTGTTAAACCTCGTAAATCAATTGCTGGATTTCCGTAAGATGGAAGTGCAGGAATTAAAGCTGCACAGCAAACCGGGAGATATTATTAGCTTTATCCACGACATAAGCATGTCTTTTACTGATATTGCTGAAGAAAAGCAGATCGGCTTTATTTTCGATACCAGCAACGAATCACTGTTTACCAGTTTTGACCACGATAAGATAGAAAGGATATTATTTAACCTGATATCAAACGCGTTTAAGTTTACGCAGGCAGGCGGCCAGGTAAGCGTTCTTGTTAATGTACCAAAGGCTGGGCGGCTTGATAATAATGCATCCGTTGAAATTAAGGTGATTGACACGGGCATCGGCATACCGTTCGAAAAACAAGGAAAAATTTTCGAACGCTTTTTTCAGCACGATATTCCCGAGTCCATCATTAACCAGGGCAGCGGCATCGGCCTGGCTATAACTCATGAGTTTGTGAAGATGCATGGAGGAGAAATATCGGTTGAAAGCGAGCCGGATCGCGGCAGTTGTTTCACCGTCAAGCTGCCGGTTGTTATTTACGAAAAGCTGGAGGCGGGTGTGCCGGCCCACAATGTGCCTGCCGTGGAAAATCAGGATATGATCGGTACAAACGAGCGCAAAACCGCGCCCAGGCAGCAGCATGTTGATAAAAAGCCGGCGGTCCTTTTAGTTGAAGACAATGATGATTTCCGCTTTTACCTGAAGGATAATTTGAAAGATATATTTTTTATAATCGAGGCGGCGGACGGAAAAGACGGCTGGCATAAAGCACTTTCACAACATCCCGATATTATTGTAAGCGATATCAGCATGCCCGAAATGTCGGGAATTGAACTTTGCAAAAAATTAAAGGCCGATAAGCGCACATCGCATATTCCTGTTGTTCTGTTAACAGCATTAACCGGGGAAAGTGAACAACTAAGAGGTTTGGAAATTGGGGCGAATGATTACATGACAAAACCTTTTAATTTCGAAATATTGCTTTCAAAAATCAAAAATATCCTCGTCCTCAGGGATACCTATAAACGCACATATAAAAAGCAAATGGATGTGCAGTTGCAGGAAGCTCCTTTACAAAATGAAGATGAGAAACTCTTAAAGAGCATTGTTGATTATATAGAACGGAATATCCTGAACGATAACCTTTCGGTTGAAGAATTAAGCCGCCAGATGAACATGAGCCGTGGAACCCTTTACAATAAGGTTTTAATGCTCACAGGTAAATCGCCGGTTGAATTTATCCGCTCTATAAGGTTGCAAAAAGCAGTGTACCTGCTCGAAAACAGCCAAATGACCATCAGCCAGATCTGCTACGAAGTGGGCTTTAACACCCCCAAATATTTTACCAAACTATTTAAGGATGAGTATAATATTCTCCCATCGGCGTATACCAACTCCTTTCGTCAAAAGAAAACTTTATCCGAAGCCGAAATAAATAGCAGCGTTTAAGCATTTCCCGGTTTAATATACCTCCACGCCTACAACCATCCTTCGGAAAGTTGGTCCCATTACAGGCGCCGGGCAGATGGAGCGAAAGGATGCCAATCGGGAATTTGTGTTCCGGTTGCCTTAATTACTCCCTTTTTGAGTTTCACCATGGCGCGCGTAAATAGCACAAACAGCTAATCTTATTCTTTAAGTTACTCATAAACAATCGGTTATGCCGGCTTGAACATTTGGTCTATATATTTGCTCATCCTTGCCATTCTCCTTTTTACAGTTGTCATAGTTTCACTCCCCGAAATATAGTTTCAATCCGCCCTTTTGGTTGGACTGTATCGACCAAGTATAAACAAACAGAACTGACGCTCTTATTTGATGCTCACCCGGTAACAGTTTCGCGCGCCGCTAGATTTTCGGCGGGTTTCTGTAAAGGGATAGCGGTAACATGAATTTTAAGTGTGTTTTTGACACATATTAGAAAGGAAAATATTAAAGTAAAATAAAAATATGAACGAAAGCTAACCCCTGATTACCAAACAACCAAAGAACTATGAACCGATTAAAAAACTTTAAAATCCCTTTAAGAAATGGATAAAGATTTACAAAAAAGAATGAGATATCATATTTCGTTATTTATAGCAAGCATGTTGCTATGTCTTTCAGGCTACGGGCAAACCGTAGGCATTTCCGGAACCGTAACAACCGCCGATTCTCAGCCATTGCCGGGCGTAACCGTTAAACTAAAAGGATCTGCAACTGCAGTTGTGTCTGATATCAACGGTAATTATAAAATAATGGCAAAACCGGGCGATGTGCTCGTCTTTACATTTTTGGGTTATCAGCGCCAGGAAATAAAAGTTAAAACAAGCAACGTAATTAATGTCGCGCTAAATTCTACTTCCAGCAACTTAAATGAAGTAGTTGTTGTCGGCTATTCCAAAATAAAAAGGAAAGATGTAACGGGTTCGATAAGCTCAATATCGGGCAAAGACCTGCGGGAAACACAACCCACTACGTTTGACCAGGCCCTGCAAGGTAAAGTGGCAGGTGTTGTAGTGCAACAAGTGTCGGGTCAGCCTGGTGGCGGTGTATCTATTCAAATACGAGGTGTGTCTTCATTTAGTGGCTCTAACTCGCCGATGTTTGTAATCGATGGTGTTATTATTCCTCCGGTTAGTGACCCGGGTAATGGCGGTAATCCATTAAATGCCATCAATCCTGCTGATATAGAAACAATAGATGTATTGAAAGATGCCTCAGCAACCGCCATATATGGCTCGCAGGCAACCAATGGCGTTATTGTTATTACCACAAAAAGAGGCAGAATAGGGGCGCCGACAGTAAGTTACGATTTCTATGCCGGTGCTCAGGAATTACCAAAGGAACTCCCCGTTGTTAATTTGCAACAACTTGCCACTTTTTTGAATGCCAGGGCACAAGTATGGGGCTTCGATGCCAGGCCCGAATTTGCCAATCCGCAATATTTAGGTAAAGGTACCGACTGGCAAAAAGAGCTATTCAGGAGGGCTCCGATGCAAAGCCATACTGTAACCGTAAGCGGTGGTGATGTCAGGACCCAATATTTACTGTCGGCCTCTTATTTCGACCAGCAAGGGATCGCTCTTGGGTCCGATTTTACAAGATCCTCGGTACGGCTGAATTTGGATAACAAAACCACCAATTGGCTGAAAGTTGGGACCAGCCTTCAATTGGCGCATGTTTTTGAAAATCAAAACACTACTGCCTCTGGTGTAATTAATTCGGCGCTAAACCTTACACCCGATATTGCGGTACAGAACCCCGATGGCTCATACGGCGGTGTTACCAATACCAGCGGTTGGGTTGTACCTGTTCCGAACCCGGTGGCCATAGCCGCACTTGTCACCAATCAAAAAACAAACAATCAAATATTTGGCAACGCATATGCCGAAATTCAAATTACTAAAGACTTGTCGCTACGAAATGAGGTATCCGGTAATTTTGATTTTGGTACTGCAGATAATTTTACGCCTACTTACAGTTTTGGCAGGGATGTTAATGGCCTTAATAGCGGTTCCTCTAATTTGAGCCAAAACTTTTATACAGTAATACGCAATTTTTTTACTTATAACCATAATTTCAGGAAATTTAACCTCAATGCTTTGTTAGGGCATGAAGCGCAGTCGGGCACTTTTGAAAATGTTGGCGGCACACGGACAAATTTTCCTTCAAACAATGTGACGGCCCTTAATGCAGGCGACCCTACTACAGCCAAAAACTCGGGCGATAATGCAGGCCCTGGCCTTAATCCAAATGGCGGCACTGCACAGGAATCCTATTTCGGCCGCATCAATTTTTCATGGGATGATAAATACCTGATTACCGGTACTGCGCGGGATGATGGTTCTTCAAATTTCGCACCCGGTCGCAATTGGGTTGCTACCTATTCGGGAGCATTTGCATGGAAAATTAATAATGAGGCATTTTTAAAAAATGTGAAAGAGATAGATGAATTGAAATTGAGGCTTGGTTATGGGCTTACCAATAATCAAGGCATACCGCCCAATACTTTTGTAACCCAACTTACATCAGTGGCCAATGGCTTATCGGGTATAGCACAGTTTCAAAGTAATTTGAATAATCCTTTCGTAACATGGGAAAAAATGAATTATTATAATGCAGGTCTTGACGGCACGTTTCTGGGTGGGCGTATAAATTTTTCATTGGATGTTTACGACCGCGAAACAAACGGGCTTTTATTAAAAGAGCCGTTCCCGGCATATAGCGGTACTTCCACTGGTTATTCGCCGGGAGCCATGGCTGCACCTTATGGCAATGTGGGCTCTGTCCGCAATAGCGGGTTTGATTTTCGGTTCAGTTCTACCAATGTTAATCAGAAAAATTTTACATGGAAAACTGATCTTACCCTCTCGCGTAATGTTAATAAAGTACTCAGTTTAGGCGCCGGCGGATCCGAAGCTAACTTAAGCCAAACATCTTACGTAATTAATGATGTAGTGGAAAAAACGGTAGTGGGCCAGCCCGTGGGCGAATTTTATGGCTATGTATTTGACGGCATATTTGCAAACCCCAAAGATTTTCAAACACATGCCTTGCCGGTTAACCAGGCCGGCCAACCTTATCCAATTTCTTCGTTAGGAGGTGGTATCTGGTACGGCGACCGTAAGTTTAAGGATTTGAATGGCGACGGCGTTATTGACTCAAGGGACGAAACTTTTTTGGGTTCCCCGCTCCCCAAATTCCAGTATGGTATCAATAACTCGTTTACCTACAAAAACTTTGATTTGAATATTTTCTTTAGCGGCGACTATGGCAACAAAGTATTCAATCAAGTGGCTATAGCACAAACCAATCCGCAAAATAATACCGCTTATTTTACATCGGTATTAAATTACGCGCATCTGGCCCTGGTAAACCCCAATGGCTCTGCATCCGATGTTAACAACGTATATGTTACCAACCCAACTACAACTATTGTAGGGCTGAGAAATGATAACACCAACAATAATAACCGCCCTTCTGATTTGTATATCGAAGATGGTTCATTCCTGAAGTGCAAAAACATCACGCTGGGTTACCGGCTGCCCGAAAATATTTTGTCAAAAATATATGTGCATTCAATCCGGATATATGCCACGGTGGCCAATGCATTCACAATAACAAAATATAAGGGCATGGATCCTGAAATTGGTTCATGGAACCCGCTTCAGGCGGGCTGGGATAGTGGCTATTATCCTCAGCCACGGGTGTTTACTGTTGGTGCAAGCGTAACATTTAACAAATAAAACAATCACCGATTAAAAGAGATATTTATGAAACCAATTAATAAAATAATAATTTTTTTGATACTTGCAGCAGCAATTTCCGGCTGCAAAAAGGGTTTTTTGGATCGTCCTTCCAACTCGCAGATAAGTTCCAATAATTTTTACAAAACCACCTCCGATTTGCGGCTCGCCACGGCAAGCCTGTATGGTGGTTCGGAGTGGTTCCAATTTCACGGTACTGCTTTGTTACCCATTGGAGACGCATTGAGCGGAAATGGTTATAAGGGATATTATCCAGATTTAGATCAGCTTTATACGCGTACAATTACAGCGCAAAATAGCATCGTATCAAGTGGCTGGACAGGTTTGTACAATGTTATAGCACAATGTAATACAGTTATTAATGCCATACAAACCATTGCATCTTCTTCAATTTCTCCGACTGATAAAAATGCCGCTATAGGCGAAGCAAAATTTATCCGCGCGGTAGCTTATTATCATTTGGCTGTTTATTGGGGCGCCGTGCCTATTATTGAGGATAACAGCAAACTGATACAAAACCCCTTGCTTAACCGCAATACTGTTTCGGACGTTTATAAATTTATTACCAGGGACCTGACTTACGCGGCGCAAAACCTTCCGTTAAAAGATGTAGCCGGCAGGGTAACCACATGGTCGGCACAAGGGATGCTGAGCAAAGTATATTTAACCATGGCGGGCTGGGGCAAAAGCGGCTCACGTGACCAGGCGTTGCTGGACAGCGCGAAAAAATATGCAGGCAATGTGTGTAAAAATAGCGGCTTGTCATTGCTTCCAAGCTATTATAATTTGTTCACGGTGCCATACAACGATAACCAGGAATCATTATTTGCCCTTCAATGGGCAGCAGGCGTGGGTTATGGCAATGGCAACACCTGGGCCGGGCTCCTTGCGCCAAGCACCGAAATAACCGCAACGAAATCAGGTGCATGGAGTGCCCTGGCGATAACCTACGACTTTTATCTGCAATATACAGCGAAAGATACCGTAAGGCGCAAAGCCACTATTATGCTCACCGGAGATCATTATCCCGAATTGAATGCTGCCGGCGGTGGCTATACTGCAACCGGCGTGAGCTTGAAAAAACACATTATCGGCAACGAAAAAGATAACAATTCGCCAACAATGGATATTTGGTCATCTCCCGAACACAATGCAATGCTTAGGTTAGCCGATGTGTACCTGGTATATGCCGAAGCTATTTTGGGCAACAGCGCTACCACCACAGACGGAGATGCCATGCATTATTTTAATGCAGTGCGGACCAGGGCCGGTGTTGATCCTGCTCCGATGCTAACCGCTGATACTATACTTAGGGAAAGAAGAATTGAACTGGCTTTTGAAGGACAATACTGGATAGACCTGGTGCGGCTTTCGTATTACGACCCGGCAAAGGCTATCGATATCCTTAATAACCAGCAACGCGTTACATTCAGTTATAGTAACGGGGTTGCAACAACAACACCTAAAGGCACTGATGGCGGGCCTCAAACTGTTCTTCCGGCAACAATAAACTCATTTACATTGCCAATACCGGCTTCCGAGTTGTCGTCTGACCCGAAATTGGCGCAGCCGCCGGTACCGTATTATTAATTTAACATTTAAAATATATTAATATGAAAAAGAATTTAGATGTCCGTTTGTCTTTATTGCCGCTTCTTCTTTTGATAGTGGCTTTGCTGCCGGCTTGTAAGAAAAATATGGAAAGCGGCATTGGCGCACCCGCCATTACAAGTGTCAGGAATTATGTTGCCTCGCCTAATGATACGGTTTTGCATAGCGCTATAGCAAATGGTCAATGGGTGGTTATAACGGGGCAGAATTTGCAAAATGCAACTCAAATCAATTTTGATGGAGTCCCGGCTGCTTTTAATCCCGCTCTATTTGCTCCCGGAAGCGCCGTGGTACAAATACCAGCTATTGTGTTTTCAACCATTGATACTGCCAAACTCTATACCATAGACTATAGGACACCAGCAGGCTCAACAACGTTTTCTTTCAAATTGGGGCCTGCAGCGCCGACCATTACGGCTATATCCAACGTATTTGCCAACCCTGGCGATTCGGTTTACATTTATGGGGCAAATTTAGTGCTGGTACAACACTTTACATACGGGGGAACCACAATTTCATCCTTTAAATCAAGCGTTGACGGAACCGCTCTCGGCTTTCTAATGCCTGCTCAAACGCCGACCGATCAAATATCCATAACGACCAGGAGCGGCTCGGTTGCCTTCAAAATAGTGGCGACGCCAACCATTACCGGTATTTCAAATGAAAATGCCATAGCGGGCGATTCCGTCTATATTTATGGTACCTATTTCAAGAGTATCCAGTCTGTAACTTTCGCGGGCGTTGCAATAAATGGCTTCACGACATCGGGTAAAGGCAATGCTATCGGGTTTGTTATGCCCTCGACCTCGCAAAGCGGACCGGCGTCTGTTACGACCAAGTTTGGTACAGCAACCACCGTGTACAATGTAAACGATATATCCACGGGATCAATATCGAATTGGGAGTGGAACGGCAATTTCAATTGGCAATGGTGGGGCGGCGCTAACCTGACTAGCGGCAATTCAAGCAGCGGATGGCCGCCTTACAACCCCGACTTTCCGGGTAATACAAGTCAGTATATGGTATTGAAAAATGGAGTAATGGCCCCCGGCGAAGGGAATACATACTCAAACTATGCCATACTTATGAACGGTGCGCAGTGGGTGCCGGCAGCTAATCTTAGTGACGACCCGGGCAATTGGGCATTCAAATTTGAAGTAAGCGTTCCGCAATCGTGGAATGGCGGTACCATCGATGTTCTTAGCGGTGTTAGCGGCTATATAGCCAGGTGGGAACCATGGCAGGTAACGCCATCGGCCACGGCATCATACACTACTGCAAAACGCTGGGTAACCGTAACCATTCCTTTGTCATCGTTTCGTGCGTCGGACCCTACGCTCGGTGATGGTAAAGGCGCTTCGCTAGCCAAAATTTCCGATCTGACCGGGCCGTCAGGAAATACTTCGTGTACAGTATATATTCATAACTATAGCAAAGCGGCCACAACAACCGGGTTTTATGGTGCCTTTGACAATCTGAGAGTAGTAAAAATTAAATAAATTAAAGCTCGCAGCAATATGTTGCTGCGGGATGTTTTAACCAATCGAATATGAAAATGATGATAAAAAAAATTGGGACGGCATACAAGATTACTGCAATGTTTATTGCAGTTTTAGCGGTCGTTGCCTGCAAGAAACAAAATGCCTCCAAACCGCAGCTTGCGCTTCTCAATCAAACAGATACCATACCTGCGGGTGGCGGCACCATGGCATTAACGTTTATATCAAATGCCGCCTGGAGTATTGACACTACCGGTTTTGGATGGCTGCAGTTAAGCCAAAGATCAGGCGGCAGCGGTGCGGCAACCGTTAATTTAACAGGCGCGCCCAACAAATCAGGCGCCCGCCGTTCCTTGCTTTTGACTGTAAATTCGGCTAACGGCCAAAGCAGGCGGATTACCGTTTTACAGGATGCCAGTATTTTTCCATCCTACAATACATCCCCTGCGGCGCCCGACGCCACCGGTATGGGCAGCACTGCGGCGCAATTGGCAGCGCATATTACCATGGGTTACAACATTTATAATACGATGGAAGCGCCAGGTGGAGAAACCGCCTGGGGAAATCCCGCAATTACGCAATCGCTTATTGATTTGATAAAACAAAGCGGGATGAATGCAATACGCATTCCTATCCAGTATGATTGGTCGCATATAATCAACAAGCAAACAGCACAAATAGATCCGGCCTGGCTTGCCCGGATTAAACAAGTGGTTCAATATTGTTTTAATGACAATATGTATGTGATGATCAATATCCACTATGATGGGGGCTGGCTTGACTGTACAGCCACAGGCGCTAAGCAGGATACAATTAATGCCAAGCAAAAAGCGTATTGGGAACAAATAGCAACAACCCTGCGCGACTTTGATGAACATTTGATGTTTGCCAGCTCCAATGAACCTAATGCTACCGATTTACCAACGTCGATGGTTTTAATGCGGTACCACCAAACATTTATTGACGCCGTGCGCAGTACGGGCGGCAAGAACAGCTATCGGACATTAATCGTGCAGTCGCCATCTACCTCTATTGATTTGGCAAACGAATACCTCAATCCGACTAATGTTTATAAGGCTGTACACCTGCCCGCTGACCCGACACCTAACAGGATGATGATTGAGTTTCATTATTATAGCCCTCCAAACTTTTGTATATTAAGTGCCGATGCAAGTTGGGGAAAAGAATGGTATTTCTGGGGAACTCGCTTTCATACCACAAACCCACTCTATTTAGACCGCAACTCCACGCCCCCTACCGAAGAAGCATACGTAGATTCAATATTAAAAACAGTTAAAGTAAACTTTGCTTCCAGGGGTATACCGTTAGTGATGGGCGAATATGGCACAGCATATCACGCTGATAAATTAATAGGAGATGCTGCCGATTCGCTATTGTCTGTAAATTCCCAGATGCATTTCTATAGTTATATAACAAAACGGGCCAAAGCAAATGGCGTGATTCCGTTTTTATGGGCCAGCGATGCAATTAATAGGCAAAATAACACTATAGGCGACCAGCGCACATTAGATTCGCTGAAAAAAGGCGCGGGGCTTTGAAAGATGCGATAACGGACTTGCCATTATGCTAACGATTTATCTTTTTAATTGGTTATAATTGTTTTGTGAGCGAACCGGGGCTATTGCCCCGGTTTTTTAAGCCCATTATTGGAATGCTTGCAACGCCTTAGATCGACCTATTATCCTGTAAACATTAGCTTTGTTCAGCGCCGTTGCAGATGCTGGAAATAAACTGCCGGCATATAATAGCTGCGATATCAATCAACGACAGATCAAGGCTGTGCGCGTAATGGAATAAAACATTTTTTCCGGGCCGATATAAACTATCCGGCTTGTTCAGATAAAGTAACTTATAACAATAGCCGTGCAAAGGAATTTTCTGTTTTTCTTATTAGTGGAATGAAAAAAAAATATTTACCATTTATTTTGGCGGGTTTATTATCTACCGGCGCTTTTGCTCAAAGCGCGGTTCAAGAAGATCCCGCCAAAACCGAAAGAATAATCAGCATAGACTATAACCGGGAAAAAGGGCCTTTAAATACCTCGTTTAAAGAATGCGTAGGCGCCGGCCGTGCAAATGAAGGATTAAGAGCCGATTGGCAGCAGCAGCTGGCTATCGCAAGAAAAGAATGTGGTTTTAAATATATCCGGATGCATGGATTGCTCACCGATGATATGGCTGTTTACAGCGAAGACCGCGATGGCAATCCGCAATACAACTATCAGTATGTCGATGCCTTATACGATTACATTATCAGTATCGGCATGAAGCCTTTTGTTGAACTTGGTTTTATGCCGGGAGCGCTTGCCAGCGGCAGCAAAACAATTTTCTGGTGGCGCGGCAATGTAACGCCGCCTAAGGATTATCAAAAATGGGCAGATCTGATCCGCAACTTAACCTTGCATTTTACTGAGCGGTATGGAACCAATGAAGTGAAGACATGGTATTTCGAAGTGTGGAATGAACCGAATTTGAAAGATGGCTTTTGGACCGGTTCCCGGGACGACTATTTTAAATTATACCGGTATAGCGCGGCGGCAATAAAAAGCGTTAACCCGGCCTATAAGGTCGGCGGTCCCGCTACTGCGGGGGCTGCATGGGTGCCGGAGATGATAAACTTTTGCAGTAAAAATTCGGTGCCTGTTGATTTTATCAGCACACATTCATACGGTGTGAAGCAAGGATTTTTGGACGAGCACGGTTGGACGGGTACCGTTCTTGATAAAAACGAATGGAGCGTTAGCGGAGACGTTTTAAACTCACGCAAACAGATTCAAAATTCTGCCATCCCCGGGTTAGAATTACATTACACGGAATGGAGCTCATCTTATACTCCTGCTGATCCCCTGCATGACAGTTATCATGAGGCAGCATACATACTGAAAAAATTAAAACAAGTTGGGTCGGCTGCTAACTCGATGTCGTATTGGACTTTTACTGACATTTTTGAAGAGTCGGGGCCGCGTTTTACCCCTTTTCACGGCGGATTTGGGTTAATGAATATTGAAGGCATAAAAAAACCTGCATTTTTTGCCTATTCCTTTTTGAACAAATTGGGTGAAACTGAATTAACCGATCACGATAGTTCCTCATGGGCCTGCAAGAATAAAAAAGGAGATGTCCAGGTGTTGCTATGGGACTATACCTATACATTGCCCGATTCGGTTAATAACCAGTCATACTATGTCCGCGACTTGCCGGCTAAACCCAAAGGCGCAGTTAAACTTGCAATTTCGGGCATGCCCAAAGGCAAGTACCGGATGGAGATATGCCAGGTTGGTTATAAGGTAAATGATGCTTATACAGCCTATCTGTCGTTCAATAAACCCAATCAGTTAACGCGGGGCCAGGTCGACGCGCTCAAAAAGCAAACCACTGGCGCGCCGATTTTAAAAAAAGAAATCGCAATTAATGCCTCCGGCATGTTTTCAACCAAACTGACCATCAGGGAGAACGACGTTTTTTTAATCAATTTGATCAAAATTTAAGCGGCTAAGCAAAGGTTATCTAAAATAAGGCTATTAGCCGCGTTGACGCCTTAATATGGTCAAGTAGCCAAAGTATACATATATGAAGAGAAGAACATTGATTAAAGGTTTAGCCACAGGGCTGTCGTCTTTATACCTGTCGAAGCTGAATGGCAGCAACCTGTTGCGGCCATATTTAAATTCGGATATTGCCCCGGGGCCGTTTCAGCCAACGTGGGAATCACTGGCCCAATACCAGGTTCCCGAATGGTTCCGCGATGCCAAATTTGGTATGTGGGCACATTGGGGGCCGCAGTGCCAGCCCGAACGGGGCGATTGGTATGCCCGCGGCATGTACCAGGAAGGCAGCGACCAGTACAATTACCACATTCAAAAGTATGGCCATCCTTCGAAGTTTGGCTTTAAGGATGTCATCAACGAATGGAAGGCCGAAAAATGGGACCCCAGCGGGTTGCTGGGTTTGTATAAGCGCGCCGGCGCCATGTATTTTATGGCCCTGGCCAATCATCATGACAATTTTGACCTGTACGACAGCAGGTATCAAAGCTGGAACGCCACCAAACTTGGCCCTAAAAAAGACCTTGTTGGCGGTTGGGCCAAAGCAGCCAGGGAACATGGATTGCCTTTTGGCGTAACGGTGCATGCATCGCACTCCTGGACCTGGTATGAGGTTGCACAGCGTGCAGATAAAACCGGACCCTACGCAGGTATTCCTTATGATGGCAAGCTTACCAGGGCAGATGGAGCGGGCAAATGGTGGGACGGGTATGATCCGCAGGAATTATATGCGCAAAACCATACCCTGAGCCGGGACAGCCTTGATGACGACAGCATGGGCCGCCGGTGGGACTGGGGCAATGGCGCAAGCGTACCCGATAAAGCTTACTGCGATAAATTATTAAACCGCACGCTGGAACTGATAGATAAATACGGGCCTGAGCTGATCTACTTTGATGATACTGTTTTACCGCTCTGGCCGGTAAGCGATGTCGGCTTAAAAATAGCCGCACACATGTACAATACCAGCATTAAAAAACACGGTAAGCTGCAGGCGGCGCTGTTTGGGAAAATATTGAATGAGCAGCAGCGCAGATGCATGATATGGGATATAGAACGCGGGCAAAGCAATCAGATAGAACCTTTGCCGTGGCAAACGGATACCTGTATTGGCGGCTGGCATTATGACCGCCGAATATTTGACGGTAAAGGCTATAAAAGTGCCAAAACAGTGATACACACGCTGGTTGATATCGTAAGTAAAAACGGCAACCTCTTATTAAACATTCCAGTTAGGGGAGATGGCACGATTGACAGCGAAGAGCGCACTATAGTTGAAAACATAGGCGCATGGATGCAGGTTAACGGCGACGCAATTTACGGTACACGCCCATGGAAAGTATGCGGAGAAGGCCCGGCCATTGAATCGGCGCCGCCGCCAGGCGCTCCGGGTTTTAACGAGGGAAAGGGTAAGCCATTCGGGGCCGAAGATATACGGTTTACCACAAAAGGTAAAACGCTTTACGCCATCATGATGGGCTGGCCGCAGGGGAACGAAGCTACCATTAAAAAGTTAGCATCGGGTGATGGGGCGGGGCATGTGAGCCGGGTAAGCTTGCCTGGAAATGGCGAGCTTGGCTTTCAGCAAACCGGCACAGGCCTTAACATACAATTGCCTGAAAAACCGCCGGGCAACGATGCATTCGTTTTAAAAATTGAAGGGGCCATTTAACTTATGTGATGAATCTTCCTCTATTGCACACCAACCCGTCCAAAGGCTCATACCGCATCACTGAAACAAAAAACACATGAAGACAAAAAAAAGTAAAAACATATTTCTGCTCGCCTGCCTGCTGATGGCTACGATAACATCATATGGGCAACAACTTTTTGTTGGTACCAATTATCATCCGCATGATAATAAAGATCCGGAAAAAATACGAAAGGATATCATGTTGATGAAAGCTGCCGGGTTTAAGGCGGTTAGAATGGGCCACCTGGCCTGGGATAGCTATGAACCTTCAGAAGATAAGTTTGATTTTAAATGGTTTGATACGGTGATGAACATGATGAACGAGGCGGGAATTAAAGTGATCCTTGATATAGCCATCCGTCCGGCGCCCATTTGGCTGCACCATAAATACCCCTCTATTGATGTTACCAGTCCCGGCGGTATTGCCCAATACCCCAATCATCGCTACATGGAGGATATAGGCGACCCGATGTATGTAAAATATGCTGTCCGCTATGCAGATACACTTACAAAACATTATGGCAAACACCCGGCGCTTTTAGCTTTTGGCATTGATAATGAATCTGGCGACGGCCCGATCTCATATTCGGAAACGGCGAGAAAAAGGTTTGTCGTTTGGTTGACGAAAAAGTATTCAACGATCGATAATTTTAACAAAGCCTGGGCTACACAACGCTGGTCAAGGCGCATCAATCAATTTGATGAGGTTGGACTGCCCATTACCGGCGAAAAAAGTGGCTCTCCTGAGAAAGTACTGGACTTCAGGCGTTTTGTTTCAGACGAGGTTAACCGGTTGCTTTTTAAGGTAATTGACGTAGTTAATACAAACGCCCCGACTGCACTAACCAATACCAATGCATGGTACTATAGCGGCATGAAATATTTCGATTATTCGCAGATGGCGTATTCAGGCAAGATGACCCGCGAAGGGGCTGGCTTTTATCCGGGGAATTCTTTACTAACGAACTGGGGTGTGATGAACGCCTTGTTTGGAATCGACCGAATCCAGTTCGAAAGTCTTAATCCTTTCTGGTGTACAGAGTTCACGACGATGACGGCAGTGCCCAACTCCATTAGAAAATCGGCCTATGCAACGCTGATGTACGGCAATCAAATGGTTTGCGGATGGACCTGGCAAAGCATGTGGTCGGGCGAAGAACAATACCTGGAAGGGATGCTTGACTGGGACGGAATCCCCAACCGTAAATATGATGAATACAAAAAGATAGCCACTGAGTTTAAAAAGATCGAAAAATTCTTTCCATATAAACCGAGGCCGGAAGTTGGCCTGGCGTTCTCTTTCCCAAGCCAGATAGCCAGCAGTGTTTTCCCCGAGGCGCAGGACCAACAGCTGCAGGCCTGCTGGAATTTGTTTTATTTCCGCAATATGGATTCGCGTGTTGTTGAGATCAGTAAAAGCGCGTTAAACTATAAGTTACTTTTTGTGCCGGGTATAACTGTAATGGACGAAACAACTGCCAATAAAATCCGTGAATTTGTAAAAAACGGCGGCACGGTTATCATGACAAGTAACTCGGCCGTGGTTGACGAAACAGGGAAAGTATTTGCATCCACCCATCCGGGGCGTTTAAGCGACGTGTTTGGAATACGGGTTGCCGGTTATGAAGAAACCGAGCTGATGAACGAAATATCCCGGGTATCTTTTACAGGCAAAAAAATTCAGTTAAAATATGAAGGTAAAACTATTGAAACTGAATCGGCCAGGTACGACGTAATCGAATCTAAAGGTGCTGAAATCCTCGGCAGAATCACCAGCTTAGATAAAGACTATCCGGTCATCACTTCAAATAAATACGGCAAAGGCAGGGCAATTTATGTCGGGTTGCCGGCAAGGGGCGAGGTATTGGGGCCGTTGCTTGATAAACTGGTAGATGAACTGGGTATTAAAAAAGGTCCGCAGGTACCCGATGGTGTTATGGCCAGGCAAGTCGACAAAAACCACATTCTTTATCTCAACACCAGTCGTGTCCCCGCGGAGATCCGGCTGAACGGCGCATTTAAAGGCATACTTACCGGTAAGGATTATGCCGATAGCTTTACACTGCCATCTGAAGAACCGGAACTGATCGAAATTAAACAATGACGGCCTTCGAATATACGGCGAATGAAGAAAAACATAAATAAATGTTTAAAAAAGTCATAAACAGGTTAAGGGCTTCTTCTGAAACACTTAAAGGAGACGAAATAGGTTACTAAAGTTCAATAAAGTTGAACAACCGCTACGCCGGAAATTCGCGGAGAGCACTGTATGCACGTGGTTGTGATCGAAGCACTCATGGTACCGGCGATAGTAATCCTACCATTAGTCACCTGGTTTAAATATTAAAGCAATGATCCTTTAACAAAAACATTTAAATTGTAGCTGCATCCATTAATAAAAATATATGAAATATCTTTTCTTGGTTCTGAGCATTTTTTCAGGCCCCGTTGGCTATGCCCGGCAAGTTTTATCTCCTGATAAAAAGATAAAAGTAGTTGTTGAAATGCGGCCGTCAGGCCAGAAAGGTTCGGGCCAGGCCTATTTTAAAGTGCTGTATAAAAGCAAGGGTACTTATGTTGAAGTGTTGCCGGCTTCTCCGCTGGGCATATTAAGGGCCGATCAGCAATTCGTATCAAACCTGAAATTAATTAGCGAGAGCAAGCCCGTCGCAGTCCACGACAAATATGAGATGCTGATCGGAAAGCGGAGGCTTTGCGAAAATTTTGGCACCGAAAAAACATTTTATTATCAAAATGCCTCAAAGCAGCCGCTGAACATTACTTTTAGGGTTTATAATAATGGCATAGCGTTCAGATACATTTTTCCCAACCGGTCCGATTCGGCTTTATCAATTACCGATGAAGCTACGGGCTATGTTATTCCAAAGGGTACAGCCAGATGGATGCAGCCTTTTGATAAATCGTACGAAAGGTTTTATCCGTTTAACAAAGGCGCCAGCGAGGAAAAAAATGCGGGCGACTGGGCTTACCCGGCCTTGTATAAAGTTAATGCCCAGCCTTTATGGGTTTTAATTTCGGAGGCAAATATAAGCCGCCAAAATTGTGCGGCCCGGCTTAGCTATAAGCGAGGGACAAACATGTACAAGGTTACTTATCCCCCCGCAAATAAAAACTGGAATGGCGGGGCTGTTTCCGGTATGCCATGGAAATCGCAGTGGCATGTAATGATGACCGGCACATTGTCTGATTTGGTGGAAAGTACATTGATAACCGATTTAAGCGAACCTGCGGCTTTTACCGATACCAAGTGGATAGAACCTGGCGGCGTGGCCTGGGTGTATTGGGCAAATAACCATGGCTCCAAAGATTATCAGAAGGTAAAAGAATACATTGACCTGGCCGTAAAAATGACCTGGCCATATGTGCTGATTGACTGGGAGTGGGATGTAATGTCAAACGGTGGGACAGTAACAGATGCGCTGGCTTATGCCAAAAGCAAGGGCATCAAAGCCCTGTTATGGTATAATTCAGGAACCGATTGGCTTGGCCCAACCCCATCGGACAGGCTGCTGACACACGAGAAAAGAGAAAAGGAATTTACATGGCTGAATGAAATTGGCGTATCGGGCATCAAGGTAGATTTTTTTGGAGGCGACCAGCAAGAGATGATGAAATATTATATCGATATTTTGGAAGATGCGGCAAAACACCATCTGCTGGTAAATTTCCATGGAGCGACTGTACCCCGCGGCTGGACGCGTACCTATCCTAATTTGATGAGCACCGAAGCGGTGTACGGCGCCGAATGGTATAATAACGCCGGCGTTTTAACCGATATGGCTGCATCGCACAATACAACCCTGCCATTTACCCGTAATGTAGTTGGGCCTATGGACTATACGCCGGTTACGTTTTCCGATTCGCAGCACGAACATAAAACGTCCTATGCTCATGAGCTGGCTTTGGCAGTGGTGTTTGAATCGGGGCTGCAGCATTTTGCAGATAAGCCTGCCGCTTATTATAATTTAGCTGACGCACCCCGCAAATTTTTAATGGCATTCCCGACAACCTGGGATGAAACGAAACTGATAGATGGCTATCCTGGCGAAATGGTTATTATAGCCCGAAGAAAAGGCAAATTATGGTACGTTGCCGGTCTTAATGGCAAAGACACTTCGCAAACACTCAATCTTAGTTTTAACTTTTTAGGAAACGCACACTATTCTTTCCAAATATTCAAAGACGGAGCAGATACAAAAACTATTGCAAGCGAAACCATAAGTGTGAAAAGACCAGATTCGCTGCATATCCAGTGCCTGCCCCGGGGTGGCTTTACCGGGGTGATCAGCGAGAAATAAACGAAAGTAGTTATATAAAACCGCCTATGCCAATTAATGTATTTGGCGCCTGTCTTTCCTGAATTAACAGAAGCGGCGTTTAACATGGTTATCGCTTCTGCCGCGTGGGAGCAACGCGTATTGGAATTAACTTAGAATACAGACGTCCAGGGTTCGGGCGTTTATAATGTGATTAGTTATAAATAAAATATTTTATTTTTCACAAACTAAATGTCAATTCAAAAATTAAAAAGCGAAAATTGAAAACACGAAAAATTAATAAAGCCTATTTATTTACAACCCTCTTTTTCCTGTGTTTTCTTGGCAGCCATGCGCAAAAAAATGCACCTGCGCGCTGCGGACCCGTCCCTTCGGAAAAGCGGTTTTTTACTTCAAGTACAAATCCCTCCCTCTCCGCAAATTTTGGTAACAAAATGCTACAGAAGCCTGCCATTGAATCGTAGCAGGCTTTTGTTTTTTATTAAATGCGCGGTCTTATCCGGGGATTTTACATTGCCAATCGATCGTCCTGTTAAATTGAACAATCAGTGCTATTTATAAAGCTGCGGAATTGCAATTCTTCCGCTCACCACCGGGCCAACTTACTTCCTAAAGGAGTTAAACATCGGTTTGGCAACCTTGATGTTGCGTTTGGAGAAATCAATGCTGGCATTTAATTCGAAGCCGATCAGCAGGATCAGCGAATTTAAATATAGCCAAAGCATTAAAATGATGAGCGTGCCGAGCGAGCCGTAAACCTTGTTATACGACGAAAAGTTGTTGATATAATAATTAAAGCCCATGGAGGTGAGCACGGCCAGCGCCGTAGCAAGGATGGACCCGGTGCTTAAAAATTTCCATTTTTCTTTATTTGCCGGCCCATAGCGGTATAAGAGGGATATGGTGATCAGAAATATGGTGATCAAAATTATCCAGCGCGCAACCGCCACCACATAAAACCAAAAATGCCCTTTGGTATCAATATGTGATTTGAGATAGCTGATAGCCGTTTCGCCGGCAATCAAAACGATTATTGCGGCGAGCAGAGAAATGCTGATAACTACCGTGAGCGCTATTGCAATCGCACGCCTTTCCCACCAGGTACGTTTTTCAATTACCAATGACGATTTGTTGAAGGCCCGCATTAAATTGGTAATGCCATTGGTAGCAAAATACAGTGCGGTTACAAAACCGAGGGATAATAATTTAACGTTATGAATTTTTACGATGTACTCTATTGTAGTTTGAAAAGCAAGGTAGGCATTGTGTGGTAAAACGGTTGAAAGCAGGTTAAGCAGCGATTGCTGAAAGTTGTGTATGGGTATAAATGGGATAAGGGTAAACAGAAATATTGTCGCCGGGAAAAACGCCAGCATAAAGTTAAAAGCCAGCGCGGAAGCCCGGTTCATCATTGCGCGGTCCTCTATCTCATTGGCAAAAAATGCGCCTACATTGTATAAAGGCAGCGGAGCGAAGCCTGGCAGCACATACGATTTTGACCAGGCGATGAATTTTCGATATAAATTAAAACGGAGTAAAAAACGGTGCGTCCATTTCATTTAGTACCAAATTTACTCAAAAAAAGGCTTCAATTTATCAAGAAATTCCTGCGATGGCAGGCAAGGGCGGTTGGTGTGCATATTGATAAAAACCAGGAGCGTTTCGCCGGTATTGATCAGCTCTTTTTTTTCATTAAAAAGCTCGTACCTGAAATGTATCCTTATGCCGGGCAATTTATCCATAATAACTTTCACGGTTATTTCCTCGTCATACAGCGCCGGTTTAAGGTATTTGCAATGCAGCTCCAAAACCGGCATTTTTATGCCCGATTCTTCCATGCCGCTATAGGTGAGGCCTAAACTGCGCAGCATTTCAACCCGGCCTACCTCGTAAAATTCGGCATAGTTGCCGTAGTACATATAGCCCATCTGGTCGGTTTCGCCGTAGCGCACCCTTATTTTGGTGGAATGTATAAACATTTACCTTCTGATGTTTCGTTCGTTAAGGGCCTTTCGGTATTTGGCTGCATTGGCCTGATGATCGGCAGCGTTGCTGGCAAAATTGTGGTAACCCGAAAAATCTTCTTTAGCGCACATAAACAGGTAATTATTTCTCTGGTAATTAAGCACTGCGTTAACAGCATTAACCGAGGGCATATTTATCGGCCCGGGCGGCAAGCCGGTATGCTGGTATGTATTATACGGGGAGTTGACCAATAGATCCCTGTTTAGCACCCGTCGGATGGTATAATCGTTTTTTGCAAAAATTATGGTAGGGTCCGATTCCAGTTTAATGCCTTTTTTTAGCCGGTTTATATACAGGCCTGCTATGGTGGGCAATTCATCGTCGTGCATGGCCTCGGCGCTAACAATTGATGCCAGGATGGAAACCTCCTGGGTGGTAAGGCCTAACGAATCTGCCTTTATCCTCCGCTCCGGCGTCCAGAATTTCTGGTAATTGGCGTACATGCGCTTAAAAAACTTTTCGGGCGAGGTATTCCAGTACAGCTGATAGCTATTTGGCAAAAACATGGTGTACACATTATCAGTTGTAAAGCCATAATGTTTTACAAATTGAGCCGAGTCTAACAGCCGCAGTATGGCTGCCGAATCAGGTTCTATTTTCTTCGCAACAAAACCGGCGAACTGGTCTTTAAGCCGTATGTTATGGAATGACAAGGTCACCGGTTCCTGTGCTCCGGAGGCCAGCATATTTATCAGCCTGCGGTTAGTCATACCTTCGTGCAGATGATACCGGCCCGGTTTAACGCGGTTTACATAGTTCATTTTTTGTGCGGCCCAGTGAAAGCTGGCGGTATCTTTTACCATACCATCTTTCTGGATAGTGTCAAAAACATCGTTAAAAGTAGCGCCGGTGTGTATATATAGATATTCCTTATTTGCGGTAACATTCGGGCCGAAATATTTCATGTAATAGTTATAGCCCACAAAGCCAAGCGCTATAATTAATATGATCACCACAAAAACGATAACCTTTTTAAAAGCTCCGCCCGATGATCCATTCTTTTTTTTCATTGTAAAATTATTTAGCGTTTTAATTTCTGCAGGGCCACCAGCCCCCCGGTTAAATTGCGTGCATGCAGATAGCCTTTCTCAACCAGCTTCCGGCAGGCAGTTTCGCTCCTCAAACCAACCCTGCACATAACAATAATCTCATCGGTTTTGTTATAACCTTGCTGATCAATGTTATTATAAAGTTTTGATAGAGGGATATTTTTACCCCCGATGTTATAAGTATGAAATTCTATTTCCTCCCTAACATCAAGCAAAATTAAGTTATCCCCCTTACTCAAACGTGCAAACAGTTCCTGTCCGTCAATTGGGTGGTACATCTGATTTTTTTCCTTGCGCAACCGTAAGGTTTATGCGTGTGCCGTTACTGGTTTTGGTTAACGAATCGGTTTTCATGGGCGATTGCGCCACTACCACAAGGCTGGTTGAATCCGTGATCTGCCCCTGGTAAGTGATGGTCCCCAGCGTTAAACCGCCGTTTTTTATAACAAATTTTGCGGCGTCAAGGTCCTGGTTTACCAGGTTGGGAATATCAACCTCACTGGCGCCTTCTCCGTTGCCAAGCACCAGGTCAATCTTTGAGCCTTTAGGTATCTTAGTACCCGCTTTAATGGGTTGCCCGGCAAAACGAACCTCCAGCACCCGGTCGCGAGCAATGTCTGATTTGTAGGTCGTATCGCCAACCTTTAAGCCGTAATTGGCTATGGTTGCCACGGCTTCGCGGTAGGTGTAGGGCTCCAGGTCGGGCAGCGACACATTTGGCGCCAGGCGTGTGACTACGGTCAGATAAATAGTCCGGTTTATTTTCACGTTGGTGCCGGGATCCGGGTCTTGTTCAATAACTGCGCCGGGAGGCTGATCGAGCACATAAACCGAATCGATCTTATACTGAAAACCCTGGTCGGTCAGCAGGCTCATGGCCTTTTCAACCTGCATGCCCTTTAGCCCAGGTACCGGTATACCGGTACCATGGCGGGTATAAATGCCTAAACAAAAAAATATGATCAAAATAACCAAAACCAATGAGCCAATAGCCATTAGCAGGTTAAAGCGAAATTGCTTTGTTTTTAAATAGGCTCCAAATTTGCTCATTTGTGTTGTTAACCAATTTTTCTGAGTCAAACATAGGGGAAAATTTCGGATTTTCGATGCGGGATTTGATTTCGGATATCGGATTTGTACCTGATTTCGAATTTCAAACCTGGGGTTCGAAAGGGTGAATGCCACGATTCATCGTGAAGTCCATTAATCCATAGATCCCGGTAAAAAAATCCGAAATCCAACACCCGAATTCCGAAATCCCGCTATCTTTGAAAAACTATGACAATAAAAAACATTGCCCTTGTGGCCGGCGGCTTTACCGGCGAATACGACGTATCGATCAAAAGCGCTAAAAACATCGCTGCCAACCTCGATGCTGCTAAGTATAAGGTGTATACCATCCTGATCAATCGCGATCGCTGGTTTTATGAATCGGAGAGCGGGAGAATTGATGTCGACAAAAATGATTTCAGCCTCGCGCTTAAGGGCGAGAAAATAAAATTCGATTTCGCATTCATCACTATTCATGGCACACCCGGCGAAGACGGCAAATTGCAGGGTTATCTTGATATATTAGGCGTCCCTTATAACACATGCGATGCCACAACATCGGCAATTACCATGAACAAAGCTTATACTAAAGCAATTGTGGAAGGCATACACGGTTTGCATACGGCGCGCTCGCTTCGTTTGTTCGAAAGGGATATGCACGATGTAGCCATCATAGCGGCCAGCCTTAAATTCCCGCTGTTTATAAAACCAAATAACGGCGGTAGCAGCGTGGGAATGAGCAAGGTTTACAATGCCGCGGGCTTACCCGAAGCCTTAAAAAAAGCCTTTAACGAAGATAACCAGGTGTTGGTGGAAGAATTTATAAAGGGCCGCGAATTTAGTATAGGTATTGCCAGGCTTCACGGCGCTATAAAAGTTTTGCCGGCGACCGAGATTATCAGTAGTAAGGATTTTTTTGACTATGAGGCTAAATATACCCCGGGTGTTTCGGAAGAAATAACGCCGGCCGATCTGCCTCCGGCAAAAAATGAACAAATTGCAGAAATTGTAACCGAAATTTACCTTCGCCTTAATTGCCGCGGCATGGTTAGGATCGATTTTATTTTATTGGAAGGAACAAATGACTTCTATTTCATCGAAGTAAATACTACCCCAGGCCAATCGGCAGCGAGCCTGATACCGCAGCAGGTACGGGCGGCAGGCATGAGCGTACCGGACTTTTACGGGGAATTGATTGAGGGAGGGATGGGGCGTTAGGTCATTAGGTCATTGAGTCGTTGAGTCATTGGGTCAGCAGCAATGATTTATTTTTTGGGCATTGATGGTTGGTTGGCCTTTATTATCTATAATAAACGAGCGCTGACCAGTGCTATATTTTGCACTATTTTTTTATTAAACTTGTGCATTAAACTTTCGTTATTTTAAACTATCTGATTATTTAAACTTAAATTTATTTGCGATGAAAAAGAAAATTATTATGAGCGCCCTCCTGTTTTTTTCATTGGGTTTCTGTTTCGCACAGGTGCCCTTATTCAGGTATTACAACCATAAAACAAAGATGCATTATTATACAACGAACTTCAATGAGTATGGCAACGGCGTAGGCGATTGGGCGCTGGAGGGGCCTGCATGCAGGGTTTTTGCAAAGCGGGTACGAAGAGACCTGGTACCATTGTACAGATATATCGATGATCAAACAACCGACCACTTTTACACCATAAATCCAAATCTTTTAGGCCGTGGTACCGTGCATTATCGCCTGGAAGGTGTGGCTTGCTACATCTTCCGCGACAGGGCCCCCGGCACCATACCATTTTACAAATATATTAAAAAAAGTACCGGCGAACATTTTTACACGGCAGACAGAAGTGAACTGGGCCGTGGATTTGACGGATTTGAATTAAATAATATCGAAGGGTACGTTTACCCGGCTAGATAGAACTGCACCTTAATACCATTGCCGATCCGTTAATCGCAAGCAATTCCATTAATAAAAAGGAGTTGATCCGGTTTATTAAACGCTGTGTAGTATACTCATCAAAATAGGATAGGCGAAATATACCGCTTATCCTATTTCATTAAACCCGATTACACTTTTTTTGCAAATGATACAAACTTTTATCGTCGCTGAAAGTTTCCCCTAAAAGCAAATTATGGGACCATTGGTTAACCGCCGGTTTCGTTACTGGTGGATTTTTTTGATACGCGGACTGCTATTTTTGTTGTTGGGCGTTTACATGCTGGCTTCGCCGGCTGATAGTTTTGCTGCATTGGGTTTCCTGCTCGGCTTTATCGTGTTACTGGCCGGCATTGGCGAACTGGCCCGGATAATAAGCGACCGGGATGCGGCCAGCCGCGGATGGCATTTAATACTTGGCATTATTGACGTGTTGTTAGGCATTATGCTGATAGGACATCTTGCAGCCAGCGAGCTTGTCCTTCGCATCATAGTTGGCGCCTGGTTTTTGTTTAGGGGATTATCGATGCTTAGCTTTTCCAGCCTCACTGGCCGGTCGTGGACATTAGTGGCCGGTGGGATACTTATCGTACTGTTTGCCTTGTTGATACTATTTAACCCGGTGTTCGGCGCCGTAACTATTGTACTATGGACAGGCTTTGCCTTAATTATCACCGGGATATTTAATATTTGGCTCGGATTTTTACTAAAATAGCAAGGCAATGTGTGCCTGACTATTTTGGTTGGGCAGTGCAGCCGGCTGATTCTACCCTCCAGCCACAGCCACGCCGGCTGCCTTCTGCCAACTCTAACCTTACTTTACGAAAACAGTCCTTCCTTTCGGGGCTCAGTGCTTGCCTGGTAGTTTATATTATTTTCAGCTATTTGTGTAAGCAGGTTGTCCGCCTCTTTTTCTTCCTCGAGGGTTTGAAGCAAAATATCCGCAGCATCATTGTAACCGAGCGTTTTGGCCAGGGAAATCATGCCGCCATAGGTTGCAATTTCATAATGTTCAGCCTTTTGGCCGGCAAATATCAGGCCTACGTCGCGCTGGGCAGTACCGTCCTCGGTATCATCGATAATGTCTTCCCCTTCATCAACAATACCTGCCATTGCCGGGCATTTGGTCGAATCAACATCTTCGCCAATAATGCCAAAAACCCGTTCAAGCCGGCTCACGTGGTTTTCGGTTTGGGTTAAATGATTGCCGAATGCGTCCCTAAGCTCAGGTGAAGTAGCGGCGTTCTGCATTTTTGGAAGTGTTTTCACCAATTTTTTTTCGGCCCAGTAAAGATCTTCCAACTGGTCTGTGAAGAATTCTTTCAGCTTTGAATCTGTCGCATTTTGAACTTGAGTTTCCATAATTTTGACTGTTAATGATTAAAAAATTAATGAATTATCTTCTACGTCCTAATTCAAAATACTATTGGATTTTCTGTAATCAACAGTAATTTAATTAGAAGTTAAATATATTGTATTAACAGCAATTCGCTGCCGGGGTTTGTATTTTTTTAAATTTAATTTCAACCGAGGTTAAACCACGGCCTCTTTTGGTAAAAGCAGTATCCCGGACCGGTGCATACGCTTGTAAATAATTATTTCTATTAATGACCGTAATCATTTCCGGCCCGGATAATACAGCCGAAATTTGACCCACAATTATTTTAATACACTTGAATTATGAAAACACATTCTTTTTTTAGGATCACTGCCGCGCTATTGGTGTTACTCTCGGCACGCAGTTCTTTTGCCCAGGAAATCATAAAAGCTGATACGCTGGGTACGGTTGTAATCAGAAGCACTTCACTCGTAAATAAAAACGTAACGATGGCATTTACCAGGCAATTTAAAGATGCCGTTAGCCCGCGCTGGTATACCCTTGATAAAAACTATCTTGTTAAGTTTATCCAGAAGGATCAAAGAAACAACGCTTTGTATAACAAGAAGGGATACCTGGTTTATCACATCAGCTATATGAATGGAAATAGTTTACCAAGAGAAATTCAGGCTAAAATAAACAGCCAGTATGCCGATGGCATTGCGTTGACAGCAATTCATGTAAACGAGGACGCCAGGAGTATCTGGATCGTTAACCTGAAAGTGGGGCAGTATTTTGTCTTGGCGCGTGTGGAAGGAGAAGAGGTAGAAGAGGCAGAACGTTATACCGATACGTCTATTTAGTCATTTGTCATTGGTCATTAGTCATTTGTCATTAGTCATTGGTCATTAGTCATTTGTCATTGGTCATTAGTCATTGGTCATTGGTCATTCAATGTCGTTAAGTTAGGGGTTCACCTGGCATTTTGGCCTCATGTAAACGACGATGCGGGTACTCATCCTCTCCAAATGAGAGGACTTTAATATTGATACCTTTTTAGAACCCTCTCCTTTGGAGAGGGCAGGGTGAGGCTACCGGCGCGTTTGAGAGTACTTGGCGCTTAACTAAACGACATTGATTGCTCATTTGTTCGATTAAGTACGGTACCCAACGACGGGACTTACTCCGAAAAGAATGCCAAACAAATTTAAAGGCTGCCGAAAAGTCATCAAATGACGAAATGAGCGCTGAAGGAATTTAAATATTGCTGAAAATCAATAAGTTGCATAGAATTAACGTCGGTGTGTGTGCGAAGTGACCGCTGAGAAAATAGTTATTTGCCTGGAAATCAATTTGTTAATTAAATTGACAGGGCTAACTATGCGAAACGAAAGTTGGACAAATTGAAAAATTATTGAAAACCAGTCGGTTAGGTCAAATGAACATCAATATTAAATCGCCGTACATTTTGATTAAGTCAGGCGCCAAATAGCTATACCAGGTAATGCCTTATAATATCCTCCGGTATTTTTGCCGCGCGGCCTGTTTGCATATCTATCATGGTATAATCAAACCAGCCGTCGCAGCATAGCTTGCCCGTGGCTTTATTGGTGATGGAGAACTTCACCCGGCAGCCTTTTTCATCGATGGTATCGATACCGGTTTTTACAATAAAATAATCGCCCATGGTGAGCGCACGTTTGTAATCAACATAGGCCGTGCGGACTACCCAGCCAAAACCGCGTTCCATAAATTTGTCCATAGGCATGCCATAGCAGCGTTCCATCTGGTCGTACCGGGCGGCAAGCACATAGTCAAAATATTTGCTGTTATGCACGTGCTGAAACATATCGATGTCGTCCGGCCGCACACGAAACTCAGTTTCGAAGGTACTGTACACTGGTTTATCCATGGGGTCAAATATCTTTTTTTTGTTGTTATCTGCGAAAAGTTTGCTGCAGCTGAATTTTATTTTTTGCAATTGTATCGTTTTGCTGCTATTTTAAGTAATATAATTTGATACAAATATCAAACGCCCTATCCACCGCTTACCTGTTATTATTGCGATATGAAAACCAAATTACTCATTCTTACCGCTGTAGCCGCCTCCTTATCATTGTTCAGCTGCAAAAAAAATCCGAACGTTACTCCCCATAGTACCGTTGACTCATTGATTTCCAACACGCCGGCGAACAGGACGGGCGTCGAAAATTTATTGCTCAATACCTATGCCTTTTTAGACGGCGTATACGCAAATCAACCGAATGCACCGTGGGAGAGCGGCATAGACAACTGGCTTTATGGCAGCGTTGCCGGCGGCGACGCCCACAAGGGATCTAACGCTACCGACCAAACGGACGCCAGTTCTTTTGAAAGTTATTCGGAAAGCACGGGTACCCTATGGCTTAAATCCAAGTGGGATGTGAATATATTGGGAATACGTTTTGCAAATGCGGTAATAAACGAGCTGCCGTTGGTTAAAGACGGATCCATAAGCGCAGCGGACGCGGCCGAAGCGAAGGCCGAAGCGCGCTTTTTACGTGGTTTTTACGAGCTGGAACTGGCAAAATTGTGGCGAAATGTGCCATATATTGATGAAACCGCTAAATATGACGATGGTTATAGCGATGTAAGCAACCCGGGGCCAATATGGGATAAGATTGAAGGCGATTTTACTGCCGCGATGGATGGATTGCCCGCTACGCAGCCGACAGATGGCAGGCCTAATAAGTACGCAGCAGAAGCATTTTTAGTAAAAACAATGCTGTTTGATCATAAGTACGCGCAGGCTAAACCGCTTTTGGTCGACCTGATCTCCAATGGCGAAACCTCCGGCGGCGCCAAATATGGCCTGATTCCGTATGCCGACAATTTTAACCCTTCGAAAAAGAACGGCGCCGAGGGCGTATTTGTTATCCAGGCTGTTGTGCACGACGGCTCGGACGGCGAGGATGGTAACGCGGGCGACATGCTCAATTTCCCGACACACGGCCCCACGTCCTGCTGCGGATTTTTTCAGCCTTCGTTCAGTTTTGTAAATGCTTTTAAAACCGATGCGGTTACAGGCTTGCCATTATTGGACACTTATAATAACAGCGATCTGAAAAATGATGAAGGCATTGATGCTTCGGCGCCATTTACACCAACGACCGAAACCGTAGATGCAAGGTTAGACTGGTCGGTTGGACGCAGGGGTATTCCGTATCTCGATTGGGGCATAATGCCCGGCAGTTCCTGGATATCCGACCCGGCGACACAGGGGCCGTATGTAAATATAAAAAGCGTTTATTATCAATCGGCGCAGGCAACCACCAGCGAAACTTACGGGGGCTGGGCCACTAATCAAAGCACCTCGAATAGCTATAATGCCATTCGGTTTGCCGATGTGTTGCTTTGGGCGGCCGAAGTTGAGGTGGAGGTTGGCAGTTTACAAACGGCCGAGAACTATGTAAACATGGTTAGGGCCCGCGCCGCTGACCCGGCGGGTTGGGTACATACCTACCAGGATCCATCAAACCCGATGGCCGGCTTTACCAGTACTCCCGCAGCCAATTATAAGGTGGGTCTATATGGCGCGGCTGGTGGCAACCCTTCCACAGGTTTTGCTGCTGGCGGTAAAGACTATTCCCGCAAGGCGGTTTTTCACGAACGCATGATTGAGCTCGGCATGGAAGGCCACCGCTTTTTTGACCTGCAGCGCTGGGACGGGCAGTTTGCCGGCCCCGCAGCCAGCGGTTTTATGGCGACTACCCTTAATGCCTATATGGTGCATGAAATTGGCGTGCCGAATGCCCACTTCGATATATTAAAGTCATACACGTTTACGCAAGGGAAAAGCGAGTTATACCCGATACCGCAAAGCCAGATCACCAGGAGCAAAGGGGCAATGAAGCAGAACCCGGGGTATTGAGCGTGTATCGCAGGGGTTGAAACGGGGCTTCTTAGACAAGATTTATTTTTTATAGCCGCCGGCTTCCGCCGATGCGATTAAATCCGTTTTTTTGTCAGAACAAAAACGACCGGTACAGGTTATTAGTTAGCATTAATGTTTTCATCCATGTGGCAAGAAACCGACAACAAACTCCACCGCGCCTTTGAATTCAAAGATTTCTCAGAAGCGTTTTCATTCATGACCAGGGTGGCTTTACTGGCCGAAAAAAATAACCATCACCCCACCTGGACAAATACTTACAATAAGGTGGAGATATGGCTCAATACCCATGATGCCGGTGATGTGGTTACCGATAAGGACCGCCTGCTTGCTGATGAAATTGATGTTTTGGTTAAGTCGTAGGCCCCGTGCCTAAACATTGCATCCTACAGTCATATGACTTCAGACTTTCGACTCAAGACTGAGGACTTAACTAACAATCCACATCGGCCTAAATTTTCCACAATGGGGCTAAACGCCAGCCAATGCATTAACTTTACCGGCTTGTAAAAAGGAGCAACCCGTTTGGCTAAAGACGCTATCAAAGAAACGCCGTTAATGCAGCAATACAACCAGGTAAAGGTAAAATACCCGGGCGCCTTGCTGCTTTTCCGTGTTGGCGATTTTTACGAAACCTTTGGCGAGGATGCCATAAAGGCCGCCGGCATTTTAGGTATTGTACTTACCCGCAGGGCAAACGGCGCAGCAACGCATATCGAGCTGGCCGGCTTTCCGCATCATTCGCTCGATACCTATTTGCCAAAGCTGGTAAGGGCAGGCCAAAGGGTGGCTATTTGCGACCAGTTGGAAGATCCCAAGACCACCAAAACCATTGTTAAGCGCGGGGTTACCGAATTGGTTACGCCCGGCGTGGCCACCAGCGACAATATTCTGCATCAAAAAAGCAATAATTACCTGGCATCGCTGTATTTTGAAAAGAACAGTATTGGCATTGCCCTGATCGATATAAGTACAGGTGAGTTTTTAACCGCACAGGGCAGCTTTGACTATATCGATAAGCTGCTGCAAAGCTTTTCGCCGAGCGAGGTGATATACCCAAAAAGCCGCCAACATGATTTTAAAACCACCTTTGGCGACCGTTTTTATACTTATACGCTTGACGAGTGGCCCTACAGCGGCGATTATGCCACCGAAGTATTATTGAAGCATTTCGGTGTAAAGTCATTAAAAGGTTTTGGGATAGATAAGCTGAGCATGGGCATCGTAGCCGCCGGCGTTGCGCTGCATTATTTAAATGAAACCGAGCACCGTAACCTGCAGCATATATCGGCCATCAGCAGGATAGAAGAGGATCGCTACCTGTGGCTCGACCGTTACAGCGTGCGCAACCTGGAACTGGTCGGCTCGGCCAACGAGAATGCCCACACGCTGGTAGAGGTGCTCGACCAAACCTGTTCGCCTATGGGCGCGCGCTTGCTGAGGCGCTGGATAGTAATGCCGTTAAAGGAAATAAAACCAATTAATGACCGCCTGGGTGTTGTTGAATTCCTCATCGGGCATGAGGAACTGCGCGAAACGCTGAAGCAAAACATCCGCCTGATAGGCGACCTGGAGCGGCTTATTTCGAAGATCGGCCTTCAAAAAGCAAACCCGCGCGAAGTATGCCAGTTGAAAAAGGCGTTAAATGCCATTGAGACGATTAAGAAATTAGGCGAAATTTCGCCGAGCCTACCCTTGCAGGCCATCAGCGCCCAACTGAACCCCTGTACGCTGATAAGCGAAAAAATTGAGCGCGAGCTGAGCCCCGAACCACCGGTAATGCTTGTAAAAGGCGGTGTAATGAAAGAAGGGGTAAACGACGAACTGGACCGGCTGCGCAAGATAGCTTTTGGCGGAAAAGGCTATTTATTGGAAATACAAAAGCGGGAGGCCGAAACTACCGGAATACCCTCGCTGAAAGTATCGTTTAACAACGTGTTCGGTTATTACCTGGAGGTTACCCACAGTCACCGCGATAAAGTACCGTCTGACTGGATACGCAAACAAACGCTTGTAAATGCCGAGCGTTACATCACCCCGGAACTAAAGGAATACGAAGAGCAGATTTTAGGCGCCGAAGAGAAAATACTCGCCCTCGAAACCCGGTTGTACAATGATCTGCTTTATTCGCTCGCCGAGTATATAAAGCCCATACAGCTAAACGCACAGCTGATAGCCCGGCTGGATGTGCTGCTGAACTTCGCAACTATCGCAATTAAAAACTACTATGTTAAGCCCGAGATCAACGAAAGCCGGGTGATCGATATAAAAGGCGGTCGGCATCCCGTGATAGAAAAAAACCTGCCGCTCGGAGAGGAATACATCACAAACGATGTTTACCTGGATTCGGAAACGCAGCAGATCATTATTATTACCGGCCCCAACATGGCCGGTAAATCGGCATTGCTGCGCCAAACCGGGCTGATCGTGCTAATGGCACAGATGGGTTGCTTTGTACCTGCCAAGGCGGCTTCAATTGGTTTGGTGGACAAAATATTTACTAGGGTAGGGGCCTCGGATAATCTCTCGTCGGGCGAATCGACCTTTATGGTGGAGATGAACGAAACGGCAAGCATTCTTAATAACTTATCCGACAGGAGCCTGATACTCCTGGATGAAATTGGCCGCGGAACATCCACCTACGACGGCATCTCCATCGCCTGGTCGATAGCCGAATTTTTGCACAACCAGCCCCAGGCAAGGGCCAAAACCTTGTTTGCCACACATTATCACGAGCTGAATGAGTTGAGCGCCACTTTTAACCGTATTAAAAATTATAATGTTTCGGTAAAAGAGGTTGGGCATCAGATCATTTTCCTGCGAAAGCTGGTGCCCGGCGGCAGCGAGCACAGCTTTGGTATCCATGTAGCCAAACTGGCGGGGATGCCGCAAAAAGTATTGAGCCGCGCCAACGAAATACTAAAAAAGCTGGAAGCTGAACGGACAGGTGGGGAGCATATCAAAGAAAGCATCCGCAAAGTGCAAAAGCAGGCGGTGCAGATGCAGATGTTCTCGATAGATGACCCGGTATTGGTTAAAATACGCGACACTTTGAATAACCTTGATGTAAATACCTTAACTCCCGTTGAGGCGCTAATGAAATTGGATGAAATACAAAGAGTGATAAAGGGGTAGAAGGATTTCGGATGTCGGATTTTTGAATGCTGGATAAATTATTGCATTGCATGAATCCGTGTTCTTCCTTTTTTTCTTTCGGACTTTCGGACTTTTCCGACTTTCCCGACTAAATTGTTAACATGTTAAAAACAAGTCTGTAACCTTTTTGCGCGTTTGGACGTATTTTTACTTAGTGAAAAAAATATACCCCTTTTATTACGCTTTATTGGCCCTGGTTATAACCTTGTCCGCCTGCCATACCAAAAGGGCAGTGATGCGCGGCGAGCCGGGCGAAGTGGTAAAGCCCCAGGCAAGCGTAGCCGAAAAGTATTCGGCTATTATCGGGGTTAATGTGGGCGATATACAAAACGGCCGCTTATATTCTTTTATTGACGATTGGATGGGCACTCCTTACCGGTTTGGCGGACAGAGTAAAGACGGTGTTGATTGCTCGGGCCTTGCCCAGTTGCTGGAACAGGAAGTTTACGGTATAAACATCCCGCGCTCAACCAGCGAGCAGATCAATGTAATAAAACGCAAGTATGAAGAGGAACTGGTTGAAGGCGACCTGGTATTTTTTGATTATGACGGGAAAAAATTCAGCCATGTAGGCGTTTACCTGCAAAACGGGTATTATGTGCATGCCAGCTCGTCAAAGGGCGTAACTATCGGCAAACTGCACGACCCGTATATGTATAAATACTTTTCGCGGTGCGGCTCCATTATAGCGGATCAAACTTCCGATCCGAAAGGCAAATGATCTTAGCCCGGTTTCAATCTCCCTTTTTTATTTCTTACGCTAAGCTGCCGCAAAACCTAATAATTCGGTAAATTGCGCCACTATGGCGGAAGAAAAAGGAAAATATGGTTTCTGGACAAAATATAAGCGTTATGCCGGCAACGAGATACTTTTATATATCATCATGATCATCGGCATTATACTGGGTATCATAATTTTTAGCTGATTCCGGCTGTTAAGCGAGCGTCAAATTCATTTGTTTTTAACTAGGCTCACCGTATAACTGTCCGCATCCACAATATCCTGGTAAAAATCAACTAAACCCTGGTAAGTATCTTTGCTGTAAGTTCCGTCTATGACTTGAAGCTTGCGTTTGTACACCAATTGGTTCCCGGTAATTGTCATGCTTGCCGAAAACTTCCCAAACGGCTTGTCTACCGAAAAATTCAGGAGATCTTTATCTGAGTGAAAACCGGCCGGTATGGTATAAACTACCTCATCGTTTTCTGTATAACCCCGGTTTATATACACTTCATTCTGCCGGTTTCTTACCTGTTTGGGCGGCGCGTCCATGCGGTTAACCGGGTTTAGCATAAAATAACATTTACCATCATTAAAGGATGCATAGTCTTTCGCATGCAGCTTTATGTTTTCGGTGGTAACAGGGTCGAAGCTCTTATCCTGCTTTATGTTAAGGTTTTGAATCTCCAGGTTATTGATCGGGTAAATTTTTTGCAGCATTTTATACTGATCCTTAACCGGCTCATTGATTATTACATTGCGGTCTTCCAGGTCAGTTCCTTTAAATATGGTACTCATGCTGCCCGACAATTCACCCGCTTCATTTATCACAAAATCAGCCTTCCGGTTTTCCAGGTTGTCGGTATACGCATATTTAGGCGTGTGCATCAGTTTGCCGCTTTCGGGGGTGCAGGCAAGTACGTTGCGGTCATCGGTAAAATCGCCCAGGTAGCCAAAAGGGATCGTCTCGCTTGTACAATCGGCCCAGGTGGTATCGTTTTTAAATGGAACGCATAAAATAATGTGATTGCCCTGGTCCATGCTCGCGAAATCGCGGAGCAGGTCAACCTTAAAACTGCCTGCCTGAACCACACAGTAATAGGAATCGATGTCAGCCGCTTTCAGCAGCGCCTGGGTATAATTTACCAGGGCTTTGCAGTCCCCATAATTTTGATTGTCGACGTCTGACGCTAAAAAGGGCTGGTAACCGCCAATGCCCACCTGTACGCTTACATAATGCGTTTTGTGCTGCATATACTCGTATATTTTTTTTGCTTTTAGTTTAGGATCGCTGATACCTTTCGTCAATTCCTTAACAAAGGATATAGTTTGATCAGGCAGCTGCCTTCGGCTCGCCAACAATTTATCGTAGTTCCACTTGCCCAACTCCTGCCAGTTGTTAAAAGAACCGTCGATGCCGTAATAGGTGAATTTTTGCGGTGAAATCCGCACGATGGGCATAAGGTTTTTATAATATGGGCTATAAGGTTCGTGCTTAGCGGCCTTTAAATTGTCGGCAAGCCAGGTATAGGTTGTTTTACCGGAATTTTTATTGACACTCACCTTGCCCGGAAGATTGCTCTCCTTATACCTGATAATGAAACTTTGCGGACAGCTAAAATTAAACGAACTTTTTTCCACGGCCACCTCATAGTCCGGCACCGGCTCCCATTGCGGGAACTCGAGCGACTGTTTTAAACGCAGCTCATACTCGTAGCTCACGGTATAAGGATACGCTGTTACCGACGGTGAATAATGTTTTACACGGGCATCATTAAAAAGCGAAAACCCGTCCCAGGCGCTGGCATCTTCAAAATCGCTCTCGGAAAACTTAGCCGTTTGTTTGCCAAAATCATTATAAACAAATCCTTTAATATATTTTATAACCGTACTCTTATCATGTTCCAGTTCAAGTTCGGCCATTTGATCGCCGTTTTTGTTCAATATGGTAATTGCCGTTTTTACGTGGACAAGCGTGTTGTTTAGATCTTCAACTTCTACTTTCATTTCCTCGTTCCGTACCACGGCGCTTGCATAGGATAAAAGCTCTTTCGGGATCAGTGAAGCATCATAATTTTGCTGGGCTTTTGCCAGGATGCCGGCAGCAAGCAGTAAAAAAGTTAGTGTAACCGGTCTCATTATTTTTTCTTAAAAACCATCTCCGCCTTCTCAAACTGGATTATCCTGTTGTAAATATCCTTTAGATACGGATATTCCTGAGGGCTATAAACTGACTTGTTGAACTGTACTACATCCGAAAAAGTAAATGAGTTATCGCTTGGCTCATAGGCTGTTAAAAACTTACCTCCATTGTTCGGCAAACTAACTGATAAGGCCTGCGGCGGCGATTCGATGGTGTATCGCGCCGGCAGGTGCATGGTTAATATAAAACGGTCATCCGACGCCATTCCCATATCGACAGGAAACGACCGGTCGGCCAGTTTAAAAGGATTGGTATCTGTCCGGTCGAGGAAAAACGGGTTAAACGCCAGCCTGTTGCTATTCATTTTGTCGTACAGGTTTATCTCCACATCATATTTCTCACCCAGCGGCAGATCAAGGCTGTCGAGGTTAATGATCTCCGATTTAAGTATCTTTATTTTTGGCTGTTTCGCTACCAGGTCGTCTACATATTCATCAGTAGTATTAAATTTCTTAATGGCTTTTCTTTTGCTATAAGCGTTGTAGCCAATTGAATATTTAACAAGGGTACCCTTTAGCTTCCCGTCCTCCTGCAATGTAAGATCGAGCGCCAGGGTGCTTTTCTGCTTCTGGGGCAGGTTCAGGTCAATCCAGTAGGAGGGTTTATCCAGGCTGAAAACACGGCCTTTATCGTTCAAACACCTGAAGGGCAGTATACCAAAAGGCAGCAGGGGGTCAGTCGCATCAAGCAGGTAGGTTTGGTCGCCTATGTTAAGCTTGGCAATTACATAGTCAAAATCATCGATAACGGGGTACAATGGATTTATGGAACCGTTATTGCGCGTCGACAATAAAACCGTTTCGGCGTTAAGGCCGGCCGCACTGAGGGCATTGACCAATGAAAGATTTATATCGGCATCATTTCCGCTGTGTGCTTCCAATGCTTTACTGAGGCCATCGGAACTGAGTACCCCAAAATTTTCGTTCCATTTAAATGACTTTTGAATGTACGCGTAAACAGCCTTAGCCTTTTCGAGGTCGCTTGCCTTGCCCGCGATCACCGGTACGACACGATCTTTAAATAAGCCTTTCTTTTTTAGCTGCGTCCCAAAATAAAGCTCGCCTTTCAGTTGGTAGTCAATGTCCTTCCATTCCTTGGTCCATTTAGTTTTTACACCTGAATAAGGGCTGGTGAATTCAGATAATTCAAAATTTATAGCCGACAAGTAATTTTTGCTTGAAGTCATATAATCCTCTTCCACAAATGCAGGGATATCTTTCATGCCATAAACCAGCAATGAACAATCACAGCTTGAACCGCCTGACGAAAAGCATTTTTGCTCAACATTCGCCGAGCTTTTTGTAAGCTTTAAAAAACCTTTTAAGGAAGCGTTAAAGACCCAAAAGCCCGGTATATGAACCTCATATTCTGAATAAACCTTCGGTATATCGCTTTGAAAATACCAGGAAGGCATTACCGACCAAAAGGGCGACTCCAGTGTATATTTATATTCTATAACACACCCGCTGCGCAGGCCCGGTAAGGCAAAGCTATATGTGCCGTGATTTTTATCTCTTTTTTCCGGGTATATCTTCTTGTTTTCCAGCTCAGCTTTTTTTGCGGCCCCGCTATCATCGTAATAATAAGTGACGCCTGAAATATTTTCGACGGTTTCATATCGCTCCTCGTTATTGTACACGGGCACTTTAACGGTGCCGTTATCAAAACCTTTCGCGTCAAAAATCTTTATTTTAACATGGTAGTCGTAAAATACTTTAATCTGATCGTCATTGGCTACATCAATCCTTGCTTTTCCAAATTCCTGGAGCACCACCGCATGTGCCGACGTGTCTTTATCGTAATTTTTCATGTCCATTTCGGCAGTGGTGATTTTGCCAAAGGGAAAGTCTTGCGCAATGCCAAGCCTTATAAATAGCAACAAAATAAGCAGGATAAGGAAGGTTCTCTTCATGTCATTTAAATTAAATTTGGGTCGATCAAGTTAACATTTTAATTAATTATTTTAAAAAACATTAAAAAATTCATAGTGCAATTTCTTTTCAGGACTTTTGCGACCTTTGCACACAGAAAAACGGGAAGCCCCTATTCTGAAAAATTTGACAAACAAACGTGATGCGGGTAATCAAGCCCGGCAACGTAAATACGCATTAAATGAAACTAAATTTAAAACGGCCGCTGGCTTTTTTCGATCTTGAAACTACCGGCACCAATATTGGCAGCGACCGTATTGTTGAAATATCGGTAATTAAACTTCACCCGGATGGCAGCGAGGATGTGATGACCTGGCGGATAAACCCTGGTATGCCTATCCCGCTCGAGTCGTCGCTTATACATGGCATTTATGACGAGCATGTGAAGGACGAGCCTTTTTTTAAGGATATCGCTTCCCTGCTAGCCGATTTTATTGATAACAGCGATCTTGCGGGTTACAACTCCAATAAATTTGACATCCCCATGCTGATGGAGGAATTTTTACGGGCTGATGTTTTGTTTGACCTGGATAACCGTCATTTTGTGGATGTGCAGAATATTTTCCACCAGATGGAGCAGCGTACGTTACGGGCGGCATACCAGTTTTACTGCAACAAAGAGATACTTAACGCCCATTCGGCCGAGGCAGATACACGTGCGACGATGGAGGTTTTGTTAGCACAGGTTGCCAAATATGAACAAACGGAGTGGGAGGATAAAAAAGGCAACAAATCAATCCCGATAGTGAACGATGTAGAGGCGCTTCACAAATTTACCAACCTTAACAGGCCGGTTGATTTCGCTGGCCGGATGGTCTACAATGAGAAAGGCGAAGAAACTTTCAACTTCGGCAAGCACAAAGGCAAAACCGTAGAGGACGTCCTGAAAATTGAACCAAGCTACTATTCGTGGATGATGCAGGGCGATTTTCCTTTGTATACAAAGCGCAAGCTGGAGGAAATATATAACCGTTGGAATGCAAAAAAGGCGGCTGAACGACAGGCCAAACAAGCGCAGGCCAAACAGCAGCCTGCCGCCGCCCCGGAAAAGCCGGCCGCAGAAGCGCCCAAAAAAGAGTTTAACAAAGGCGAAACGCATAAGAATTACACCGCGCAGGATAACCGGCCATACAAGCCCTTCAAAAAACAAGACGATACGCCGCCGGCGCCCGTTAATGAGGATATGCTGAAAATGCTGGCTGATAAATTCAAAAAGGGATAGAATTTAGTCGGAAAAGTCCGTAAAGTCAGTAAAGTCCGAAAGCCAGGAAGAAGAGCGACTAATGATGACTAATGACTAATGACTAATGACTAATGACCAATGACCTGCGGCCTCAAAAAGGCCAGTAGGAGGGTTTAGTGGTAGTGCCGCCCTCCAGCCGGCAATCCACACAAATTTTATTGGCGTAGTCGTAGCCAACCAGCTGATTCGTGTGCAAGTCGATAACTAAGGTAGTTAATAAACTGTCACCCGATGCGACTGCCTTCCCTAACCTGTACGAGAAAGTATTTGCCGGCTCAAGTAAAATGATTTTTTGCGCACAGGCGAAAGGATTGTATCCCGGCGGCGGGACTACCCGAAAGTCAAAATCGCGGTTGGTAAAGAATATCCTTTTAAGCGTGGTTGTCGAAACGCTTATGTAGCCGATAACAGGCTCGCCCGGGTTTGTAACCGCATGTAAGTTGGTGAGTGCTGTAGCAGGCTGGGCATCAAAAAATGGACCCGAGCTGCTCGGTATTTTTCTTTAGCAACTGCCAATATTTGTAAGCATCGGGCGTTAGCGCATACTGCTTTACCGTTAGCCCGTATTCGCTTTGAAATTTCCACGATGTGCCGGCAGTGTAACCCAGGGGGTATTTGTAGATTACATCCTGCTCCAGTTTATCCGAGCTGGAAACAAAAATATTATTGTCAGGTACGGCAAACTTGTAGCAGTAGTTTACATTGCTGTCAAGACTGCGCCCAGCTATGCCGCCGTCCTTATAAATTATGAGGCTTTGAAAGGGCGAATAATACGTCCATGCCTCGCCATATTCCCAGCGATAATACTTTGTACTGTTACTGGCATCGTGTGTATTTACATAAAATTGCACACCGGCGTTAAGGACTTTATACGAAATGCTGTCAATCGGCGGGGTTATTTTGTTTTCAACATAATCCGATACATATTCATTGTTGGCGGCGGTAAAAATGTGGAGGCGGTACTTCCCGGTCGTGGCCAGGTTAAGGTTAACGGCCACATAAGTGCCTTTAGCTGTTTCTGTGAGGGGATAGCGGCCGTTTTGATCGCTTTCTACTGTCACCCTTGCGCCCGTTTCGGGCCGCCTGTCTTTGCTGTATAACGGAACGGTGCGGCTGATTTTAATAATTGTGCTGTCGGATCCGCTGTTAATTACTCCCTCAACAACCAGGTACCCGGGGTCTGCAGTTGTTACAGCCGGCGCAAAAGGTTTACGGCACGAAAACACGCCCAGTATAAAAAGAAAAACTACCGTTGCTTTTACCAGTATGCTCATAGATTGCTGTCAGGCGTTATGCGGAACCGCCCCGGCCCTTTAAAAAATCGATGTTTCTTCTCAAACCTACAAATTTAGTTCGTTTTACCGCTGAATTTTTGAATACTTTTTGAAATACATCCTCTGTAATTTCCTCCCAGTCTTTCTTCTTTAATCCAAGCAAGCCCGGCTGCGGGTTAAACGCCGGCTCGGTATGCAGTACCGAAAATTTATTCCAGGGGCAAACATCCTGGCAAACATCGCAGCCAAACATCCAGTTATCCATTTTGCCTTTAAACTCCTGCGGGATCTCGTTTTTTAATTCGATCGTTAGGTATGATATGCAGCGGCTGCCGTCAACTACGTATGGCGCCACAATGGCGTCCGTGGGGCAAGCGTCAATGCAATTGGTACAGGTGCCGCAATGATCAGCGGCGGGCTCAATATCGTATTCCAGTTCAAGGTCGACAATCAGTTCGGCAAGGAAAAAAAAGGAACCACTTTTCCTATTGATCAGGTTCGCGTTTTTAGCGATCCAGCCAAGACCCGCCTTTTTCGCCCACGCCTTGTCGAGCACAGGCGCCGAATCAACAAAAGCGCGCCCATGTACCTCGCCTATATTCTCATTGATAGCCTGCAGCAGTTGTTTTAACTTGTCTTTTATCACAAAATGATAATCCGTACCGTACGCATACTTTGATATTTTAGGCGCGGATGGATCACGTTGTTGGGTGTGAGTGAAATAATTAAGGCCAAGGGAAATAACCGATTTGGCCCCATCGACCAGCAGGCGCGGGTCCAGGCGTTTGTCAAAATGGTTTTCCATATACTTCATCTCGCCATGCATGCCATTTTTCAACCAGTATTCGAGCCTTGGGGCCTCCTCTTTTAAAAATTCCGCCTTCGAAATACCGCAAAACATAAACCCCAGCTTTTTAGCTTCATTTTTTATCAACGCGCTGTATGCCGACCCTTTGTGTACCATCGGTACAAAGATACCACAAAAAGCAAAGTGGCGCGGAGGGTGAAAGGCTGAAATGTTGTAAGGTTGTAAAGGTGGAATGTTGTAATAAGTTGAAATGTTGTAAAGTTGAGGAGTCGAAATATTGAAGTTACCTGTTATTTAAGAAAATATCCGGTTCAAAAGGTTCAAATAGGCGCCAAATATTGCTCGGGCTTATTCTTCCCGGGAAATTTGTTCGCCAATTATTTGCGCCACGATGGGGCGGTTTTGGGGTAAAAGACATCGAATCTCTGCCTTCAAAATCAGTTCAAAACATTACAACATTTCAACTTTACAACATTCCAACAAACTCTTGTATATCTGCAATAGTTTCCCTACCTTTGCACCCACAATTAATCAAATATTTACGCTTTAATATTATTCAGGTAATGTATTTAAGTTCAGAAGCAAAAACAGAGATTTTTGCAAAACATGGTAAGGGCGCTACGGACACAGGTTCGGCAGAAGGACAGGTAGCATTGTTCACTTACCGCATTGCACATTTAACCGGGCATTTGAAAAACAACAAAAAGGATTTTTCGACCCAGTTATCATTGCAGAAATTAGTAGGTAAACGCCGCGCATTGCTGGCTTACCTTTATAATAAAGACATTGAAAGATACCGCGCTATCATTAAAGCTTTACAGCTCAGGGATATTATTAAGTAACCTTTCTGCGTTTTTCTTTAAAAGCCATCTCAAAAATTAGGGGATGGCTTTTTACATTGCAACAATATATACAAACATAAAACCGGTGCGCTCCGAAAGATGAAAAGCGCGCCACAACGAAAAAAAAGATGAGTTTAAATGTAATTAAAAAGGTTATCGATTTAGGTGACGGCCGCACCATTGAGATTGAAACCGGTAAGCTGGCCAAACAAGCCGATGGCTCGGTAGTAGTAAAGATGGGTGACACCATGCTGCTGGCTACCGTGGTATCGACACAGGAAGCAAAAGAAGGGGTTGATTTTTTACCGCTTTCAGTTGATTACCAGGAAAAATACGCCGCAACAGGCCGTATCCCGGGTGGTTTTTTACGCCGCGAGGCAAGGTTATCGGATTACGAAGTGTTAATTTCACGTTTGGTGGACCGCGCGCTGCGCCCTATGTTCCCTGAAGATTATCATGCCGACGTCCAGGTGATGATCTCCTTAATTTCTGCCGACAAAAATATTATGCCTGACTGCCTTGCAGGTTTGGCGGCATCAGCGGCATTAGCCGTTTCGGACATCCCCTTTAACGGGCCAATCTCCGAAGTACGTGTTGCTAAAGTTGACGGACAATTAGTGATCAACCCAACTTTGAGCCAGCTGGAAACTGCTACTTTAGAATTTATTGTAGCAGGCTCGGAGCACGATGTGAACATGGTTGAAGGCGAGTCGAAAGAGATACAGGAAGATGAGTTGGTTGAAGCGATAAAATTTGCTCATACTGCAATAAAGATCCAGTGTTTAATTCAAAAAGAATTAACCGCCGAAGTTGGCAAAACTGAAAAACGCGTTTACAGCCACGAAAGCAGCAACGAAGAGTTAAAGAAGGCCATTTATGCCGCTACTTACGAGCAGGTTTATGCGATAGCGGCTTCGGCTTCAGCTAAAGATGAGCGGGCCGCAAAATTTAAAGAGGTACGCGATGCTTATATCGCTACAATGGGCGAAACAGATGATGTTACGCTGTTTTTAGCCAAGAAATACTATCACGACGTAGAATACGATGCAATCCGCAACCTGGTATTGGACGAAGGCAAACGCCTTGACGGCCGTACCACACGGCAAATACGCCCGATATGGAGCGAAATTAATTATTTACCCTCGGCGCACGGCTCAGCCGTATTTACCCGCGGCGAAACCCAATCGCTGACCACGGTTACCTTAGGCGCTAAGGATGATGAGCAAATGATTGACGGCGCGTTCATCAATGGCTACTCAAAATTCCTGTTACACTATAATTTCCCTGGTTTTTCAACCGGCGAGGTTCGTCCGAACAGGGGAGCAGGCCGCCGGGAGATTGGTCACGGTAATTTGGCCATGCGTTCGTTAAAGCAGGTACTGCCATCCGACGAGGAAAATCCTTATACCATCCGCGTAGTTTCTGATATTTTGGAATCGAACGGGTCATCATCAATGGCGACCGTTTGCGCCGGTACATTAGCGCTGATGGATGCTGGTGTTAAAATTAAAGCGCCTGTATCAGGTATTGCCATGGGTTTGATCACCAATGAAATGGGTACCAAATACGCCATCCTTTCCGATATTTTAGGTGACGAGGATCATTTGGGCGATATGGACTTTAAAGTTACCGGCACCGAAAAAGGTATCGTAGCCTGCCAGATGGACTTAAAGATCAACGGTTTATCGTACGAAGTATTAGGTCAGGCTTTAGCGCAGGCAAAAGAAGGCCGTCTTCATATCCTTGGAGAAATGAAGAAGACCATCGAAAAGCCGCGCGAGGATTACAAACCGCATGCACCGCGCATTATCACCATCCGGATCGATAAAGAATTTATCGGCGCCGTAATTGGCCCGGGAGGAAAGATCATCCAAGAAATGCAGCGTGAAACCGGCGCAACTATCTCTATTGAGGAAGTTGGCAACCAGGGTGTGGTTCAAATATTTGCGGATAACAAGGAATCGATTGATAAAGCGGTTTCGCGTATCAAAGCTATTGCTGCAAGGCCCGAAGTTGGCGAGATATACGAAGGTAAAGTACGGTCGATTATGCCTTTTGGCGCATTTATTGAAATAATGCCCGGTAAGGATGGCTTGCTGCACATCTCAGAAATTGACCACCGCCGCATTGAAACCATGGATGGCATATTTGAGGTTGGCGACGAGGTGCGCGTAAAACTGCTGGATATTGACAAGCAGGGGAAACTGAAGCTGTCGAGAAAAGCGTTATTGCCACGGCCTGAACGGAATTAGTAAGCTGGAGATTAGCGGTTAGAGATTGGAGATTAGAAGTTGACGTCAAATGTCATCCTGAACTCTAACCTCCAATCTCTGATGACTAAAACCTCCCCCCGGGAGGTTTTTTTATTTTAATGACAATTTTTTAGTTTTTTTGTAACTATTTAAAACAAAAACTATCTTTTTGGTATTCATATTATTGGGAGTTGGATAGACCCCCTTTTCAAATCTATAAGATGAACTCCGGCGACGATGACCCTTTAGATTTTATCAACAACAATAGCTCTTCGTGGATGGACTCCGGTTCGCAGGACGATTTGGTGAAAATGCTGTTGAACCAGATCATAAGAGTAAAGGAGTTGATAAAATATTATGATTCCATTCCAAACGGGGCGGGGCAACTTGGCTCATCTATTCTTAACGAACTTGTTGCCGAAGCCTATACTTCACTGGTCAATTATGATGTTGAACTGATGCAGAAATACTATGACCTTTTGCTGAATTGTGATTGAGGAGGAGTCCGAAAGTCCGGAAAGTCCGAAAGTCCGAAAGAAGCTACAGTTTAGTTGGGGTTTTCTTCTTTCTTTCGGTCTTTACTGACTTTCCGGACTTTTCCGACTAACCCGTCACCATCAAAAACATGCATTATACATAAATTAGCATACGGCGAAGGCTTTTTGTGGTAAATTAGTCTCTTGTATGCTTCATCATCACAAAACTAACCGCCGGAAATATTATATTTTATTTGCCATAACCTTTGGCTTTGTATGGTTCCTGTTTAAGCTTGGCGGGAACCCGGAACCCGTCAAGGCGGTATTTTCTACCCTCATCGATATTTTCTTCAGCCTTGCAGCGCTCATCATTACGGTAGAGCTATTATTGCCACGGCTTTTTTATAAACAGCGGTATACGGCATTTGTACTATGCATGATTTTATTAATTGCCATAGTGGGTTCGTTAACTGTAATATCACAGGTGCGGTTGATGGGATACTCGGTTGCTGAGTTTTATAAGAAGAATACTATTCAGTACAAACAGCACTTTTACTATTGGTTTTGGTCTGACCTGGTGCTTGGGTCCTATTTCCTGGTATCATTTATAGCATTGGGCGGCTTTGCCATACGCCTGGCTTTTGACCGGGTAAACACCGCGCGGCAAATGGAAACCCTCGAAAAAGAGCGCAGCATGGCGGAGCTGGAAATGCTGAAAAACCAGATAAACCCGCATTTTTTATTTAATGCGCTCAATACCATTTATTATAAGATCGATCGCATAAATGCCCCGGCCAGGCTAATGGTCGAGCGGTTTTCATCGCTGCTCAGGTACCAGCTTTATGAATGCAACGAAGCCGAAGTTAACATCGAAAAGGAATTGAAATTTGTTGCGGATTATATCGAGCTGCAAAAAGAACGACTGAGTAAAAACGTAACGGTTAACTATAAAGCGCTGAAAAATGTAAAGGATGCCCGTATAGCGCCTTTTATCCTTATGCCCCTGGCCGAAAACTGCTTTAAGCATGTATCTCAATACCAGGACAAGGAAAATATGATTTCAATTAATAGCAACCTAAGGAATGGCTGGTTTTGCTTTGAAACCGTAAACACCATTCAGCCGTCAAGTGGGAACCGCAGCGCGGGGATAGGATTGGAGAACGTTAAAAAGCGCCTGGACCTGGTTTACCAAGGGAAGCATTCATTAACTACCGGAATTAAGGATGGCTGCTTTAACCTGGCTTTAAAAATAAAAGTTCAATGAATTTGAATTGTTTAATTGTGGACGATGAGCCGATTGCCAGGCATGGGCTGGCAGAAGATATTAAGGAATTTGAGTTTCTGAATATCGCCGGGCTGGCCGAAAATGCATTCCAGGCGCTCCAGGTGCTGAACAGCCCACAGCCGGTTGATTTAATGTTCCTGGATATTGATATGCCCGGTTTAAGCGGCCTGGATTTCCTGAAACTGGTTCGCGTTAAACCAATGGTAATTATAACAACTGCGTACCAGCAATATGCCATCAACGGTTTTGAACTTGGTGTGCTGGACTACTTATTAAAGCCCATATCGGCAGAGAGATTAGGCATTGCTGTAAATAAGGCTAAGGATTTGTTCCGGTTAAAAAACCGTGAGCCGGTTGAAGGCGCTAAAGACGATTTCCTTTATATTAAATGCAATGGCAAATATGAGAAAATAGTTTTCGACAAGATCCTTTATATAGAAGCCGCCAACAACTATGTATTTATTCACACGCCCGAAAAAAGATTTATAACCTACCATACGCTGAAAGGCATAGCCGGGCAGTTGCCGTCTAATCAGTTTGTAAAAGTTCATAAATCGTTCGTTGTGTCAAGGGGCTATATCGACCAGGTAAAAGGTTCGGAAATTATCATAAACAAAATTGCGATACCCCTAAGCCGCAATTTTAAGGACTCTTTTCAAAAGGCTGTCATCGGTGAGAAATCGCTAAGGAAGGATAGAACGTAAAGCGAGTCGGTTTTATAGATTGTAAAAAGCATTTCGCTGCAGTTCACCAAGTAAATTATACCGGTCAGGTAATTAATTATTTTCCTGTAAAAGGCTTATATACATTTAGGTTATGAACAGGAAATCATTTTTATATACTGCCGGCGTTGGTGCAGCATTAACTTTGGCAGGAAACAAATTAATTGCCCAAAATGCGGCAGTACAAAATGGAGTTCAGCAAGGGCCGCCGCCCTTGCCGCTCCCGCTGGTAAAAGATTTCGTTATTGCCGGACACGGCAACTTCGACAAGGTTAAATCAATGCTCCTGGAAACGCCTAATTTGATCTACACTAAGTTTGACTGGGGAAACGGCGACTATGAGGCCGCCATAGAAGGGGCCGGCCATGCCGGCAACAAGGAAATTGCGAATTATTTGCTCGAAGCGGGGTCGCGCGTAACCATTTATGTTTTAACCATGCTTGGAAAATCCGATTTGGTAAAACCCATCCTGGAAACATACCCCGCCCTGATGACGGCAAAGGGCCCTCACGGCTTTACCCTCTTGCACCATGCAAAAGTCGGCGGCAAAGACGCCGAAGAGCTTTATGCCTACCTGCAGGAAAAAGGCATGAAAGACGATTGGGTGAAATTGAGGTGAGTTTTTGAGAGGTTAGAGATTGGAGATCAGAGGTTAGGAAAAAGAACGGTTACGGTAAAAGTTAAACTTAGGCAGCTAACTCAACCTAATCTCTTATCTCCAATCTCTAACCTCCAATCTCCAATCTCACTCCGTCCTCAAACTTTTAACGGGGTTCATAACCGCCGCCTTTATCGCCTGGAAGCTTACGGTAATTATGGCAATGGTTACGGCCACAAGTCCGGCTAATACAAATATCCACCAGCTGATGTTGATGCGGTACGCAAAACCCCGCAGCCATTTATCCATAGCATACCAGGCCAGCGGCGATGAAACAACGATAGCTACCAACACCAACTTAACAAAATCGGCCGACAATAATGCAGCGATGTTGCCAACGCTAGCCCCCAAAACCTTGCGTACGCCAATTTCTTTTATGCGCTGTTTTGCGCTGTACGACGAAAGGCCAAGCAATCCCAGACAAGCCAGTGCAATTGCAATGCCGGCGAAAATATCCAATACCTTGCCCAGGCGTATTTCGGAGCTGTACAGTTTGTTAAAGTCCTCGTCCATAAAATGATATTCAAATGGCCGGTAAGGGACTAACATTTTCCATTTCGATTCCAAAAACGATATGGTTTGCGGGATATTTCCTCCTTTCAGCTTAACCAGTAACGATCGGCCCCGGATTTCGGGAAACAATACAAGTGGCTTAATGGGGTTGTGCAGCGATTCGAAATTAAAGTCTTTTACAACGCCGCGCACAAAGCCCGGGCGCGAGGCATCAAGGTACATTCGTTTATCCACTGCCTGCTCGGGTGTCCAGCCTAATTCTTTTGCGGCAGATTCATTTATTAAAAAGTGATAAACGTTTTGTTTCCGGTCGGCGTTGGAAACATCCTTGATGTCCTGCTGCGACATATCGGCACCTGCTACGATCTGCAAGCCGGTGGTTTTAACATAATCTTCATCAATGGGGTTAGCCGTCACCGCAATCTGCTGACTCTCGGGCATAATGGCATTGCGCATATTATAGCCGCCGCCAATGCTTACGGGGGTACTCACGCAGCGCGAAACGCTCATCACATTGCTGCTGGTCTTAAACTCCTGCTTGATAGTGGAAATATTATCGAGCATTTTCCTGTCCATCGGCAAAACCAACACCCTGTCGCGGTTATAGCCCAATTTTTTGTTCTGAATATAACTCAGTTGATTTTGGATAATAAAGGTAGATATGATCAGCACCACCGAGATGGAAAACTGGAATACGATCAAAGCCTTGCGTACCCACTGTCCCGATCCTGTATTTTTGAAGGCGCCCTTCAGTACCTTGACCGGCTGAAAATTTGAAAGTATCAAAGCAGGGTAGCTGCCCGCAAGCAGGCTTACCAGTAAAATTAACAGTATAGCAGCGCCAATAAACGGCAGCGAAAATAACACGGCTGCTTCCAGTTGCTTTTCGGCCAGCTGGTTGAAAAAGGGAAGGAGCAAGCTTGCTGCAAATAAACTAAGTACGGTGGCCAGCGTACACAATAAAATTGACTCGCCAATAAATTGCCAGAAAAGCTGCCGGTTACCGGCGCCGATCACCTTGCGTACCCCGACTTCTTTCGCCCGTTCCATTGATCGCGCGGTATTCAGGTTAACATAGGTAAAACAAGCGATCACCAATATCATTAAAGCCACTGCCTCCAGTATATAGATATAAGTGATGCTGTTGTTAGGCTCAAATCCGTCATATTCCGAGTACAGGTGAATCCGGGTAAAAGGCTCCAGCAAAAAATCCACGGTTGCGCCCTGCCCGGCCATCTCCTTTTTCATGAATGGAGTGATCTTTGGCTGCAGCGATGCAATGGAATTCTTATCTTTCAGCAATAAATAGGTAGTGTAATTGGCATCCCAATAGGTCTTTTCGTCCTCGGCCCCTAAACCAAGTGATGAAAATGATGCCAGGAAATCGAATTTTATTTGAGAATTTGACGGGCAATCCTGTATAATGCCGGTAACCTGGTAAAGCGCCGTATCGGCCTCGAGCTTCAGGGCTTTACCAATAGGGTCTTCATCCGCAAAATACCGCTTTGCTGTTGATTGGGTAAGCACTACCTTATGCGGCGCCGAAAGGGCATTCGCGGCCGACCCTTTTAATAGTTTGAATGAAAAGATGTTAAAAAAGCTGGGATCGGCGAACATAAACGACTTTTCATTCAGCAATTTGTCCTTGTACTGAACAACCTCCTGGTACATGGTCATTTTCACGGCATCCTTAACTTCGGGGAATGTCCGTTTAAAAACAGGGGCCACCCGTACGCTGGTAAAATTCCCTTTTTTCATTTCGGAGCCGCCATCGAATTTATATTCCATTATTACGCGGGCAATGCGGTTCCCATTTACCTGGAAATCGTCATAGCTTAATTCGTGGCTGATATACAGCCCGATGAGCAAGCAGCAGGTAAGCCCGATGGTAAGACCAAAAATATTGATGAAAGACGCAGCCTTGTTTTTCCAGAGATTACGGAAGGCGGTTTTGAAATAATTTTTTATCATGACAATATGAATATATGAACAGGTTATCTAAGCCGGTGATAAATATCCCTGCACCGGCATCCAAGTTTATGCCAGTTAGTTAATTATTTGACTATTAATAGATTGCGACAAGTATCTAATCTCAAGAAACGTTCGTTTTCATTACAGTGCATGTGCGGATTTGACGCGGAAAAACTTCCGAAGCTTTTAACACTTCGGAAGTTTGGAAGTGTTTTTTTCCCTCGGATTTCAGGCTTTTCAGACCAAAAAAATCTTCCCCCTAACCTCCAATCTCTAACCTCTAATCTCTATATTTGCCCCATGAACCACCTCATAGCCCCGTCAATTTTAGCGGCTGATTTTGCCAATTTGCAACGCGATATTGAAATGATCAATAAAAGCGAGGCTGACTGGACACATGTGGATATTATGGATGGGATATTTGTACCAAATATTTCCTTTGGTTTCCCCGTAGTGAAAGCCGTTAAAAAACACGCCAAAAAGCCGCTGGACGTACATTTGATGATTGTTGAGCCCGACAGGTATTTAAAGAATTTTAAAGATGCCGGGGCGGCTGGTATCACCGTTCATTACGAGGTATGCCCCAATTTGCACCGTACCGTTCAGTATATAAAAGAACTCGGCTGCAAGGCGGGGGTGGCGCTCAATCCCCACACGCCGGTCGCATTGCTTGAAGATATAATCGGCGACCTTGACCTGGTTCTCATCATGTCGGTTAACCCGGGCTTCGGAGGCCAGCGATTTATTGAAAATACTTATAAAAAGATAAAAGATATTAAAGAACTAAGCAGCCGCCATAACGCCGGTTTATTTATTGAGGTTGACGGTGGGGTCGATGAGCATAACGCAGCAGCGCTAATTGAAGCGGGCGCCAATGTTTTGGTTGCGGGCAACTCGGTTTTTTCGGCGCCTGACCCAACGGCTGCAATAGCATATTTAAAAGATCCCGGCAGGCAGTAATATTCATAATACAAGCCTGTCAATAAAAGCACCTGATTTTTTTAATATTTAAAATTATAAACAGGATTTGTCTGTTAATTGTATCATTTTTCAAAAAAAGCAAATAACTACTGTAATTATTGTCAAATTAGTTAACTTCGACCCATCTAAATATGAAGTTGTTAATCAGGTATTGTATTTAACACATCAACTATATAATCAAAATGAAACATAATTTTGGCCCGGGGCCAGGCATTTTACCTCACGAAGTTTTGAAGCAGGCGGCCGCGGCTGTTGTCGAGTTTGGCGGTACGGGACTTTCTATACTCGAAATTTCACATCGTTCGCCGGAGTTCGAGGGCGTACTGGACGAAGCCGTACGGCTTGTGAAGGAATTGCTGGGCGTACCTGAAGGGTACTCCGTATTGTTTTTGCAGGGAGGCGCTAGCACCCAGTTTGCATTGGCGCCATATAACCTGCTGCCCGAAGGCGGTAAAGCTGCTTACCTGGAAACGGGCGTATGGGCAAATAAAGCCATTAAGGAAGCTAAATTTTTTGGCGAAACCTTTGTAGTAGCGTCCTCCAAGGAAAGCAACTTTAACTATATCCCGAAAGACTATAAAATACCTGGCGATGCAGCGTATTTTCACATGACATCCAACAATACTATTTATGGAACGCAGTCGCAAAGCTTTCCAAAATCACCTGTTCCGATAGTTTGCGATATGTCGTCAGACATTTTCAGCCGCGAAATAAACGTTGCTGATTTTGGATTGATATACGCCGGCGCACAAAAAAATATGGGCCCGGCCGGCGTTACACTAGTTGTTGTTAAGGACGATATATTAGGTAAAACAGGGCGCAAAATACCAGCCATGTTTAACTACCAAACGCAAATTGAAGGCGGATCGATGTACAACACACCCCCGGTTTTTGCTATTTATGTGTCGATGCTTACCCTTAACTGGTTAAAATCAAAAGGCGGCGTGGCAGCGATAGAAGAAGAAAATATTGCCAAGGCAAGGGTATTGTACGAGGAAATTGACCGCAACCCCTTATTTAAGGGTGTTTGCGTGCCCGACGACCGGTCGCACATGAACGTTTGCTTTGTAATGGAAAACCCAGAGCATGAAAAACCGTTCCTGAAACTTTGCGATGACAAAGGCATAGTTGGCGTAAAAGGCCACAGGAGCGTCGGCGGTTTCAGGGCATCTATCTACAACGCGCTAACCATCAACAGCGTGTATGTACTGATTGACGCCATGCAGGAATTCGCGGAAAAAAATAAGTAAGTGATTAGAGGTTAGATGTTGGAGATTAGTTAAATCTGCCAATTTTTAACCTCTGATCTCTAACCTCTAATCTCTAACACTCATGATCAAAATATTAGCTAACGATGGAATCGACCCGGCGGGAAAACAACTTTTAGAAGAGGCCGGATTTGAAATTGACACCAATAATATACCGCAGGACGAATTGCCTGTGAAATTGCAAAACTACGATGCTATTACTGTTCGCAGCGCCACCAAGGTACGTAAAGCGTTGATCGATGCCTGTCCGAACCTCAAGCTGATCGGCAGGGGCGGCGTCGGCGTTGATAATATTGATGTGGAATATGCCAAAGAAAAAGGCATTGGGGTGTACAACACGCCGGCTTCATCATCATTATCTGTTGCCGAACTCGTTTTTGCGCACTTGTTTACCGGCGTTCGTTTTTTGCAGGACAGCAACCGCAAAATGCCGGTTGAAGGCGCTACCAAATTCAACGATCTTAAGAAGGCTTACGCCAAAGGCGTCGAGCTGCGCGGCAAAACATTAGGCATACTTGGTTTCGGCCGCATTGGCCGTGAGGTTGCGAAAATTGCCCTGGGTGTAGGCATGGATGTGCTGGCCTATGACCTGTATCCCTTTAACCCGGAAGTTGAGCTGACATTAGGTGGGGGCGCTAAGGTTAAAATAACCGTAACTACGGCAACGCAGGATGAGATCATAAAAAAAGCTGACTTTATCACCATCCATACTCCTTTTGTTGATAAGCCGATCATTGGATCCACCGAGTTTGAACAGATGAAGAAAGGCGCCGGCGTAGTAAATTGCTCCCGCGGCGGGTTAATAGATGAAGAAGCGCTGATCACCGCCCTTGATAGTGGTAAAATATCCTTTGCAGCGCTCGATGTTTATGACAATGAGCCAACGCCGCGGGCCGATATACTTGCGCATCCAAAAATTTCGTTAACCCCTCACATCGGTGCGTCAACCAACGAGGCGCAGGAAAGAATAGGGCTCGAACTGGCGAATTTGATAATAGAGCACTTTAAAAAATAATAGACACGAATTTCACGAATTAAGACGAATTTCACGAATTGAGTAGGCACTAATTTCACTAATTTAATCGAATTACACGAATTGAGCAGGCGCTAATCTCATACGCCATAATTTGTGTTAATTAGTTCTCATTCGTGAAATTCGTGTTAATTCAAGTCGTGTACGATTCCTTTTTCAGGTATCACAACATCGTACCCCTCATCCTCCAGCGCACCGGCGAAGGCTTGCATGCTTTCTGTTTCACCATGTACCAGGAAAATAGTTTTTAGCTTTGCTTTATCCAGTTGTTTAACGGTATCTAACAGGTCATTATGGTCGCCATGGGCGCTGAGCACATCGGTTTGCTTAATGGTAGCGTAAACCGCAAGGTCGCGGTCTTTGATGTGGACGATGGAATCGCCCCTTAACAGGCGGTGGCCCAGGGTGCCTTTGGCGCAATAGCCAATAAATAATATCGTGCAATAATAATTCTGAATGTTATAGAACAGGTGGTCCTGTATGCGGCCGCCTTCCAGCATCCCGGCGGACGAAATAATGATGCATGGCTCAAAATAATTGGAAACCTGCCGGCTGTCTTTCAGCGTCTCCACATAAGTTAAATTATCAAACTCAAACTCATCCCCCTGCCCGTTGTAAAAATCCTGTGCCTCTTTATTAACCAGGTAATGATATTTCCTGAATACTTCCGTCGACCGCGATGCCAGCGGGCTGTCGACAAACACCTTAACCGGCGGCAGCAGTCCGCTGCTGAAAATCTTATTAAGCGAGTATACCAGTGATTGCGTGCGTCCGATGCTAAATGCAGGGATAATAAGGCGGCCCTGCTCTTTTATGCAGGCCTTTTCAATGGTTTCGACAAGCGCCTGCTCAACGGTCCGGTCTTTTGTATGATGCCGGCCGCCATAGGTCGATTCGGTTACCAGGTAGTCAACTGGCGGCAATGGCTGCGGGTCGTCAAGCACCGGGTAATTTTTGCGGCCAATATCGCCCGTAAAGGCTATTGACTTTTCTGCGCCTTCATCGTTAATTTTAAATATCGCGGCAGCAGCGCCCAGCAAATGGCCTACCGGGGTAAAAGTAAGCTCAATATTGCCGTTTATACGGAATGGCCTGTTAAAACCGATAGTAACAAACCGGTCGACTGTATCCATTACATGTTTTTGCAGGTATAATGGTTGTGCCCCGGTGTTGAACTTGCCTTTTCGTTTCTTACGCCCGCCCTGGGCTCTCTTCATAAATATACTTACCGAATCAAGCAGTAAAAGCTCAGTCAGGTCGGCCGTGGGCGGCGTGCACAATATCTGGCCTTCAAAACCTAAACGGACAAGTGTCGGCAAATTGCCCGAATGATCGATATGGGCATGTGTTAATACAACTACATCAATTTCGGCAGGATTAAACGGAAAGTTTTCATTGGATTGGATGCTGCGGTCCTTCTCGTAATCCAGCCCGCAATCAACCAGTATCTTAAATTGGCCAACATCCAGCAAATGCATGCTCCCTGTAACTTGCCGGGCAGCTCCGTATATGGTTAATCTCATTTTTTTAGTTCACCGGTTCATTGGTTCATTAGTTCATTGGTGCATAGCGCATAATACGCAGGCGGCTTAACGAACGGAACCCAGCTTTAGTCCACTGGTTCACGGAGCATCATATGTCAACGGTTTAACGAACTAACCCTAACGAAGCAGACCAATGAACTAATGAACCAGTGAACTAATGAACCGATTGCAAACTTAAAATTATTGTTGCAAAGTTTCCTATAACGCCGTTGCATTGGGTAAAGTTTTTAATGGGAACGGTATTGATAAATCATAAAAAAGTAACATATTTATGCAATCAACAAAAAACTATGATAAACCAGATAAGTTACGACATCATGACCACTGAAGGTCCGGTCCATCTTACAATTACGCCCATTAACCAGCTTTTATCCAACGGCGACTATTATGCCACCGGGGTTTACAAATTGACCGACGGTGTGGTAGGGATGGGCGATATAATTTTTGATGAAGATATGAATGAGTGGGAATATGACGGCATTGACGAGCTTACTTATGATGAAGCCGCCGAAGTGGCGAATTTTATAAAGAACTATAAAGACCCGGAAGGGGCTGATCCGGATCTACTGACATAAGTTAAAACCGGTTGTAAAGGTTGAAAGTGTTGTAAGAGCTAAAGATTCAGCCGCTATAACCATTACAACCTCCCGTCACCATTACAACTTCTGTAACCTTTACAACCGATAATAAGATGCTTAAAAAAATCCTCCTTGTCAATTTATTGCTATTGCTATGCGGCGGCGCATCCGCCCAAACTACCTCCACTGTTTTATTTGATGATAATTGGACCTTTTTCCGCAGCGGGGCTCAAGGCGCGGAAAATGTGAAGTTTGACGATTCCGGGTGGCGAAAGATTGACCTGCCGCATGATTGGAGCATAGAGGATTTGCCGGGCAGTTCATCGCCTTTTAATAAGGCTGCAATAAGCCAGGTAGGCGGCGGATTTACCACCGGCGGAACAGGTTGGTATCGCAAAACATTTACCGTTCCGGCGGCGCAAAAAGGGAAACGCATCATTATCCAGTTTGATGGTGTTTATATGAACCCCACAATTTTTATCAATGGCAGCAACCTTGGCCAGCACCCTTACGGCTATACAAGTTTTTGGTTTGATGTTACTGATCATATTAAATACGGCGAAAAAAATGTGCTCGCGGTTGAGGTTAAGAATGAGGGCCAGAACAGCCGCTGGTATTCTGGTTCGGGCATATACCGCCATGTATGGCTAAAAGTGGCCGACCCGCTGCACATTGCGCAATGGGGCACTGCTATAACAACGCCCCAGGTTGATGTTTCTGAAGCAAAAGTCGATATCAAGACAAAAGTACTAAATGAAAGTAACCACGATATAAAGGTAAAATGGGTAACACGGCTCGTCAATGCCTACAATACAGAAGTTGCAAACGTGGAGCGTGAAGAAGATATTAAGGCCGGATCGTTTTATGATTTTGACAAACACATTGCAGTTAGCAACCCGGCGCTATGGTCGTCCGAATCGCCTGCCTTGTACACGGCTGTTACCGAAATTTATGAAGGAGGCATACTTACCGACCAGGAAAAAACCGTTTTCGGGATCCGCAAAATTTCGTTCGATGTCGAAAACGGCTTTCAATTAAACGGAAAGACGGTGAAGTTAAAAGGCGGCTGTTTTCATAATGACAACGGCCCGCTGGGCTCCAAAGCATACGACCGGGCCGAGGAACGAAAAGTTGAGCTTTTAAAAGCCAGCGGTTTTAATGCTATCAGGTGCTCGCACAACCCGCCGAGCCCGGCATTTTTAGCCGCGTGCGACCGCCTGGGCATGCTGGTAATGGACGAGGCCTTTGATTGCTGGAAATATGGTAAAAACGCCTACGATTACCATTTATATTTTAACGATTGGTGGAAACGCGATATTGAAAGTATGGTGACACGCGACCGCAACCACCCCAGCATCATTATGTGGAGCATAGGCAACGAGATCCCCGAAAAGGGAACGCCAGAGGGTGCGCAGGAGGCCGCGATGCTGGTAAAACATGTAAAGGAGATCGACAATACCCGAGCCGTAACCTCCGCAGTAAATGATCTGAAGGTTGATAAAGACCCCTATTTTGCAGCATTGGACGTTAGCGGCTATAACTACGAATTTGGCGGCGGCAATGAAAGGACGAATATTTACGAGTATGATCATAAACGGGTACCGGACAGAATAATGGCCGGAACCGAGTCGTACCCCTTGGAGGCCTTTGGCAGCTGGATGGAAGTGGTTGATCACCCCTATGTTATCGGCGACTTTGTTTGGACTGCCTTTGATTACATCGGCGAGGCCAGCATAGGCTGGCTGGGCTACCAGCAGAAAAGCAGCTTTTATCCCTGGAACCTTGCTTATTGCGGCGATATTGATATTTGCGGCTGGAAACGCCCGCAATCCTACTACCGGGATGCCCTGTGGAAGCCGGACCAGCTGTCCATTTTTGTAACACCGCCAAAGCCCTCCTTCCCGCTAAACCCGTTAATTGAGCCATGGTCGAAATGGAATTGGTTTGACGTTGCGCCCGATTGGAACTGGAAAGGCTATGAAAATAAGCCGCTGATGGTTAATGTGTACTCATCATGCAAGGAGGTTGAGTTGTTTTTAAACAATAGATCCTTAGGCAAAAAAGCAACCAACCGCTCTACCAAATTTATGGCGACATGGGATGTACCATACCAGCCAGGCGCGCTTGTGGCCATGGGTTATGATGATGGCAACAAAGTCAACACCGCCAAACTGGCTACGGCTGCAGCTCCTTCAATAATCAAACTAAACGCCGACAGAACGAAATTAAAAGCAAACAACCAGGACCTGAGCTATGTTACCGTGGAACTTACCGATGCCAACGGTAATGTAAACCCGCGCGCCGAAAACCTTGTGCATTTTAAGGTCCAGGGGCCAGGAACAATAGCCGGCGTTGGTAACGCCAACCCGCGCAGTTTGGAAAGCTGTCAACTGCCGCAGCGCAAGGCCTGGCACGGCAAGTGCCTGGTGGTCATAAAATCGACAGGAAAAGCAGGGGATATAAAGTTGGATGTCACTTCGGCGGGGTTGCCGGGAAAGAGTTTGATGTTGAAGACGGAGTAGGCAGCGGACTGATTAGCGTGCCGGCGAGTTAACTCACCCCGGTCTTCACTTCGCTCGACCACCCCTCCCTGCTTCGTAGGGAAGGGAAAAGGGAAAACGGAAAATATTGTAGCTCACCTCTTTGCGTAGCAGGAGGCGTGACGAGCGCAGTCCCGTATGTACGGGAGGATGAGTCAACTAGTCCGCATGCGACGAACGTTTTACACAATTTCACCTAAAGCACTATAAATGACTATTTTTGCATAAAACAAAACCCATGAGCGAAATAGAAAATTATTCAGAGCATATACACGAACAAAGCAATGAGCACGCGCACCATATCCTTTCCGAAGGAAAAGAAAAATGGGTGCTTTATGTTGCGTTAACAACCGCTGTGGTTGCGGTGTTAGCGGCGATAGCAGGTCTTTTAGCCGGCGATCACGCCGACGAAGCCATGCTGGCGCAAATAAAAGCATCAGACCAATGGGCATTTTACCAGGCCAAGAGCATAAAATCGGGAACAATTGACGAGGGAAATAAGGTCTTGCTTGCACTGGGTAAAACCGTGGCTCCGGAAGACGCCGCCAAAATAAAATCCAATAAGGCCGACCAGGCAAAAATTATGGCCAACGCAAAAGACCTTCAGCACGAATCGGACGAGCATGTAAGGCTGCATAAAATATTGGCCCGCGGGGTAACGCTCTTCCAGGTTTCAATAGCCATCGGCGCGATTTCCATTATCACAAAACGAAAATTATTATGGTACGGCAGCATGGGCTTCGCGGTGATTGGAATATTCTTCCTGCTGCAGGGGACGTTGTTTTAATGTCACCCATATCTCGCTTGCAATGTGTTAATAATCAGCACTAGCGAACCGTCATTGCGAGGAACGAAGCAATCTCTGCACTTGCAAATCAACGAAACGTAATTATTGAGGGGAACGTCAGCCTGGTTATATTTATGATGCAGTTCGTAAACTCTGGTTACGAATTGGGCATACTTTTCTTGGACTTCAAGTATATTGTATTCGACGTTACAAACCCTGACAGCGGGAATTTTAGTCCGACGTAAAAACCTGGTGGAAATATTTTACGTTATCCGAGTCGCCGTAATGGAATCTTTTGAACGCCTTTGCAATCGGATCAGCAATTTTACCGTTCGGTAATTTTACAACTATCAGCATCATCGAAACACCCACCGGCAGATTTACTTCTTCCTGTTTAATCCAAATTCCGTTGTTGTTCTTTACCATCACCTCCCCAACATACGCACCTGCCACAAATATCGTTTCGGCAAAATCACTCACAGTCAGGCCCTCATCGCTAAACCGCTGTAAAAATTGGTCTACAAAATCCAAAGTGCTAACCGCATAGTCAAGTTTTATATTTTCATTGTTTCTGACAGCATCAACAAATTGTTGGGCCAATTTATGTCCGTTGTCGGGCGTGGGCAGAAACTGCAAATTAAGGCCACGGGTGGGCATAGGCCCGGAATCAGGAGTCGGTTTTTTTTCCTTTGCACCGAATAGTTTTCTAAAGAAATTCATATTTAACCCGGTTTAATTCCGTTGATTCAATAATTTGTGCTTACACAACAATCCTCATTTTACCCTAGCAATATAAGTATTAAATGCTTTTATTTTCCCGCCCTGTTTAAGCCTGGACGCTTGAAGAGGCGGTGTGATTTTATTCAAATCAACTCCTATTGTATTAGGGAAAATAAAGGGTAATCTATACCGTTTGTAGCCTGTGTCGTCCTGGAATAAGAAGCGTTAAAAGTACTCGTTTACCGGTCATTTCTCATGAATGTTCATTTAGTGTTATTGCGAAATGAACGTGAACACCTTACTCAATCTTGCTCTCCGCCTTTATTTTGAACCATTGTTTTCCTCAGAACAGTCTGCCCGGTGGGGTAAAATGATTGGCTGACCAGCTTATTTACCCTATCGTTACAGGCATTGCCAAACATTCCGTTGCTAAAAAACCTCTAAAACCTAAATTACACTGCCGAACGAAATGCAGCTGACTGCGTTGGTAGTGCAAAATGTGTATAATTGCTGTCTAAAACACAAAAAAAATGAGCAATAACGATATCATGAAAAAGCTGCGGGTAGCGCTAAAGTTTACCGACGACGATATAATCGAGGTGTTAAAGCTCGCCAATTTCCGTATCACCAAAACTGAGCTGGGCGCCATCTTCCGCAAAGAAGACCATCCCAATTTTAAACCCTGCGGCGACCAAATACTTCGCAACTTTCTAAACGGCCTTATTATCCATATGCGCGGGCCGAGGGAGGAAAGTAGCAGTGTGAAGTAGCAGTAGCAGCGGCAGTAGTGTGGAGTTAACCTGTTAAATACTGCCACTGCCACTTAAAAACTGCTACTTCCTGTGCAACTCACTCCTTCCTGATAATACGGTTGCTGACAACAATCTCGTTCAGCAGGCCGGCTGAGCTTTTTGCGGCATATTTATATTGATTGCTGTTGCCCGATTCGGACATTTTCACAATATCATTGTTGGTTTGATTAAGCTGTTTTATCAGGCCGTTGATCACTTTCAAATGCGAGTTAAATATCCTCGCCCTATTGTTGAAACCGTCAACCTGCTCATTTTTGGCAATGGCAGCCGTCGATTTGGATGTGTCGGCGGTTTGATAAGTGTATGGCGAAAGGTTTGCTACAGTGGTGATCACAGGGGTTAAAGCGGCGGTGGTATCCTTGTCATTTAACTTTACCAGGTTAAGCCTTACCGGATCCGGGTTATAATCAACAAGATCGCGGTATTCGCCCAGGATGGCCGATGCCAGCCTTTTTTGCATATGGTAACCATCTTGTATCAGCCGTTCCTTAACGCTGTTTTTAAAGCCGTTGAAAAGCAGGGAGGTGAAATCATAAGCCTTGGTCCTGAGGATGGAGTTTTGTACCGAGTAGTAATTGCTCAGCGTTTTGTTTTTGGTGTAAAGCGTTCCCAGGTTTGTGCTGAATAGCGAAAAATCAGGATTGCCTGCCATCAGCCCGATATCAGCTTCGTTCCCGAAAGTATAAAATTGCTTGCCATAAATTTCAAGGTCGTCAACCCGTTCGTACGACGACAGGAAATACAGCCGGTAATGCTGGTATTGCATATCGGGGTTGTCAATCTGGTCATAACAGTTTTGCAGAAACGCCTCGAAAGACCTGTCGTTAATGATCTGGTAAATGTTTGCATTTGCACTTGGTTTCCACCGCAGCAATGATAATTTGCCCTTAAACTCCAGTTCTTCGGCATGATTGACCTTTAACGAGTCGAACAGCTTGGCAATAAATGAAACCTGCGCACCGGCCTGCATCTGGCGGTTGTTGTTCACCAGGGCGTAAACGCTGTCCTGGATGGTAAAGTAATTTTCGGTATTGTTCCAGAACGACGGCTCCAGTGGCGGCAGTAATAAGCGATTTGTTTTGGTGTCGACAAAAATGAAGGTGCCAAGCGGGTAAACGTTTTGAAAGTTATCCTCCAGCAGGGATAAATTAGTCATGGAGGAGGAGTCCATCTTCATTAAAAAGTTCAAAACCTTGTTGTGCTCAAGCTGCAGGCTTAAGTTTTCGAGCGACTCAAAATTGGCGTTCTCTTTTTGGGGAATGATAATGGGGACATAATATACCTCGTCCTCTTGCTTGCTCAGGGTAGCGAAATCCCGCTTTACCACTATCGATGTTTGTTCCTCGGCGTCCTGGCCGTAAAAGGCAACGGTATCGCCCTTGCCAACGGATACGTCCTTTATTTTTTCTTCGCCCGGGCTCAACTTTGCCAGGGATTTCAGCTTGAAGTTCCCTGATTTTTTGTTTATCCTGTAAAATACGGTTACCACATTTTTAGTGGTGTTTTTCAGTTTGAACTTAAATCCTTCGGCATTCACTATTAGCGGCAAAAAGCACACCAGCAGCAATGCCGCTTTTAGCAATTTACCTTTTGGATGATTAATGAAGCCAGGATTGATGGAGAAGATTTTTTTTGTTAGAAAAGTCGAAAAAACCATAGATGTTATTTTATATAATACCGGTTTACACATTGACTGCATAAAACAACGGCAAAGAGGGCTCAAAATTTAAAGAACCCTCATGTATTAACTAAAATGTGAGGCGTTTTAGTGTATTTTCAGAATGTAACAAACTTGATATTCATGTTTTCTTCATGAAGTTCAAGACTTACGAAGTTTACCAAACTTCGTAAGTCTTAGTGCGATCATTTCCCTTTCAATTCGTTGATAGCAACCTGCGGCGTCAGCTCGTTTTCAACTTTTTCAGTTACAACCGGCTTTGCCAGGGTAAACGCCGCAACCTGTTTAATTTGCCTCGACGAGGTCCCAACGCTCAGGGTGTATTTCCCGGCATCGGCAATCCAGGACGATTTATCGGTATAGTAAGAGGCAAGGTCGGACGCGTTGATGGTAAATGTTAATATTTGCGAAGCGCCAGGCTGCAGCAGCTTTGTTTTTGCAAAAGCTTTTAGTTCCTTTTCTGGCTTATCAATAGTGCTAACCGGCGCACTGACATACAATTGCACTACCTCTTTGCCGGCTGTTTTACCCGAATTGGTGACCTTTACGGTAGCCGTAATATGGCTGTTAAAATTAGGTGAGCTCAGCTTTAGGCCGCTCAGGCTGAACGTTGTGTACGATAAACCATATCCAAACTCGTAAGCCGGGGCAATTTTATAGGTGTCGTAATAGCGATAGCCGACGTAGATGCCATCTTCGTAAATAACCTGGTCGGGCTTATCTGCCGGTGTTCCCGGAAAGCTTTTGGCGGATGGCACATCTTTGTAATCCATTGGAAAAGTAGTTGCCAGTTTTCCGGATGGGTTTACCTTTCCGCTGATCACATCTGCAATGGCGTTGCCGGCTTCCTCGCCGGGTTGCCAGGCCAGCAAAATCCCATCAACGCTGTCGCGCCAGCTGGCGGTTTCAATTACGCCTCCTATATTTAATATTACGGTTACCTTTTTACCCTTCGCATGAAAAGCCTGCGAAACCGACTGGATCATATTTTTTTCAATCGTAGAAAGGTTAAAGTCGTCGTCCAGCTTGCGGTCGGCGCCTTCGCCGGATATCCTGCCAATAGTAATTATCGCGCGCTCGTCGCCTGCAGCTTTCTCCTCTAATAGCGATGGGGTTAATGGCATTTCGGGTATCAGGTCCCGTTTTTGGAACATCCGGCCAGGTTTTGGATGAATTTTCAATTGCTGCTCCAGGTATTTCCCATAAAGCTCTTTCAATTTCACATCGACATTGTAACCCGCATTTGCAAGCCCGTCAACCAGCGATATGGTATACAGCCTGTTCACATCGCCGCTGCCCGTGCCGCCGGCGATAATATCGTATGAGGTATTGCCAAAAACAGCCAGGCCGCCTTTTTTACTTAGCGGTAAAGCACCGGCGGCGTTCTTTAACAATACCATCCCTTCGGTAGCCGCCTCGCGCGAAACTATCGCGTTGCCTTTTAAAGCGGGTTTGTTTGAATACTTATAGCCTTTAAAGCGTGGTGTTTTCATAATAAGGTCCAATACCCGTTCAACATTGGCGTCTAATATTTTAACATCCAATGTCCCATCTTTAACTGCGGCCGCAATTTTTTGCGCCTGCGCCGGGCTGCCCGGCATCAGCAGGTCGTTTGCCGATTTCATTTGGGCGATAGGGTCGCGGCCGCCGAACCAATCCGTCATTACCAGGCCCTTAAAGCCCCACTCTTTTCTCAGGATATTGAAAAGCAGGTCGGGCCGTTCCGACGTATAAGTACCGTTCACTTTGTTGTATGACGACATTACTGTCCAGGGGTCCGATTCCTGTACGGCGATCTTAAAGCCCTTTAAATATATCTCACGGGCCGCACGTTCAGAGAGTATGGTATTAATGGTATTGCGGCTGGTCTCCTGGTTATTGGCTATAAAATGCTTGATTGAAGTACCCACGCCCTGCGATTGCACGCCGGTCACCATCGCAGCCGCCATTTTGCCTGAGACCAGGGGATCTTCGGAATAATATTCAAAGTTTCGCCCTCCCAGCGGGTTGCGGTGGATGTTTAATGCGGGGGCCAGTAAAACGTCGGCGCCATATTCCAGCGCTTCGTTACCCATGGCATGCCCCACTTTTGTAACCAATACCGGGTCCCAGGTGGAGGCCAGCAACGTTTCAATAGGAAAGGCCGTGCAATAATAGGTATTCAGAGAATCGCCGGGCCTTTTAGGGCTGATCCTTAATCCGGCAGGGCCGTCAGATAAAACGATAGCAGGTATGCCCAAACGCGGGATGGCATAAGTAGTGCCGGCTGCGCCTGGTACCAGTTGCCGCGTTTGGCCGATAACCGGCCCTGGGGAAGCAGTTGCGCCGGCGGTTGTAGCTGCAGGACGCGGGCCGCCACGCGGCCGCATGTTAGCGCCCACTACCAGCACCGACTTTTCCTCAAGCGTCATGGCAGCGACTATTTCTTTTACCGGGTTTTTGCCAAGACGGGGTAAGGCGCTATTATTTGTTTGTGCTGCGCATGGCGAATACATAGCGCCGGCAAAAACGACGCCGGCAAATAAAAAACAGGCTTTTATGGTGTTCATTTCAGTATGGGTGTTGCAAGCAGGTGATTTTTAAAGTTAGGTATTTATAAACTTTAAATAAAGTAACACCTTTAATACAAAACGCATTTAAGGACAAGCCGCCAGGGAATGGCATCGCTAAAGGATTTGATATCGAATAATGGAAGCCTTACCGGCGATTTTTTTCAATCAGCCGGTATTTGCCGCTTTTAATCATCCGCTGTTCCTCGGGCGAAAAAGGCGTCCTGCCGCCGAAGTCCTGCACCCAATATTCTCCGGATTGCGCAACGCCGACCTCTTTAAATTGCGGATTCATAAGGTTTTTGCAATGGCCGGGGCTTTTAAACCAACCCTGCATAACTTCGGGAATGCTCATTTGTCCCATGGCAATATTCTCGCCGATGGCAAAGTCTTTATAACCTTTAAAGGTATAACCGGCCAGCGCTATACGGTCTTCCATAGTGCGGCCGTCTTTGCTGGTATGACTGAAATAGTTCCGGTCAGCCATATCCTGCGCGTGGCCCATGGCAGCAATTTCCAGCACATTATTCCAAACTAATGGCCGGGCGGGTGGCATATATTCGCCGCCGCAATTGCAGCCTCTTTCCCGGGTACGGTTAATATATTCCAGGAATTCGCGCCTGAACCGCGGTGTGCTTTCCGTTTGCTGGCAATGGGCCTCCATGGCTGTCGACGACAAGATAAGTATAAGTAATCCTTTGATCAGATGTTTCATAGATGTTTGACAACTAAAACGTTATTTAGTTTAGTGGGATAAACCATCCCGGTGTTTTATTTGATTTATGCCTTTAAAAACAGAAGAAAACAAATACCTTTTCGCAAATTTACGAGCAGTTTGTTTTTTGGCTTATCCCCCTACGGCGCTAAACTGCAAAATGAATACTGAGCCAACCCCGTTGGACGATTGCACTTGTATGTTTCCTTTATGCAGCAGCATGATCTGCTTGCAAAGGCTAAGCCCGATGCCGCTGCCTGATTTGCGGGTACTGAAAAAAGGAATAAATATTTTGTCGAGCATTTCGGGCGGCATGCCTAAACCGTTGTCTGCAACTTTGACCAGGGTTTTATTATTTGCCTGGATTTCGGCTGAAAGCGTGATGCGTGGATTCTCCCGGTCTTTTACCGCCTCGATGGCGTTTACCAGCAGGTTGATCATTACCTGCTCTATCAGGTTGAGGTCGGCCTCGACGACAAGCGTGGGGTCGCGGAGGATGATCTCAAGTTCGATGTGTTTTTTTTCAAAGGAGGGCCGCATCAGGCTGTTGAGGGTTTCGAACAGGTTGCGCACCAGTATTTTGTTCAGGTCGAGCCGGGTTATTTTGTTAAGGTTACGATAGCTCTCTGTAAATTTGAGCAAGCCCTCGCTGCGGCGTTTTATCGTGTCGATGCCGAGTTCCAGGTCCTCCATGTGGGCGCTTACCGGGCTGTTTTTAATTTCGGGGCTTTGCAGCCGGTTTTTCAGCGTATCTGCCAACGACGAGATAGGGGCCACCGAGTTCATGATCTCGTGTGTCATTACACTCAGCAACTTCTGCCATGCTTTTGACTCGGTTTCGTCCAGCGCTTCGCTTACATTCTGAAATGCGACCAACTTGTATATTTTTTCTTCGCTGCGCAGCATACTTGCCGTTACCAGTATCTTAACCAGCTGTTGATTACGCGAAAGGGTAATGATCTTTGCATCGCCCGGCTTAAGTTTTATTATCTCGTTATAAAGCGATTCCTCGCGTTTTTCAAGAGAGTGAATGGTTTTAAGGTAGGGTACGCCGATCAGTTTTTTAAAAGCCTCGTTTATCCAGCCGGTTTCGCCATTGTCCTGTTCGTACGACAATATGCCCGTATCCACCAGCTCCAATATTTTTTGCAGGTAGTGGTACTGAGTTTCCCGTTCGCGGCTGATCAGCTTAAAAGTGGTGTTGATCTCGTTAAAGCCCTTTCGCAGCGGCTTCAGCTCGGTCGGCGCTTTGCGCACATCAAAATGACGCGAGAAATCACGATAATGGATGGATTCGACAAACTGGCTAACTTCGTCCTGCGCCTTTTTCTGGAAGCGGATCAGGTCTATCACTTCGTAAACTACCAATGGGATAGTTATTGCCAAAAAAACATAATACGAGGAGCCTTTGTCTACCAGGATTGCTGTCGCGGTTAAGGTGATAAACATAATTATCACGCGCAGCACCAGCCGCCATTCATAACGCTTAAATATCATACTTGCTTAATCTGCGGTAAAGTGCGGTACGGGTAAGGCCAAGTTCTTTTGCGGCCCTGGTAATATTGCCGTTATGTTTTTCTATTACGCGTAAAATAGCGTTTTTTTCGAGGGTGCTCAGCGGTACGTTATCGTCATCAACCATAGCGTCGCCGCCGGATGTCTCTAAAATCGAAAATATAAGGTCATCGGCCTTTAGCAGGTGGTCGTCGGCCATTATCACCGCCCTTTCAATGGTGTACTGCAACTCTCTTACGTTGCCGGGGAAATTGTACGATTTTAATTTTTGTACGGCTCCCGCATCGAAGTCCATTGCCGATTTAAGGTACTTCGAGGCGTATAACTTTGCAAAGTGCCTGGCCAATATCACAATGTCCTCGTTGCGCTTGCGCAGCGGCGGCATATTTATCTCGACGGTGTTGATGCGGTATATCAAATCTTTTCGGAAACGGTTTTCGTTAGCCAATTCGTATAGCGGCAGGTTTGTGGCGCATATAAGCCGTATATCAATGTCTACCGCTTTATTTGTACCCAGGCGGGTTACCTGGCGGTTTTGAAGCACCGTTAACAACTTGGCCTGCTGCTGCAAAGATATATTCCCTATTTCATCCAGGAACAAAGTGCCGCCGGTTGCATCTTCAAACCGGCCGGTACGGTCTTCCCTTGCATCGGTGTAAGCTCCCTTTTTATGGCCGAACAACTCGCTTTCAAATAAAGTATCGGTAAGCGCGCCAACGTCAACCTTAATAAAAGGCTTGTCGGCGCGCAGGGAGCGCTCGTGTATCGCTTTGGCCATCAGGTCCTTGCCCGTACCGTTTTCGCCAAGCAGTAAAATATTGGCATCGGTAGGGGCTATTTTATTTACCTTGTAGAAAATATCCTGCATCACGTCTGACTCGCCGAGTATGGATGTTTCGCCGGCAGTGTTTTTCACCGAAGATTTTACAGTTTTAACACCTTCCTTTTTATCCAGCAGCTCTTTTATCGTGTCTATCAGCTTTTCATTATGCCAGGGTTTCACGATAAAATCGTTGGCGCCCTCTTTTAATGAACGTACGGCAAGGTCGATATCGCCGTATGCGGTTATCATAATGACGCACACGGCAGGCTTCCATTCTTTTATTTTGCGTAGCCAGTAAAGCCCTTCGTTGCCTGTATTTATCGCACTGTTAAAATTCATATCGAGCAGCACCAGGTCAACCTGGTTGCGCTGAAGAAGCCAGTTAAGGTTTTCAGGATTTTTTTCAGTAATTACCTCCTGCGCTTCCGTCTTCAACAATAGCTTCACGGCAGTCAGCACATCAGGGTCGTCATCAACAATTAAAACAGTAGATTTTTTTAGTATCATCTTTTAGTTCATGGTTCATAGTTCATGGTTCATGGGCCCGGACGGTTCTTACCGATCTGCCGGCATGTATCAATTATACCATATTTATTGTTTATTCTGCAAATGTTAAATAATTTTAGCGAATACTTGATCTCCATTGCCAAAATACATGGCGATTTGCTGTTAATAATAAACACTAATCATCAATTTTTATGCTAACTTTCAATAATAACTTTGGCCTGGCCTGTAAATCACTAACAGTGAACTATGAACCATGAACTATGAACCATGAACGGAAAGGTAAACCAATACGTCTTAAAAACCTATTGTATCATAACCGTACACATGCTGTAACAGAAGCGTACGCCTGAAAGTTATATTTTAGGTTTAAGACATTGAAAAACAGTGGTTTAATTTGTGGCATGTTCTTTTGTAACCAATACGAAAACAATAACAAAATATAAAACAACAACAGTGGACAGAGTAATAGAAAAAAAGACCTGGAATAGAAAAAGAATACTAACTATAGCCGGTATTGCCGGGCTTGTATTGCTTATCGCAGGGGCAATTTATGGCACTTCGGGCAAAAGCAAGCTTGATGTTGATGTCGAGCGTTTAACAATAAGCACCATAACAAAAGGGCCGTTCCAGGAAAATATCCCGGTTAACGGTACGGTGATGCCGCTTACCACCATTTACCTGGATGCAGCGGATGGTGGCCGCGTTGAGCAGAAATATGTTGAGGACGGCGCCCGCGTTAAGAAAGGCGACCCTATAATAAGGCTGTCAAATACTGACCTGGAGCTTAGCCTGGCCAACGAAGAAACAGCCGTATATGCTAACCAAACGCAGATGCAGATATCGCATTCGCAAGCGCAGCAAAATACCATTTCGAAACTGAACAATATGGCCGATGTTGACCTGGCCTTTAAGGAAGCGGAAAGGGTTTATAGCCTGGATAAACAGCTTTATGCGAAAAAAGCTATAGGCCTGCAGGAGTTTCAAACAGCAACAAACCAATACAATTACCAGTTAAAACGCAAAAAGCTGGCCCAGCAGATACTAAGCCAGGATACGGCAATGGTTAAACAGCAGGAGGCACAGACAAAGGAGCAATATGCGCAAATGAGGAATACGCTCGACCTTTTACGTAAAAAAGTTGCTGACCTTACCGTAAGGTCGCCGATTGACGGACAGCTAACCAATTTCGATTCGGAAATAGGGCAGGATAAAGTTAAGGGCGAACACCTGGGACAGATTGACGTGGCTTCGGGCTTTAAAGTGCGGGTAGGGGTAGAAGAGCACTATTTATCGCGGGTATTTACAGGACTTAAGGGCGATTTTCAATTCGCTGAAAAAACATATAACCTCGTTATTAAAAAAGTTTATTCGAGCGTTGCGAACGGGCAATTCAATGTCGACATGGGATTTGTAGGCCCTGCGCCATCGGGGATACGTAAAGGGCAAACGCTGCAGGTTAGGCTCTTCCTGAGCGATCCAACCGAGGCGTTGCTGCTGCCCAAAGGAGGGTTTTTCCAGCAGACAGGTGGTAACTGGATATTTAAATTAAGCGAAGACGGTAAAAAAGCCTATAAGGTTGATATACAAATAAACCGCCAGAGCCCCGATTATTTTGAGCTGACATCAGGCTTAAAAGTTGGGGACAAGGTAATCACGTCGAGCTATGAAACGTATGGCACGAATGAGGAGCTGATCTTGAAGAAGTAAGGGTTAGAGGTTAGAGGTTGGAGGTTAGAGATTAGAGATTAGGAAATGACTAATGACCAATGACAAAAAGTAAACAATTAATTAAAACTATAAAAATCAAATCCTTCTGCTAAGTAAAAAAGAAAGGATTTAGGAGGCGCAAATGATAAAAATTACAGATCTCGAAAAGTTTTACCGCACTGAAGAGGTAGAAACGATTGCTTTGAATAAGCTGTCAATTGAAGTTAAAAAAGGCGAATTCGTTGCCATTATGGGCCCTTCGGGCTGTGGCAAATCAACTTTGCTTAATATCCTTGGCATGCTTGACGATCCGGATGAAGGTAGCTACATTTTTAACGGCGTTGAAGTAGCGCATTATACCGAGCGCAAAAGGGCCGACCTGCGCAAGCATAACATCGGCTTCGTTTTCCAGAGCTTTAACCTGATTGATGAACTCACCGTGTTTGAAAACGTGGAACTGCCATTGATCTACACCGGTGTGCCATCAGCTGAGCGGGTAAAACGGGTTGAAGAAGTGCTTGATAAAATGCAGATCATGCATCGCCGCAATCACTACCCGCAGCAATTATCGGGCGGTCAGCAGCAGCGTGTGGCTATTGCCAGGGCGGTTGTTAACAAACCAAAACTGATCCTCGCGGATGAGCCCACCGGTAACCTCGACAGCAGCAACGGTAACGAAGTTATGGAACTGCTTACCGACCTTAATGAACAGGGAACAACAATCATAATGGTAACCCACTCCGAACATGATGCCCGCTACAGCCACCGTATCATCCGCCTGCTGGATGGACAAACTGTGATGGAAAACATCATGATCTGATATAAGTCCATAGTCGATAGACCATAGTCCATAGCATTTAAGGATGTTTTGCCATTGACTATCGACCATGGACTATCGACCTAACAGAAAGTTTATAAAAGTTAATAATAAGTGCCTCCGCTAACCTCCTCCGAAACGGAGGGGTTAGCCTGAGTGTTGCCCTAACTTTGCGTCTGGAAACGGGAAAAGTAAGTAAAGTCTGAAAGAAAAGTTGGCGAAGACCGTGCATTGCCGCACGATAAACTATAGTTACCACTCGCTAATTCAATAATTCACTAATTCACTAATTCAATAATTGATTAGCCATGATAAAGAACTTCATCAAAACAGCGTTTCGTACCCTGCTGAAAAACAAAGGGTTTACTGCTATTAATGTTTTTGGGCTCGCATTAGGACTGGCAACCTGCATGCTTATTGTTTTTTACGTTATTGATGAGTTGAGCTATGATAAGTTTAATACCAAAGCCGACAGGATCTACAGGGTTAATAACGACATAAAATTTGGTGGCAACACCAACTCATACGCGGTGTCGCCGGCGCCAATGGCAGCCGCGTTCCTGGCCGAGCTGCCCGAAGTTGAGCAGGTAGCCCGGTTTAGGGACCGGGGCGGTTTCCAGGTAAAAAAGGGGAACCAAAACATCAGGGAACGCAGGGCAGTTTACGCCGATCCGACAATATTTGACATATTTACTCTTCCTATGATAGCCGGAGACCCGGCTACTGCGCTTAAAAACCCGTGTTCGGTAGTGATAAATGAAACTACCGCGAAAAAATATTTTGGCTCGCTAAACGTGGTCGGCAAAACATTGACATTGAACGACAGCTTGCTTTACAAAGTTACAGGCGTAATTAAAGACATTCCCACGCAGTCGCATTTTAATTTTGATCTTTTTCTTTCGATGTCTTCATTAGCTGAAAGCAAAGAAAATAGCTGGGTAAGCAATAACTTTGTCACTTATGTTTTGCTAAAAAAGGGGGCTTCGCCCGCCGCGCTGGAGGCTAAATTTCCAAAAATGGTGCGCGAGTATGTGGGCCCTCAGCTGCAATCTATTATCCATTTGAGTTACGATGCCCTTGAAAAGGGAGGCAGTTACTTCCGGATCAATCTGACCCCGCTGTTGGATATTCATCTTCATTCAAACCGCGTGGCCGAGCTTGGCGCTAATGGCAATATTCAGTACGTGTATATATTTTCGGCGATTGCGATATTCATCCTGCTAATCGCCTGCGTTAACTTCATGAACCTTTCAACAGCGCGCTCATCAAACCGGGCCCGCGAAGTTGGAGTGCGCAAGGTATTAGGCTCTCCGCGCAAGTTTTTGATCGCGCAGTTCCTATCAGAATCAGTTATGGTAACTTTCATCGCCACCGTGATAGCGGTATTCGCCGCCTGGCTGATGCTTCCTCTTTTTAACCAGGTTTCGGGCAAAGAGCTGATCATCACAACGCAAGCGCTGATTTGGTTGATCCCCGTCCTGGTTGCCCTCGTTATTGTAATTGGGTGCCTGGCAGGGTCGTATCCCGCATTTTTCCTTTCCGCGTTTCAACCTATCGATGTACTTAAGGGTAAATTATCCGCCGGTTTTAAAGGCGGCTGGCTCCGCAGTTTCCTTGTTGTCTTCCAGTTCGCGATATCCATTTTCCTCATCATCGGCACACTGGTTATTTACAACCAGTTAAAATACATACAAAGTAAAGATCTTGGGTATAATCGCGACCAGGTGATGATCGTTCGGAATGTATACACCATAGGCAAACAAACACCGGTTTTTAAACAGGAAATTGAAAAAATGCCCGAGGTTTCAAGCGCTACTTTAACCGGATTTTTGCCGACGGAAGGGCAGGGCAACAGTTCAACTTTTTTTCAATCCCAGGCAATGGATTCAAAAACAGCCCTCACGACGCAGATATGGACGGTTGACGATGAATATATCCCCACATTGGGCATGAAAATAGTTGCGGGCCGGAACTTTTCCAAAGCGATGATGACCGATTCGTCCGCTGTCATCATAAATGAAACAGCCGCGCGGATACTCGGTATTTCCAATCCTTTGAATAAAACCCTTTATTACCCTACCGATTCATACGGAAAAGTTATCAAGCCTATGCATATTGTAGGTGTTATAAAAGACTTTAATTTTAATTCGCTGCGAATGAACATTACTCCCATGGTTTTAGTTTATGGAGACGATTGGGGCGCACTCGGGATAAAAGTAAAAACAGCAGATATTGCATCAGTAGTTGCCAAAGTTAAAGCAAGGTGGAAAGAAATGGCGCCCAACCAGCAATTCGACTACTCGTTTATGGACCAGGATTTTGAGGCAGCCTACAAGACCGAGCAACGCATGGGTACCTTATTTATAACATTTACATCGCTGGCCATCATTATTGCGTGCCTCGGCTTATTCGGCCTGGCAGCTTACGCGGCTGAACAACGTACAAAAGAAATAGGCATCAGGAAAGTATTGGGCGCAAATGTGTCGACCATTGTAGCCATGCTTTCAGGAGATTTTATATTGCTGGTGCTGGTTTCGATCGTATTGGCCGCGCCATTGGCCGGGTGGGCCATGCATTCGTGGCTCGAAGGGTTTGCTTACCGGCAAAATATACAATGGTGGATATTCGCAGTCGCCGGTTTTGGCGCAATTGCGATTGCTTTTATTACGGTAAGCTATCAATCAATAAAAGCCGCATTAAGTAACCCGGTGAATAGCCTTCGAAGTGAGTAGTAAAAGTCATTGGTCATTAGTCATTATAAAGCGGCGATGTCAAATGAACCAGACCATGACCCAATGACTAATTCACTAATTCACTAATTCAATAATTCGCTAATTCAATAATTGCCCCATGATACGGAACTACATCAAAATTGCATTCAGGAACCTTTGGCGGCACAAGGGCTTCTCATTGATCAACATTGTCGGGCTGGCCGTGGGTATGACCGCTTTTATGTTGATCTTTATGTACGTACGCTTTGAATTAAGCTACGATAAGTTTCATGCTAAAGCGGACCAGGTTTACCGGCTGAACGTCGATATAAAATCGGCAAATGATGTGATGAAAGAGTCCTGGTCTTCAGCGCCTATGGGACCGGCACTTAAAGCTGACTTTCCCGAAGTACTTGAATCGACGAGGTTATTTCCTTATGGAACAATCGTGAAGGCTAACAACCAAATGTTCCAGGAAAACAGGATGTTTTTCGCCGAGCCATCTTTTTTTGATGTCTTTAGCCTGCCGCTGTTAAAAGGCGACCCACAAACAGCATTAAAAAATCCCTTTAGCGTTGTCCTGACACAAACGACCGCCAAAAAGTATTTCGGTACTGCCGACCCCATAGGTAAAACCTTGCTGCTGCGCAACAAAGACCTGGTAATGGTGACGGGTATCGCGAAAGATGTTCCGGAGAACTCTCAATTTAAGTTTGATATCCTTTATTCCGCTTCAACACTTGATAAGTTGGACCCCGGCGTTTTTGAACAATGGGGCAATTTTGGATCGTTCACCTTTTTATTGCTCGCCAAAGGGACAAACGCCGGTTTGTTAGAATCAAAGTTTCCGGCATTTTTAAAGAAGCATATCAGCGAAGAAAACCGCAAAAACGGGCAAAATTATGCTTTGTTTTTAAAGCCATTGAAAGATATTTACATGGACCCGAGGGGCGGCCTCGAACAGGGCAGCATGAGCAATATTTATATTTTTTCCATTGTCGCGTTATTTATCCTGCTTATTGCCGCTATTAATTTTATTAATTTAACCACGGCCAGGGCGACTGAACGGGCAAAAGAAGTTGGCGTAAGAAAAGTGATCGGGGCCGCCCGCAGCCAATTAACTGCGCAATTTTTAGGTGAATCAGTAATTATTTGCCTTATTTCATTTGCTTTTGCTGCATTGCTGGCTTCACTTTTTTTACCGATGTTTAACCAGCTGGCCGGAAAAATCATTAGCACCGACATCTTCCAGGGCGGCTATTTATACATGCTGGCACTTATTTCGTTGCTGATAGGCCTTTTGGCAGGCGCTTACCCCGCGCTGGCTTTATCCGCCTTTAAGCCTGTGGTTATTTTAAAAGGTAAGTTTAGCTCATCGTCCAAAGGTGCATTACTGCGCAAAGGCTTAGTGGTTTTTCAGTTTACAATTTCTATAGTGCTCATAGTAGGTACCCTGGTGGTTTATAACCAGTTGAATTACATGCGTAACCAACCGCTGGGTTTCGAAAAAAATCAAATGTTGATGATGGATTTCGGCAACGATGACAATGTTATTAAAGACTACCAAAGCATTAAAAACGAATTTAAGGCTATCCCCAACGTTTTATCGGTCGCAATTTCGCATGGTCTGCCCGGCGTGGGGAGCGCCAATGCGCATTCGGCATTCGAAAACCGGCAGGGAGAAATGCAGCCACTCAATCTTAATATGTACGATGTTGATTACGACTTTATACCGGTATATAAAATGAAAATAATTGCCGGCCGCCCGTTTTCGACGGCTTTTCCGACCGATTCTACAAAGGCCACGGTAATAAATGAAGCCACCGTTAAACTACTGGGCTACACGTCGCCCAACGATGCCATAGGCAAAAAGTTTTCGCAATGGGGGAGGGATGGTAAGATCATCGGCGTTGTGAAGGATTTTCATTACAGGTCGTTGCAAGAAAATGTAGAGCCGTTAAACATGCGGATAAACCCCTCAAATGCACGAATATTCACATTAAAGATCGCATCAAAAAATATCCCGGCAACGGTTGCCGCCGTTGAAAGCAAATGGAAGACGCTGATTCCCCAACGGCCATTCAATTACATCTTCGTGGACCAAAATTTCAACAAACAATACGCCGGCGAAGAGCGGTTTGGCAAATTGTTTTTGTATTTCGCCACATTGGCTATATTCATATCGTGCCTGGGTTTGCTGGGCCTCGCGTCATACAGTACGCTGCAGCGCAAACAAGAGATAGGGATACGAAAAGTATTGGGGGCAAGTATTCCCGGTATCGTAAACATGCTTTCCAAGGAGTTTTTGATACTGGTTTTAATTGCAGCAGTAATCGCCTTCCCGCTGTCGTGGTTTGGCATGCATAGCTGGCTGCGCGATTTTGCATACCGCATAAATATAAGCTGGGTGGTTTTTGCGATAGCCGGAACGCTCGCATTTTTAATAGCCATAGCAACCGTAAGTTTCCAGGCAATTAAAGCTGCATTATCAAACCCTGTGGATAGCCTTCGGAGCGAGTAGGAAAAGTCATTATGTCATTGGATCATTAAGTCATTGCATGGTTTGTTAAACATTTACTAATCACCAAATAAATGGCCAATGACTTGATGACGTGAAGCAAATTACCTAATGACTTAATCAATAATTCACTAATTCAATAAATCAGTAAATCACTAATTCACTAATTCACTAATTCAACAATTGACGCCCCATGATACGAAACTATTTAAAAACGGCAATCCGAACTCTTTTAAAAAACAAGGGCTTTACGGTATTGAATGTGTTAGGGCTTTCATTAGGCCTCGCAAGTTGCCTGTTGATAATTTTTTATGTGGCCGACGAGTTAAGTTACGACCGCTATAACACCAAAGCTGAAAGGATATACCGCGTAAACGAAGACCTTAAACTCGGCGAAAACAATGTACTATACGCGGTATGTATGCCGCCTTTGGCGCAAGCGTTGAAAGAAGATTTTCCTTATGTTGAAAACGCTGTACGGATAAAAAATGCCGGCGCAAATCACGTAAAAAAAGGTGCAACGGATATCCTTGAAAACAAAATAGCCTTTGCCGATCCCTCGTTATTTGATGTATTTACTTTACCAATGATCGCTGGCAGCCCGGCCACAGCGTTGGCCGAACCGAACAGTATTGTTTTAACTGAAACAACGGCAAAAAAGTATTTTAACAGTACCAATATCGTGGGTAAAACCCTCACTTTTAATGATAATGCGCTTTTTAAGGTTACGGGTGTAATTAAAGATATACCAACCCAATCCCATTTCAATTTCGACTTTTTTATATCGATGTCAACCTTCCCCGACAGCAGATCGACGGAATGGTTAAGAAGCGACTACAATACCTATGTTTTATTTAAGAATGCAGCTGACCATAAAAAGCTTGAAGCGGCCTTACCTGCTTTTTTGAATAAATACAGCGGGCAGCAAATGCAGGCCCAATTGAAAATGAGCATGGCCGATTTTGAAAAAAGCGGCAGCTTTTTCAGGTTAAACTTAACGCCTTTGACCGATATTCACCTTAAATCAAACCGCACCGGCGAATTAGGGCCAAACGGGGCCATCGAATATGTTTATATTTTCTCGGCAATAGCGCTGTTCATATTAATTATTGCCTGTGTTAACTTTATGAACCTGTCTACGGCGCGTTCATCCAGCCGCGCCCGTGAGGTAGGGGTGCGTAAGGTGCTCGGATCATCAAAGCCCTACCTGGTTTTCCAGTTTCTTACCGAATCAATCGTAGTAACGTTTTTAGCAACTATTATCGCTTTTTTTGCGGCAGTGCTGCTATTGCCGGCGTTTAACCAATTGGCAGGGAAGTCTATTATTGTCAATTCCCAAACGCTTTCATGGCTTATTCCCGCGCTGTTATTTATTGTAGTGGGGGTCGGCGCATTAGCCGGTTCGTATCCTGCCTTCTTTCTATCAGCATTCCGGCCGGTCGAAGTATTGAAGGGTAAATTGTCGGCCGGGTTTAAAGGCGGCGGATTGCGGGGCATACTGGTTGTTTTCCAATTTTCCATTTCCATTTTTCTAATCATAGGCACTTTGGTTGTGTACAAGCAGCTTAACTATGTTCAAAATCGTGACCTGGGCTATAACCGGAACCAGGTGCTTATAGTGCGAAACACCTTCGAGCTGAATAACCAGGCCCAAACTTTTAAACAGGAAGTGAAACAATTGCCCGGTGTTGTAAATGCCACTTTAACGGGTTTTCTTCCAACATCGGGTGCGAAAAATACAGCCATATTTTTTAAAGATGCCAGTTTTGACCAAAAGAAAGCCTTGTTCCCGCAAACATGGGAGGTAGACGAGGATTACATAAAAACCCTGGATATGAAGATGGTCCAGGGACGTAGTTTTTCAAGCGAAATGCTGACAGATTCGTCTGGGATTATTATCAACGAGGCCGCCGCAAAGTTTTTAGGGCTTAAAGATCCGCTGAATAAGCCGTTATACCGTTCGAATGGCGGCAAGCAGGAGATTTCGAACTCAAAGGCCTACCATATTATCGGCGTTGTGAAAGATTTTAATTTTAGTTCGCTGCGGGATGTAATAAGTCCGGTGGTCTTGGTGCTTGCGCGCAATACAGGCGCTTTAAGCGTACGGGTGAATACAAAAAACCTGCCGGCGTTGATGTCTCAAATTGAAGGAAAATGGAATGGGCTATCGCCTAATATTAAAATGAATTTCTCGTTTATGGACCAGGATTTTGAAGCTTCGTACCGGGCGGAACAGCGCATGGGTACTATATCTATAGTCTTTACCTCACTTGCCCTGATAATAGCTTGTTTGGGATTATTCGGGCTGGCCGCCTATGCAGCCGAGCAACGCACCAAAGAAATTGGGATCAGAAAGGTGCTTGGCGCACGCGTATCAACAATTGCCGCCATGCTTTCGTTCGATTTCATCAAGCTCGTGTTTATAGCTATTCTCATTGCTGTGCCGGCAGGGTGGTTCCTGATGAATAAATGGCTGCAGGGTTTCGCCTATCGGGCAAACATCCAATGGTGGATTTTACTGCTGGCCGGTTTTGCAGCAATTTTTATTGCCATCATTACAATAAGTTTTCAATCGATAAAAGCCGCCGTCAGAAACCCGGTTGACAGTTTGAGAAGTGAGTAAGAAAAGTCATTAAGTCATTGGGCCATTAAGTCATTTTTGAAGAGTTTCAATAGTCATCGATGACGTAATGGCCTAATGACCTAATGAAGTGATAACGAATTGCATTAAAATCGCCTGGCGGAATTTAAACCATAATAGAGCCTATGCAATTATCATTATAAGGCTCAAGCTTATAAATTAATATCACGTCCGCATCACTCCGAAATCCATTTCTTAGCCCAAGGCAGGCCTGACAAAAAAAACCGGAATCGCATGCTGACGCGCAAACCCGGCAAAGATCTGCATATCTGTCGGCCCCGGACTGCCCGGTTAAAAAATCCGCGTTCCCTGCGTAACCTCTTCCAAAAAATCATCGTCTTATTCAAAAAGCTGCGCGAACCATATTATAAGGCAACGAACGCCATGTATTGCGATGATCCGGGTAGCGGTGCACCAATGTACCAATGAACTAATGAACTAATCCCATGATAAAAAGTTATATCAAAACCGCATTCCGGAACCTGATGAAGAACAAGGGTTTTACCTTCATCAATGTTTTCGGGCTTACGCTGGGCCTTGCCACCTGCCTGCTCATCATTTTTTATGTATTCGACGAATTGAGCTATGACCGCTACAATACCAAGGCCGGACGTATTTACCGCGTAAATAATGAGATTAAGTTTGGCGGAATGGAAAACTCCTACGCGGTCACAGCGGCGCCGGCGGCCGCAGCTTTAAAGGCCGACTTTCCCGAGATAGAGCAGGTGGCCCGTTTCCGCAACAGGGGCGGCAACCAGGTGCGCAAAGGCACGCAAGATATACAGGAGGATAGGATGGTTTATGCAGATAACTCGATTTTTGATGTATTTACCTTGCCCATGCTGCAGGGCGACCCATCGAAAGCCCTGGTAGCCCCGCACACCATGGTGATCACCGAAGATATCGCAAAAAAATATTTTAACCGGGTAAATGTGGTAGGAGAGGCGCTCACTATTAACGATTCCATCCGTTATAAGATCACCGGCGTTATCCAAAACATTCCGCCCCAATCACATTTTCATGTCGACTTCTTCATGTCTATGCCTACCATAGCTGAAAGCCGCGAGACCACCTGGTTCAACAATAATTTCAGCACCTATGTGCTGCTCAAACCCGGCGCCGACCCTGAAGCTTTCAGGAAAAAGCTGCATGCCTTTATTGAGCGCCATTGCAGTGCTGAACTACAGGCCGTTTTACACATGGATTTTACGACTTTCGAAAAAAATGGCGGCTATTTCCGGTACAATACTATACCCCTTACCGATATCCATCTGCGCTCCGCCAGTATCGACGAGATGGAACCGAATGGCAATATCAGCTATGTTTACATTTTTTCGGCAACGGCCATATTTATCCTGCTTATAGCCTGTGTGAATTTCATGAATTTGTCTACTGCACGCTCGGCCAACCGCGCAAAAGAGGTGGGTGTGCGCAAGGTGCTGGGTTCGCCGCGCAAAGCGCTGGTGGCCCAGTTTTTAACGGAGTCGATCATGGTTACCCTGGCCGGCGCCGTCCTTGCGGTACTTGCAGCATGGGGTTTCCTGGGCCTGTTTAACCAGATATCGGGCAAACAGCTTGTTATTACCGGGCAAATTTTAGGCTGGCTGCTGCCTGCCATGCTCGTTATTATCATAGTGGTGGGTTGCCTGGCCGGCTCATACCCTGCATTATTTCTCTCAGGTTTCCAGCCCATACAAGTGTTAAAGGGCAAATTGGCAGGCGGTTTTAAAGGCAGCGGTTTGCGCAGCATACTGGTAGTGGTGCAGTTTGCCATCTCTATCTTTTTAATCGTCGGCACCCTGGTCATCGGCAACCAGCTGCGCTATATCCAAAATAAGGACCTCGGCTACAAGCGCGACCATGTACTGGTAGTTCAAAATACATGGGCGCTGGGCAATGCGGCCAAAACTTTTAAAGATGAGGTGAAGCGGATAGCCGGCGTACAACAGGCCTCGCTTTCGAACGCTTTACCAACCGACCTCAACACCAACAGCTCCAGTTATTTTAAAACTGCTGTGCCCGATCAAAAGCGGGCCGTGTTAACTTATAACTGGAGCGTGGACGAAGATTTTATACCCACGCTCGGTATAAAAATGGCTGCCGGCCGCAACTTTTCAAAAGAAATGGCGACTGATACCGCGGCGGTAGTCATCAACGAAGCTTTTGCCAAACTGCTGGGTTATGCCGACCCGGTCAATCAGCCAATTTATGAACCAGCCGATGCAACCCTCACCAAAACCGTCAGATTGAATATCGTTGGCGTGGTAAAGGATTTTAACTTCAAATCGCTTCGCGACAATGTTTCGCCGATGCTATTTAACTTCAACCAGGGTTCGTCGAACCTGAGCGTACGCGTCAACAGCGCCGATATTCCGGCGCTGCTGGATGCGGTGAGAAACCGCTGGAAAGAGCTTTCGCCTAACCGCCAATTCAGCTATACCTTCCTCGACCAAAATTTTGATGCCCTGTATCGTGCCGAGCAGCGTACCGGCGCTATATCTATCGCCTTTACTACCCTGGCCATAATTATTGCTTGTCTCGGGCTGTTTGGCCTCGCCGCCTACGCCGCCGAACAACGCACCAAAGAGATAGGCATACGTAAAGTGCTTGGCGCGAGTATATCCACGATCGTAGGAATGCTCTCAAAAGATTTTATCCGTTTGGTGCTTGTCGCAATTGCCATTGCCGTTCCCCTGGGATGGTGGGCTATGCACGGCTGGCTGCAGGGTTTTGCCTATCGCCAAAATATTCAATGGTGGGTACCGGCAGTCGCGGCGGCTTCAGCAATCCTTATTGCCTTTCTCACTATCAGTTTTCAATCGATAAAAGCCGCGCTTACCAATCCTGTGAAGAGTTTGAGGAGCGAATGAGTTGGGGTCATTGAGTCATTAGTCATTGGTCATTGGTCATTGGTCATTGGCCATTGGTTTGGGTCATTAGGTATTGAGTCAATGGATCATTAGGTCATTGGATGCCGCGGCGGCGCTCCAATGACCTTTTTAATTAATATGGAAATATTAACTATAGACGGGCTTTGTATGTTTGTGTAGGAAACCTACCATAAACATTATTCGCCGCGCTTTAAGCCAAACTTTTCGATCTTGCTGTATAAGTGGCTGCGCTGAATATCGATATCGTCGGCTGTTTTTGAAACATTCCAGTTGTTTTTCTCCAGCTTGAATTTTATGTATTCGCGCTCGGCGAAATCTTTATATTCCTGGAAGTTTGCAAACTGGTCGAAATCTGTTTGTTTTGCGCCGTTCCCTGTAGTAACAATGGCCGGGGAGGATGGATTTGCAAAGGCTTTCACATCGTTGTCTGTTATCGTCCTGTCACTCAGGATGATCAGGCGTTCCACCATATTCCTCAGCTCACGGATATTGCCCGTCCAGGGCAGCTGTTTAAGCGCTTCGAGGGCGGCGTCAGATATTTTTTTAACCGGCATGCCGTAGTCGTTGCATATTTCATCGAGGAAGGCCTGGGTAAGCAGCGGAATATCGTCTTTACGCTCGCTAAGCGGCGGGACGGGTATGAGGATAACACTCAGGCGGTGGTACAGGTCCAGGCGGAAATTACCGGCTTCGATCTCTTTTAACAGGTCTTTATTGGTCGCCGCTACCACCCGTACGTCCACTTCAATCTCTTTTTCGCCGCCGACGCGTGTTATTTTGTTTTCCTGCAATGCGCGCAGCACTTTTGCCTGGGTGGAATGGCTCATATCGCCAATCTCATCTAAAAAAAGTGTACCACCGTTTGCCGATTCAAACTTGCCTATGCGCTGTTTTATTGCCGAGGTAAATGAGCCTTTTTCGTGGCCGAACAACTCGCTTTCAATCAGCTCAGATGGGATGGCCGCGCAATTAACTTCGATCAGGGGTGCAGCCGAACGGTTTGATTTCTCGTGCAGCCAGCGCGCTACCAGTTCTTTCCCGCTGCCATTTGCGCCTGTTACCAGCACGCGGGCATCGGTCGGCGCCACCCTTTCAATTGTTTCCTTGATCTTGTGTATGGCCTGCGATTCGCCCAGGATCGGTCTTACCTTTGCAACCTTCCGTTTTAATACCTTGGCCTCGGTAACCAGGCTTCCCCTATCCAGGGCGTTACGGACCGTAATCAGCAGGCGGTTAAGGTCAGGTGGTTTCGAAATAAAGTCGAATGCCCCCTTTTTGCTTGCTTCAACCGCTGTTTCGATAGTGCCATGACCGGAGATCATGATGAAAGGAAGGTCGGGTTTAATCGATAAACCCTCTGTCAGCACCTCTATGCCATCCATGCGATTCATTTTTATGTCGCATAGCACCAGGTCGTAATCATTTTTTGTTATCAGGTCCAGGCCATCTACGCCGTTATCGACGTCTTCAACTTCATAATCTTCGTATTCTAAAATTTCCCGTAAAGTACTGCGGATCGCCCGCTCATCATCAATAATTAAAATTTTTGCCATCTGCTAATTTCCCCGGTTTTTTTCTTGCTGAGTTGCTAAGTTATGTAATTGTATAGAAAAACAAACACTCCGCTAAATTGTTTGAGGATAATTTGACAAAATTTTGAAAAGGGCGGCGGATAGTAGTAGCAGTTTAAAAGTAGTAGTCCCGGGTGAAAGTAACAGTAGCAGTCAAAAGTAGCAGTAGCAGTTAAAAGTAGCAGTTGCAAGTAGCAACTACAGTAATAGCAGTAGCATTTATTGGAGCGGTCGTTAAGAAATTCATGAAATGAAACCAATGACCAATGACCAATGACCAATGACCAATGACCAATGACCAATGACCAATGACCAATGACCAATGACCAATGACCAATGACCAATGACCAATGACCAATGACCAATGACCAATGACCAATGACCGATGACCAACAAAAAACCCTCTCCGTTTTACCGGAAAGGGTTTTTTGTTCAGCAGCAAAGCTGTAAGCCGGGTTCTGTTTAATCCGCCTTGCGGCGAATCACTTCTATCATTAATCTGCTCCCGATGTCGCCATCGGGATTCAATCAACCTACCCATCCTGACGTACCCGATTGTAGCCGAATAGCGGAAACGAGCAGTTTCGCTTTCAGGACCTATTTGGTTTTTCAACTCCTGAGGTTTACCGCAATCCCGGTCGCCCGGGAAAGCCGTGAGCTCTTACCTCACGTTTTCACCCTTGCCCCGATAAATCGGGGCGGTTTATTTTCTGTGGCACTTGCTGTCGCCGGCTGCCGGCGCCTTCCCGTTAGGAAGCAGGATGCTCTGTGTTGCCCGGACTTTCCTCTCCCAAACAAGGCGCTGGGAGCGATAGAACGTTTTGCGTTGTAAAGATAGGGTTTTTAGTTCATGGTTCATGGTTCATAGTTCATGGAAAGCCCATCGTCGATGGTCCATGGTAAAAAGTATAGTGGGAAACATTTTCCGTGGGCGAAAACTCCTGCTATCGGCCCCGGACTATGGACTAAATTGCAGCTAACTATGAACCATGAACTATGAACTACCTGCATTTCCCCAAATCATTTTCCACGGCGGCGGTTGTTGTGCTACCCATTTTATTGCCAAAAGAGTTGGTTACATAGGTAAGCACTTCGGCAACCTCAACCGGGGCGAGGTCGTTTTTTGGCATTTCGCCCTCGAACAGCCTGTTTGCAACCATGATCCGGCCTTTTTGGCCATAAGTTACCATACAGGGTAAAACGGCCCGGTTTTTTTTCAGGTAGGGGACATCGGTAAGCGGCGGGATCAAACCCTGCAAACCTTCGCCATTTTTGCCATGACAGTTTTGGCAGTGGCTTTGGTATACGACGCTGCCCGCCGAATAATAATGGACAAACTCCAGCTGTTCATCGCTTTGGCAGGAAAAGAAAAGCAATAAAAGCAGTGCCGAAATACCGCAAACAACCTTTATTTTCATTGGCTGGTAATTGCAAGGGGTTCCGTCCGCAATATCTTTATATCAGCTATCAGTTTTTTCACTTCTTCGGGATCGGTACCCTCATAAGTGCCGCGTATGCGTTTTTGCTTGTCTATCAAAATAAAATAACCATCGTGGATGTATTCGCCCTGTGGGTTTTTTTCCTGCACCGAAACAAGGTAGCTTTTTGCAATGTGATAGGTTTCGTCCTTGTGCCCCTGTAGAAGCCACCAGGTATTGCCGCTGATGCCTAACCTATCGGCATATTTCTTTAACACCGGCACGCTATCATGCTGCGGGTCAATAGTGTACGATATTATCTTAAAGCCGGCAGAATCTTTAAACGCATTATAAACATTCAGCATGTTGCGTTGCATAACCGGGCAGATGGATGGGCAGGTGGTGAAAAAGAAATCGGCCACATAAATATTACCCTTCAGATTTTTGTCGCTGATGCTGTCGCCGTACTGGTTAATATATTTTATCGGCGGTATGGTTTGATAAACGGTATCGGTAACCGTTTTGCCATTGACGGTTTTGGTTTCCGGATGCCGTTCGCCCAAAATGGGCAATGTGCTTTTTTCGCTGCCATTAAACCTGCAGGCATTAAATAGCAAGATCAGCGCTATTGCGCCAGTTAATATTTTCATTTTCCTTTTATTTTTAACAGATATTTGTTCGATTCAGCTACTGCTTCGGTTATTTGCGAATCCACTGCCATTATTTGCTTTTTTTGGCTGGTCATATAAGCTGCGGTTTCGTCGTCCGATTTCCCTTTGTAGTCGGGCTTAAAGTTATTCATCCAGGTGTCCATGGCGCTGTCGGCTGCAGCCAATTTCGCGATCAGCATTTTCGCGGTATCTTTCCCGGCGAATTTATCCTGTTTTAACAAGGTGTCCAGCTTCATTTTATTATCCATCAGCCGCGCGTCGGCGCCCATCACTTTATCGTGGATTTTTATAATGTCGTCTGAAAGGGTTTGCGGCTGCGCTTTTTTTTCGGTGCACCCGAATAAGATAAACCCGGCAAAAATTAGGGTAACTATTCTTTTCATTTCTTAAGGTCTTTTGTGTGTGATGACAAATATTGTAAAAAGAGCGCTATGAACTAACTTTTTAACTGCCTTAAATAAAAAATATAGTCAGTGGTTGGTAAATTTTCCAACCCGGCCATTTTTAGGTGCTGTCCTATCTGAGCGCGGTGATGTGTGCCATGATTTATGACATGGGTAATTATACTGCTTAGCTGGTTATTGAACCTTTCGCCGCTTGTGTTGCTATAACTTATTACCTGGTCAAAATCATTGTCGTTCAAAGCAGCCAGGTAGGTCATCCAGGTACTATGATTGGCTGCAATGATTGCAGGAAAATCAAATCTTTTATCACCCAGGGGAGGCCATAGTTCCACGTTAGGGTGTGGCATATTCAGGCACCGGCTTACCCAAACAATTTGAGCTGCAAGCAAATGCGCCATTAGCTGGACCGGCTTTTCGGGCTGGCCAACGCTGTTCATTGCTTTCAAAATAAGCTCGTTGGCATAGCGGTCGTAATTAAAAAGGCTTATAAAGTAGGATTTCATCCGTCAAAAATAAATACTAAATAAACAATAAAGCAATTTTGCGGGTTACATACAAAATTGTTAACAATAGCATAATATTATTGACATAGTAACAATACATTGGAACGCGATATTTATCTTTAAATAAAACAGGTATCTATTATGAAATCCATTATAAATTTTTTAGGACTCGTCAGGAATTTCCGGGACCGGATGATGTTACGAAGCATGAGATCCTCATTCATTCACTAAGATTGTTTGTTAACAGCATTTTGTTTTATATAATTGTACTGAACAATTTGGGCCGCAAACCGGTTCAGTTTTAATGGAACCCAGTATTCAGGACATACAACATAATAAGCAATTTTTCGGGGATGACTTTGTTTGGGGCGTTTCGACAGCCGCTTTCCAGGTGGAGGGGGCTTGCGATGCCGACGGCAAGGGGCTATCGATATGGGATGTTTTCGCCGCCAAAAAAGACAAAATCCTGAATGGTCATAGCCCCTCAACAGCCTGCGATTTCTATTATAACTACAAAGATGATATTGATTTAATTAAGCGCCTGAATATCCCGAATTTCAGGTTTTCGATATCGTGGCCCCGCATATTGCCTGCCGGCACGGGCGAAATAAACCAGTCAGGTATTGACCATTACAACCGCGTAATTGATTATTGTCTCGAAAAAGGCATCGAACCCTGGCTTACCCTTTACCACTGGGACCTGCCGCACGCCCTCGAACTAAAAGGCGGATGGACTAACCGGGGGATCGTCGACTGGTTTACCGCCTACGTAAATATATGCGCGAAAAATTTTGGCGACCGGGTTAAAAACTGGATGATAATGAACGAGCCGGCGGTATTTACCGGCGCAGGCTATTTTTTTGGCATTCATGCCCCTGGCCGTACAGGGCTTAAAAATTTCTTGCCGTCGGTTCATCACGCGGTATTGAGCATAGCCGCCGGCGCAAAGGAGTTACGCAGGCAGGCGCCCGGCGCACACATCGGAACTACCTTTTCGTGTTCGTATATCGAGCCGCATTCCGATCAGCCAAAAGATATTGGCGCTGCAAAGCGGGCCGATGCTTTAATTAACCGTTTATTTATCGAACCGCTATTGGGACTGGGCTACCCGCTGGATGATTTGCCCGCACTGAAAGGTATCCAAAAATATATGCAGCCCGGCGACGAGGATAACATGAAGTTTGATTTTGATTTTATCGGGATACAAAACTATACCCGCGAAATTGTAAAATATTCATTTTTCACTCCATATATAAACGCAACTCTCATAAAAGCGGAAAAACGAAACGTCCCCCTGACGGCAATGCGCTGGGAGGTTTATCCGCCTGCAATTTACCAGATGATAAAAAAATTTAGCGGGTACCCTCAGATTAAAACAATTTATATCACCGAAAATGGCGCCGCTTTCCCGGACGAACCTATTAATGGAATGGTTGATGACGCGCAGCGTACGGCCTATCTGCATGCCCACCTCAACCAGGTATTAAAGGCAAAAAATGAGGGCCTGAAAGTGAGCGGTTATTTTATCTGGACGCTTACCGATAACTTCGAGTGGGCCGAGGGTTATCATCCCCGCTTTGGATTAGTTTATGTTGACTTTGACACACAGCAGCGCATTATTAAATCATCGGGACGGTGGTATGGCGAGTTTTTGTCAGGCCGGGCCGTGATTGGTTCATAGTTGATAGTTCATGGTTCATAGCCGGAATTAGCAGTTGCGGGCGAGTTAGCGTTGTATTTCCGTGGCCGATAAACAAAAATAGCCCCGCAGCTACCATGAACTATGAACTATGAACCTTTCGGCAGCCTGACGTAAAAAATGGTGCCCTTTTCGGCGCTGCTTTCGAACCATATTTTGCCGCCATGTTTTTCAACGATTTGCGTGGAGATGGAAAGCCCGAGGCCAAACGATTTTTCGCCGGCGGTGCCGGGCCGTTTGGCCTCGGTGAAAATATTAAAGACCTTACTTTTTATCTTTTCGGGGATACCGATGCCCGTGTCCTTAACGGAGATATCTACACTATCGGCATTATCAGTAATTTGTACATATATGGAACTGCCGGGCGGACTAAATTTTATGGCATTGCTGATCAAATTACTGATAACCCGCCAGATTTTTTCGCGGCTTATCATTAGTTCCACTGGTTTTTCTAAAAGCCGGAGTTCTATCTCCTGGGCCTTTTCGGCAGCCTTAAAACGCATTAATTCAATACTGTGGCTCAATACCGAATTTATGTCGACCAATTCTTTATTCAGGACGGCGGACCCATTATTAGCGACCTCTAAAATTTCGTTTATCAATTCGAGCGAATTGTTCGAAGTTTCCTTTATCAGGTTTATAAGGCCCTTTTGATCGTCCGTGAAATCCTCGTCGCCCATGGCCTGCGTTAAAGCGGCTATGCCTCCAATAGGGTTTCTGAGGTCATGGGCAACCGCACGCAGAATGCGGTCTTTTTCCTGGCTGCTCGATTTAATTTCTTCAAGGGCGCTCTCCAGGCTGTGGTTTTGTTCGTTGATCTGGTGGTTCAGTTGGCCAAGCACCTTTATATTCCGCCGCGACTTTTGCCAGTTTAACAGGATAAGTAAGAAAATTATTAGCAGCATCACCCCGAACACAGCGGCCAATTTTAGATAGGTATTCTGCTGCTCGCTGTTTTTTTTCAACGTATTAAATTCGTTTTCTTTTTCCAGCCTTACTATTTGCTGGGTGATATCTGCTTCCTTGAGCGCTTTATTTTTGCTTAAAATGGTATCTTTTAGCGCATCGTACCTGGTAAAATAATTGAGCGCGGCTTTCGGGTTGTCCTTCTTGTTAAAGTAATTAGCCATCATAAAATTCCAGTCGGCTTCAATATCATCATCCTTAACACTGTCTAACCCGGGCCGCACCGCCTTTAGCAAATTCACTAAGGAGTCAAGCTCGTTTATCTGGTAATAAATATGGGCCAGCTTCAACTGCGTAAATAAACCGTCCCTGTTGTCGTTCCCTTTTCGCAGGTTTATTTCAGCGCTTTTTTTGAGCAGTTTTTTTGCGATCTGGAACTTATTTTCGTTTATATAGATATCTGCCTGGTTGCCGTATATAACAGCGCGGGCAATATCAAGCGACTGGTTCCGTAAGTTAAACTTGCGGCCCTGTTTGTTAATATAGTCAAGTCCCATAGCATAATAGATCATGGCGCTGTCGGGCTCATTTATTTTGCTGTAGCTTAACCCCAGGTTATCCATCAGCTCCTGCCTGCGATAAAACGACCTGAAAGTCAGGCTGCATGCACCGACCTCCCGCAGGCTGCTTTTAAAGTTTTCGGCCGCTAGTTTGAAATGTTCCTGCTGGTACATGATCATCCCCATCCTGTAGCTGTAGTCACTCAATGTACATTCATTAATATCTTTTTTTGCGACGAGCTTACCCTGGTAGAAATACCTGTAAGCCTCATTGTATTTCTTTTCCCCGAAAAGCACGTCCCCCTTTGAAAAAAGCGCCAAGCCGTAATCCGACATGTATTTTATTTTTTTTTCGGGGCTGTTAAAAAGATTAAGCATGCTATCGGCATAGGGCATGGCTTTGCTGTTGTCTTTTTTCAGGTTAAAATAGTAATTGCAATTAAACCCGTAATAATCAAACCGCTGCTGGACGCCCAAATTTTTATATTGGCTTGTTGCCGAATCGAGGTAATGTTTGGCGGGTTCGTATTTATCGGCATCGTACATCCGGTTGGCTGAGTCCAATACCTTTTTATAATCTAAGCTGGAGTGTGTGCTAACGGGAGGGTTATTGCAGGCAGTTAAAATAAGAGTTAAGGCGGCAAAAAAGAAAATGAAATGCGGTAGCCGGCCCAAAACGGGCAGGCGATTTAACGTACTGCTGTTTATAAAGTAAACCATTTTGTTGATTACCGGCAGCAAATTAATCAGATAATATAAACAAGGATTTAGCAGCTAAAATGTTTCCCGACACCTATGTTACCTGAATATTTGCCAGCTACGGTTTACGATATGCAGGCGCAAATTGTTCTGAAAAATAGTCACTTTCCCGTCACAATCACGTTATAATTAGGGTTGGGGAGTAGGAGCGGTTTACACCTGATTAAAAGGGTTCTACAAATACCGGCGTTTCGCTCACTTCAATTATTATTTTACCGTTTGTGGTTTGTACCGAAGTTTTGTCCGCCATATTCGCGCCGATCTTTAAGTGATAGATATTGGCCATTTTCGCCTGGCCTAAATTCAGTGTATAACTGCATGTCCGCCCGGTTTCATCCGGGATTGTCAGTATATACATGGTTTTATCGCCGAGTTTATACTGATCGACCAGCGGGTCTTTGCTGGTGGTTTTTACGTAATTGTAATCGCCCATCAGCCTGTTGGTTTGCAGAATGTAATCCGCGGCAGGGCGGCGTTTTATGCCTTCGGCAAGGCCTGAGGTCGCGTATTGGCCGGCAGCGCCCGCATGGTCATCAAAAAGCTGGTAAAAGAATAGGCGTTTTATGCCGTACCGGATATACAGCAACGAACTGCGCAGTATCCAATTGGCCTGGTTTTCCAGGACGGTTTTTGTACCTACAGATTCAGCTTTCTGGTAGCTCTCAGGGTTAATATCGTAACCGGTTTCCGTTACCCACACTTCGGGGCGCTGCGGTAAACTGTTGGCCAGACTAACAAAAGATTCTGCGATACTGCCATCATTCGAAAGCTCGGGTGCTATACCCGTCGTTGCCCGCTTGTGTGTGCGCACATCACCATTGTTTGAGTACAGGTGGTAGTTTATTACGTCGAAGCAAAGATTTACACTGCCGTCTTTGCGGTAGCCCCGGTATTTTTTGCACCAGTCGATCATCCGCTGCACATAATTAATGTCTGCCGACGCCAGGCCGCCCATTACTACCTGCATCCCGGGGTCGGCTGTTTTTACGCCGGCATTTGGCCCAAGTTTGCCCATATTGCCATCATAAAAGGCCGACATATTTGCCGCATATTCTTCCGCTGTCTGGTGCATTTCATCGCCGCCCCACCAGCGGTCGCTCTCGTTGCCGCACTCTATATACTTAATAAGGCCCATGCCCACTTTCGGCGCATTGGGCACATCATCAGGATAGCGTTTTTTTGTAACCACCTTCACAAGTGACCTGTCTACATTTTTGTTATAACCATACCGCGCGGCTAACTGGAACGCCGTGCGGGCCTGGTCTGCATACGATGCCGGGTCGCTAAGGCTCTGACCATAAGGCGCCGGGGCATTTTCATCATTCCGGCCAGCGGGAGGGTAGGTGTTAAACATCCACTCCGGACTATTTTTTAAATCAAGCAAAACTAAAATCCCGTCCTGCTTGCATCGTTCATAAATAACATCGTAATTCCAGTTGCCGCTGAAGGCAGGATTAAAGGTGTACTCAGCTTTGGCGCTTTCAATACGGTTCCAGTTCAAATAATGCCTTACCGCACTGAAAGTTTTTATCAGCGACATGTTATCCTCGTAGATATGTTTCCTGTCGTTAGGGCTGCCCGGGTTCTCCAAAAAGTTCCACTCGTAAGCATTAATGCCAAACATGTTCTTTAAGGGCGTAGGATCGCCGGGACTAACTACATTTACATGCGGCTGGTTAATGGCCGCTATGCGGGTAGTGTCGGGCTTTATGTTAGATAGATTTTTAAAAGCAACGCTATCTGCATTTGAATCGGAGTTGCTGCAATTGCCGAAAAATAATAAAATGAAGATAAAGGCAGGGTGACAGTTGAATTTCATTCTTATAAATATAAGGTCATTATACGAAATAAAATGAAAGGGGTTATGGAGCACAGATTTTAACTGATTGCGTAGATTTCACAGATGAAGAGTCAGGACCACAGATGAAGAGTCAGGAGCACAGATTTAATTGATTTTTTGTTTTAATCTGTGTAATCCGTGAAGTCAGTTTAAATCTGTGATTCAAACTGCAATGAACTCAAATACCTGTATAAACCCTGTTCGTTGGCAACAAGCTCCTGGTGGCTGCCGCTTTCAATTATTTTCCCCTGTTCCAGTACAATGATATTGTCGGCTTCGCGGATGGTTGAGAGGCGGTGGGCAATAATGATGGAGGTGCGGTCCTTCATCAGTTCTTCCAGGGCTTCCTGTACCAGGCGTTCCGATTCAGAATCGAGCGATGAGGTAGCTTCGTCAAGTATCAATATCGATGGATTTTTTAACAATGCCCTTGCAATGGCTATGCGCTGCCGCTGGCCCCCGGATAACTTAACGCCGCGTTCGCCCACGATGGTTTCGTATCCTTCCGGGAATGAAGAGACAAACTCGTGGGCATTTGCCCTTTCGGCCGCCCTGATAATTTCTTCGTTTGATGCGCTTAATTTACCATAGGCGATGTTTTCCCGTATCGACCCGCCGAAAAGCATTACATCCTGCGGAACGATAGCGACCTGGTTTCGTATGTCCGTTAAGGTATAATCACTTGCCGGCCGGCCATCGAAGGCTATAAAACCACTTTGCGGGTGATAAAATTGTAATATCAATGCGGCCATAGTCGATTTGCCCGATCCGCTCGGTCCGACTATGGCTACCCGTTGACCTGCCGCTGCTTCGAAAGAGACTTCCTTCAGCACCTCTATCTCCGGGCGGGAAGGGTAGGAGAAAACCACATTATTGAACGCCAGGTTACCTTCAATCTTTTGTTTGATAATATTATCGCTTTCGCGGATAGAAATTTCCTCGCCTTGTTCGTCAAGTATCTCCAGCACACGCTCGCTGGCGCCCACGGCTTTTTGCACATTGGCATAAAGGTCAGGAAAACTGCCCATTGCGCTGCCCATAAATGTTGCATAAAGAGCAAACCTAAGTAAATCGCCGACTGTAATATCGTGACTGTTAACCAGCAAACATGCATAGCCTACAATGGCAACGATTGCCCCGAACATGCCGAATACTACAAAAGAGACAAACAAGCCGCGATATTTCGCGCCTTTAATGGCAATGTCGGCCACTTCCCTTATGTTTTTACCGTAACGGCCTGCTTCAAACGCCTCGTTAACAAATGCCTTAACGCTGGCGATGCCCTGGAGCGTTTCTTCGATGACGGTATTTGATTCAGCCAGCTTGTCCTGCGCCTGTCTTGATATTTTCCGGATAAAACGACCGAAAAATATGGCGACTACAATTAACGGCGGCACTAGTATTAACAAGGCAACCGCCAGTTTTACCGAAATAATGGCCATAAATATCACCCCGCCAATCAGCAACACCGATTGCCTTATCATTTCGGCAATAGTTGTCGTCAGCGTATCCTGTATTTGCGAGAGATCCGCTGATATACGGCTGTTGAGCTCGCCGACCCTGCGGTTCGAAAAAAAGTTCATGGGCAGCGTGATCAGCTTAAAGTACGTATCCCGGCGTATGTCGGCCAGCGAGCGTTCGGCCACATTCACAAACCACAGTATCCTGAAAAAGGAAACAAAGCCCTGGAAAAACAATACGGTAAAAGCCAGTATCAATATACCTTTGATCGATCCGGGTAAAATACCGATCTTGTATTTGCCTTGCGCGGCGTCAATCAGCGCCCCGATAAACGATGGAAAGGCAAGGCCAACCAGGCTCGATAGAAATAAAAATCCAAGTGCGGCGATAAACATGCCCCGGTAAGGTTTTATATAAGCCAGCAGCCGCGATACCTTGTTTAAAGTTTCCCGGTTTAACTTCGCTTTCGGGAGTTCTGCTTCGGGCGCATTGCTGCTGTTGAGTCGTTTTCTTGCCATTTATAGAGTCTATACTATATCAGACGATTAGTATGCACAAAGATTTTACGTATTCTGTTAAAAAAGAGCAAAAATCAAGACCATTTGCTTCTTTTTCTCCGTAACAGCAGTATTACTAAGGCCAACAAAACTATCAGGACTATAATAAATATGTTTTGCATTCGCTGGTAATGCTGCTGCTGTTTTTTATTATCCGCCTTTAGCCAGTCAACTTGTTTCCGAAGCTTATTGATGGTGGTCATAAAGCCCAGGTTGCTGCTCTCGGCCTGTTGTGTGTGCTTTTGAATTTGTGTTTGCTGGAACACCCGGTATTCAAACAAAATTTTTAGCTGCCGGTAAATGCTGTCATCAGTTTTTACAATATCCATCAATATATCATTGGACCGCTGGATATCTTTTTTGGTTTGCATTCCAAAAATGCCTGTATGCAGGCGCAAGCTTTCGTCGTACTGGCCAAACTTTGCCTTACGCCGCGCAAGCATTGCATTTATCTTCGTCCGCTCGGCCTGGTAAGCTAATGAGTCGGTGCTCACCTGGGCAAAGGCGATAGCAGATGAAAAAGAAAAAATAGCTGCCAGGATAAACTTTTTCATCATGATAAATTGTTTAATGTGTAATGCCGCTTGCATAGTTAACTCACCCTGTCATCGCTTAGCTCGACGTCCCTCTCTTCGCTGCGCGAAAAGAGGGAAAGAGATGTGCTGCACTAAGGTCACTTCTCCAAAAAATCAATTACTACGCTATCCCCCAAACTCAAACCTAATAACCCGCTCGCGTTCCCTTTGTTTATGGCAATTTCCAGGTGATCGCTTATACCAAACAGGCATAGCTTTTCACCTTCCGGTACTTCATTGTAGTGCCAGCTCAGGTGATCGATTGTTTCATTGCGCTTAAATGAGAGCTGGAAACGCCTGCCTTGCTGTATGTTATTAAAAAAATCCTTTGTGATGTTCGTTATCACATTCTGGAATGAATCGATGTAAATCACAGCCCCTTTTATCAGGTTTTTCTCGATAACAGGCTGCAGGTTCATTTTCTTTTCAATATCAGCTACCGGAATGCCTATTTGGCTCAGCTTGCCTCCGTTCGCCAGGTGGCAAGCGGCCTTTACAAAAATGTCAGCCAGCGGAAAATGCAGGAATTTCAAATCCTGCATAATGTTTATCTCCACTATCTCTTCCGGATCTTTATCAAACATCAGCGAGAATATGCCATTATCGGCGCCCACAAAAAAATGGTTCCGGTATTTAACGGCAAGGTACTTTGTCTCGGCATTAAAAACGGTATCAATCCCTATCAAATGGACCGTGGCATCGGGAAAATAGTAAAAGCTGTTCTTTAAAATAAAAGCCGCCTGTTGTATGTTGTAGGCTGCAACGCTATTGGTAATGTCAACAATATTTACCGTGGGCAATAATTTCAGGATACTGCCTTTAAGCGCAGCCTGGTAAATATCTTTATCGCCCAAATCGGTAGTTAAAGTTATTATTGCCATTAATTTTTCAAATATTTATCACTAATCTTGTGCAGCGCTTTAGATGTGAAATATAAGATGTGAGATATGAGATTTGGGATGAATCGTTTTATGTCTCATCTCTCAAATCCCGTATCGCACATCTATCTAAATTGCTACAAATATTCAATTTTTAATTCATAAAAATCCGCAACTAAAAAATCAATTTGTATTGAACGAACTTAAATTGTCAATAGAACAAATCAACCCTGCAGTGTTATGGGGGCCCAATAATGATCATTTTGAGATTATTAAAAAACAACATCCAAAACTAAAAATTGTGGCACGCGGAAATGAGGTAAAGATATTGGGTGACGACCACGAACTAAGCATTTTCCAGGAAAAATTCTCGCACCTGCTGCAACACGTTGAAAAATATGAAAACCTGAATATAACCGACCTCGAGAGAATACTGGGATCAAAAACACCTGATTCGCCGGCAGCCGATACATCGGGTGACAAATTTGCCAGCGGCGAAGTAATTGTTTTCGGACCAAACGGGCTTATGGTGAAGGCGCGCACGGCCAACCAGCGGCGCATGGTGGAGTGTATTAACAAGAGCGATATATTGTTTGCAATTGGCCCGGCCGGGACCGGCAAAACCTATACCGCTGTAGCGCTGGCGGTAAGGGCATTAAAGAACAAGGAAATAAAACGGATTATTTTGACCCGGCCCGCAGTTGAGGCGGGAGAGAACCTCGGCTTTTTACCCGGCGACCTAAAAGAAAAAATTGATCCGTACCTGAGGCCATTGTATGATGCGCTTGATGACATGATCCCGGCAGAAAAGTTAAAATATTACCTGGAAAACCGGACTATAGAAATTGCGCCCCTCGCATTCATGCGCGGCCGTACCCTGGATAATTGCTTCGTGATTTTGGATGAGGCGCAAAATGCCACCGATATGCAGTTAAAAATGTTTTTGACGCGCATGGGGCCATCGGCTAAGTTCATTGTTACAGGCGACGTAACGCAAATTGACCTGCCTAAAAAGCAGCAGTCGGGCCTGCACACAGCTTTACGGATACTTACCGATATTCACGGAATTGAAATTGTATATCTTAGCGGCGAAGACGTAGTGCGGCATAAGCTGGTGCGAAAGATATTGGCAGCATACGGGGATATACAGTAGGGGTGGGCCAGTCCATAGTCCATGGGCGATAGTCCATGGATTTAAAAGAAAAGAAAAAGAGCATAACCATATTCGCCATGGACTATGGACCATCGACCATGAACAATTGAATGAACTATGAACCACGAACTAACAGCGATTAACGAGACACACTTCACTTTCCCGGGGCAAACGGCCTTTTACAAGGGCAAGGTACGGGACGTTTATACGATCGATAATAAATACCTGGTAATGGTAGTTACCGACCGGATATCGGCTTTTGATGTGGTTTTACCAGAGCCGATCCCTTATAAAGGCCAGGTATTGAACCAGGTGGCTGCTAAATTTTTGCAGGCCACTGCCGACATTGTTCCCAACTGGGTGATTGCAGTGCCTGACCCGAGTGTTACTATCGGTCGTATTTGTGAGCCATTTAAGGTGGAGATGGTGATACGCGGTTACCTGGCGGGCCATGCATGGCGCGAATACAGCGCGGGCAAAAGGCAGGTTTGCGGTGTCAGCCTGCCGGATGGGCTTAAAGAAAACGATATTTTGCCCGAACCGATTATCACGCCTACCACCAAGGCATCGGTAGGGCATGATGAGGATATTTCGAGGGAGGATATAATTGCCCGAAAGATTGTGTCCGAAAGCGATTATGTGCAGCTTGAAAATTATACACGGGCTTTATTTAAGCGCGGGACGGAGATAGCCGCAAAACAGGGCTTGATATTGGTTGACACCAAGTATGAATTTGGAAAGGCCGATGGAAAGATTTATTTAATAGATGAAATTCATACGCCCGATTCGTCAAGGTATTTTTATAGCGATGGTTACCGGGAGCGCCAGGCAAAAGGCGAACCGCAAAAGCAGCTTTCAAAGGAGTTTGTGCGCAAATGGCTGATTGAAAACGGCTTCCAGGGAAAAGAAGGACAAGTGGTACCAATGATGACAGCGGAGATTGTAAAATCAATATCTGAGCGCTATATAGAGCTTTATGAGCAAATCACCGGCGAAAAATTTATTAAACCGGCAAACGGGGATGTATTAAACAGGGTTGAAAAAGCAATAAATAATGCACTAACTATGCTCTAATTTTTTATTTGTAGAGAAAATAATTATATCTTTAGCTTTTTAATTCAGGACATAAAATGAAATTTACTGTTGATAAACACGAGAAATATATTTTGTTGAAGCTGAACGAATCAAAGTTAAATTCATTGATATCGCCCCAGCTTAAATCTGAGCTTATACTAATGAATACCGAAGGTCAGCGGAATATAATTTTTGATCTTTCACAGGTAAAATTTGCTGACTCGTCAGGATTGAGCAGCTTACTTGTGGGCCATCGTTTATGCAAAAACTCTGCCGGTACCTTTATTTTAACCGGGTTGAACGATGCTGTTTCGCGCCTGGTGACCATATCTCAGCTTGATAATGTGCTCTCTATCGTACCAACCCCTGAAGAAGCTATCGACCTGGTTTTTATGGAGGAGATAGAAAAAGAACTAAAACGGGAAGCAAAATAAGCAAGCCGATGTTTTACCAGGTATGAAATTTGAGGTAACAATACTTGGCAGCAGTTCGGCAACTCCAATTTTCAACAGAAATCCCAGTTCACAAGCCCTGAATATAAACGACCGGCTGTACCTTATCGATTGCGGCGAGGGCACCCAGCAGCAAATGTTGAAGTTTGATGTAAAAGCCAGCCGGATAGACCACATTTTTATCAGCCATCTGCATGGCGACCATTACCTGGGTTTGGTGGGCCTGCTTTCTTCGCTCCACCTGAACGGCAGGACAAAACCAATAAAAATTTATTGCCCTATCCAATTAAAGGAAATCATCGACCTGCAGCTCTTGTATTCCGAAACTACACTCGAATACGGCATTGAATACAAATTTACCAATGCGGAGAAAGCCGAAGTAATTTTGGAAAACCAGGACGTTACCGTTGAAACCATCCCGCTCGACCATGGCATAGCCTGCACCGGTTTTTTGTTCAGGGAAAAGAAAAGGTTAAGGAAGCTGCTTAAAGAAAAAATGGACGCGATAAACATCCCCATTGAATATTATTCCGCGTTAAAGAAAGGAGTGGATTATATGGCGCCCGATGGCACGGTATACAAGAACGATACCCTTACAATCGACTCTGACGAGCCCAAGACCTATGTTTATTGTTCCGACACTTCCTGCAGTGAAAACTATTTTTCCCAGATCAGCAACGCCGACCTGCTGTATCATGAAGCTACATTCTTAAACAATATGCTCGACAGGGCGAATGAAACCCGGCATACGACTGCGCTGCAGGCCGGTGAAACAGCGCTAAAAACGCATGCAAAAAAACTAATTATAGGCCATTTTTCAGCCCGCTATAAAACCTTAAACGAACTGTTGGACGAAGCCCGCAGCGTTTTCCCTCAAACGGAATTGGCTGTAGAAGGAAGGGTATTTGTGATTGGAGATTAGAGGTTAGTGTCTTTTTGTCTTGTTCAATATTCCAAACATTGCTTTTAACTAATCGCTAAACTCCAATCTCTAAGCGCTAACCATTACTTCTTTCCGCCAAAAACCGAAAAGCTTACATATTTCTTTGGATGCGCTTTGATATCGATAAATAAACTGTCTAAATGCCGCGTGGCATTTGTAAGGTTATTGTACATTTTATCGTTGTTAAGCAGCAAGCCTAACGAGCCTTTGTCGCTGTTTACTTTACTGATAACCGCCTGCAGGTCCGACATGGCTTTATTGGCATTGTCGAGCGTTTGTTTAAGGTTCGAGCTGGCAATATCACGGCTTACCTTGTCAAAGTTTTCGGTAATGGCTGTAAGGTGCGTAGTACTGTTTTTTAAATTGGACGAAACAGTTTCCGTATTTGCCAAAATACCATTGATATGGACCGTTTGCGTGCTGACCAGCGCGTCGATTTTTTTTGTAGTGCCCTCAAGCGTTTGAAGCGAATTTGCGATGCTTAAAAAGCTGCGGTCCACATTTTTTTGGAAATTAGGATTTAAAATTTTGTTGATCGATGCAAGCGCCGAGTCCAGTTTGTTTATCAGGCTTTCGGCTTTGGCTTGTATGGGCTGTAAACTCTCCGATAAGCTTCCCTGTATGCCGGCTCTTAGTGTGTCATTATCTTCCGCGTAGATATTACTGTTGCCATATTCAAAAACGATGGCTTTGCTACCCAGAAGATCGGTGCTGGCCAGTTTTGCAAGCGTGTTTTTTGGCACTTTATACTGGTGATCTATCTTAAGCTCAACAATGGTACGCCCATCCTGCAGCAGCCTCATTTTTGATATTCTGCCAATCTGGAAACCGTTAACCAAAACCGGTTTCGACACCGAAAGGCCGTCCACCTTGTCGTAAATAGCATAAAATTTGTTTGTGCCCGAGAAAACGTCGTCGCCCCGTAAAAAACTGTAGCCCAGTATAAGTATAGTAATTGCGATAGCGGTTAAGGCGCCAATTTTAGTTTCGTTGGATATAGCCATGTAAGTGAGATGTGAGATTTGAGAGGTAAGATTTGAGACAGCGTAATGTTACAGTTCTGCGCCCCGCATCTTTATCGCTCTTATCCTGATAAGTATAAGTTATATTGCGTTATTTTGTTTAGTTAATAATGTTCTATTTGGATCCTTTATTCTTTAAATTTTCACTACCCCAAAACCCATATCCCAGCCTCACATCTCGTATCTCACTTCTCATGTCTCACATCTCACCTCTCATATCTCAAGGCGACACCTGTTCCACCTCGGCTTTATAAGCTACCAGCGCCCTTACAATCGACGCTACAATTTCGTTTTGGCCGGCTTCCGAATTTAGATAGGCCTCATCATCAGGGTTGTTAATATACCCGGTTTCAACCAACACCGCGGGCATAGCGCTATGGCATAACACTAAAACTCCCTGTTCCCTTATTCCCTCGCTGTGCCTGCCGTCGGTATTAACAAACTCATTATTTAGTAAGTCGGCAAGGTGGATGCTTTCCTTACGGTATTTGCGTTTGTACTCGTTCATCAGGATAATAGACGCCGGGTCATTCGGGTCAGGGTTGGAGTTCATTTCCTCGTCATTCTCTATCAGGTTTTGTTTGATGGCATTCTCTTCCTCCCTGGTTCGGTGAAAACCATACACCAGCATCAATACGCCGCGCCCCGAACGATCCGGCACCTCGTAGGTGCGGTAAATTGGTTTATGGTGCTTATGTCCCACAACCTCGCGGACGCGCCTGTTAGCTAAGGAATTGCAATGCAGCGAAATAAAAACGTCGCCTTTATTTTGGTTGGCGATATCCGCTCTTTTTTGCCAGGCAACATCGTCGTCGCTGGTGCGGGTAAGTACTACTTTTACGTCGGGTAATTCTTTTTCCAGCTCTTTTTGCAATTTAAATGCCAGGGCAAGCGTTACATTTCTCTCTAAGGAATAGGAGCCGGATGCTCCCGGGGAAAAATGGCCTTCACCCGAGTGATGGCCGCCATGCCCGGGATCAACAATAATGGTTTTAAGTTTATAACCATTACTTATAACGGTGTCTTTATTTAAAGAGGAAACTGATGCAAGGGAAAAAAGGGGTTGCAATGCCAGCAATAACGATAAACCGTAAATCAATCTTTTCAATGCCTTATTTTTCATTATTTTTGAACGCTGTTAATTATATCTGCAAAAATACTATTCATTATCTATTTTGAAATTCATTAGTTTATTTTTTCTGCCTGCGATTTTTTTAATAGCCCCGGTGAAAGCCAAGTCACTTACATGCTACAGCTATGGTTATAACTTTCAAACAAAATCAGATACCACGCTAAAATCCGACACTACTAAGACTGCAAAACTTACTAAAGGTAAAAAATCTAACGCAAAATCAGCAACAAAAAGTACAACCGCGGCAAACGACACCACAAAAAAAAATAAAGGCGGCCTGCAATCCGAAGTAAAATCGCACGCGGAAGACTCTACAATCGTCGACCAGGTGCATGAGCTTACTTATTTGTATGGCCGGGCGCGGGTGACTTACGAAGATTTTGAGCTTGACGCAGACTATATACGCGTGGATAAAAAGAATCACCTGTTATTTGCAAAAGGAAGTATCGACCCGGTAACGAAGCGCTATGTAGGCCGGCCGATCTCGAAGCAAGGGAAAGATAAACCGATAGAATCAGACTCCCTTCTTTTTAATTACCAGACGAAAAAAGGAAAGATATTTAACCCGGCATCTGACCAAAATGGCAACTATCTTTCGGGTGGCGAGGCCCGGAAATTAAACGAAAACGAAGTGGCTTATCATAATGTCATCTTTAGCACCTGCGATTTGCCATACCCGGATACGCATTTCGGGATTGTAATAACCAGGGGTATCGCCGAAAAGAACCACATTATTTCGGGGCCGGCTTACCTCGAAATAGAGGGGATCCCGCTGCCGCTGGCGATTCCCTTTGGCTTTTTCCCTAAACCGGACACACGGGCGTCCGGCGTAATTATCGGCACCTTTGGAGAGGATCAGAAACTTGGATTTTACCTACGGGGTTTCGGGTACTATATTGGTGTAAATGATTACATGGACATCGTAAACACCGGAACTATTTATTCAAAAGGATCATATGAGCTAAACTCGACCATGAGCTATCTTAAACGGTACAAATATGGCGGTACGCTTTCGCTAAGTTACGGCTCTCATAACTACGGGCTAGAGGGCGACCCGCCGACCAAGGATTTTAATATCACCTGGTCGCACAGCCAGGACGCGAATGCCCATCCCGGCAGTACCTTCAGCGCATCGGTGAACGCCGGTACATCTACGTTTTATCAGAACAACCCGGCTACAACCAACTATAACCTGCAGGCGCTCACGCAAAATAGCCTGCGGTCGACCATCAATTACAGCAAAACATGGGAAGGCACACCCTTTAACATGAGCGTCGGCCTTTCGCACAGCCAGGACCTGACCAATAGAACAATTTCGCTGCAGCTACCAACACTGAGTTTTTCAATGTCCTCGCTCAGCCCCTTTGATTCAAAAGAAAGAGTAGGCGAACAAAAGTGGTACCAAAGGATAACGATGAGCTATAGTTTGCAGGCATCAAATTCTATTAACAGTCTTCCCGAATCGCAATTATTCCAGCGCAATACTTTATTAAAAAACCTGCAAACTTCTATTGTTCATAATGTGCCGGTAAGCTTAAGCTTAAATGTTTTGCACTATTTTCAATTCAGCAGCAGTGTAAACTACAGCGAACATTGGTATTTGCAAACCATTCGTAAAAACTTTGCCCGCGGCAGTATCAACGGCCTCGATTCGCTGGTCACCGACACATTAAACGGGTTCCGGAGGGCGTATAACTACTCGCTTAGTACGGGCATTTCGACAAAACTTTACAGTACCGTAAATTTCAAAAAAGGGAATTTGATCGCCATCAGGCATGTAATGACCCCAAGTATCAGCTTTAATTATACCCCTGATTTTTCAGCGCCGGGTTATGGATTTTATAAAACCGTAGTCAGTAATGCTACGGTCCCATATCCTTACACAAGTTTAATGTACTCTATTTTTCAGGATGGTTTCCCTGGAGCCGGCAAACAGGCCGGAATAGGATTTAGCCTCGATAATACCATTGAGGCCAAGTTTAAGCCTAAAGCAACAGATACCTCCGGCAAGCCGCGTAAAGTGCCTATACTGCAGGGGCTTACATTCTCTACATTTTATAATTTCGCACAAGATTCGCTCCGGCTTTCGCCTATATCGTTCTCGGCGCATTCCGCTATATTTAACCAAAAGGTAAACCTTAGTTTTTTCGGATCGCTGAACCCCTATGTGGTGCAGGTGCTCGACTCCATTTCCAATGGGCAGATATTGCATTATACAAGAGAAATAAACCGCTACACTTTCCAGAACGGGAAGTTCCCCGAACTAACCAGTTTTAGCTTTTCGATGAGCGGAGCTTTAAACCAGGCAACTTTCCACCCGCACCCGCCGGTTCAGCCGGGGAGTACCCTGCAAAGCATCAACCCGGCACAGGCGCAAAGATTGGCGATGATCAATAGCGACCCGAGTGCTTATATCGATTTTAATATTCCCTGGAACGTATCGTTTAACTACAGCTTCAGTTATAATAATAATTTTACCAGCACAAATATCAACAATACGATTATGCTTAACGGCGATGTAACGATTACCAAAGGATGGAAGGTGCAATATAATACGAACTATGATATAAGGGCCAAAAAACTGGCTATTACCTCTTTCGGCATTTACCGCGACCTGCACTGCTGGGACCTCAATTTTCAGTGGGTGCCATTTGGGGTGTATAAATCGTACAACGTTACGTTAAGAGTAAGGTCGCCTATTTTACAGGATCTTAAACTGAGTAAAAAGAGCGATTATACCAACAACCAGAATTTTAATAATTCATATTAGCCAGATGCTTGCAGAAATTATCACCATTGGCGACGAAATACTTATCGGGCAAATTGTTGACACAAATTCTGCCTGGATGGCAGGGCGGCTTAACGATATCGGCATCCGGGTAAAGCAAATTTCTTCGGTTTCAGATAACGAGCAGCATATTAAGGCCGCTATTGACGAAGCAAACGGCAGAGCTGACATTATATTAATTACCGGCGGCCTCGGCCCTACGAAAGACGACATTACAAAAAAAACAATAGCCGAGTATTTCCATGTCGGCCTTGTTGAAAACAAGGATGCCCTGGCTAACGTGACCGCTATTTTTGCGCGCTACAACAGGCCTTTGCTGGAAGTAAACCGGCTCCAGGCGCAGGTACCCGAAAATTGTGAAGTGATACTGAACAAAAACGGCACCGCCCCCGGTATGTGGTTTCATGAGAATGGTAAAATATATGTATCGATGCCGGGCGTACCGCACGAGATGATGTACATGATGGATGACGAGGTGCTGCCTAAGCTCAAATCGTCATTAAAACTGCCATTTATTATCCACAAAACTATTTTAACGGCCGGCGAGGGCGAATCATTCCTGGCAGAAAAGATTGCCGGTATTGAAGATTCGCTTCCGCCATTCATTAAGCTTGCCTATCTGCCAAAACTTGGCCAGGTGCGCTTACGGCTTAGCGGGTATGGTGAGGATGCGATGTTGCTGAAGACAGCAATTGATGAATTCGCTGCAAAGATCACCGAACGTGTTTCTGACGTCGTGGTTGCGGAAGAAGATATACCGATTGAAAAAGCTATCCTGGATACAATGGCTAACAAAGGCTTGACCTTGTCCCTGGCCGAGAGCTGCACCGGCGGTTATATCGCGCATCTGTTTACGCAGCATGCGGGTTCTTCGAAAGTATTCCTGGGCGGGGTGGTTTCTTATTCGAACCAGTTGAAAGAAAGTGTGCTGGGTGTTAAAGCCGAAACACTTGATAAGTTCGGGGCTGTTAGCCGCGAAACCGTTGTGGAAATGGCTGAAGGAGCGTTGTCAAATTTTAAATCGGATTATGCGGTAGCGGTAACCGGTATTGCCGGGCCCGATGGCGGCGCACCTGACAAGCCTGTTGGCACCGTGTGGATTGCAGTTGCAACTATTAACAAAACTTTAGCAAAGAAATTAACATTTGGTAATAAACGCCGGCAAAACATCGAAAGAAGCGCAATTTCGGCCTTGACTATGTTGAATACTTTACTGCGCGATAGTGGAAAATCAGGATAAAATCAGGTAATTTTGGCCATCAACTATAAAACTGTCTATGGCTAACTATAAACTGTTACTGCCCAAAATGGGGGAGAGTGTTGCGGAGGCTACAATAATCCGATGGACCAAAAATCCGGGCGATTATATCGCGGCCGACGAAACAGTAATGGAGATTGCTACCGATAAGGTTGATTCAGACGTTCCCTCCCCGGTCTCAGGCAAATTACTCGAACAGCTTTATAAGGAAAACGATGTTGTGCAGGTTGGCGCGGTAATAGCTATTATCCAAACCGATGAACCTGACGAAGTTGCCGCACCTGCTGTAACCACTCCGGCCCAGCAGCCGGCTACAGAAACTCCGCCTCCGCCGCCCGTTCAGCAGCCGGTCGCCGAAACTCCGCCTCCTCCGCCCATTCAACACCAGGCAACAGAGATACCTGCCCAGCCGCCCGTTCAGCAACCCGCAGCGTCGGCTCCAGCCCCAATAGAAACCGTCATACCAGATGCAGAACGGCCGTTATCGGAACCCGTTCCTGAAACGCCGGGGCCCGAAGCCAGGGAGTTGGACGAAATTAAACAGCCGATATTTTCAGAGCAGCGCGAAGAATTGGCACAGCCTGTGCCCTACATGCCGCCAGCTGACCAGGGAGAAACTGAAAAGCCCGGTGAAGGTAAAAACCAGGGAAGATTTTATTCTCCGCTGGTAAAAAATATCGCCGCGCAGGAAGGGATCAGCAACGCCGAGCTGGACCAGATTCCAGGCACCGGCGCCGAAGGCCGTTTAACGAAGGATGATCTTTTAAATTATATTCAAAATAAGTACCAGGCGGCCCCGGCGCCACAAAACGACACAGAGGCAACCGCTACTGTAACTCCCAGCCAGCCATTTGAAAATCTTACTTCAAATGAGCCTTTAAGTGAAACGAACGCCGGCGAAGTTGAGCCTGCAATGGAAACAACGCCACCTGAGCCGGTGTCAAGTGCATCTGAGCCAGCGGAGATAGCACAGTCTGCGCCATTGTTCGAAGTTCCCGAAGAAACTAAGGCTTTTGAGGCGCCCGAACCACAGCCAGCCGAAGAACCAAGGGCTGAACCTGCCATGGAGCAGCCGAGTCCGCAGCCGGTTAAGCAAGAGCCTGTTTCGGCTGGCGCATCGCTTTCAGGCGGAGATGAGATCATTGAAATGGACAGGATGCGCCGCCTTATTGCCGACCATATGGTGATGAGCAAGCATACATCGGCTCATGTTACTTCATTTGTGGAGGCTGATGTTACCAACCTGGTGATTTGGCGCGATAAGATAAAGAACGCCTTTGAAAAGCGCGAGGGCCAGAAAATTACTTTCACGCCGATTTTTATTGAAGCCGTTGTTCGCGCCATAAAAGATCTGCCAATGATCAATATCTCGGTTAACGGCACCCAGATCATAAAAAAGAAGGATATCAATATAAGTATGGCAACGGCTTTGCCGAGCGGGAACCTTATCGTACCCGTTATTAAGCGGGCCGACGAATTAAGTCTCATAGGCCTTACCAAGGCCGTTAACGATCTTGCCAACCGTGCCCGTACCAATAAACTTAAGCCCGACGATGTGCAGGGCGGAACGTTTACCATAACCAACGTGGGCTCATTTGGCAATGTTATGGGTACGCCAATCATCAACCAGCCGCAGGTAGCAATTTTGGCAGTTGGGGCCATCCGGAAAAAACCGGCTGTGATAGAAACGCTCCAGGGCGACATGATCGGCATCCGGCATATGATGTTTTTATCCCTATCGTACGATCACCGTGTTGTCGACGGCGCATTAGGCGGCTCTTTCGTCAGGCGCGTTGCCGATTATCTTGAAAATTGGGATGTGGGCAGGGAGATTTAGTCGCCCCGGCCCCCAATGTCATTAAGTTAAGGATTTTAATATCGAACACCCAATGTCGAATATCGAATAATGAAGTAAGAAACTTCGAAATTCGATATTCAAAATTCATTATTCGATATTAAATTCCTTCTCTTTTTCTCTTAACTTAATGACATTGCCCCAGCCCCCTGAAGGGGGAGTTTTGTTTTAAAATACACCTGTGTCAAAAAAGGCAGCTCCCTTTGTACCAACTTGTTCAAACATGAACAGGCTGTGATTTGACGGTAAGTCCAATATCCGTTTACTTTGACCTTATATCAAATCACAATTGAATGGAAAGACTTATCAAGGCTTCGCGCATATCGTATGGCATTATGATCGCCGCGCTGGCAGTACAGCAGATCATTTACACCAGTTTTCGCCCGGTAATATTACCTCCCTGGAACTTATCTTTCGCAGGCTCTGCTATTTTCGTTTACCTGCTGAGCATCCTATTCATAGCGGGTGCAATAGCTATTATTTTCAATAAAAGGGCAAAAGAGGTATCGCTTATTTTAGGCGGAATATTTCTGTTGCTGTTTATTTTTTGCCAACTCCCCTATGAATTGATCGCCGATGCTAATTACAAACATCTGGGTGTATGGACTTCTCCTTTGAAGGAACTGGTTTTAGCCGGGGGCGGTTTTATAGTTGCCGGGTCTTTTTGGGCAGCGCCGAAAAAAATTCAAAACGAACCTGCTGTTATAGGTCTATTAGAAAAACTCATTCCTTTTGGCGGCATTTTTTTCTCTATAACTATGGTCATTTTTGGTATCGATCATTTTTTGTACCCTGAATTTGTGGCGACACTTGTGCCCGACTGGATTCCCGGGCATCTCTTCTGGACATACTTTGCCGGGGTGGCGCTGATAGGTTCCGGCGTTGCAATAATTATAAATGTCAAATTAAAATTAAGTGCGACTCTTTTGGCCTTAATGATATTTATCTGGTTTATTATACTGCATATACCGCGTGGTATAGCCGATCCAAACGGCCTTCAGGGCAATGAAGTATCAAGTGTGTTTGAGGCATTCGGCTTTAGCGGAATCGCCTATTTGATCGCTTATGGACAAGTCTCAAGTCGAAAGTCCTGAGTCTTAAGGAAAAAAGCACGCTCGACTTAAGACTCCACAAATTTCCTTGTTGCAGTTTCGTAAATGATCTTCAGCCAAATAAGCACACAGGGGAGTGCTTTTAGCTTGTAGGGTATCACATAATTTACCCGTACATACCTGGGAAATAGATCAGAAGGAGAGAAGACCGTAACGATTATGGCAAAAACCAGCAAACCAATTTCTAAAGGTGTAGCCGGCCTATCCAAATTCATGAACCATATGCCAACGCCGGCAACGGCAATGATATAAGTCGGCGATTCTGAAGAACTGCTGAAAATAATTACAAAGATGAGTGTTGATGCAAGCAGCAAAAGCTGGTACGGTACTACAGCATAAATTTTTATCCTGGTATACCATAAGGCAAATAATAAAATGCCGGGAATTATAACCGCGATGTTCGAAAGTTGCCGGTAGTTGAAAATATTACGGATAAGCCCCATTACAGATATATCCTGCAGGCTTGGGCCGATATTATTCATGTTTTTTTGCAACAGGTCGCCATACCAGTTGTGGTAGGTTTGAATGATATAGGAAGGGGACGTAATGAGCATCGGAAGCACGAATAGTATCACCGACCAAAAAACCAAGCTTAAAATGAATTTGAGTTTATTGTCCGATAGAAACAAGAAAGCCAGGCCAACGATACCATAAAGTTTGATGAATGTGCCTATGCATATCATCAGCGCCGCCCAAAAGTCTTTTTTATCCCGTATAAACACAAAGCTTAGAATGATCAGTGCGCCAATTAAGGGGTTTATTTCCACATTTGAGCTGGAGGTCATCAGCTCGTGCGCACAGATCAGCAAAACGGGCAGGTAATACTGATCCTTTAGTGGCAGCATCTTTATTGCGATGTATAAAACCCCAGCGTTAAACATCACCCAAAGTATTACCCCGATGCTATCAGGCAATAAAGCAAAAGGGGTCATTAGCAAGGCGAAAACAGGGCCGTAATGGAAAGAATCATGCAACGGGCCGCGCAGGCTGCCGAAGGGCGTTTGCTGGTGTATGATATTCAGAAAACTATACTTGTATACGAAGTAGTTGTCGTGAATGTGGATGGAAACTACGCTCTTGACTACCGCGAACAAGCTAAGCCCAAAATAGACGATAAGTACAAACGGCTTATTGTAAACAAGTTTGGTTAGCTTTTGCGTCATTGATTCGGGTAGTGAGTAGTGAGCCTGCAAATATAGCAAACGGCTTTACTTAGGCCGGTTAAATTTAATTATCAACGGTTTAGCAAGATAGCTGCAGATTTAAATGCTGCCATCACCGGCCATCTGAATCGTGTCCAGTTGAAACCACTACAAACGCGCTCCGCCTGGGTTCCGGAACCGTGCTACCGGGGCCCTTTACAGCTTTCCAAATGGCTTCGTTTAGTAGCCGGTCAGGAACCATGTCGGCTTTTGCAAAATTAAACCGCGGCGAATTTTTACCATCCTTATTTGAGGCTATATTCCGTTGGTTGATATTTACCCCAGCCCCGAGCGCCGTATAGCCGACGAAATTGGGGTTTGACTGAAAGCAATTCCACAGGGGCATCGCCGCAGCATCGTACTGGCTCATCGGCGGAAGGCCGAGTATCAGTTCGAGTGTCCGCAGCATCCCGGAAGTGGAATACATGCCATGGTTCACCGTGTGGTGTTTAACATAAGGACTGATCACCCAGGCGACCGACCGGTGCGCATCTACGTGATCGGGGCCATCCTGGGCATCGTCTTCCAAAACAAAAATTACCGATTCTTTCCAAATAGGGCTATGAGAAATATGATCGACAAGCCGCCCGAAAGCCAGGTCGTTATCAGCAACCTGGGCAATAGGGGTATAGGCCCCTTTTTCTGAACCGCTTGTATGATCGTTGGGGAGGTAAACCGAATTAAAATGCGGGACCTTATTTATCGCGACGAGCGAATCGAAATCATGTTCAAAAATCTTTTCCCGGTATACATCCTGGATTCCAAGGTTCCACCCCGGATATTGGTTGCAATAATTCTTTTTATCTTTCAAAATACCATAGGATGGCGGCCCGTTATCCATAAACTCGCCGTAATTCCTGAACGAAACACCTGCCCGCTGGCAGTAATCCCAAATAAAGCCCTTGGTTGGGTTCGCAGCCGGGCGGCTGCCATCGAAATCATAGTTTCCGCCGCCGCCCCTGTAGTTCGTCGGCCAGTTTTTTTCCACAAAATCCGTTGCGTAGGCGGCCATCGACCAGTTGTGGCCGTCAGCGCTTACCTCGGCATCAACATAAAAGTTATCCAGCAAAACAAACTCGTTAGCCAAAGCATGCCCGTTGGGCGTAATTTTTTTTCCGAACAGGCACAGGCTGCTGTCGCCGTTGCCTTGCGGCATATCACCCAGCACCTGGTCGTAAGTGCGGTTTTCTTTCAGAACATAAAATACGTATTTAATCGGCGAAACCCCGCCTGCCTTAGTTGGTATCGGGTTTCCGGGTTCTCCCATCGCCGATAGTTCCCGCTTTTTCGAATATGGCGTATTTTGGTAAACTTGCCTGGTATATTTAAGCTGCAAAGCCCGCGACGGAACGGGGATTATCGACAATGTCCCCTTAAACAAGCTTCCTATGTATTTATATTCACCCTGCTTTTTCGTGCTGCTTTTCTTGTACCGGGTATCATGCAGTGCTTGTTTTGAATGTGATGCATCAACGTTTGCCATAGATGACATGCCTTTTCCGTTACACACCAGTATTTTTTTACCCAACGTGCGCACACATGTCGGATACCAGCCAACAGGGATGAACCCGATAGCATAGCTGCTCCCCGGCGTTGACACATTGTATTCGGCCAGGTAATTATTGTCGGCGTTGGCTGCATAAAGGATTTTTCCATCCGCGGATAATGCAACACTGTTTGTTGTTGAACCGATAGGCGCATCGGGCGACAGGGCAGTGTTGAGCGTCTCTGCAACCTGCCTGGCAGCCAGGTTAATTACCGATACCGAGTTGGAATTGGCATTGGCAACATATAACCACTTGCCGCTGTTATCAACCGCCAAATCGCAGGGATGCTCGCCTGTTTTTATGGAATCTGTCAATTTACCCATCGCTGTATCATAAATCCAAACTTTGCCGCCGCCCCAGGTAGAAATATACAATTCCGTTTTTTTAGGGTTTAAGATACAAGTATACGCTTCGGAAGAAAGATTAACTTTTTCCAACACCTTCATTGTTTTTGTACTGCATACGTATAGGGCGTTATCTTCCTTTGTAACTGCATACAGGCGTTCGTGTTTTTCATCTACAGTTAGCCCGGCCGGGCTTATTTTATCTGCAGGCCAGGGCTTGCCAAGCGTTATAGTATCTTTATTGATGAGATTTTTCCCGGTAAATTTATACCTGATAATAATATCATCGTATCCGCCGGAAGCGTACAAATAATTTTTGCTGAAAGCCAAACCCAGCCAGGCATTTTCTATTTTTTTTGAAACTTCGATTTTATGTTCTTTCAAATTGACCAGGTCAATGCTTGGTTTTCCATTTCCGTTATTCGTTACAGCCGCATGGATCCCATCGGGGGCAAGCGCCATGTTTAACGGCAGATCGCTGCTTAGCGGGATAAAACTTCCGGCCGGCGTAAGATACCAGCCATTGGGGAGCATCACTTTTTGCGCCATAAGCGAGTTGCTAACGAATAGAAAACAAAACCAGGAAAGGTAAAAAAGCGATTTTTTCATTTGAGATGATGAGCAGATTTCAATTTTTTCCACGAGCAAGTTACAAATCAGCTTACAATTCAGCGCTTATTTTGGCGCTTTATAATTCCAACGATTGTCAATAAATTACCCGGTAGTTAATTATTTCAGCAATGAAAGCATAAAATTAACCAGTTGGCAATGTTATGACAAACTCAGCGCCTTCGCCTTCGACACTGGTAACCTGGATGTTCCCGCCATGCCCTTTAACCACAATGTCATAGCTCAAAGATAATCCAAGTCCTGTCCCTTCACCGGTAGGTTTGGTGGTAAAGAAGGGCTGCATGATCTTTTCTTTTATACTTTCGGGGATACCCTTGCCATTGTCTTTTACTTTTATAACCAGGTTGTTTTTTTCGGTGAACGTTGATATGGAAACTTCCGGCCTGTAATCATCTCCGGCAGTTTTTTTCTTTTCGTTCACCGCGTAAAAAGCATTATTGAACAGGTTGAGCATCACCCGGCCCATATCCTGTTGTGATACATTTATCCTCGGTAGTTTAGGGTCAAAATGGGTGACTATTTCGGCGTTGAACGACTTATCCTTTGCCCGCAGTCCGTGATAGGACAGATTTAAAAATTCGTCGCAAAGCACATTCATATCTGCTAGCTGTTTTTCGCCGGTATTGGTCCGGCTGTGCTCCAGCATGCCTTTTACTATAAAGTCGGCGCGTTTGCCGTGGTGGTTTATCTTTTCTTCGTTCCCAATAACATCATCGGCAATAACGCCTACTTCTTCGTAGTTTTGTGCAGCAAGCTCCTGCTTTAGCTCGGCAAGTAACTCCTTGTTTACTTCCGAAAAATTATTTACAAAGTTGAGCGGGTTTTGGATCTCGTGGGCAATACCTGCTGTTAGCTCACCCAGCGAGGCCATTTTTTCACGCTGCACCAGTTGAGTTTGGGTAACTTTAAGTTCTTCTAATGCCCGGCCGAGGTCATCACGCTGCGAGGCGATCTCCTCTTTTTGTTCTTTGAGAAAATAATTGGCTTTTTGCTTTTGACGGTTATTGCGGTAAAAAATAACTGTTAGCAATATAAATACTGCTATAACAGCTAGCAATGCATAAGTCCTGATCCTGGCTTGGATCAATTCTTTTTCTTTTTCAAGTTCCTGCAACCGTTGCTGATCCTTTAAGGATAGCTGCTGAAAATCGGTTAAACTTTTAAGCGTAGCGCTAAAACTGTTGTCTTTTGCAGTTAACGCCAAGCTTTGATATTTGTATGCGCTGTCAATTTCATTTTTCAATTGATAACATTTAAATAGCCCTTCATATATACCTCCCTCCCTGTCGGATCCTATGACTCTCGAAATTGCAAGGGATTTGCGGCCATAAAACAGCCCGGAGTCCGCCTGTTTTCCTCTAATAAAATAATTGAGCAAAACTTCATAAATATCCTGAGCGCTCTGAAGGTTGTTTTGCGCGAGACTTTCTTTTGCGCCATAATGGAAGTATTGCATGGCGAGGCCGTCTTTGTTTCGCTGTAAATATGTCGTTCCTATATTTTGGTAAACAAAACCCAAATAGGCTCTGTATCCTATTTTTTTGAATATCCGTTCGGCATTTTTTAAGCGTATCAATGCCGAATCCAGGCTGTTAAGCCTCAAATAAACAGCGCCGAGGTTCATATCGGCGACTGCCAGTTCTATTTGATTGTCATTTTGTAAACTAATTCTTTCCGTTAGCTTATATTCTTTTAATTGCTGGCCGGTGTTGTTTGTTTCGCCCATCAAATGCCCAAGGTTAAGGTGAATATCTGCGACTAAGATGAGCCTGCTTCCCTTCACAACAAATGTTTTATGCTCACTTTGTGGATCTTCTGCAATTTTAAGCGCCTGCTGGAGACATTGAAAGGCTTCGGGGAGTTTTCCCTGTTGCAGCAGTTGATAACCTTTGCCATCCAAACAAGCGGCAACGTCAAGCACTTTGCTATTTCGGCCAGCAATTATGATGGCTTTATCGCTATAATAAATACTGCTGTCCCTATTTCTCTCCGAATAATAACCAGAAAGGGATCGAAAAGCAAAAAGTAATGCCGAATCGGTTTTGGCTGTTTTCAGCGCATGCCTCAAACTGTCGGGCTGGCTTTGCTGGGCGTACGCTAAAGCCGGCATAAACAGCAGCATCAATATTTTCAAATAGAGTTTCATATATTTACTTTAAGGGCAGTGTAATTGTAAACTCCGTAAATGCTCCTTCTTTTGTATTCACATTGATATTACCCCCATGCCCCTTTACCACAATATCATAACTTAACGATAAACCTAATCCTGTCCCTTCACCGGTAGGTTTGGTGGTAAAGAAGGGCTGCATGATCTTTTCTTTTATACTTTCGGGGATACCCTTGCCATTGTCTTTTACTTTTATAACCAGGTTGTTTTTTTCGGTGAACGTTGATATGGAAACTTTCGGCATGTAATCATCTCCGGCAGTTTTTTTCTTTTCGTTCACCGCGTAAAAAGCATTATTAAACAAGTTAAGCATCACCCGGCCCATATCCTGCTGCGATACGTTTATCCTCGGTAGTTTAGGGTCAAAATGGGTGACTATTTCGGCGTTGAACGATTTATCCTTTGCCCGCAGGCCGTGGTAGGACAGATTTAAAAATTCGTCGCAAAGCACATTCATATCTGTTAGCTGTTTTTCGCCGGTATTGGCGCGGCTGTGCTCCAGCATGCCTTTTACTATAAAATCGGCGCGTTTGCCGTGGTGCTGTATCTTTTGCAGGTTTTGTTTCAAATCTGAGCTGATGGTTTTGGCCCCCTGTATTTCGCCTTTGTCCAGTTCCTCATTCATTTCGCCCACTAGTTCCACGCTTACTTCCGAAAAGTTATTGACGAAATTGAGGGGGTTTTGTATCTCGTGGGCAATACCGGCAGTAAGTTCACCAAGCGAGGCCATTTTTTCTGACTGGATGAGCTGCGTCTGTGTTTGCTTAAGCGCCGTTAACGTTTTTTTATTTGTTCGCAATTGCCGGTAAATAAAAACTATGGCGCCGGTAATCAGCAGCAGAGCGGTTAATGAAACGAAAGTTATCATGCGGCTTTTATTGATTACCGCAGCCTGAACAGCCTTCTCTTGTCTTAAGTTATTTATGTTTTCAGCCTGCCGCTGTTCTTTTTGTTCATTTTCGTAATGCGCAACCTTCGCAGCATTTTGCTCGTTTTGCATAACATCATTTAGCGCATAGTATTTTTCGAGATACAGCTTTGAATCACTGCTTTCATTTTGGCTTATAAACCATTGCGACAGCTCTCTCAAATATTTGAGCTGATAGTCATTTGATTTTTCGTCGACGGCCTTATTATATGCCGCTAACAATGCAGTTTGAGCAGGGCCTCTTTTGTTTGTTTCCTTATTATACAGGTACCACCCGAAATCGGTTTCAAGCTCTCCGTTTGGGGTAAGTATCTTATTTCCGCCGGCTACCGTATCACTAACGCCTTTTGACCTTATTAAAAGGGGGTATGCCTTTGCTGCCTCGTGTTGGCTCAAATAAATGATGGCTTTTTGCAATGTTGATATGGCATAATCCCTGGTAAGGGGTTTACCTGCAAAAACATTCGCGGCCTCATCCGCATAACCGAAAGCCTTTTCATATTCCCCCCGTTTTAAGCTGATATTAGAGAGTGCCATTAAGGGGAAAGTACGTATGCCCGGATTGGGATTTCTTAGCACACTCGAAAGGGTCTTGGATAGATAATACGATGCTTTGTCAAAATTTCCCCACTTGGCGTATTCGACACCAATAACGGTAATTTCGTTCATGTAATTGGGGTAGCTGAAATTTTTAAAAAGTTCGGCTGATTTTAAATAATTAGAAATGGCCTGGTCATAATTCCCTTTGTATACAAAATATCCGCCCAAACCATGATAACAGGCTGCTGCATTTTGAATAGGACCGTTAATAAGATAATAATTCAATTTGTCCGTGTAAAACTGGTACCGTTCCTCCTGTCGATTCAGGCTGTTATATACCAGGCGGACAAATGTTAAGACGCCAATAATTACTTTTTTTTGCTTGTCAAATCCATCGATCGCGACTTTGAATTTATCTAAAGATAATTGGTACTTCTCGCCGAAATATAGCGCCATTGCCTCCCGATAGGCAATGTAAGGCTGTGCGTTTAAAGTTTTGGATTTCGCATTTAAAGAAATAAGCTGGCCAATTATCGTGTCGAGCTCTAATTTTGTGACGGAAACGCCATAGTTTAAAATCACCCGTTCCAACGTCCTCACTTTTTCGCCGTCCGATTTTTTTAGGTTTATTTGCTTGTATAGCGAATCGATGTCGCAATTATTACAATCCTGGGCGAAAGACTTGTGCATCGATAACAGCAATAATAGAAAGCAGCATAGCTTGATAATATATCTCATCTTTATTTATGAATTAATTGGCAGTGTAATAATAAATTCCGAACCTTCTCCTTCAGCACTATCAACCCGGATGCTCCCGCCATGCCCCTTCACTACCATATCATAGGTCAAGCTCAATCCTAATCCTGTGCCTTCGCCGGTGGGTTTGGTTGTAAAAAATGGTTGCATAATTTTTTCTTTAACAGCATCGGGGATGCCAATACCATTATCTTTAACTGTAATTGTGAACTGCCCGTTTTGGGTTGAGGTCGTAACCGATACTTCCGGATTGTAAGCCGCTGCCGTTTTTGACTTTTGGTTTACGGCATAAAACGCATTGTTAAACAGGTTGAGCATCACGCGGCCCATGTCCTGTTGCGATACGTTTACTTTGGGCAACTTAGGGTCAAAATGAGTGATCATTTCGGCATTGAACGATTTATCTTTTGCCCGCAGCCCGTGGTAGGATAGTTTCAAAAACTCATCGCAAAGCACATTCATATCGGTTAGCTGTTTTTCGCCGGTATTGGTGCGGCTGTGTTCCAGCATGCCTTTTACAATAAAATCGGCGCGTTTGCCGTGGTGGTTTATCTTTTCTTCGTTCTGCCTGATATCCTCAGCGATAACGAGCGCTTCGTCCACATTCCCGCCTTTTAATTCCTCTTTCAATTCATCAATCATTTCACGGTTCACCTCCGAAAAGTTGTTCACGAAATTGAGGGGGTTTTGTATTTCGTGTGCTATCCCCGCGGTTAGTTCACCCAATGAGGCCATTTTTTCGGATTGGATAAGCTGGGATTGAGTTGATCTTAGTTTTTCAAGCGTATTACTCAGGTTGTCCCGTTGAGCGGCTACTTCTTCCTTTTGTTCGTTCAGCAAATGATTATTTAGTTTTTGCTGTTTGTAATTACGCCATAGAATAATCCCAATGATCATCAAAGCGAAAGCAGCACCTACAACCAAATATAAGCGCACCCGGGCTTCAAGTTTTTCGCGGTCAGCCCTTAAGTCCTGGTCATATTGCTGATCCCGGTCAATTAATAACTGGAATCGCGCGGAATTAACGTTCAAGCGACTACTATCGCTTGCAGCTATCAGAGCTTTTAAATAATATAAACTTTTTTTATCGTCACGGCCTTCATAAGCTTTTGAAAGCGCCGCACAGGTATTAATGAGCACGTCCCATCTTTTCGTTTGCGACAGCAGCTTATAGGATTCGAGTCCAAATTTTACGGCCGAATCGGGTTGCCCCTTTTTTAAAAATGAATTCGTCATTACGTTTAACAGCTCGGGGTTTATTCCATGATTGTGCGCCTTTTCAATAGCCAACTCTTGGCGGGAATATTTTAATGAGGAATCAGGTTGATTCGCTGAATTCATGGCCTCTCCCATGTCGCCCAATACGGGACTCTCAATTTCCTGCTTATTTGCCTTGCTAAATTTGGTAAACAGCCTAAGCTCACGCCGGGCACAATAAAGCGCCGAATCAGGCTTTTTTAATTTAGCGTATGCTGTTTCGATATTCGATAAAATGTCAACAGACAAAAGGGTATCCCTCGCCGTTGTGGCCACGGTAACTGCCTGTCGCAAATAAGCTAAGGATTTTTGATCATCTCCAGTCAGCGCATAAACCAATCCTGCCAATTGTAGAAACGCCCCCAAATAACCCTCGTTCCGACTTTCCTTACTTACACGTATACCTTTTAGACCCGCGTTCAACGCTCCGGGTAAGTTGCCCATTTTAAACTCGAGCTCATCGATGATGCGCAACGCTAATAGCTGTTGGAAGACATTCTTGCTAGCTTCAGCTTTTACCAGGTTTTGTTTTTCACTTTTTAACAATTCAAAATCCCCGTGCGGCATTGCCAATATTTGGCGTAAAAGCGCCGTCGCTTTATGTTCATCAGCTAGTGCGTTCACCTTCGCTATTAAGCTGTCTATCCGCCTGTGTTGCGCGTTCATAGTTCCGGCAGCGAATAATAGAAAGATGGTAATAAGTAGTTTCTTCATAAAGCAATCGGTAAAATAATTATCAACTCGGTATATTCACCTTCCTTCGTATTTACATTGATCGTTCCCCCATGCCCCTTAACCACCATATCATAAGTCAATGACAGCCCCAGGCCAGTACCTTCACCCGTGGGTTTGGTCGTGAAAAATGGCTGCATGATCTTATCTTTTATCGAATCGGGTATACCTACGCCGTTATCTTTTACTTTAACCCCCCAGCCCCCTGAAGGAGGAGTAAAAGTGGTCACTTCAACTGTAGGCTTGCAGTCCGCCCCTGCCGTCTTCATTTTTTGATTCACCGCATAAAACGCATTGTTAAAAAGGTTAAGCATAACCCGGCCCATGTCCTGCTGCGAAACATTTACTTTTGGCAGTTTAGGGTCGAAATGGGCGATCATCTCCGCATTGAATGATTTATCCTTTGCCCGCAAGCCGTGGTACGATAGCTTCAAAAACTCGTCGCAAAGCACATTCATATCTGTCAATTGCTTTTCGCCGGTATTGGTGCGGCTGTGCTCCAGCATGCCTTTCACAATAAAATCTGCGCGTTTGCCGTGGTGGCGGATCTTTTGCAGGTTTTGCTTAAGGTCGGCGCCGATGGTTTTGGCTTCCTTGATATCGCCTTTATCCAGTTCCTCGTCCATTTCTTCCAACAATTCGACGCTTACTTCCGAAAAGTTATTGACAAAATTGAGCGGGTTTTGTATCTCATGGGCTATACCTGCCGTGAGTTCGCCCAGCGAGGCCATTTTTTCGGATTGGATGAGCTGTCGTTGCGTTTTGCGCAGGCTGCGCAGCGTCTTTTTGTTGACCTGCAGTTGCCGGTAAATAAAAACCAGCGAAGCGGATATCAGCAAAAACACAACCAGCGAGCTCCATAACAGCACATTCTGGGTAGCTTTTTCCTGTTTTAACTGGTCGATGTGCTCGCGCTGGAGCCGGTCGTTCTGGTCAATCTCGTATTCGGCCACTTTAAATTCGTGGCGGCCCTTTTCCAGCGCGTCATTTACCTTAAAATAGTCTTCAAAGTATTGCTCAGATTTTTCGGGCTGGTTTTGCTTTTGGTAAAAATTACCCAGCTCGCGCAAGTATTTCAATTGTATGGGCACACCCTTTTCGTTTGTGGCCTTTTGACTGGCTATCAAAAGCGACTTTTCGGCCTGCGCTGTATTGCCTTTGGCCAGGTAATACTCGTAATAATCATAATCGATCTCTGTATAGCCAACCGAACTAACGGTTTTATAACCCGCTGAGTCTGTCAGTTTTTGCGCCCGGTTCAGCAAAGGCAGCGCCAGGTCGGGTTGGTTTAATTTTAGATAGATGCCTGCTTTTAAGGTGATGATGGCCACCACCCGCTGCGACATGGTTTTGCTCATGAACCGGATGCTCTCGTTGATCTGGGCGAGCGCATCATTATATTTCCCTGTGCTGTTCGAAATCTCACTAAAGATGAAATAGCAATAATTGATAGCGCTGGTATCTTTCAATTTTTGCGCCAATGGAAGCGACTGGCGTGTGTAATAAAGCGCTTTGTCATAATTGCCCCATTGATTATAAGTATTGCCGATGACGTATAAAATATTGGTGTAGAAAAGCGGATTAAACTTGCGGAAAATCTCGCCGCCTTTCATATAATTATTGATCGCCTGGTTATAGGCGCCCTTAAATAAATAATAACCGGCAATACCATGGTAACAGGGGGCGGTATTTTCATAAGGCCCGTTTAGTTGGTAATACTCCAGTTTTTGCTGATAGTACTTCAGCCGGTCCTCCTGTGTGTTTAAAAAATTATAAAGTATGCGTATATTGAGCAGCAGCGGGAAGATTGCCTTATGCTGTTTGTCAAAAAGGGTTACTGCGTCCTGCAAGCTCTTCAACGCCGGGGCATATTGGCGTTTGGCCCAATACACGTTTCCTTGCTGTATCAACAGGTATGGCGCCGGGTCGATCAATTTTAATTGCTTATTCAGCCTAAGCAGCATGCCGACATGGTCAGGAAAGCCCGATGTTTCATCTTGCCGAATGGGGGTAAAATCCACCATTTTTTGCAGGGTGAGCAGGCTATCCCGGGGCGTTTTTTGCGTGTGCAGTATTTTTTGCAATGAATCCATTGCCGCATGGGCAAAATCGTTTTGGGCGAGACACGTGCCAGCGAATAGCGAGAACGCGAGCAATATGACGAGTTTTTTCATAATTAATCAGGGTAGCAACGGCAATAAAAGTAACGGCTTAACTTATAAATGATTAGCCTTATAATAAATTTATCAAATAATATTATAATACAGGCAGCAATACGGTAAATTCAGTATAATTACCTTCTTTGGTGTCGACGTTAATACTTCCGCCATGCCCTTTTACTACCATATCATAGGTCAAGCTCAAACCCAAACCAGTGCCTTCACCCGTCGGCTTGGTAGTGAAAAACGGCTGCATTATCTTCTCTTTTATCGCATCCGGCATACCGATGCCATTGTCTTTTACTTTAAGTCCCCAAGCCCCTGAAGGGGAAGCAAAAGTGGTTACTTCTACCGTTGGCTTATAGTCAGTCCCCGCCATTTTAGCCTTTTGATTAACGGCATAAAAAGCATTATTGAAAAGATTGAGCATCACCCGGCCCATATCTTGCTGTGATACATTTATTTTAGGCAGCATAGGATCAAAATGGGTGATCATCTCTGCACTGAACGATTTATCCTTCGCCCGCAAGCCGTGATAGGATAGCTTTAAAAACTCATCGCAAAGCACATTCATATCGGTTAGCTGTTTTTCGCCAGTATTGGTGCGGCTGTGCTCCAGCATGCCTTTTACTATAGCATCGGCACGTTTGCCGTGGTGGCGAATTTTCTCGAGATTTTGCTTCAGATCCGCGCCGATTGCTTTTATTTCTTGAATATCCCCATTATCCAGCTGCTCATCCATTTCATCAACCAGTTCCACGCTCACTTCCGAAAAGTTGTTGACGAAATTCAATGGGTTTTGTATTTCGTGGGCGATGCCGGCGGTAAGTTCGCCCAGTGAGGCCATTTTTTCAGATTGGATGAGCTGGGTTTGGGTGGATTTTAATTCGAATAGCGTTTTTTCAATTACACTATTCTTCTCTTCAAGTAGTTTTTTATCTTTCTTTTCGCGCCGGTTATTGCGATAAAGTATGAAAGCGATCAGCAACAATATGCATAGGCCCGCCAAAAAGGCGTATTCCTTTAATTGGTTCCGGTAAGCAAGTTGGACAGCTTTAATCTCGTTTTGCCGTTCCTCTTCACGCGCCACTAATGATTGAACCGCTTGTAAATTTCCAGTGCTATATAAACTATCCTTATAAGCATCGGCCAGCTCAAGATAGCGAAGCGATTCTTTCGTGTCCCTTGGCTCATATAATAATGCCAGCAAGGCAGCTGTTTCGAGGATTGTTTTTTTCTGAGTAATTAATTCTGATTCTTCAAGTCCTTTTTTTGCATAGTAAATTGCAGAATCCGGTTGATTTACAGCTTTATAAAAGACTGCAATTTTATAATATGCGTAGGCTGTTCCCCTGCGTTCATTATTCTTAATAGAGATTTGAAGGCTTTTCCGGTACAGATTCAACGCCTTGGCATGTTTCCCGGATTTCATTTCCACATCGCCTAAAATTTTATAAACCAAAGGCTCCTCCCGATTGAATTTACTAAAATGCATGATTGCCTGCCGCTCATAATAGACGCTTGAATCCAATCGGTTCATTTCATAGAATGCACCGCCCATATCGAATTGCGAATATGCTAAGCTTATCTCATTTGTTTTATTACTTGATTTTTCCATTCGCAGATAGTACAATGCCTTAGGATAATCTTTTAATATAATGTAAGTTTCGCCTATGGCATTCAATGCAGCCCCCGTCAAATACTCCAATTTATTGGTCTTTCCAATTTGAAGCGCCTTAAAAGCCATTTCCAGCGCCTTAGGCAAATTGCCCATTTGTTCCAAAGTTATACCGGTATATGATAAGGCTAATATTTCACCAGAAGGGTAATTAATTTTTTGAGATAATGTCAGGGCGCGCTGCCCATATAAAAGTGAAGAGTCGGTATTTCCTAACCGATAGGCAAAACATAGACCTAATTGTGCGTTAACCCGGCCGGTATCGTCTTTAGCAATAGACAATCGATGTTGTAAGGCATCGATCGTTCCCCTGGTTTGGGTGAAACCAACGGCCCATGCAAACAAAAGGTGAAGTGTGATGATAAATTTTTTTATCATTTTTTTGACTAAATAAGTAACTGAATAACAAACTCCGAACCTTCCCCCTCAATACTATCAACGTGTATGCTGCCGCCATGCCCTTTCACCACCATATCATAGGTTAAAGATAAACCTAATCCGGTTCCCTCGCCGGTTGGCTTGGTGGTAAAAAACGGCTGCATGATCTTCTCTTTTATCGCATCGGGAATTCCGGTACCATTATCTTTTACTTTAATGACCACATAGCCCTTTTCGGCGGAAGTAGTAACGGTTACCTCCGGCTTATAACCCGCCATTGCAGTTTTCGATTTTTGATTTACCGCATAAAAGGCATTGTTGAACAGGTTGAGCAGTACCCGGCCCATATCCTGCTGCGATACGGCTATTTTTGGCAGGGCCGGGTCAAAGTGTGTAGTGAGCACGGAATTGAACGATTTATCTTTTGCCCGAAGGCCATGGTAGGAGAGGCGGAGGTACTCATCTGCCAACGCGTTTAAATCTGTTGGCTCTTTTTGGCCGCTGCTGCTGCGCGAATGTTCGAGCATGCCTTTTACGATGGCATCGGCACGCCTGCCGTGCATGCTTATTTTTTGCTCATTTTGCTTAATGTCATCCGCAATTGCTTTTACTTCTTCCAGCTCGCCTTTCTCAAGTTCCTGCTGCAATTCGTCAATCAATTCTGCATTTACTTCCGAAAAATTATTGACGAAGTTGAGCGGGTTCTGTATCTCATGTGCTATACCGGCAGTAAGCTCGCCCAACGAAGCCATTTTTTCGGATTGGATGAGTTGCGTTTGGGTTGATTTTAACTGGCTGAGCGCAACTTCTACTTTTTCCTTCTGCCGCTGCAACAACACGTTCGCTTTTTTGCGATTAAGGCTGTTTCGGTAAAGAAATAAAGCCACAAGCAACACGATGAAAATACCGGCAAGCATTACATAAGTCCTGTTCCTGGTTTGTACCTCTGTCTTCTCTTTTTCTAACTCCTGTACTTTAAATTGCTCATCAAAGCCAACGCTGAGGTATTCACTCAGTTTTGTTTTTTCGGTTGCACTCAGGCTGTCGCCCAACGTTTTGGCGCGCTGCAAATAAATAAAGGCGCTGTCGGGGCGACCGAGTAACTTATAGGCTGCAAAAAGGGCATTATATGCTTCCTCTATTCCGGGCTTGTCGCCGTTTAATTGAAAAACCTGTAAAGCAGACCGGGCATAATAAACCGCCGAATCGTTTTTCCCCTCAGACCGGTACAGTTCGGCCAGGGCGGTAAAACTATGGGGCAGGTAGCGCCGGTTATTTTGTTCGGTGTTGGCGCGGACCGATTCGAAGTAATATTTTTTTGCCGCCGTTCGGTTTCCCCGGCGGAAGTAAACCCGCCCGATATTAGCCAAAAGATCGCCCTGATACATTTTATTTCCCGAAGCCTCGCTGTAAGCCAACGACCTGTTGGTAAAAAAAAGCGCCGAATCTAATCGGTTAGCTTCGAGGTAATAGCTGCCCAAATCCTCGTTGTAAAAGCTTAAGCCCACTTTATCGTCCACGCCCGAAGCGATGCTTATGGCGGTAAAATAGCTCGCCGTAGCACGGGGGCCATTTCCTGTTTTCTGGTACAGATAGCCCAATTTTTCATAAAGCACCGATAAAATGTAAAGCCGCGCTTTATGCGGGTCGCCATCTCCGGCAAATGCTGTTACATGCCAAATACTTTTTTCGCAGTCTTCATTTTCCGCGATCTTTATGCCTGCTATCGCTAATTTTAGCGACTCCGGGTAATTGCAGGTTTGGTAAGCTACATAACTCAAGTCATCGTATGACAGGGCTTCCCACAGGGGTTGTTTTAACTTACGGGTCAACGCCATCCGTTTGTTAAAATAAACAGCGGCCAAGCTGGTATTTACTTCAGTAAAATAACCGCCTAACTTGCCATAATAGTACATTTTCAAGGAGTCATTATCCACGTGCGGCAGGATACGCCGCAAACTATCCGCCTGCTGGGCAAATGGGTTAGTGAAAGTCAAATTCTGCCCGAACGATAAGCAGGGCAGTAAAAGCAATATTATTTTTAGTAAATGCTTCATTCAGTTTTAATTAAGCGGCAGTTGTATAATAAACTCCGAACCTTCACCCTCAACACTGTTAACCTGTATAGTTCCCTCTTGTCCTTTTACTACCATATCATAGGTCAAGCTCAATCCCAATCCGGTTCCCTCGCCGGTTGGCTTGGTGGTAAAAAACGGCTGCATTATCTTCTCTTTTATCGCGTCTGGTATGCCGATGCCGTTATCTTCTACTTTGACAATCAGCCGCTCGTTTTCCGTTGACGTAGTTACCCATACTTCCGGTTTATAATCGGGCCCCGCGATTTTCATCTTCTGATTGACAGCATAAAAGGCATTATTGAACAGATTGAGCATCACCCGGCCCATATCTTGTTGTATTACAGCTATTTTTGGCAGGTCCGGGTCAAATTGGGTGATGAGTTCGGCATTGAATGTTTTGTCTTTCGCTCTTAATCCGTGGTACGACAATCGCATAAACTCCTCGGCCAACGCATTTATATCTGTAGGTTCTTTTTGCCCGCTTTGGCTGCGTGAATGTTCCAGCATGCCTTTTACAATGCCACCGGCGCGTTTGCCGTGATGTTGTATCTTTCGTTCGTTTTCAATCAAGTTATTTATAAGCTCGATTTCCAATTGCTCATCTCTTTCTGCTTTTGGCTTTTCGCTTTCGGCTTTCAGCTCTTCCAGCATTTCTCTGTTCACCTCCGAAAAATTATTGACAAAGTTGAGCGGGTTTTGTATCTCATGGGCTATGCCCGCGGTCAATTCGCCCAGCGAGGCCATTTTTTCGGATTGAATCAGCTGGGTTTGGGTAGCCTTGAGGTTGGCGAGCGTTTTTTCAAGTATCGTATTGGTTTTTTGCTTCTGTCGGTTATTACGGTAAAGGATGATCGCTATTAACAGCACTACGGCCAGGCCGGCCAGCATTGCCCAGGCGCGGATTTTATTTTGAACTGCTCTTTTTTCTTCTTCCGACTGCTGCACGCGCAATTGCTCTGTAAAACCAATGTTTTGAAATTGCTTTGCCTTTTCGGCATTGTTTAAACTGTCTTTTGCCAACAGCGCCAGGCTTTGGTATCTGTAGGCGCTGTCAATATTGTTCCGGAGTTTAAAAACCATTGAAAGGGTATTGTCAGCTGTTACCGCGTCACTCAAGTCGTTGGTTACGATCGTTAATGCGCGGGCCTTTTGTGCATAATATAGACTGGAGTCGATTTTGTTCTGTTTGATAAATAATTCTGCAAGCGACAAATAACTGTGGGTCAGCGGCGCGGTGAAATTATGTTGAGTGCTCTCGCGTATCGACCTTAAGATATTTATTTTGGCGGCTGCATAATTCCCTTTGATCATCCAGGCATTCCCAATATTGTTCAAACAATCTCCTTCAAAAATTATCCACCCGCTCTTCCCGGAATAGACCAGCGATGTTTGCAGGTATTTAAGGGCAGTATCCGTTTGGTGGCGATTAAGATAATAGGCGCCCAATTCTTCGTATATCTGTGACATGCCGGCGTAATCATTGTTTTCCTTTGCGACCCTTTCGGCTACCGACAACTCGGCGAATTCCTTGTCTGTGTAGTTTGCCGCATTGTAAAGGGCCGCAAGGTCGAGATGTAATTCAGCGAGAAAAATGCGCCGTGCCGTTCGCGGGTCTTTGTTTGCCGTGAATCTTTCTATTCCCCATGTGCTTTTGTAAGTTTCCGGGTCTTCAGCCATTTTGATGCCTAGTAAAAACTCCTGCAAAGCCGCGGGATAATTTCCTACCCGCCAAAGCATATAGCCCGAACCGTCAAGCGCATCGATTTCCCATAATTTGAGCCCGAATTTGCGGGCGATGCTCATCTGCCCATTGAGAAAATAAAGGCCGCTGTCGCGTTTTGAGTCAGCATAGTGAAGCCCCATTGTGTGGTAAATTACCATTCGTTGGGTATCGTTTGTAACCGAAGGGAGTACTTTTCGCAAACTATCGCATTCCCTTTCGGTTGGAAAATCATAATAAGCATATTTCTGGCCCAGCGATATCGCAGGCAACAGGAATAACAGCATCGTTTTTAATATCCGTTTCATTTACGTTAATCTAATTAGCCGGTAATTGTATGACAAACTCCGAACCTTCACCTTCAATACTATCAACTTGTATTCTTCCGCCATGTCCCTTTACCACCATATCATAAGTTAAACTCAATCCCAATCCGGTTCCCTCGCCGGTTGGCTTGGTGGTAAAAAACGGCTGCATGATCTTCGCTTTTATTGGATCAGGTATGCCGGTACCATTATCTTTTACTGTAATGACCACATAGCCCTTTTCGGCGGAAGTAGTAACGGTTACCTCCGGCTTATAACCCGCCATTGCAGTTTTCGACCTTTGATTTACCGCATAAAAGGCATTATTAAACAGGTTGAGCAGTACCCGGCCCATGTCCTGCTGCGATACATTTACTTTCCGAAGGTTAGGATCGAAATGGGTGACGATCTCTGCATTGAACGATTTGTCTTTTGCCCGCAAGCCATGGTACGACAGCTTTAAAAACTCGTCGCAAAGCACATTCATATCCGTTAGCTGTTTTTCGCCGGTGTTTTTCCGGCTGTGTTCCAGCATGCCCTTTACTATAAAGTCGGCGCGCTTGCCGTGCTGGCTTATCTTTTGCTGGTTTTCTTTAATGTTACCGGCAATCACCTTTACTTCATTGTAATTGCCGTTGTCAATCTCCTGCTGCAATTCGTCAATCAATTCGGTACTTACTTCCGAAAAATTATTCACGAAATTGAGCGGGTTTTGAATTTCATGGGCAATACCTGCGGTAAGCTCGCCCAGCGAAGCCATTTTTTCGGATTGGATAAGCTGCGCCTGGGTGGTTTTTAATTCGGCATGGCTTTTTTCAAGCGCCTTGTGCTGTGTTTCTATTTGCTGGTTGCGCTGCCCAAGCGCTTTATTTGCTTTTTTGCGCTGGCCGTTTGCATAAAAAAGAATACTTGCTATCAGCATAAAAACAGCAATAATCCCCAGCATGGCGTACTGCTGCACTTTGTTTTGATAAGCCCGCCGGGCCGCCTCGGCTTCCTGTTTTTGTTGCTCCTGATTAAGGGCCAGCGTTTGTATCTGCAATGTTTTTTGCTGGCTGAACAAACTGTCATTTGCCTTGAGCATTATCTGCTGGTAATCATAGGCATTCCTGTAGTCGCTAAGTGATTTGTATTGATCGGTTAACAGCCTTGTCGATTTCATCACCAGTTCCGGGTTTTTATCGAGATTAGCCTCGTCAAATGCTTTTTTTGCAAAATAAATGCATGAGTCGGTTCGGCCCAGCTGCCTGTAAACGTCGGCCATCCTGCGATAATCTTCGCTAAGCAGGTAATGATTATCCAGTTTAGGAATAGCCAGGATACTTTTCCTAAAAAAGTTGATCGCCTCTGTATAATTCTTCCTTAAAACCTGGATGATGCCAAAATTACGGATGAGGTACCCTACGTTCTTATCATTTGTTTTCAGCGCTAATTCGTAGGCATGCTTCGTATAATATTCTGCAGAATCGGCCATTCCCATGTCCAGGTACTCCCTTGCGACGTTATTGTTGGAAACTACCTGGAGATCGGTCAGCCGGGCCTTTTCCATAACTGCTTTGCCAAGAAGAAAGTAAGACAGCGCTTTTTTGTAATCTTTCAGGATGCCATAATCCAGGCCAAGCGTGTTATAACATTGCCCAACAACACGCTGATTATTTATGGCGATGGCTTTGGGCAATAGGTCGAAAGTTATTTTTAGTGATTGCGGCAAATCGCCCCGCCTGCTCAGATACGTTGCAATGCCGGCAAGTGATCGTACTTCTCCGTCTTTATAGTGTATTTTACGGGAAAGCGCCAGGCTTTTTTTAAGACTGTTCATTCCTGAATCGGGGCTGTTTGTAAGAAATACGTAGGAGGCCTTATTAACAAGCAATTGAATCAATGTTGTATCCTGCTTATTTTTTTTATAAGCGGCGGTTAAACTGTCGACATTGTTTTTTTGCGCAAATGCCGCGCAGCTGCAGGTTAATAAAAATATTGTGAACAGTAAAGACTTTTTCATGGAAAAGGCGGTTGAAATAAATTTCTTTAAATAACCAATTTATCTGGTAATAAACAAATTAAATCGCCGTACCTTCCTGAAATACAGAGACCCCTCGTATACATGCAAAATAAAAACGGCCCCAACAGGAGCCATTTTTAAAAACTAAAAAAACTAAATAAACACTGAAATATCTAAAAAGCCTCAGCGGCTTGTTTTACGCGGGTTGCAAGGTTCACGCCGGCAAGCTGGTCGGCAAAGGCGATGAAGGCCTTGCTTTTTTCGATGAGGCGCTGGTTGTCGATCAGGTTTTGAAGATTGATCTTGCCGATCACAAATTTGTAGCTGCCCGAATAATAACGCTCGTGAATATGGCTAAAGCTTAGGGCTTCAACCAGGGCTTCATCATTATAACGCAGGTAAATGTTAAGGTCGATGTTATTGGTGAAGTTTAGGTTGGTGCGCTCCTTCGCTTTTTTGTATTCATAGGCATAATCGTACCGCAATGCGGCGATATCCGACAATACCGCCGAGCCGGTCGGGTGCCCTCCGGCGCCTTTGCCAAAAAAGAATTGCTGGTCGGCAAAAGCCGCTTGTACTATCACACCGTTATATTCATACTCTACATTGTATAAAAACTCCTTGTCATTAACAAATTTTGGCAGCACAAACAGGGCTACATGCCGGTCGTCCAGTTCTTTAGCAACGGGCACCAGCTTGATTTTCAGGTTCTTTTCACGGGCATATTGCAGGTCGTGCGCCGCGAGGTTTTGAATGCCGAGGTTAAAAACGTGTTCAGGCTTAACAACCACGCCATAGGCATGCGCTGCTGCAATTACCAGTTTATATTTCGCATCAAAGCCGCCGACATCGCTGGTCGGGTCGGTTTCGGCAAAACCAAGATCCTGCGCCTGCCGTAGCGCAGTACCGTAGTCCATGTTCTCGTTAAAGCCTTTGGAAAGGATATAATTTGATGATCCGTTAAAAATACCGCTGATGGAATGCAGCAACTCGTTGTCATAATACTCTTCCAGGTTGCGGATGATGGGGATGCTGCCGCAAACGGCCCCTTCGTACAGTAATGATGTCCCGTGTTTGTGCTGTAAGTCAATCAGCTCATTCAAATGCAGGGCGATCATTTTTTTGCTGGATGACACTACGTTCTTTCCCGAGCTTAAGGCCCTTGAAACGATCTCAAAAGCCGCTTCGGTGTCATTTATCAGTTCAACTATGGTATTAATTTCCGGGTTGTTCAATAGCTCGTCCCTTTCCGTTGTAAACAGGTGGGAAGGAAGCGTGCGCTGTTTATGCGGGTCTTTTATAGCTATTTTTACTATCTCGAGGTTTAGATGCTTGGTTTTTATAATATCATACAAGCCCTGGCCAACCACGCCAAAACCAAATAAGCCTATGTTTAATTTTTTACTCATTATGCTATGCGTTGCAATTCAATAATTTTTCCCTTTACGTCCGTCTTAAAAAACGACTTTATGATGTTTGTTAGTGCCTCAGTGTCAATTAAAAATCCGTCGTGCCCATAAAACGAATCAAGCTCGGCAAAGGCTGATTTTGGAATATGCCTGAACAAGTATTGCTGCTCTTCGATGGGAAAAAGTACATCCCATTTTATCCCGACTACCAGCGTCCGCGCCTTTATCAGGCTCAGGGCCTTCTCAATGCCATGCCGGCCCCGGCCCACGTTATGCGAATCCATGCATTTTGATAAATACCAATAGCTGTAGGCATTAAACCTGTTCACCAGCTTTTGGCCCTGGTAATTTTGGTACGACGATGCTTTGAAATCGTCAACCACGCTGTCTTTTTCTTCCTGCTGTGTTACCGAATACGTTTTATAGCCGCGATAGGATAGCAAGGCGATGCTTCGCGCCGCCTTTAATCCTTTTTGGCCGCCGTCGGGCGTATTTGCATAAAAAGTACGGTCGGCGCTTATTGCCAAACGCTGCGACTCATTAAATGCGATGCCCCATGGCGAGTGCTTCGCATTGCTGGCAATCAGTACGAGGTTTTTAATCCTGTCGGGTTCCATTATGCCCCATTCTAATGCCTGCTGTCCGCCCAGCGAGCCGCCGATCACAATTTCGATGTCTTTAATTTCCAGGTGTTCAGCCAGTAACTGGTGGGCCTTAATAACGTCCCTGACTGTAAATTGCGGAAACGATAGGTAATAAGGCTGGCCGGTCACCGGGTTTATGCTCAACGGGCTGCTGCTCCCATAGGCCGAGCCAAGAATATTGGCACACACAATAAAATGCTCGCCCGGGTTAAAATAATACCCTTCGCCAAACAAACCCTTCCACCAATCGCAAACTTCCGAGTTCGCGGTGAGGGCATGGCATACCCACACCACATTGTCCCGGTTTTTGTTTAAGGCGCCATATGTATGAAACCCGATCTGCAGGTCCCTCAACTGCTTCCCCGATTCGAGCTTAAACGGCTTGTTGTGTTTATATATTTCTCTTGTCATTAGTCACTGGTCATTGGTCATTAGTCATTGGTCATTGGGTCATTAAGTCATTGGGTCATTTTTTCTTTCGGACTTTACTGACTTTCCCGACTTCCTCACACCAATTCTCCCTCCGGCTGCTTTACTTTAGCAAAAGCCTGTTCGAAATCAGCTTTTATATCGTCGATATGCTCGATACCAACCGCTACCCGTAATGAATTCGGTAATACGCCCGCCGACAGCTGTTCTTCATCCGAAAGCTGCTGGTGCGTTGTAGCGGAAGGTTGGATGATAAGGGTTTTTGCATCGCCTAAATTAGCCAGGTGGCTTACTAATTTTAAATTATCTATCACCTGGGTCGCACTTTCTTTATCCCCTTTCACCTGGAAGGAAAGTACCGCACCAAAACCATGCTTAAAATATTTTTTGGCCAAAGCATGATGAGGCGAAGAAGGCAGGCCCGGATAACTAACACTCGCCACCTGCGGATGCTGTTCCAGCCATTTGGCGAGCTCAAGCGCGTTATCGACATGGCGCTGAACCCGTAATGAAAGCGTTTCCAGCCCCTGTATATTCAGCCAGGAATTGAATGGCGATTGCGATGGCCCAAAGTCTCTCAAGCCTTCCACGCGGGCACGGATGATAAATTGAATATTACCGAATGGCCCGCCAATACCAAATACATCGGCAAATACCAAACCGTGATAGCCTTCAGATGGTTCGGTAAACTGCGGAAACTTGCCGTTGCCCCAATTGTAATTGCCGCCGTCAACAATAACGCCGCCAATGGTGGTGCCATGGCCGCCTACCCATTTTGTGGTGGATTCGACCACTACATGCGCGCCGTGCTCCAGCGGACGGAACAAATAACCGGCCGCGCCAAAGGTATTATCGACTATTAAAGGCAGGTCGTGTTTGTCTGCCAGCGCGGCAATTTTATCAAAATCGGCGATATTAAAGCCAGGGTTGCCGATAGTCTCAACGTAAATGGCTTTTGTTTTTTCATCAATATGCTTTTCAAGTTCTTCGGCGCTATCGTCTTTTGCAAAGCGGACATCGATGCCCAAACGTTTGAAGGCAACTTTAAATTGGTTGTAAGTACCGCCATACAGGAAAGGGGATGTCACAAAATTATCGCCGACCTGCAATATATTGTTCAATGCAAGGAATTGTGCGGCCTGGCCTGAGCCCGTCGCCAAAGCGGCAACCCCGCCTTCCAAAGCCGCTACGCGTTTTTCAAATACATCGGTTGTCGGGTTCATGATACGGGTGTAGATATTGCCAAACTCCTTCAATGCGAACAGGTTGGCGCCATGTTCAGCATTTTTAAATACATACGAAGTGGTTTGGTACAGCGGCACCGCCCGCGAACCAGTTGCGTCAATTTCATGCCCGGCATGTAATTGAAGCGTTTCGAATTTTAAGTTTTCAGCAGACATGTTTTTAAGATTTTGATGTTATGTATTTTTTTAATGGATTTGTTAGTGGATCGATCACGACAAGATGTAAATCCTCTTGGTGAGAACACGCATATTTTTCAATAACAGAAAAGTAAAACGTGTTAAGGTTTAGCAACAGCACATACAAATACAGCTATTGGCATAGCTATAACAGTACGCAGGGTTCACGCTCTTGCCGGCCTTAAAAATGTTTTGGAGGATGTTGTAAATCAAACTTTTCATGGTTGTTAATTTATATTCCCCGGGGTATTTACCGGGCCAGGAATTGGCACCTTCTCCAATTGGAGGGTTGCCAGCGGGTCATTGAGCCTGATCTCTCGCCGCTTCTTTATAAATCAAAACCCTTTGCGGAGGTAATGATTAAGGTATTGCTACCAAATATTATTGCAAATATAAGTTTATGGGATTGAGTTTTCCAAATTTAATTTTCCTTTGAAGCTTAAAGCAGAAAGCGAAAAGCAAAAAGCTTTGTACTTTCAGCTTTCTGCTTTAAGCTCCCTTTTGAAGCGAAAGGCAAAAAGCTTTGTACTTTCAGCTTTCTGCTTTCAGCTCCCATGCCGCAAACCGCCCCTCACATTGTCGTATTTACACCCAACAGATGCCATTATTTGACCATACATTTGATTGATCAAAAATTAAAACTTAAAAATCATGTCAGCAAAAAAAGTATTACTCGACCAGTATGATTTGCATAACATATTGTATAACAACGTTATTGCAGATATCAGCGATGAAGAGTCGAACAAAAGCATAGCCGACCCGATGAACAGCGTAAAATGGCTGGCCGGGCACTTGCTGTGGGCGCAGGCAAATTTAGCCAATATTGGCGGCACACAAATAGAGGTTAAATGGCGCGATCATTTCCATACAAAACAAGGCGGCAGCCCGGCCGACTTCAATGCGCCTAAAAGCGAATTGCCCACGTTACAACAGATCAAAGACAAATGGAACGAAGACGGCCCGGTGATCAGAAAAGGTTTGGAAAACCTGCCGGATGCTGCGCTTGATACTGTGATCAACGCGCCGCATCCAATTTTCCCGTTTGATAATACGCTGGCCGGTTTATGGGCTTTCATCAACCATCACCAGGCATATACCATCGGCCAGATAGGCATTTTAAGAAGAGGATTGGGAAAGGACGCGATGAAGTACTCTTAAGTTCATAGTTCATGGTTCATAGTTCATAGTAGCAGTTTAGTCCATAGTCCATGGTCCATAGTCCATAGCAGCTGCAGTTTTGCGTCGGGAAGAGCGCTGCCGCTTCACCCTTTTGCCATGGACTATGGACCATCGACTATGGACTTTCCTCAATTTTGCGTCGGGAAGAGCGCTGCCGCTTCACCCTTTTGCCATGGACTATGGACCATCGACTATGGACTTTCCTCAATTTTGCGTCGGGAAGAGCGCTGCCGCTTCACCCTTTTGCCATGGACTATGGACCATCGACTATGGACTTTCCTCAATTTTGCGTCGGGAAGAGCGCTGCCGCTTCACCCTTTTCGCCATGGACTATGGACCATCGACCATGGACTTTCTCTATGAACTACAAGAAACAATGACTAATTTTGCGCCGACCAATTAGTAAACATGAATAAAGTAGTTAACGGCGCTGACGAGGCGATCCGTGATATTGAAGACGGCATGACCCTCATGCTTGGTGGCTTCGGATTGTGCGGTTTGCCGGAAAATTGTATCGCTGCGCTGGTCAGGAAAGGCGTAAAAAACTTAACCTGCATATCGAATAATGCCGGGGTCGACGATTTTGGCATTGGCCTGATGCTTAAGCAAAAACAGGTTAAAAAGATGATATCTTCCTATGTAGGCGAGAATGCCGAGTTTGAGCGCCAGTTATTAAGCGGCGAGCTTGAAGTCGAACTCATTCCCCAGGGCACGCTTGCCACCCGCTGCATGGCCGCCGGTTATGGTATGCCCGCTATTTTCACCCCAGCCGGTATTGGAACCGAAGTGGCCATAGGCAAGGAAATCAGAAATTTTAACGGTAAAGATTACCTGATGGAAATGGCTTTTGAAGCCGATTTTGCCATGGTAAAAGCCTGGAAGGGAGATACCATGGGCAATTTAATTTACCGCGCCACAGCACGGAATTTTAATGCGGTAATGGCAATGGCCGGCAAAGTAACCATCGCGGAGGTGGAGGAACTGGTTGAGCCGGGAGAGCTGGATCCTAATTTTATTCATACACCCGGGATTTACGTCCACCGTATCTTCCAGGGAAAAAATTACGAAAAAAGGATTGAACAGAGGACGGTAAGGAAAAGGTAGTAATTTGAAAATTTGAAAATGTGCTGATTTGAAGATTTGAAGATTTATAATTTGAAGATTTGACTGTGTGCCAATTTGAAAATGATTTGATTTGAGAATTGATGATGTAGTAGCTTGAAAATTTGATAGTGGTATAATTTGAAGATTGATTAAATAATTAAAAAAATAAGATAAACCCTATTAAATTAACCGTTATGAGAAATGACAAAGACAACCTTATTGTCAATTTAACCTTTGAATTTGCATTAGATATTATTGAATTTTCAGAAACGTTGGACGAAGCCCGAAAGTATGTTATATCAAGGCAACTACTCAAGTCCGGTACATCAATCGGCGCCAATGTGAGAGAAGCGCAAAATGCTGAAAGTAGAAATGATTTTATACACAAACTAAAAATTGCGGCAAAAGAAGCGGATGAAACAGAATATTTTTTACTCCTGTGTAAGTTTTCAAAGACATATCCATTTGATCAAGCTTTAAACGACAAATTAGTTGTGATAATTAAAATTTTATCCAAGATTATTTCAAGCTCAAAAATCTAATAATTTTCAAATCTTCAAATTACCAAATTTTCAAATTAAATTATGCTTGACAAAGAAGGTATTGCTAAAAGAATTGCAAAGGAAATTAAGGACGGTTACTATGTAAACCTGGGCATCGGCATCCCGACGCTGGTGGCCAACTATATTCCTCACAATATTGATGTGGTGCTGCAATCGGAAAACGGGTTGCTGGGGATGGGACCTTTTCCTTATGAAGGCGAGGAGGATGCGGATGTGGTGAATGCCGGTAAGCAAACCATAACCATGCTTCCTGGTTCCGCGGTTTTTGATTCGGCGATGAGCTTTGGGATGATCAGGGCTAAAAAGGTAAACCTGACTATTTTGGGAGCCATGGAAGTATCAGAAAACGGCGATATAGCCAGCTGGAAGATCCCGGGCAAGATGGTAAAAGGCATGGGAGGGGCGATGGATTTGGTGGCGTCCGCCGATAATATTATCGTTGCCATGCAGCATGTAAATAAAGCCGGCGAATCAAAACTTTTACAAAAATGCATGCTGCCCTTAACCGGTATTAATTGCGTAAAAAAAATTGTAACTGAACTGGCTGTATTTGATGTTTTGCCCGAAGGCGGTTTTAAATTGCTGGAACGTGCGCCGGGAGTAAGCATCGACGAAATAAAAAAAGCAACCGCGGGAAAAATGATTGTTGAAGGGGATGTGCCTGAAATGGTTATTTAATTTGACAATTTGGCAATTTGAAGATTTGAAAATGTACGTCCAAAACATCTTCAAACCGGCAAATAATCAAATCAAAACATTTTCAAATCTTCAAATCAACCCATTTTCAAATCAAACCCTTCACCCTCAACTCCTGTGATATTTCTTCCGTCACTTTAATAATATCCTCCGCTTCATGGCTATTATTAATGATTACCCTGTCGCACTCATCCCGATAAGGTAATAAGAATTGATTGTAAGCCGGCGTTACATGGTTCACCCATCTATACATCACATCATCCGATGAATAGCCCCGCTCCACTAAATCCCGTTTTATGCGGCGCTGCAGGGCGATATCGTCATTGGCCTCGATAAAAATTTTCAAATCGAGCATTGAAGCTATTTTCCGGAAGTGCAGGATAAACAAACCTTCTACAATGAGTATTGGTGCTGGTTTTATCTGCAGCATTTTCGGTACCAGGCTGGGATTATTAAAGGTGTACTCCTTTTTTAATATGGTTTCGCCCTGCAACAGGCGTTCTATATCACGCTCAAAATGCGCTGCATCAACTGTAGAGGGCAGGTCGAAGTTGTGCAGTGTGTTTTCTTCCGGGGTCATGTGATGGGCCACAGGGATGTAATAATCATCCTGTGATACAAAGCATACCTCATCAGCGGCGAAATGCTCAAGAAAACATTTTAAAAAAAAGGTTTTTCCCGAGCCGCTGCCGCCGGCTATGCCAACAATATACGGTTTACTCATTCGGACTGCCGTAGCTGATATTTACATAAAAGCGTTTGTCAATTGCACCTAACGATTCGGCTACATTTTTTGTCATTACTATAATAACATCCTTTGTAGCCTCGCTGTCGGTAAAGCTGCCAACCACTTTTGCAAAAGTAGTACGATTGGTCATGGGGTTGGTAATTTTTATCACCGTGCCCACGGGGGCCGTGCGGTGCAATACCAATTTTTTATTCGGGTCAAGTCCGGGTTGGTCGATCCAGGTGGCAGCGCCTTTTTCATTTTTTTCGTATAAGCCATAACGGTTTGTATTTAAATGGCGCTCCGCGTTGCTGCTATCCTTTAAAGGGGCCGCTACCCTGGTCGAATCACGTTTTGCAATTTGTGTATCGCTGCGCATCACAGGCCGCTGCGGCTGCGGCGTAGTAACTCCCGCTTTTACCAGCAATACCTGGCCGGGAACCAGCGTCGTCGACGGTAAGTTGTTAAGTTTGGTTATCTCGTCTACCGTTGTGTTAAACCGTTTGCTTATAGCATACAAAGTTTCGCCGGCGGACACTTTATATTGCGTTGGAGCGGTGGTATCCTGCACGGTTTGCTGGATGGGTTGTTGTACTACGGGCTGCTGAACCTGTTCAGGAGCCGTTTGCTGAGCGGTTACCGTATTGTCTTCTTCGGTGGCCGGCTCTTTATGCTTGTGTTTTTTTGCTTCTTTTGCTTCCCTGGCCAGCCTGGCCTTCTTTTCTTTTTTCGTTTCCTTAGCAACGCTTTCGCTTGCCGCTTTTCCTTTGCCCGATTTTTTATAAGGCAGGTCGGTCGGTACTTTAACAATGGCGCCTATGGTTAAGGTTTCCTTTTTTGTACCATTATACTTCATAATAACGGCAGGCTTTACATTATAACGCCTGCCGATGGAGTAATATGTATCTTTTGCTTTAACTTTAAACAGCACAACTTTTTTTCCGTCCGCATTTTTAACGCCAATTGAGTCGACTACGGGTTTTGCAAATAATGATATGGAAATATTGAATAATAAGACTGTGATTAAAAGGGTTTTAAACTTCATAACTAACAAGGGGGATTATTACTATTGAAGAGTTAAAATCTTTAACTCCGATTTGTTTTTTATATAAATTAGATGGTTTTTATGCAATATAAACGCCTCCGGCTGGATTTTTTGTATTTCCGCATTTAATAAATCTTCATAAATTTTGGTGTCGCTGTCCATAATATAAAGTACCTGGATCAGCTTCCCTGCCTTTAGCGCGTGCAAAGATACAATTCTCAAATTATTGTACTCAAGGTAATGTATCATATTTCCGTAGGGATGAACCGGCAGCAAAAGGGGCATTAAAAAATCAGGGCTTTTCAGTTCCGGAAAGATGACACTACTTTTCAGCTCCTTATAAACAGACGGTTCGTACATGCGGGTTGTTGCACCGGTCTTAATATCCGCTAAAAATAATTTCCGCGGTTGTATGCGCGGATCATGCACAACAGGGCCATTTTCTGATAGATGATCGAAAGAATAATTGTAATTGCTCCATAAGGTTTTGCCGGTAAAAGCGTCTATGGCCAGCAGCCCCTTATGCGTTGGCCCCGATTCCGTCTGGTAGAAATGCAAAAGCAGTACGCCATCGTAAGCAGCTTCCATACCGGTCAGCCATCTTTCAGAAGTTGTAAGGCCTTTAAACAGTATTTTACCGCTTACCATGTTCAGTGCCCCGAAGGAAACACTTTTTTCGTCGCTGTTTCGTGTTTCAACAAAAATGGTTTCGCTTAGCTCATCAATTTCCATCCGCCAGATGGGGCCGTCAAAATGTTCACTTGTAACAGGCAGCGTGTTCATGTTTCGGCAAATATCAGGATAAAAAATTTCGGAATGATTTAAATGCGGAATTCGAAATGTCGAATGCGGAATTAATGTCGTTTAGTTAACGCGTTGCCTGGCTGTTTGGCCTCACCTAAATCCTCTCCAAAGGAGAGGACTTCAACTGCGCTCTCCGCTATGCCTTTTCAGAACCCTCTCCTTTGGAGAGGGCAGGGTGAGGCCACCGACGCGTTTGAGAGCACTTGGCGTTTGACTAAACGAAATTGAATGCGGAATAAAAAAAAATAAAAATCATCGGAATCCAAAAATCATTCAAATCAACGGTTAAGCTCTTACCATATTAATTTATAAATTTGGCGGCTGTTAAATACACTTGAACAGTACAGTCTATTTTAAATATATATGAGCAAAGGCGTTGTAAGTAAAGAAGAAGATTATTCGCAGTGGTATAATGACCTGGTAATTAAGGCCGATATGGCCGAGTATTCGCCGGTTAAGGGTTGCATGATCATTAAGCCTTATGGGTATTCCATTTGGGAAAAGATGCAGGCTGTTCTGGACGGCATGTTTAAAGAAACCGGCCACAGTAACGCTTATTTCCCGCTGTTTATACCGAAATCTTTTTTTTCGAAAGAAGCAAGCCACGTGGAAGGTTTTGCTAAGGAATGCGCCGTTGTTACACACTACCGCTTAAAAAACGACGGGAATGGCAATATCGTAGTCGATGAAGATGCAAAGCTGGAAGAGGAACTGATCGTTCGGCCGACTTCGGAAACCATTATTTGGCACACTTACAAAGGGTGGATACAATCGTACCGCGATTTGCCGATACTGGTTAACCAGTGGGCCAACGTGGTGCGCTGGGAAATGCGGACCCGCATGTTTTTAAGGACCAGCGAATTTTTATGGCAGGAGGGCCATACCGCCCACGCCACCGCCGAGGAAGCCATTGCCGAAACCGAACAAATGCTGAATGTGTATGCCGATTTTGTGGAAAACTGGCTTGCGCTGCCGGTGATACGCGGCCGAAAAACGCCAAATGAGCGTTTTGCCGGTGCCCTGGACACTTATTGCATTGAGGCCCTGATGCAGGACGGTAAAGCCCTCCAGGCCGGTACTTCGCATTTTTTAGGTCAAAATTTTGCGAAGGCCTTTGACGTTAAATTCACCAACAAAGAAAACAAGCTGGACTACGTTTGGGCCACATCCTGGGGTGTGTCAACACGGTTGATCGGCGCCTTGATCATGGCGCATTCTGATGATGCAGGCCTGGTGCTGCCACCAAAACTGGCGCCTACGCAGGTAGTTGTCGTACCGATTTATAAGCACGAAGAAGAATTGGAAAATATCTCGGGCTATGTGCAGGAGCTGATGAAAGAACTGAAGGCCAAAAATATTTCAGTAAAATTTGATAAGCGTGATACCCAACGCCCCGGCGCTAAGTTTGCCGAATATGAGCTAAAAGGTGTACCGGTACGTGTGGCCATCGGCAGTCGTGATATGCAAAACGGGACAGTGGAACTGGCCCGTCGGGATACAAAGACAAAAGAAACAGTAAGCCAGGAAGGTTTAACCTCCCGCATCGGGCAACTTTTAGAAGAAATACAGATAAATATTTATCAGAAAGCACTAAAATTCAAAACCGATAACACCACCGAGGTCGACAGTTACGACGAATTTAAACGTATGCTTGATGAGGAACCCGGCTTTTTATCAGCCCACTGGGATGGTACGCCCGAAACCGAACAGCAGATAAAAGATGAAACCAAGGCTACCATCCGCTGCATACCTTTGAATAATAAGCAGGAGGAAGGGACGTGTATATTGACGGGAAGGCCATCGAGCCAAAGGGTGATATTTGCGAGAGCGTATTAACCCCCCGACCCCCTAAAGGGGGAGTTTTTGATTTGCCGGGAGAATATTGACGAAAAATAAAACAATTTATAAACAAGCTTCCCAATTCCCCCTTTAGGGGGTGGGCGGCATAATTCCCCCTTTAGGGGGCCAGGGGGCCTATGAAATTTGCGACTAAAGCCATACATGCAGGGCAAGAGCCAGACCCGACAACAGGGGCCGTGATGACACCGATCTATCAAACGTCCACATACTGGCAAAAATCGCCGGGGGATAATAAGGGGTACGAATATTCGCGGGGAACGAACCCGACGCGCAAGGCATTGGAAAACTGCCTTGCAGCACTGGAAAATGCAAAGTTCGGCCTCGCTTTTTCAAGCGGGATGGGGGCTACAGATGCGGTGATTAAATTACTGATGCCGGGCGACGAGGTTATCACCGGCAACGACCTTTACGGCGGCTCGTACCGTATTTTCACCAAAGTATTTGCCAATTATGGGATCAAATTTCATTTCCTGGATTTATCCGATCCCGAAATTATCCGGCAGTATGTAAATGAAAACACCAAACTGATCTGGATAGAAACACCCTCCAATCCCACCATGCAGATTGTTGATATAGCCGCCGTGGCAAAGATCAGCAAAGAGAAAAATGTGCTTTTGGCTGTCGACAACACCTTTGCCTCGCCATACCTGCAAAACCCTATTGATTTGGGCGCTGATATTGTAATGCATTCGGTAACCAAATACATCGGCGGGCACAGTGATGTGGTGATGGGCGCCCTGATGCTGAACGATGAGGACCTGTATAAAAAGCTTTGGTTCATTTATAACGCCTGCGGTGCTACGCCCGGACCGATGGACAGCTTTTTAGTACTTCGGGGTATAAAAACCCTGCATTTGCGTATGAAGGCCCATTGCGAAAACGGCCGCATCATTGCTGAATTTTTAAAAACACACCCCAAAGTTGATAAGATATACTGGCCGGGTTTTACCGATCACCCCAACCACGAGATAGCCAAAAAGCAAATGCGCTATTTCGGCGGAATGATCTCGATAACGCTCAAAAGTGCAGGACTGGAAGAAACATTTAAAATAGCATCATCCTTTAAGGTTTTTGCGCTGGCAGAGTCACTGGGCGGGGTGGAATCACTCATCAACCACCCGGTAACCATGACACATGCCTCGATCCCCAAAGCCGAACGGGAAAAAGTTGGCGTAGTTGATAATTTGCTGCGCTTAAGCGTAGGGGTGGAGGATGTGGATGATTTGCTGGAGGATTTGTCTAATGCGCTGTCCTAAGTAGCAGTATTTAGTAGCAGTAGCAGTTTGAATGTTGAAACAGTTAAATTAAAGGGGTAATCCTACTGCTACTCAAAACTTATATGGAAATTTCGGACCTAAAAGCTTTCCTCGACTCAAAAGCAGCGCTATACAACCGCCCGGAATTTATCCCTAACGATCCGGTCTCCATCCCGCACCTGTTTACTAAAAAGCAGGACATTGAGATCATGGGCCTGTGGGCTGCGGTATTGGCCTGGGGCCAGCGGGTAACTATCATCAATAAATGCCGCGAGCTGATCACGCTGATGGATGGCGCGCCTTATGATTTTATGATGAACCATGAGGAAACTGATCTTAAAAGGCTGCTGCACTTTAAGCACCGCACTTTTAATGATGTGGATACGCTGTATTTTATTTCATTTTTCAGGCAGCATTACTCAAAATACGAATCTCTGGAAACGGCATTTACACCATCGGGCGGCTGTCATGCTGAGGCGCTCGAAGCATGTGCGGAAAGGCCAACGCGCACCCTTCGAGAACCTCAGGGTGACACCGCCCTTGTCGCTGAGAATGCGTTAAACTACTTTAGAGATTACTTTATTTCTTTGCCCGACTTTCCCAACCGCACCAAGAAACATATATCCTCTCCATCTCAAAAATCTACCTGCAAACGACTAAACATGTTTTTACGCTGGATGGTGCGAAAGGACGATTGCGGCGTTGATTTTGGTATCTGGAACCGGATAAAACCCTCCGAACTCATTTGTCCCTGCGACCTCCACGTTGACCGCGTGGCCCGCAAACTTAACCTCATTACCCGCAAACAAACCGATTGGCAAACTGCCGTTGAACTTACAGAGCGCTTAAGGGAATTTGATCCTGCAGACCCGGTTAAGTACGATTTCGCCCTGTTTGGGTTGGGGATAGAGGCACATTTTTAGATTTTAGGATTTCACCAATTTTGGCGGGTGATTGCACCGATTCTTTTAAACTTGATTTCGCCGATTAGATGGCAGGAATACATACTCACTGAGATTTAAAAAACCACTAATTGTATTTTGAATTATTCTTTAGTAAATTTGAATATGACGACGCTTACCGTAAACATACAAAATGAAAAGGACCTCCCCGTTTTACAGGAAATATTGGATCGGTTCGGCTTACCCTACGCTGTAGACAACGAACCTGAATACGATTTCTCGGACACCGAAATAGCAGGCTTTATGAAAACCCGGCAAGATTATTTAGATGGCAAAACAACAACCCGTAGCTGGGCTGATGTACAAGAAGATTTGAATCGTGCCTTTAATTGAGATTCATAAGCAGGCCGAAATAGATTTAGTCGCAGCCTGCGAATGGTATGAAGAACAGCAAGTTGGTCTTTCTAAAAAATTTAGAAGTGAGGTTCAATTTAAATTGCAATTAATAGCGGTAAACCCTGAACTTTACCCTAAAAAATATAACAATTACCTGCACTTTGCCCCAGTTAGAAAATTCCCTTATGTTATAGTTTACTGGTATGAGGAAAAGCTGGATACGGTTTTTGTTACCGCCATTTTCCACACTAAACGGAATCCTGAAAAGTTTGAATCCAGGTAAACTAAACTCAGCTCTGTTCTCAAACATACCGACTGCGGCCGGCGGTGAAATTTACCAGCGATTGACAAATTTGATCCGGAGTGTGTTTTGCTGTTTGGGTTAGGGATAGAGAAAAAACTCTGAAAACTTAATTCAGTTTCTTTAATTCGAAGATGCTTCGACCGGTTCCACCGTATGCCCCTTTATCATAACCGTTACCCATGTCGAAAACTATGTGCCCATTTTTCAGGAACTCTATAGTGCCAACATGGCCTATTAAATGATTCTCGTCAATCCTGTCAAAATCGAACCGTTGGATACCAAAAAAATACATGAAGTATTGGTTTTTGTGTTTATCTACGGATTTTAAAGTTCCGTGCATAGTATCTTTTGGCATTGTCTTATCGCCATTTACGTTCGACGAAATTATGACCCACACCCCTGAAAAATGATCAATTTGCCGACTTTGGACACAACCCCAAAAACCAATTGCAGATAAACAAATAATGATAAGGTATTTCATATCTCAAAAATAGTGTTTAAGCTTCATCCTTAAAATAAACCTTGTAATAATTCATGTGCTTGCCCTCGTCAAACCCTTTCTCAATTAAATCCTTATTGCCGTGGATATAGATATGGAAATTCTTGTCCAGCTTTAACACGCTTTTATAAACACGGCTTTGTTTTTTTACGGCGCTGTCGGATATTTCGAATGTATCGCCGATGGGGCTTTCAAACTCCTGCTCGTACTGGCTTTTAAAGGTTTTGAAGGACTCGATGGCTTTTGGGTTGCCGATCACTTCGCCGGTGAACTCGTCCATATCAAAAGTATCCTTTTCCTTAAAGTACTTCATGGAGCGGTTCAGCAGGTCGATCTTATCGGCTTTGCTCATTTCAAATTCATCATCCAGCTTTTGTGTGACAAAGTTTTTGTAAATGCCAAGGGCGTTGCTGGTTTGGTTAAAGCTATCGTTGCGGATTTTTAATTGTAAGAATTCATCTTTCCAGTAAACGGCGGTTTCCTGGCTGCGGTTGGCATTGTCAATTACGACCACTTTGTAGCCATTTTCTTTTTCAATATTGAATACCAGGCAGCCTTTGTCCAGTTTGTTGATGTTGATGGCGTTTTCCTCGTAATCAACCGTAAAACCGCCTTTATCCGGGTAAACTTTCAGGTAGGTTTCCTTATTTTCCGATTTAAAAATACCAATAGCATCAAGCTGGTTGCCTTCTATCTGCACCTTGTTAAAATATGCAACATACAATTCCCCGGATTTTATTTTGGGATGATTCGATACCTTATACAGGTATTTAGCAATCTGCTCCGATGCTTCATGAAATTTGCTTTTATCTTCAAATACTTCGGTAACAAAGTGAAAAACTTCATTGAGGTTCAAATCGCTGCTATGGGCCAGGTGATAAACCTCGTTTGTTTTTTCAAAAGGCGTTAAAAAGTATTGCATCAGCAGTTTCGGAATAACATTATCCTTCAACTCCAATGCATGGTCCGATAGGGCATACCTTTCGTTCTGCGAGGGATTCCCCACATGGTGCACGGAAACAGCGTCCAATGAAGCTTCAAAAAAAGTTACCATAGTAAGAGGCGAAAGTAATGCTTTGGGTGGAAAAATCAACTTAATATAGCCGCTTGAATTTAAATTGATTAGATTTATTTTATGGAAAGGATTGACGAGCTTTTATGCAGCGACCCCCAGGGGCTTGAGCGGTTTTTAAACCGGAAGTCGGACTATACCCTCGAGCTGTTTTACCATTTTATCCATGAGTTTGAAAAAATAGCGCCGATAACCATACACCCCGGTAAAACGATGATCGGTGTTGCTAACCCGCGCCGAAAAATGGTATATATCAGTCAGCTGGGGAGAAATTTTATCCATGTGGTATTTCTTTTCAAGCAGGCATGGCACGATAACCTTTGTTTTCAGAAAATAGTGCCTATGCCCGGCGACAATACACGCATGACCCATCATTTCAGGATGCTGCATGTTGACGATGTTAACGAGGAGGTGCTGAAATTTATGAAAATGGCCTGGGAAAGCTGAGCTAAAAGTTTACCGCAGCCCTGGTCTCTCTCCCGATGCGCCGGTCGCCGTGCATGATCAGCCCGCAAACCTTTATGGCCGCACCTTCAAAATCTTCGGCATCGTCTTTCAGGAACAGCCAATTGCCCTGCCGCTCGTCGCCTTTAAGAAAGAAGGCGCCAAGCTCGGGGACCTCGTTTTTTAAGCTTTGGTGATGCGCCTTACTTGTAGCTACCCAAACGCCGTTCCATTCCGGCTCCCTAGCGCTTTTGCGTAATATCAGCATGATCCTTTTACCGAGGTAGATATAGTGCATGCCAAACATCTTTTTTACGGTAATCCCGGGTGGCAGGTAGTCGAATACAAAATCAAAGGGGATGGTCATTGGTCATTGGTCATTGGTCATTGGTCATTGGTCATTGGTCATTGGTCATTGGTCATTGGTCATTGGTCATTGGTCATTGGTCATTGCAATTTTGGGAATTACAAAGGTCATCATTTTTTCAAAAATGCCTGCAAAAAGATGAATAGGAAGATTGCCGTTAAATAACGATTTTTGCATTTTAGTCCATAGACCATAGTCGATAGACCATGGCGGAAAGCTTTTATCCATGGACTATGGACCATCGACTATGGACAAACACTACGCCGACACGATCGTCGCCCTCGCCACCCCTAACGGGACCGGCGCTATTGGTATCATCCGCCTTTCGGGGCCGGAGGCAATCACTATTGCCAATAGCGTTTTCAGGGGTAAGGATTTAATTAAACAGGCTTCGCATACCATACATTTTGGGAATATTGTTGACGGTGAGGTTATTTTAGACGAGGTTTTGGTTTCGCTGTTCATCGCTCCGCGCTCTTATACCCGCGAAAACGTGGTAGAAATATCTTGTCATGGTTCGGCGTACGTTATTGAATCCATTATAAAACTATTAATAAAAAAAGGCGCGCGGTCCGCAAAGGCGGGGGAGTTTACGTTGCGGGCTTTTTTAAACGGGCAGCTTGACCTGTCGCAGGCCGAGGCGGTAGCCGACCTGATCGCTTCCAACTCGAAAGCATCACAGCAGGTGGCCTTGCAGCAGCTTCGGGGCGGGTTCAGCAGCCAGTTGCAGTCCCTGCGCGACCAGCTGGTGCAATTTGCCTCGTTAATTGAGCTGGAGCTTGATTTTGCGGAAGAGGACGTTGAATTTGCCAACCGCGACCAGCTAAAAAAGCTGATCCGCGAGATCAATGGCGTAATAGGAGGCCTGATACGGTCGTTCGAATTGGGCAATGCAATAAAACAAGGCGTGAACACGGTAATTGCCGGCAGGCCGAATGCCGGTAAATCAACCCTGCTGAATGCGCTGCTAAACGAAGAACGCGCCATCGTAAGCCACATCCCCGGCACCACCCGCGATACGATTGAAGAGGTATTGAACATAAATGGCATAAACTTCAGGCTGATAGATACCGCCGGCATACGGGAGGCGACAGATGCCATTGAGCAAATGGGAGTGGAGCGCACCATGGAAAAGATCAGCCAGTCGGCGCTGCTTGTTTATGTTTTCGATGCTGCGAAAGCTACTACCGACGAGCTTAAGCAGGATATAGAAAGCCTGCAAAATCCGGGAATAAAAATGCTCATCGTGGCCAATAAGGCCGATCTTTTGAGCTCAGAAATTCAGGCTTCCGACTTCGGACTTCCGACTTCCGACTTCCTCACCGTGTCCGCAAAAGAAAAGATCCATATCGAAGAACTTAAGAATAAAATATATTCCTCGGCCATAAAAGATAAGTTAACCGGCGATGAAACGCTGGTAACCAATATCCGCCACCTGGAGGCGCTGCAAAAAACGGAGGAATCCCTGGCGCGGGTGCTAAACGGAATGGATAGCATTACTTCCGACTTTTTGGCCATGGACATTAAACAGGCGCTGCACTATCTTGGCGAGATCACCGGAGCGGTTACTACGGATGACCTTTTGGAAAATATTTTTAGCAAGTTTTGTATCGGCAAATAACGACTACCCTGGCTGACTTTCAAGTTTTGGCGTTAAATGGCAGGAAGCTTTTCACATCTTGATTGTGGACACCACCAGGTCTTATTTCGCTTGACAGCTGTATTAAAATAAACTGCCAATAAATATCGCCGGGTAATCATCAGTAAACCAATCCCTATCTTTTCGTCAGGAATAAATATCGCATTTAATGCCTTTATGTCATATAGTATGCTTACCTTGCCTGCTTACGGGCCATAAAAGTTAAAGTGAATTTAGTCGAACCTGTTTTTTAACTTCAAGTCGCGCCCTTTAATCCCCCACAAATTGCTACAAAAAAAGAAAAAGAACATCCTTGAACTCTGGATGAAAAACCAGTTGGCCGACGAAGGCTTGCGCGAAGACCTGATCAGTAACGATGAACTGAGAAATCAATCTGAAGAGTTAGTCTCTGCCCTGGTTGGAAATTTATCTAATGAGAATTTTACCGATCTCAACTCCGACGAATGGAGCCCCGTCATCGAGATATTAGGCGGTATCGCCATTACCAGGGCGCGCCAGGGCTTTAGTCCGCGCGAGACAGGGAATTTCGTGTTTTCGCTAAAAGAGGCCCTTATGGAAGTTTTGCAGGAAGAAATGAAAAATGACTTTCAGCGGCTTTATAGCGAAAGCCTGAAGATCAGCCGCCTGATGGATAATTTGAGCGTGGTAACATTTGAAACTTTCATTAAAGGCCGGGAAGAGGTAATATTACGTCAAACCGATGAAATTACAGAGATATCCACACCGGTTATCAGGATATGGGACGGCATCCTGGCCTTGCCTATCATCGGTACGCTGGATAGTTCACGTACGCAAACCGTGATGGAAAACCTGCTGCAGGAGATTGTCGATACCGGTTCCAGCATAGCGATATTAGACATATCAGGCGTGCCGGCGGTAGATTCGCTGGTTGCCCAGCACCTGATGAAGACTGTCAGCGCTACCAGGTTAATGGGCGCCGAATGTATCATCAGCGGCATACGCCCTGAAATTGCCCAAACGGTAGTTCACCTCGGTATCGATCTTTCAAACATCATTACTAAGGCTACCCTGGCCAGTGCGCTGGCCTATGCGTTTAAAGTGCTGCGCCTGGAGGTACGCAAAATGGTTCCTGTATCAACTTTAAAATAAACCAATGGATAAGATACCTATATTACGAATGGGGCCTTTTCTGTTGGTTTCCATACAAGTTGACCTTTACGACCGCCTGGCATTAACGCTGGAGGCTGACCTTGTTCAAATGGTGAGCAAAACTAACGCAAAAGGGGTGCTGATCGATATTTCGGCTGTTTCTATAGTAGACTCTTTTATGGGCCGGATCATCGGAAATATTGCGGGCATGTCCAAAATACTCGATGCCGAAACCGTTTTGGTTGGCATGCAGCCGGCGGTTGCCATTACCCTAATTGAGCTTGGCCTGCCGCTGACGGGCGTGCATACTGCGCTTGATATGGAAAGGGGAATGAATCTGTTGAAATCGATCATCGGTTTTCGGGAAGAGGACGATGCATACCTGGCGCAAGATGATCTTATCGTTGAGTAAAGAAATAGTTGATGTGTTTAAAGAGCAGGATGTGATCTTTGTGAAGAACCGGATAAGGGAAACTGCAGTCCATATTAAGATGGGGCTTGTTAATCAAACCCGGCTGATCACTGCCGCAAGTGAACTGCTGCGCAATATGATGCGCTATGCTAATGGCGGCACCTGCGCTGTCGAAGTGGTTACCAGCGGCCGGATTAACGGCGTTCGCCTTACGTTTTCGGATAATGGCCCGGGCATACCCGACATTGCGGCCGCTATGCGCGATGGCTTTTCCACAGCCAGGAGCCTCGGTATGGGCTTGCCGGGCAGCAAGCGCCTGGTCAACGAGTTTCATATCGAAAGCAAGGTTGGTGAAGGCACCACTGTGAGGATAGTAAAATGGGCAAATGGTTGACGCAACGCATATCAGCTTTGTCGCGAACGACCGGAGTTATTTCGCGCTCATCAAAAAACAGATCCATCGTTTGGCACAGGACACCGGCCTAAGCGAAAGCCGGTTGAACGAACTTGACCTGATCGTGGCGGAAATGACCTCCAACCTGTATAAATATTCCCATGATGGCGAGTTATTGCTGGGCTTGTTTAACAATGGCGGTGCGCCTTATGCAGAACTGATCTGCATAGATAATGGCCCCGGGATGGCCAATCCGGGAAAAATGCTGCAGGATGGCATTTCCAGCACCCATACGCTTGGCCACGGCCTGGGAAGCATTAAAAGGCTATCAGACATCTTTGAACTTTATTCCTTACCTAATTGGGGCACGATTGTGCTCAGCAGGATCTACCATGATCCGCGGCAGGCAAAAATAAAGCAGGATTCAATCCTCACCACCATTATAGTTGCAAAGCCGGGCGAGGAAACCAGCGGCGATGGTTTTGTGACAAAAAGAAACCAAAAACATATTAAATTGATGCTCGCCGATGGCCTTGGCCACGGCCCGGAAGCCAATAAAGCCATTAACGAGGCGGCAATTGCCTTTAGAGTTTTTCCCGAATACAGCCCGACGGAAACGCTCCGGTTCGTACACAGCGCCATTAAAAAAACCCGGGGCGCCGTTATCACTATCGTTGGCTATGAGTATGCTGAAAAAACATGGAATGCTGCGGGGATAGGCAATATTGCCTGCCGGTTTAACGGCCCGGTGGTGTTTAAAAATCACATGTCGTACAATGGGATCGTTGGGCACAATATCCCAAACACCATGAATGATCAGTTATACCCATTGGCGGAGTATAACCAACTGATGTTATGTTCGGACGGTATAAAAGCAAGGACCGATTTGCTGAAATACCCGCAGATATCAAAATATGACCAAACGATACTTGCAGCCGCCATTTATAAAGATCATGCCAGGAGGAACGACGATATGTCGGTTGTTCTGCTTAAAATAATGTAAGATGACTACTATTGTTGAAATCTCGCTCGAAAATGAAATGGACCTGGTGCTGGCGCATAAAAGGTCGATGAAGGTAGCGGATAAGCTGGGGCTGACAGTGGCTACCCAAACTACTTTCGCTACCGCTGTTTCGGAGGTGGCGCGTACCGTAATTGAACAAACCGACAACGGCTGCCTTTTGATAGGGCTGGAGCAATATAAGCAACGATATTCCTTAATTGCCAACGTATCCTTTAAAAGCGATGTCCCGTTTACAGCCGCTGACGATGGCTTTTATTATGCACAAAAACTATTACCTGAATTTCAGCTCACAAATGCCGACGATGTTACCTGTATTGAAATGAAGATCGGGCTGCCGCGCTCGCTGGCGCTGGACGCGGATAAAATAAGCCCGCTGATTGCCTATTTTTCAAGCGAAATGCCCTTAAACCCTTATGATGAAATTAAGCAGCACAACCGTAATTTAAACCGGATTGCGGGCGAGCAGGAGGAAGAGCTTAAACAATCGAGGTTGATAGACGCGAAAAAGACCGAATTTATGTCTACCGCCAGTCATGAGATCAAAACGCCTATTACCATTATCAAGGCCTATACCCAAATGGCCAGCAGCATGAAGGAACAATGCAGCGAGCAGGTACAAGGCATACTAACTAAAATCAATAGCCAAACAGATAAACTGCTTTCGCTTGTACAGCAATTACTGGACATTTCAAGGATGGAGCATGGCCAGCTGCAGTATAATATGGAATTAGTTGAAATGGGGCCGTTTATTAAGGAGATGTGCGCGATTATACAACAAGTATTGCCTAACCATCAAATTATTGCAGACTCCGAGGAGTCGCTTTGGGTTCATATTGATAAAATACGCATGGAACAGGTTTTTTCCAATTTGCTGGTCAACGCAGCTAAATATTCTAAAAAGGGCACTGTTATCCATGTTCGTGCTGCGCGTGCAAACAACCTGGTCCAGGTCGAGGTTGCCGACCATGGGATAGGCATGTCGGCTGAGAGCATGGCTTCGGTATTTGATAAATTCTACCGTGATAAAGATGTATTGCGAACGCATGCGGGTTTGGGCATGGGCTTGTATATTACCTCCAAAATCATTACGGACCACCAGGGTAAAATATGGGCAAAAAGCGTTGAAGGCGGCGGCTCAACCTTTTACTTTGCTATACCAGCTCGAAGCGCCGCAACGAACGGTTAGGTACTAACAGTTCTTCTTTCTTGCTGCTTATTAATCACCTGATACTAAATATGCTTACATTATATTGAAAAATAGGTACCGCCAGGGTGTTAATTCCTGTCCGGCATAGCGAAGATCTTCCGGCGCTCGTGCAATCCCCCTTAGTGTAAATTATACAACCGTGCGCCCCGCTCTTTACAAATAATTATTGTTAAAAAATACCTATGTATCCCAAACTTATTTGCTTTTTTTGCTGTTGATGGATACTGCTAAGTGTATCCAATTAATGGAACCGCTATAGCAGAAAACAACGCCGGGCCAATGGCAGCTTGTGTAAATGCGCCCGGCCTGGCAACCGACATTGACGAATGGCAACTATCCGACCTTTTAACCCAATTTTGCCCAACCCGCTATATGCCGATCAGCTGGTTTTCGCCAAGCCCCAGGCAGAATCGGTATCGGGCGATTTTAACCGGGCAGGCGATCTGAAACCGCTGAAAACCTTGCTGGAAAGACCGGCACGCCTGCGGCCCGAAACGCCGGAAGGCCAGGCATCGGCGTATTGCGAGATTAAAGAAACGCTGTGCCGCTTATTGGCCAACGAAACATTGCTCCGTGAGAAAACAAAACACATTTATGTTTACGAGATAACGCAGCGGGCGCAGCGGCAAACCGGTATTTGGGCCATTACTGATTTGGCCGATTATGCGGCCGGCAATATAAAGCTGCACGAGCTCACCTTTGGCGACAGCGTTCGCCGGATGAAGAATTACCGCGAAAACACCGGTTTGGAAGGCAGCCCAATTTTGCTGACCTACGCGACCGATGAAACAATTAACTCAATTATCGCGGCCGCCAAAGCTGCAGAGCCGGAAGCGGCCTGGTCCAACGAACACGGTACGCATCGTATTTGGAAAGTGCCCGCCCATATGGAGGACCGGCTCGTCCGCGCTTTTGAAACGGTTGCGGTAACCTACCTGGCCGACGGCCATCACCGGCTGGAAGCAGCCGTTCAGTTAATGCATCACAATCCCGCGCAGCATTATATCTCGTCTTTGTATATGGCTTTTGATGAATTGCGTATACAGGCCTACAACCGCGTAGTAATACCCGGCGTGCCTATTGCTAAGGCGCAGTTCCTTGAGCAGTTATCGATAAACTTTCATGTATGGGAAAGCACCGGTAATGAGGCAGTGCTGCCGACGCGGATACACCGCATGGGCATGTTGATGTGTAACCAATGGTACAGCCTGCTGGCCCGGCCCCAAACCTATGTGCATGAACATAAAACAGCTACCATTGATGCAGAAATATTGCAGCGATATGTGTTGTCGGCTATTTTTGGAATCAACGACCCGAGAAGCGACCAGCGCCTGAAATGCGCCGGCGGCGAAAAAGCGCTGGAAGAAATTACTGCGATAGTGCGCGAATACCCGGATGCCATAGCCTTTACATTATGCCCCCTTGCCCTGGTCGAGCTCACCGGCGCTGCGGACGCCGGGAACATCCTTCCTCCAAAATCAACCTGGATAGACCCCAAAATACCATACGGCCTGCTGCTTTACCAGCACGATTAATATACCCGGCTGGCACTGCTCCACATAAGCACAAACGCGTCATCTTTTAAATAAGTGAAACAAAATAGCTGATTTCCGGTATATTATAGTATATTTGATTTCCTACGTTACCCTCTCTCTGCCCGGGAACTGTTTCTCCCGTACACTGCGTACTTTTTTACCCTATTAATGACTACTATGGAACCCCATCATATAATTGCAATTGGCGCCTCAGCGGGCGGCATGGAAGAGATCAATTCGTTCTTTGACCATACGCCGTTAGACGGCGTTTCGTATATCATTATTCAGCATCTATCCTCCGATTTTAAAAGCCGCATGGTTGAATTGTTGCGCAGGCACAGCAAGCTGGTGGTAACGGAGGCTGAAGACGGAGTGAAAGTCAAGTGCAACCAGGTGTACCTTATCCCAAACAATAAGTTTATGGTCATCCGCGACGGCCATTTATATTTAACCGACAAAGATAAATCGCAAGCCCCTCATCTTACTATTAATACTTTTTTTAATTCACTGGGCGCCGATTGCGGTAAAAGAGCTATTGGCATCATACTTTCCGGCCTTGGGAGCGATGGCACCGAAGGCATCAGGACCATTAAAAAAGCAGGCGGAATGGTAATAGCCCGCAGCCCCGAAACCACCGATTTTGGCAGCATGCCGTCCAACGCCATTGCTACAGGACTGGTTGACTTTATCCTGGAACCCGAGTTTATGCCCAATGCCATAGAAGATTACATAAGGTATGGCGGCGATTTAATTGCCGACAGCAAGGACGATGAAAAAAATCTCGGGGCCATCATCAGTTTAATTAAGGAACGGTCCCCGCTTGATTTTTCGGACTATAAACAGACAACGATATTAAGAAGGACCAAACGAAGGGCCGCCCATAATAATTTTGTTATGCTGGGAAACTACCTGGATTTTCTGAAATCGACGCCCGAAGAAGTTGATGCGCTGACCAAAGAGTTCCTGATCAGCGTTACTTCATTTTTCAGGGACAAGGAAGCATTCGACTTTATACAAAAAAAAGTAATACCGGTTATACTTGAAAAACTTAGGCCGGGAGAAGAGCTGAAAATGTGGGTGGCGGGCTGCGCCACAGGCGAGGAAGTATATTCGCTGGCTATACTGATTGACGAGCAGCTAAAGGCGAATTTAAAAGATACCGTAATAAAGATATTTGCTACCGATATTGACAGCGCCGCGTTGATGCACGCGGGGAAAGGTATTTATAGCAAGGGCATAACAAAGGACGTATCGCCTGAGAGGCTTGAAAGACATTTTTTAAAAGAGGGCGATAACTACAGGGTAAAACCATCGATCCGCAAAATGGTAATATTTGCACAGCACGACCTGGTAAAAAACCCGCCGTATTGCAATATGCACTTTATCAGCTGCCGCAACCTGCTGATCTATATGACGCCGATCCTGCAAAAGAAAATATTTACGATGCTGCTGTTCGGGCTAAAAATGGATGGCTATTTGTTCCTGGGCTCAAGCGAAAACCCCATGCCCATCATCAAAAACCTGGAGGTTGTTAATAAAAAGTGGAAAATATACAAAAACCTGGAAACAAAGAGGGTTGTTGGTTTCGACGCATTTTCGTTGCCCGAACTGCTTGATGTAAAACGCCCGCCTGCGTCGCGGGGGGGGGGGGGGGGGATATATCCAAAGATACCGGCCATAATTTGGCCGAAGCGGTAAATACTGCAATTGTGAATGAGCAGGGCCACTTGGTTGTTTGTATTGATGAAACCGACAGGGTTATACAAACCTATGGCGACACTACTAAGTATTTGCTGCAAAAAAACTTCAATTCAAATCTGATCGAGCTTTTGCCAAAGCCGCTTGTAATAGCGTTTACTAATTTAAAAGTCAGCGCTTTAAAGTCAAATAAAAAGGTTTCGGTTAAGGGTGTTAAAATTAAACATGGCAAATTAATGTTTAATATCAACCTGTCTGTAAGTCCGCTGACAACCCTAAAAAACAGGCAAAGATTGTTAATGGTAACTTTCAGCGACGGGGCGCCGATGGTGCAGGAGAACCAGGACTATAATGTATTTGACGAAAAGCTGTACCTTGACCAGTACGCCCTGAATTTAGAAGAAGAACTGAAAGAAGTAAAAGATAAACTTCATTCCACGTACGAGCAGCTTGATGCATCGAATGAAAACATGCAATCGTTTAACGAGGAATTGCTTTCGTCGAACGAGGAAATGCAGAGCACGAATGAGGAAATGCAGTCGGTAAACGAAGAATTGGATACCATAAATTCAAACTACCAGCTAAAAAATAAGGAACTGCTGGAGATCAATGACGACCTGAACAACTATTTCAGGAGCAATATAAACGGGCAGATATTTGTGAACAATGACCTGATGCTGATGAAGTTTTCGCCGGGCACCGTAAACCAGATCAACCTTCTGGATAGCGATATCGGGCGGCCGCTCAGCCACATATCGACCAACATAAAATTTGAGACAATTATTGAGGATATAAAAAAAGTGATTGCCGATGGCAGCGTCATCACCAAAGAAATTGAAACGAATAACGGCAAGTGGTACCAGATCATGACGATGCCTTATGTGCAGCAGGCCGATAACAAAAGCACCGGCGCTATTATTACTTTTAATGACATCAGCGAACTAAAGAAAACACAGTCGGAACTCGATAAAAAAAATAAAAGCCTGCAGCGTATCAATACTGATCTTGACCATTTTATTCATGCCGCCTCGCACGATCTGCTCGCCCCCCTGGGCAATATCGAAACAAGTATCAATATCATGAACCAGATGACCTTATCTGATAAAAAACTACTGGATTTTTTAAACGTGATAAACTCATCAGTAAAAACATTCAGGGGCTTGATAAAAGATATTGCCACTATTGCCAAAATTGAGGGCGACAATATTGCCATGGAGCCGGTAAACCTGGACGAAATTATAAATAACGTTATATGGAGCCTGGAAAATAAAATTAAATCGTCAGGCGCCGTTATCACCAGGGAACTGGAGGCCGACATTATTTTCTTTTCGAAAAAGAACCTCAGGAGCATTGTGTATAACCTGGTTTCGAATGCTATTAAGTTTAAACGCGACGACAACCCTTTAATTCAAATCCGCAGCGCAAGGGAGGGTGATTTTGTCGTACTATCCGTGCAGGATAACGGGTTGGGGATACCCAAAGCCAAGCTGAAAAAGATCTTTGAAATGTATGGACGCCTTCAGCAGGATATAGAGGGCCATGGTATAGGCTTATACCTTGCCAAAAAAATAGTTGACGCCGCGGGCGGAAACATAATAGTTGAGAGCGAGCCTGGCGAGGGCAGTAAGTTTATGATATATCTTAAAGCCGAACCTGAACAGTTAAACGTAACGGATACGGTTAATTGATTGGGCAGCCCGCAACTTATTTAGTCTTGTCTTTTCCCTTAGCCTTCGCATCCGGTTCATTGAGCTTGTAATAAACCCCCTTACTGTTTTTCAGGCTGTCCGCCTGTACCGGTGGCATTTGTTTTATGTTTTGTAGGGCAGCGTAGGTTTGTTTCCAGTTATGCGGATACTTTTGAGCCAGCGCTAATGTATCAAGATGATCGTAATAGGTGAGGATGTTTTGTTTCAGCGGATCTGTTAAATTATTAAATTTCGAAAACTGCAGTTGCTCCACCAGGTCGCCGTAGGTTTCGTCGGCCAGTTTGTATTCGCCAATTTCGGTGGGCTTGCCGGTGTCGTAGTCAAAATCAGGCAATGATAATTGGCCCGTCTCCAGCCGCGCCAGCGCCCTGTTGTAATGCATCAGCACCGTGTCGAAACTTTTGATGAATAGTTTTTCGCCTTCCGGGCCCACGTCCTTAAATTTCAGCGCTTTCAAAGGGCCTATTTTTGGCATTATCCTGATAAAAAACGATAGCACTACCGCTTTGAACCCAGGTTTCTCCCGGTCCCTGCCAAACTCGGCATAATAGTCCCTTTTTTTCATTTTATAATGAAAAGTATGACTGTTTGCGCTTGGGTTTAATTTTCTGATGTCATTCTTTTTAAGGACCCAGGCTGTACGCGTTATGGTGGGCAATAAACTTTTAACCGACCATCTGAAGGTGCCAATGGCAAGGCCAAGGTCGCCAAAAACGTCGTTGATATCCTCGCCATAGGTTTTCAAGAACGCCCGCTCCAGCACCGGCCGCGAAACCTCAAAACCGATAAGATCGTGATACCCCTGCGGGGCGTAATTACCCCTGGCAATTTGCAGCACATCGAACGATATTTCTACCCGGCTGTGCGAATTGTGGTCGTCGCCGTACGTTACCACCGGCCCGAATTTTTCCTTCATTTCAGGATAAACGATCGGTACCACAACATTGGTCGCCCTTGAATGCCCGTACCGGTCGCCCATATAATGGCAAAGCGCGCCAAGTGCAAATGCATATTCGTTAAGGTTTTCCGATTCCGAGATCAGCGCGTCGACAAAATCGCCGCTGCGGACATAATGGGCAAGGTTGGTAAAATATACGCTGCCAAACGGAAAATAACCCATATCGGCAATTAAGCAGCCGCCATAAGCATAAGCATGGGCTTTTCTTAACTCATCATCAGTTGCCTGCGGATATTTGTGCCTTAATAAGGGGAGAATGCCTTTTTCCCAGCTTGCATCAATGAGCGCTTCGTGGGTGAGTACAGAGTAAGCCTTTGAAGACGAGGGTATAACCAGTAAAAAAGTGACAACAATAAAAGCATATCTGTAAAGTAACTTCATCATAATTTAACGGACTAAGGGCTTATGATGAAAGCAATAAAACGATAAATTGTTTTAGAAACAATTCAGGCGCACGACTAAGCGCGGGAATCTGAACGGTTACTATATTTTACACATCAAACCATACAGATTATTTACCATTGGATAGTGTAAGCTGTGCCTCCATTTAGAACAAGGCTGGCCTTCTTATTGCCAAGGAACGTTAACGAACCTGCAAAATTGAGGGTCTTACCCGAACTGGAAGTGGTCACCAAAACTACGGTAGCCGTACCCGAAATGATCTGGCGGGTGGTTTTATCTATCGCAATATTTGTGGATTGAATGTTAAGTATGCTATGGAATGTAAATTGCCGACCCACTTTTGAAGTGATCACGCCGGTGCGGGTAAAGTTGACGGTCTCCAGGTACGACGAACCATCGCCCGTTAATACAAGATGGGCATTACTGGTATCGCTTGACGACAAACGTTCCCCATCATAGCTGCCCTTGCCGGTAAAGTCGAAAGTTATGTTGGTAGGAGTGGACCCGCTGCAATTTTGAACATACTGCCAGTCGAACGTATAATTGAACACCGGGCTTGCACCGGTGGCGCTCGCGATTGTTATCGTTGAGTCTTTTACAACGCCGCATGTTAAAGGGGCTGATGTATAAATAGAAGTTGAATTGCTTAACTGATCCGCCATGCCGCCATTGAGGGGAGAAACCGCGTCTGAAGCGAATTGTGCTGCATCGCTCTCGGTAACTACCGGAGCAACCGGCGAAGTTTTTATACTGCTTTTTCTGCAGGAAGAAACATTAAGGGCTATACCTGCTATTATTAATGCCGCGCAAATAATTTTTGGTGTGTACCTGTTAATTTTCATAAATCGTAATATTTAAACGCTTAATATCTTTTTAACTTTTTCCCTTGTACGCAAATCGGAAGCTGTTTGTTTGGGTATTGATCGGAAAGCAGCGGTCACGAGGCGGTACGAAGATATCCGGTGCGGGTATTCGTCAATAAATGTTTCATATGAACGACTTTGCATTCAGCCTTTTTCCCTGCTTCCGGTGCCGTTTTTAATTGTGTTAATAATATACTTATTCAAATGTACAAGAATTTTTGAATTGATAAACAGCACTTTAGCCAGGTAGAATTAAGAAACAGCTTGGCGGATACAGTTAAAACAGGATAAACGAAAAAGGGCGACCGCGCTGACAGATCGCCCTTTTTAAATTTATATATGATGGAGTAAAAATATATTATTGGGTCCCGCCGCCAGGTTCATCCTGGGGAGTGCCTACTACTTTGTAAGCTTTATTACCTTTAGTGTCAGTTGTTTCCTGGTAATAGTAATCATCAGGAGAAATAAAGAAAGTTTCGCCGTTTAACCTCACCCTCCTTGTATCCTGGGGCAACTCGCTGTAAATGTCTCCCATTTGAGGCTGCTGGCCCCCGCTTACGGCGCCGCCGTTGTCAGGGACAGCATTATAACCGCTGCCATTATCCTGTGGCGGAGGATTGTAGTTACCGCCATTGTCCTGTGGTGGAGGATTGTTACCGCCATTGTCCTGGGGACCGGCGTTTTCGCCGGCTCCTGTATTCAACTGGCCGTCTTTACCTGCAATTACATAGGCAATTGAGCCGTCGTCTTTGGTAATGGGTTGGTAATAAACCCCGTTGAGCTCGTAGTATTGCTGGCCGTCAATCGTAATTGACTGTGCGCCTTTTGGCAATACAGTTATTTCTGCACCCAGCGGTGGTTCAACTACAGTATATTGGTTGTCGTTATATTGATAATAGAAGCCGTCGCTGTAATAGTATGGGATATTGTCCCAGTAGAAAGGATAATAACCGTATGGAAGGTAGCCTACGCTAAAGCCGACCCTTGGCCAGTATAAGCTGGCATAAAAGCCGCTGTTCCACCAATATCCTCCGCGACCGCCCCACCAGCCGCGTGCTCCCCAATAACGGGGGCCATAGTAGTATCCTCTGCCATAACCCCAATTACGGCCATTGTAGCCCCAGGCGCCGCGGCCATAATAACCTCTGCCATAAGCGCCGCGACCATAACCACGGTAAGCACCGGCATTGTAACCACGGTTGCCAACGTATCCGCGACCGCCAAAAGCTCCACGGTTGCCATTTGCATAGGCACGGTTGCCTATATTGCCGCGTCCGCCTTCAAAGCCTCTGTTTACACCGGGCCGGTTTTGATACTGGCCCCTGAAGCCGAAATTGCCGCGTTGCTGTTGGCCGCCGCCGGGACGCTGATAATATGCGGTTCGTTGCTGAGCGCCGAATCCGCGACCGCCATTGAATTGGCCGCCGCCATTGAAACGAGTACCGCCGCCACCGTTGAAACGGGCGCCGCCGCCACCGTTGAAACGGGCGCCGCCGCCACCATTGAAACGGGCGCCGCCGCCACCATTGAATCGGGCGCCGCCGCCACCGCCGGCAAAACGGCCACCGCCGCCGCCGCTAAAATGGGCGCCGCCGCCACCACCAAAGTGACCACCGCCGCCACCACCGAAATGGCCGCCACCGCCGCCGCCCCTGTTATGCTGAGCATTAGCGGACATAGCTAAAAACAAACATAGTAGTCCGCTTAAGCTAACTGATAACAAATATTTATATGCACTTTTCATGATTTTTATTTACCTTTTTATTGGTTTTATTTAATAGACTGGTTTCCGCATGCAGGGTTTAACCGCTGCTGAATAATTATTTAAGCTTGCATTGGTATGACATTCTCAGGTCTTAAGTCTGAAGTCTTGAGTCTTGAATCGCCCCCGGCCGGCCGGAATTTATCAACGCCTCCTTTTTAAAATATACTTAATGTATATATTAGCGCCGCTTGTATTTTATAAACTGATACAAGCTTAAGCCATCAGAATACTATGATAAAAGACACGAACTCATTAAACCAGGTAGCCGAATTTCATTCCACCTTTAAACATCCGATCGTACCGACGCCTGCAATCCCCTCAAAGGAACGATGCGACCTGCGTATTTCGCTTTTGGCCGAAGAATTAAAGGAACTGCAGCAAGCGGTTGACGATAACAACTTAGTAGAAGTTGCCGATGCGCTTTGCGACCTGCAATATGTGCTCGCAGGCGCTATCCTGGAGTTTGGCCTTGGCGAAAAATTCAAAGAACTGTTTGATGAGGTCCACCGCTCCAACATGAGTAAAGCATGTAAATCAGCTGAAGAAGCAGGCCGTACCATAGAACATTACAAAAACACTGCCAATACCGATTCGTACCATAAAGAAGTTGATGGTTTGTATTTGGTGTACCGGGCGGCTGACAATAAGACACTCAAGTCGATAAACTATTCACCGGCGGATTTGTCGGCGATACTGGACCGTTGATTTAAATGATTGAGGGATTTCGTTGATTTCAAATCGAAAAAGGCGGCTGATGACCGCTGGATGGCCACTGCTATATAAAGAATGATACAGTTCATCTCACAATAACACACCCTATAAACATTTCGTTAATGGCTGAAAATCAGCTGGTTGTATTTTGCCGGTATTCGGGAAACGCGAAAAGAATACTTTAAAAAAACGCAAAAAATGTTAACCCTATAATTTGTTAGATAATTGATTATAAGATAGTTAATCAAGAAAAATCCAGAATTGTGTAAACCCTATGTTAACCCTGCGTAGCCCCTTTTGTGCTCTGAGGCTGGATTTGTGATACGGGCGTTCGAATGATTCTTAAAAGCACCGGCAAGGTGTGTTCCCTTCTGGGGAAGGGAACAACGAATAACGAATCAAAAACCCGGCTACACTCGCAAAAATGTCTTCTTCTCGTACAGATACCGCAAGAACAGCCACTTGATAATTACAAATGTGATGGCTAAAACTACCGCATTATAAGGTTTGCCGATCCAGTCGCCGAGCCACCCGAAGAAATCAATATTGCTGCGGCCCCAGCTTATAAAATGGCCTGATATATAGATGAGGATCGAATTCATCCCGATGACCTTAAAAAAGAAGGCCCACTTTTTATACCCTAAAACATCTATGACCCAGTAAAAAAGCGACATCAGCAGCAAGCTAATTCCTCCAACCAGCAATACAAACGAGCTCGACCAAAGGTTTTTATTGATCGGGAAGTCCATATTCCACAATAGGGATGCTATAATAAAAACAATACCTATCAGCGTCATGCGCAAAAGCTTGACCTCATGAGTGTGGTTTTTGCTTTTTAACAGTGTGCCGGTTAAAATACCCAATATGCCGGTACTAATAGCGGGGATTGTTGAAAACAGGCCCTCAGGGTCATGCATGTTTATCTTAGTTCCTGGATAGGGTACGTATAAATGCCCGGGCAATATGGTACGGTCTACGTATGAGGCGAGGTTGCCCTGCGGCGTAAGATCGCCGGGCTGGAAACCGGGGGCGCTGGTAAACTTAAGCAGCAGGTAATAGCCGACTATAAATATCCAGAACCAGATCATCTGCCAAAGTTCTGTCGCATACAAAAAAACAACATTGGCAAACATATAAGCGATGCCAATGCGGCCCAATACGCTTGGGAAGCGAATATTTGTTACCTGTATAAATTCGCTGTTCGCAGCCAGGTTTGCAACGGCAAAATACGCCGCTATGACAACCACGATAACGATCAGCAAACGCAATATAGCAGACAAGGTGGATCCAACAGGAAACTTCTTTGTGCGGTCGATAATAAAAATGGTGCCCATTACAAAGAAAATCGGGAATACTACCTGCATTTGCAAGCCGTTGTTAGCAACAAGGCCGAGCAGCACCAGTATCAAAGCACGTTTTATTACGCGCCAAAGCAACTGGCCATGGGTGGCGCCTTTTTCAAGCTCGCGGCCCACGGAGAACGCGGTGGAAACGCCGGCCATAAACAGGAACAGCGGGAATATCATATCATAAGCATGGAAGCCGTTCCAGTCGGGATGCTCAAACTGGTTGCCTATTACGGTCCAGAATGTGGAGTGCGTGGTATCGCGCAGACTGTGCAATACTGCATCTGCGCCCATTATCCAGAACATGTCAAAGCCGCGGAGGGCGTCCAATGAATAAAGACGGGTGGGGGCGGCATCGAAATCGTCGGCTGCCTGCGCTGTTGAGGTTTTGGCCATTATAGTTTGCTATTAGGTTTAATTGATATGGGAAAGGTAAAGCTTTTTAAATTAATTTACAAAGTTGTGAGCGTAACAAGTTGATTAGGTTAGGAAGAACATAAGGCATCCTTTTAGGATTTGGCATGACGGCAATTGAAGCTTAAGCCCTAAGTTAAAAGTCTTAAGTCAAAACCGCAAAATTGACTTAAAACTTAGGACTAAAGACTTTGGACTGCATTAAACGATCCCGCCCTTTTTTTGAAAGCTATAAAATAGATAGTATAACGAAGGCAATATTAAAAAGCTTCCGGCAAACAGCCCCCAGCCCAAATCGGTAATTGTTTTCGCTGGTGCGTGGAGCGCTAATAGCGACAGGTTATGCCCGTCCTTTATCATGATAAAATAAGGGAAATGCATATAACCGACAGCGAGCAGTATCATGGTGACCTGGAAAGCTGCAAATACACGGATAATTTTCTTTTTGCCATTATAAACCATTATCCACAACAGCGCCAACGAAGCAAAGGCCGCTATTACCGCCGTGATACTGACAGCATTGCCAAAAATAAAATGCGCCAGCCGGATGTTTTCAAAGCGGGCCGCTAAAAATACCATCCCTCCAAAAATTATCGCAAGGATATTCATTAACCGGGCTTTTTTAATAAACCGTCTTGCATCTTTATCATTATCAGCTTCGCCTATGAGATAAACGGCAGCAAGATAGCCGCTCAGCGCAACCGTAAACAGGCCTACTGTTACTGAAAAATAATTTAACCAGCTATAAATATATGCCGCCAGAAACGTTGCAGCATGGAGGTCGATCTTCCGGGAAATGGCGCTCCCGGCTATGATGCCCAAAAAAAGAGGCGTTATAAAGCTGGAATAAACAAAAATGTGGTTATAAAAATTTTGACTGCGTTCCCCTTTTACAGCATCGTAACTTCTGAAAGCGAAAGCGGTCCCCCTTGCGGTAATACCCAGCAGCATAATTAGCAGGGGGATATGCAGGTAGGTACACATATCGCTGTAAATTACCGGGAAGCCTACGAACAAAATTACCACAGCAATAACCAGCCACATATGGTTTGCCTCCCATACCGGCCCAATGGCATGATACATGGTCTGGCGTGTGCCCGACCTGTTTTTTTCAGAGGTAAAAAGCTCGATTATCCCCGCCCCAAAATCAGCGCCCCCAAGCAGGAAGTACAGGATGATGGCTAAAAACAAAAAAGCAATAACAACATACAGCATAGTCAAAGTTTATCGGTCGTACAATACAGGAACCATCTTTATCTGCCTGCTTAATAAAAATATAACAGCTATACTTAGCGTGAAGTAAATAGCGGTAAACAAGTAAAAAGTATAATGAATGCCGGGCATGGGTGTAACCGCTTCGCTGGTACGCATAATGCCCTGTATGATCCATGGCTGACGGCCGACTTCGGTTACGGTCCAACCCGCTTCGACGGCTATGAATCCAAAAGGTGTTGCGATAATAAACAGGTTAAGGAACCATTTTTTACTCAGCCAGCTTTTCTTCTTCCAAATGGCGAGGAAATACAATATACCGGCGAGCATTAGTGCCGTGCCGATGCCGATCATTAGCTCGAAAGCGATATGGGTAACGGCAACCGGAGGCTGGTTTTGCGGGGGGATTTTATCAAGCCCGTCAACTGGTGTTTTAAAATCATCGTTCACCAAGAAGCTTAAAAGGCCGGGTATTTCAATGCCGTACTTAACTTTTTTGTTTATGGTATCGGGTATGCCGCCAACCACAAGCGGCGCGTAGGCCTGGGTGTGGAAGTAAGATTCCATAGCGGCCAGCTTGGCGGGCTGTTTTTTGGCAGCATTTTTTGCCGACAGATCGCCGCTGAAAGGTTGAATGATCGCAGCAGCCGCGCCAAATACTATCGCGATCTTAAAGGCTTTTGTATGAAAAAGCACATTTTTCTTTCTGGCTATCATCAATGCGTGCAGGCCTGCTACGGCAAAGCCGGTTGCTGCGAATGCAGCCAGGGTCATATGCAGGGCTTCAGAAAACCACGAGCCGTTAAACATGGCTTTCATCGGATCGATGTCCAAATATTGCCCGTTTATATAATTAAAGCCTGCCGGGTTGTTCATCCATGAATTGGCCGAAACCACCAGTATCCCTGATGCGATGCCGCTTACACCCACCAAAATGCCGGTACTCCAGTGGAACCATTTGTTAAAACGGCCCCATCCGTAAAGAAAAAAGCCTAACGCAATAGCTTCTATAAAAAACGCCACGCCTTCTAACGAAAATGGCATACCAAATATCGGCCCGGCATGAACCATAAATTTAGGCCATAACAAGCCCAACTCAAATGACAGTATAGTACCAGATACCGCCCCGGTCGCGAAAAATATAGCCACGCCTTTGCTCCAGGCTTGCGTGATATTTTTATAGACAGGGTCGCCGGTTTTTATCCATTTATAGTGCGATACCGCCATAAACACCGGCATAACCATCCCTATACACGAATATATGATATGAAAGCCCAGCGATATGGCCATTTGCGAACGGGCGGCGAGGAAATCGTTCATGATCGGTGAATGGTTTATTATGTTGATTAGGCGAGCAGTTAATTATTTTGTTTAGGCGGGGGGATTAAGCACGCCCAGTTTCAAAGTATTGCCACGTAAATCAACCATTCACTTAATAAACCACTCGGCTAATCAACTAATTCAGCACAAATATACTCAATACCTTAATGAGCCATTCAATCCCAACAAAACACCTGTAAAATAGAATCATTCTAAAGATTTTTTTAACCATCAGACAATAAAATGTAAAAAAAGTGATACAGGTTTCACAAATTATTATATACATTTACGACATTGAAATAATTGTGAGCCAATACCTGATTAGTTGAAGCGGTTTTTAGCCATAGCGTTGTTAAGTATTCACCTGTTTTATATCGGTGGCTATACCTTATTTTTCGAATATTATATACATCAGGCTGATGTTCAAATGGTCAAGCAGATATTCGATAACAAAATAGACGATACCAAGCTTATCGAAATAAAAATACCCGTAAACATGCCCACTGTTAACGATTGGACTGAATACGAGGTAATTGAAGGCCAGATACAACTAAAGGATGCTTATTACAACTACGTAAGGTTGAAAATGACGCATGATACCATGTATTTCGTTTGTTTGGCCAACACAGCAAAAACGCGCCTGGTAAATGCAAATATTGTTACCGCCAGGCAGATAAGCGATGTCCCGCTGAGCAAAAAAGGCGACCAGGCTGCAAAAAAAGTAAACACCCTTAGTGAATACAACCTGCAGGGTTTCCATTACAATTATACCGCGTTTAGCTTATTGACGAAGCCGCAAATCAGCGTGTTATCATTTAAGCTCACCAAGCCCTTCATCGAATCCCCGGGCAAACCGCCCAATTTTATAAGCTAAAATTGCTTTATAAACTTGTTTGTGGGTTTTATTTAGATAAACCTGTATTCCCAATTTTGTTTATAGCGAAATCGTTTACCCGTTGCATAGTATTTGCATCGTATTCGTTTATATACCAAATTCCCGGTTTTTAAGGCAGTTTTCCCTGCTACTGGCGGCAACTAACTGTTTGATGCGGCGATACTTTTATAGTATCCGGCACAAACCGGCGCCAGTATTTCTTTAATCCATTTTATTTACTTTTTAATTAAAGATAATGATGAAATCTTTACACCTATATTTTTATAGGTTCTTTATAGCTGTAAGCTGTTTGCTGGCGCTTGCAAAAACAAGCTCCGCGCAAACTGACGCTGACGCGTTGATGATCCCAAAAAATTTCTTTTGCGCCGGCGTTATTTACGGCCACAGCAGCTGGACCGACTACTGGGAAGGCACCTTTAAACGCGATAATGGAAACATTGGTAAACTAACTGCCAATATGTACACAGCGGTAGGCAACTACGGCATTGCCAATAAACTTGACGTTTTATTTACAGTACCATACGTTACCACAAATGCGTCGGCCGGAACGCTCAAGGGCCAAAGCGGCATACAGGACCTTACCGTTACTTTAAAATGGCTTGCCGTTCAAACTCAAATTGGCAGAGGCATTTTTAGCGTGCATGCCATGCTTTCGGGATCAACCCCTTTGAGTAATTACGAACCAAATTTTTTACCGGTATCCATCGGCCTGCACAGCACTACGGTAGGGCTTCGTGGCCTTGTAAACTACCAGGCCGGGAGGTTCTTTATCGCCGGCGCGGCACAGTACATCCAGCGCAGCGATATTACGATAGATCAACCGGCCTATTATACAACACATTTGATCAATAGTAACAGGGTTTACATGCCCAATGTTAATAACATTCTCTTTAGCACGGGCTATCGCAGCCCCAGGCTAAATGTAGAGGCTATTTTTTCGCAAACCACCACGCTGGGCGGTTTTGATATCCGGAAAAACGATATGCCTTTCCCCAGCAACACCATGAACTGGACAACAGCCGGCGGCCTTGTAAAATATAGTTTCGATAATGTGTCGGGACTTGAGCTTACTGCCGGCGGCAACTATGTTTTAAAAGGCCGGAACGTCGGCCAGGCCACTACCTTGTTTGGCGGCGTGCTTTATGTATTTGATTTTTCAAGAAAACACATTAAATAATTTAACCATGAAAAGACGTATAATTTTTACAATGCCGCTAATGGTTTTGGCAGCAGTAGTTTTTTTAGGGTCGTGTAACAAAGCAGTATTTGACCGCACTACAGTGTACCCCTCACTTTCACCATCAAAACTGGATCTTAATGCTGATACCTGGAAACCGGTGCTTATATCCAATTTTTCGGCATTTACGGTGCCTGCGCCTGATGCGGTGGGATCTGCCGCGTACAACGCGGATATCAGCGAGATAAAGAGTGCACAGAGCAACATAACGCCAGATCAGCAAGCTATAATAGATTACTGGAGCGCCGGTGCGGTATTGCGCTGGAACCAGATTTTGCGCGACCTCGTTGCAAAGCATAACCTGCCGCCATATCAAAATTCCGACGGGAGCTATCCTGCGCCGAGTTCGGCAAATCCCTTTGCTTATCCTCAGTTTCCATTTTCCAATCCGCCCTATGCAGCGCGGGCCTATGCCTATGTAAGCGCAGCGCAATACGATGCACTGATAGCGGCTTACCATTTTAAAAAACTTTACAATCACCGGGCCCCGTATTTTAACGATCAGGGTGTAAAGGCGCTAATACCAAAATCAAACCTGCCTTCGTACCCCAGCGAAGATGCGGTGGTTGCTGGGGCTACAATTGAGATCATGAAGTTATTGTTTCCGACAGAAACTGACTTTATCGCGCAGAAGGCGGCCGAAGAAATGCAATACCGGATATTGGCCGGCGCCAATGTGCGGTCTGAACTTACCGCCGGACAGTCTCTCGGCGCACAGGTTGCGGATGTTTTTGTAGCGCGCGCCAAAACAGACCGTGCCGGAAAGGCAATAGGTACGCCCGCTATATGGGCGCAATTACCTGTTAATGCTACTTCAAGGGGCGACAAGGCATGGATCAGCCTGGAAGCGCCTTTACGGCCGCCGATGCTGCCATTGTTTAGTAAGGTGATCCCATTTTTATTTGATACGCTCACAGTAGTGGCGCTGCGCCCCGGGCCGCCAAATTTGGCAGGTACGCCCGCTTTTGAGGCCGAGGCCGCCGAAGCCCTTTCTTACAGTCAGCATGCCACCCGAGAGCACCAGGCTATTGTGAATTTTTGGGCAGATGGCGTGGCCACTTATACGCCACCAGGGCATTGGAATGCAATTGCTGCCGATGAGTTTGTAAAAGAGCATTACAGCGAAGTTCGCTGGGCAAGGAATTTTGCGCTGCTGAATATGGCCGAAATGGACGTGGCGATATGCTGCTGGGATACCAAATATTTTTATTTTAATATGCGTCCAACCCAGGCAAATCCGGCTATCAAAACCTTAACCGGCATACCTAATTTCCCCTCGTATAGCTCGGGCCACTCTAATTTTAGCGGGGCGGCCGCTACTGTATTGACCTATTTGTTGCCAGACAGGGGAAGTAAGTTTAACGACATGGCTAATGAGGCGGCACTGTCAAGGCTATACGGAGCAATACATTACCGGAGTGATATAGAAGTGGGCCTTGTTACAGGCAGGAAAGTTGGCCAATATGCCATTAAACGGGCGGAAACAGACGGCGCCGGAAATTAAAAAGACTATAGTTGATTAGAAAATCCTGTGTGAGAGCGGGTTAAGGCTCCGGGTGAGATCGGAGCCTTATTAAGAAACTGAAAGACAATTACAATTAAATCAAACAACAATTACAAACAAAAACAAAATGAAACAACGATTACAAATTAAATCCAATGTGAAAACAGCGTTAAAAACCCTGTTGGCAACGGGCGTATTTATTTTACTTACACAAACAAATGTTTTTGCCCAGGGATGCGTAGCTATCAGAAGTACCGGCGGCATTTGCGCAATGAACGAACACTCGGACAGCACAATAACAGGCGGCTACTGGATTTATAACAGCAACGACCGGTATTATAAATCGTTCAGGCACTTTGTTGGCAAACAGGAGCAGTTTCAGCGCATAGCTTTGCATAATAACGTAATAAACAAGGTGGTATCCGAGGATAATACGTTTACCCGCGTGTTCAACAGCCGCTGGTCGCTTACATTAGATTTGCCCTTTATCGACAATAGCCGTTCGCAGGTAAGTAACGGCACCAGGTTCAGTACGCATTCATTTGGCATTGCCGATGTAAATGTAACCGGGTATTATTGGTTATTTAACCCCGCAAAAGCCACAAAAGGTAATATCCAGGTAGGGTTGGGCGTTAAGTTTGCAACCGGCGCTTCAGACTACCAGGATTACTTTCTTAATGGCGCAACCGGCGCCAGGACACTCGGCCCGGTGGACCAGTCGATCCAACCCGGCGATGGCGGTACCGGTATAATCACCAATATTAATGCTTACTACAATTTTACGCATAGCTTTGGCTTTTACGGCAATTTCTATTATCTAACCAGCCCAAGGGACGTGACGCCTACGCCCAGGTCGGCAAATCCCCCGAGCGCGGTTACAGTCGCCACAACCGGCGATGTGTTGAGCGTGCCTGACCAATACCTTGTGCGGCTTGGTGCAAGTTTGGCGGTAAAGAAATTTAATTTTTCGCTTGGCGTGCGCGATGATTGTTTACCTGTGCATGATATTGTCGGCGGCAGCGATGGCTTCAGGAGGCCCGGTTATATTTTATCGGCCGAACCAGGCGTAACTTACGAGTTTGGCAATATTGCTTTATATGCTTACGTGCCCATCGCTATCATTCGCGACCGCACCCAAAGTGTGCCCGACATCAGGGCGACGGAAATAACAGGCAACTATACCCATGGTGATGCAGCTTTTGCCGATTATGTGGTGAATTTAGGGATAACCGTAAAAATAAAATAGTAAATTTTCGGCGTAATTCAGCTTACGCGAGCAGACAGGTGTTATGAAAGAAGTGGAAAGAAATATATACTATGCGCTGCGCCTGGCGGCTGCGATGTGCTTTTTAGGGCACGGCGCATTCGGAATAATTACCAAAGAGATATGGTGCAATTATTTCGGGGTATTCGGCATCGGTCACGAAACGGCTTATAAACTAATGCCGTGGGTTGGCACGATGGATGTTTTTTGCGGGATTTCTTTGTTGCTATACCCAACCCGGGCAGTTTTATCATGGCTTGTAATATGGGGCACGATTACCGCATTGCTAAGGCCATTATCGGGTGAACCCTTTGCTGAATTTATTGAGCGGGCGGGTAATTTCGGGGCGCCGTTAGCGCTGTTAATTTTCTGCACTAACGGCGGAAAAAATGTCGGCGGCTGGTTCGCGCTAGTGACGCCTCCTGAATATACTGATCCCAAAACGCGGGCTAAAGTTACAACCTGTTTAAAAGCAATTGTTTTTTTGCTGCTCATCGGCCATGGATGGCTAAACCTGGCCGAAAAAAAGGCAATCCTTAGCCAGTATTCGTCGCTCGGCTTTTCGAACGCTGCGCATGTGGGTTATTTGGTCGGGATATTCGAATTCATGGCAGCAATTATGGTGCTGGTACGGCCCCTGCGCCCGCTAATATTTGCCTTTTTTTTATGGAAAATGACGGCGGAACTCTTCTACCCGCACTGGGAAATGTTTGAGTGGATCGAGCGCGGCGGAAGCTATGGTGTGTTACTGGCATTGTGGCTAGCGCTACCGCGAACAAAGTTAACGATGGGCAACATAAACTTGAGCCGGTCACCGGCCCGAACGTAAAGAAAGTTGATTAATTTGATTAAAGGAAAGCCGGGCTTGAGATACCCGGCTTTTTATTTTTATGTTTGCTTTGTAATTATTGCCATATGAACACTGCCGATCAAAATTTTACCGATTTGGGCCTTACGCTGCCCCCGGCCCCAAAGCCTCTCGGGGTTTATAAACCCTGCTTAATTGATGGAAAATACCTGTACGTGTCAGGCCACGGCGGCGTGAGGGATGACGGCACGCTGATCATTGGCCGCATAGGCGATACTTTAACCGCCGAAGACGGCAAATTAGCCGCCCGGCAGGTGGGTTTAACCATATTGGCTACCTTAAAAGCTAACATAGGCAGTTTTAATAAAGTGAAACGTGTGATCAAAGTATTGGGCATGGTTAATTGCACCCCCGATTTTGAAAAACATCCTTTCATCATTAATGGCTGCAGCGAACTTTTTAAAGCAGTTTGGGGTGAGGATAACGGCGTAGGGGTACGCAGCGCAGTGGGAATGGGCTCCCTGCCGGATAATATCCCGGTGGAAATAGAGGCAATGTTTGAACTTTTTTAGGGGAGTCCGGAAAGTCGGAAAGTCCGGAAGTCCGAAAGAAGGAGATTGAGGAGTTAGCAACGTCTGAAAGTTAAAATGATAATTTGTAATGATGGCCGATCAGGAATGGTACATAATCAGGGACATTGAAAAATTAGATACCCCTGCGTTGGTGGTTTATCCCGATAGGGTAAAACAAAACATCGATACCTTGAAAAGCATGATCGATGATGTTGCGCGCCTGCGCCCGCATGCCAAGACGCATAAATGCAAAGAAGCTGCGGAGTTGATGTTAAAAGCGGGTATCAAAAAGTTTAAATGTGCCACCATTGCCGAGGCCGAAATGCTTGCCATGTGCAAAGCGCCGGATGTTTTGCTGGCGTATCAGCCGGTGGGGCCCAAGCTAAAAAGGTTCGTTCAGTTGGTTAGGGCTTATCCCGGGACAAAATTCTCATGCCTGGTAGACAATATTACTGCGGCGACAGAAATATCCGGCGCGGCCGTAATGAACAAGGCTGTTATTAAGGTTTTTATCGATCTGAATATCGGCCAAAACCGTACCGGCATTGCGCCCGGCAAAGCGGCGCAGCAACTTTACGTGGATTGCGCCCTGCTTCCCGGAATAAAGCCCGTAGGTTTACACGCTTACGACGGCCATATTCATGATGCCGATCTTACCGTCCGTACAAATAAATGCGATGAAGGCTTTGAAGCCGTAAGTAAATTACAAGCAGACATTAAACATCTAGGATACCCGGAACCTGTTATTATTGCGGGCGGGTCGCCCACCTTTCCGATCCATGCCAAAAGAAAGCTTATTGAATGCAGTCCGGGCACATTTATCTATTGGGACCGGGGATATCAAACTACGCTTAGTGAACAGCCCTTTGTGCCGGCCGCTTTGGTGGTAAGCAGGGTAATATCGCTACCTGATGAAACCAAAATATGTTTGGATGCGGGCCATAAGTCGATAGCCTCAGAAAATGAGTTGGCCAAACGTATTTATTTTTTGAATGCGCCTGAACTGGTGATGCTTGGCCACAGCGAGGAACATTTGGTAGCGGATGCAGGCAAGGGACACAAATATAAGGTGGGCGATGTGCTTTACGGGCTGCCATATCATATCTGCCCGACGATCGCCTTGTATGAACGTGCCATCACCATAGAAAATAAAAAGACCACAAGGGAATGGAAGAACATTGCCCGGGATAGAAAAATCACTGTCTGAGACGTAGAGACGTAATATTTTGCGTCTCGGACCTGTATACTGAATAGCCTTAAATGAAAATCATTTGTTTGGAGACGCAAAATATTGCGTCTCTACGTTAAGATCAACCACACCATGTTCGCCATCGACGCCCACCTTGACTTAAGCATGAACGCCCTTGAATGGAACCGCGACCTGCGGAAACCCATTGCTGAGATAAATGAGCGCGAAAAGGGCTTAACCGATAAACCCGACCGTGCCAAAGGCACAGTCTCATTACCGGAATTAAGAGAGGGCAATATTGGCCTCGTGGTAGCCACACAGATCGCACGTTATGTCGCGCCGGACAATACCTTGCCCGGCTGGCACTCGCCCGAGCAGGCCTGGGCACAAACGCAGGGACAGGTTGCCTGGTATAAGGCAATGGAGGACGATGGTGGAATGGTACAGGTAAATGATCTTCAGACTCTTGAAAAACATGTAAAGCTTTGGAGTGACGCTACGCCAAATGAAAATAAGCCCGTAGGCTATATTTTAAGTTTGGAAGGTGCGGATTCAATAGTGACCATCGGCCATTTGGAACGGGCATACAGTTATGGCTTGCGTGCGCTCGGCCCGGCGCATTATGGCCCCGGCCGTTATGCTAACGGGACGGACGCAACCGGCCACCTGGAAAAGCCCGGGTACGAATTATTAAAAGAGATGGAGCGCCTTAATATCATCCTTGACGCCACCCATCTTTGTGACGATGCTTTTTGGGATGCGCTGCATTATTTTAAAGGCCATGTTTGGGCCAGTCATAATAACTGCAGGGCATTGGTGAACCACAACCGCCAGTTCAGCGATGATATGATAAAAGCGCTGGTTGATCGCGGCGCGATAATAGGCGCCGCATTGGACGCCTGGATGATGGTACCCAACTGGGTGAGGGGCGTGTCGGACCCAAAGGCAATGAACTGCAACCTGGAAGTGATGGTTGATCATATCGACCATATATGCCAGGTTGCCGGCAATTCCCGGCATGTGGGTATCGGCACCGATCTCGACGGCGCTTTCGGCCGGGAGCAATGCCCTTACGATCTTGAAACCATCGCCGATCTTCAAAAAGTGCCGGAGTTACTAAAAAAACGCGGGTATAATGAGACTGATATTGAAAATATGATGCATGGCAATTGGTTGAGGTTTTTGAGAAATGCGTGGCAATAGTTTTTGATTTCACCGATTAGATAGATTGATTTCACCGATTTTTATAAAAACGATTTCACCGATTTGTACGAAATGATTACGCTGACTATATTTAGCTAGCGCCGGTCATAATTCAGCCGGACGTACCTGTAAACAAATCGGTGCAATCACAGCACAGTCGGTGAAATCAAATCACAATCGGTGAAATCAGCAACAAAAATCGGTGTAATCCCATACAAATATGAATGAAGAACAATCCCGCCTGAAAGACCCGTCCTGGAAAAAATGGGGGCCATACGTAAGCGACCGGCAGTGGGGAACAGTGCGCGAAGACTACAGCGCCAACGGCGATGCCTGGAATTATCTTACGCATGATATGGCCCGAAGCAAAGCTTACCGCTGGGGCGAGGAAGGCATAGGCGGGATATGCGACTCCGAGCAAGTACTTTGCTTTGCCGTTGCTTTGTGGAACAAAAAAGATCCGATCATTAAAGAGCGTCTTTTTGGCCTGAGTAATCCCGAGGGAAATCACGGCGAAGATGTTAAGGAACTGTATTACTATCTCGACAATACGCCGACGCATTCTTACCAAAAAATGCTCTATAAATACCCGCAGCAGGAATACCCTTACGCCCGGCTGGTGGATGAGAATAAGCGCCGCACACGCAACGACCCCGAATTTGAGCTCATAGATACCGGCATATTTGACCAGGATGCCTATTTTGACGTATTTATCGAATATGCAAAAAACACGCCCGACGATATTCTTATAAAAATTACCGTACACAACCGCGGCAGCCAGGGTGCTGCTTTAAATGTGCTGCCTACCATCTGGTTCCGCAATACCTGGGCCTGGGGTTATTCGGACTATATACCGCAGCTTACGGCCGATTCGCATGGGGTTATTGAAATTTACCACCAGGACACCGGCCAGTTTTGGCTAAACGCAGAAGGATCGCCTGACCTGTTGTTTTGTGACAACGAGACCAACACGAGGCGGCTCTACAATTACAATGATGGCAGGCAATATTACAAAGATGGCATTAACGACTATATCGTGCATGGCACAGCTTCGGTCAACCCAAAAAAAACCGGTACAAAAGCCTGTGTCAATTTTGACATCACGGTTCCCGCAAAACAAAGTGTGACGCTGCGGTTAAGATTATCAAAAGATGCCAGCAATGGTTTTGATGATTTCGACAAGCTGTTTAATATCCGGCAAGCAGAGGCCGATCAATTTTATAACGGAATTCAGCAGGGAAGCAGCGATGCCGATAAACGCCTTGTGCAGCGCCAGGCTTTTGCAGGCATGCTTTGGACCAAACAGTTTTACTATTACGACGTACGCCATTGGCTGAACGGCGATCCGGCGGAGCCGAAACCGCCAGAAGAAAGGAAGCAAAAAAGGAACAGCAAATGGATGCACCTTAATACCCGCGACATCATTTCCATGCCTGATAAATGGGAATATCCCTGGTTTGCCGCCTGGGACCTGGCCTTTCATTGCTTGCCCTTGTCTACCGTGGATATGGCCTTTGCGAAAAATCAGCTGACCCTGCTCGTCAGGGATTGGTATATGCACCCAAATGGCCAGTTGCCGGCTTATGAATGGGATTTTAACGATGCCAATCCGCCGGTGCATGCCATGATCACCTGGAAAATATACCAAAAGGATAAGGCGGCTAATAATGGCAAGGGGGATACCTTTTTTTTAGAGCGCATTTTTCACAAGCTGATGCTCAATTTTACCTGGTGGGTAAACCGCAAGGATGCGATGGGCAACAATATTTTTGAAGGCGGTTTTTTGGGCCTGGACAATATCGGCCCGTTCGACCGTAATGCCATACTTCCCATGGGCGAAACCCTGGAACAGGCTGACGGCACCAGTTGGATGGCCGTGTACTCGTTAAATTTACTGCGCATTGCTGCCGAGCTTGCCATTACCGACAAGGCCTACCGGGATATCGCCTCCAAGTTTTTTGAGCACTTTATTTACATCGCCGGCGCAATATCAAACCTGGGGCAGGATAATGAAGGTTTGTGGGACGAGACCGATGGCTTCTTCTATGACCAGCTCCGACTGCCTGATAACAGTACCCGGAAGCTCCGGGTAAGGAGTATCGTCGGACTGATCCCCCTGTTTGCGGCTGAGGTGCTGGAGGACAGCGACATTACAGAAAACCCGATATTTCGCGACAGGATGGACTGGTTTGCCAAAAACCGACCCGACCTTGCATCGCTTGTATCCCGGTGGGCGGAAACGCGGGAACCCGGCAAGCATTTGATAAGCCTGCTGCGCGGTTACCGGATGAAGTGCCTGCTGCGGTACATGCTGAACGAAGATGAGTTTTTAAGCCCGTATGGCGTACGTTCGATTTCCAAATATTATTTAAACAACCCCTACCAGGTAAAGGTTGATGGAATGGAATTCAGCATAAAATATACGCCGGCCGAAAGCGACAGCGGCTTGTTTGGCGGCAACAGCAACTGGCGCGGTCCAATTTGGATACACATAAACTACCTGATCATCGAAAGCCTGCACACCTTTCACCAATATTATGGCGAGGATTACAAAATTGAGTGCCCCACCAACTCCGGCAATTTCATGAACCTGCAACAGGTGGCCAACGAGCTTTACAACCGCGTTTCAAACCTGTTTTTACGCGATAAAGATGGCAGGCGCGCCGTATTCGGCCATTATGAAAAAATGCAGGCCGATCCCGATTTTAAGGATTATATCCTGTTTCACGAATATTTCGACGGCGATAATGGCAGGGGAGTAGGCGCCTCGCACCAAACCGGCTGGACGGGCTTAATTGCTAATTGCTTAATCCGTTGAGAAACCGGATTGTTAAAAACGCTGATCCTTAACTGGTCGCAAAATAGTTTCTGACTGTGCACTTAAACTGCAAATAATTGGCCGAAATCTTTAAACGATTTAAACTCCAGGGCGTTGCCCGAGGGGTCGAGGAAAAACATAGTGGCTTGTTCGCCAGGCAGGCCTTTAAAGCGGATATATGGTTCTATTATAAATTTGATTCCCTGGCTGCGCAGCCTTTTCTCTAATTCATGCCATTCGTCCCACTCTAAAACAACGCCGTAATGGGGAACAGGCACGTCATGGCCATCAACCGGGTTAAAATGGGGTTGACTATGCTCTGCCAGCCGCGGTTTCAGGTGAATAACAAACTGGTGGCCGAAGAGGTTAAAGTCAGTCCATATATCTGAGCTCCGGCCTTCGCTGCAGCCCAAAACCTCCCGGTAAAATTTTCGTGCTTCCTCCAGGTTGTAAACCGGTACAGCAACGTGAAAGGGGGTTAGTTTATTCATTGTTGGTTGATTGAGTTAATTGGTGAGTGGTTGATTAGGTGAATGGTTGATTGAGTTTATCAAGAAAGAGTGACCGACTCCGGCAGTTAACGGATCGGATAAAATATTTAACCAGTTAACCATTTAATTTACCATATACCTAAACACCTGCCGTCCTAAATTACCATCCTTATCCAATCCTTCAACGGTAACACGGTAATTCCCGCGGCCGTCGGCATTAAAATATTCAAATGTGGCGGTGCCTGTTTTATCGGTGGTAACGTTGGGGTTCCAGTAAATTGTGCTGCGCGTGTCAACTTGTCCCGGTTGGCTTTCCCTCGGTCCGCTGTACCGGGGCAAATAAAATGTTCTTACCGGCTCGTAACCTTTGGGATAATAAGTCACTTCGTTCTTAAGCGGCATTAGCTCCTTCAGCTGCTGGAAACTTATTTTAGTAGTTTCAAGTTTTCGCATATTAACAACTATCGCTCCGTCGGAACCATATGTGCTGTTTACAAGTCCCAGGTCATCTTTTAAAAATATTTCTATCGACTCGATCATCCTGACATCAATGCCTGCCAAAAATGTCGGTTCCACCGGCATACCTCTAACAAATATTTGCACCGGTATTCGCTTCCCGGCGTTGTAGTGCGATAAAACATAAAAGTTTTCATTGTCGTATGTCATGCCCATTGCCAGTACCTTTATGCAATCGATAAGTGAATTGCAGCCGTTAAGCTGGTCCGGTCGTATCAGGTGGTCAGGCTGGTCGCCCAGGCTTACAAGGTTGCCATAATCCCTGTGGCTGCTTGTTTTAATTATCCGTGTATCCTTAATTACAACTTCCTTTAATACATGCGTATTGGTGTACCGTATCTTGCTGTTTTTCAGGTATGAACTTAGTGCGGTGTCGATATTTGTTATTTCATCGGGCTCGCTTACGTTAAAAGGAATATTTTGCGGTTGCTCGCCATCAACGATGATAGCAAGGTCGCTGGCATGCGGGTTATCACGCGCACTTAAGATAACTTTGGCCGAATCGCGGAACACGAGGTTTGCAAACCTGAACCGGCCGTCGGCATCGGTAACCGTGTTGGCATAATAGTTTTTGTCAGGGATGGATATATGTACATTCCCTTTGTTAACAGGTATGCCGTTCGAACCTCTCAAGGTGCCTGTTATATCTATGCCCTGTTCGGCGCCAAATCGTATTGGCGGATACTTATCGCTTAAAATCTCATCGTACGAAAACCGCCTATATCCTTGTGTCAGCAAAAGGACGTCAAGGTCAGCTGCCGTCTTCGCATCAGGGTGGTTGAAATAGTAATTTGGTTTTTCAATATATCCTTTAATATCCGAGGTTAGCAATAAATTGGTTAAGATGGTACTCTCGGCGTTTTCATCAAACGGCACCTTCGATTCATCAACTACCGATACCGAAAAATTCCCTTCATCGGGCTGGTCGTTGTTTTTTGCCTTAACGGTTAGTTTCACCATTTGCCTTGTCTTGTAAGACGGATGGTCGCCGCTTATCGAAAGGTTAAGCTGATCGTTATGCTGTATAAACGCCACCCGTTCAGTTATCGGTTCGCCCTCGAAAGTAAAAAGCGTCACCTGTACTATGCCGGTCGGGAACTTGCTTTTGGGGATAGGGGCGCTGTAAATCTGATCTTTTAAAATAGTTTTTGCGGCAAAGCAAATAACACCGCTCGATTTCGCCAGTATAAAAAACGGCTTGCCGGCATACGCGTCCCGAAATGAAGAGTCCGACTGTATTTTCAACGTCAATACATCGCTATTGCTGTTATCCAGCCCAAGGTCGACGCCGCCGGTCACAATCTTAGGCAAATCGGGCGTTGCGGTTGTGCCGTCTGCAAATGTCACTTTAGCAGTGTAGGTTTTGCCGTCCTGGGGGGTAAAGGCAAAAATGCCCATACCCAGGTGCGACGACGAAAATTCGGCCACCGGGTTATTGTTATTATCCGTAATAGAGCCACTCACATCAATGCCCAAACCATCGGGCTTCACCGCCTTAAAGGCTATTTTTGTGCGCAAGCCCAGGATGAGCTGGCCGCCTTGAGGGAAAAACTGTATATCGTCGGGCCTGGCAACCGGCTTTAAAGAAAACGAATTGGTCGATTGTTTCCGGCTCCCGTAATCGATAACGGTGACCATTGTTGCCGAATCAAGTCCAACTTTTTTAAGGTCGATGAAATTGATATCGACATAGCCGTTCTTATCAGTAACCGCTTTGCCTTTACCTATCTCTTCATCTTCCTTTTGTATGGTCCAGCTTATTTTTTTATCGGCATAAGGGTTGCCCTCGTCGTCTTTATAATATATACCGGCAGTTATCTTCGGCACTTTATTTACAACGGTGCTTTTTAAAGAGATTTGGGTTGATACCGCATTATTTATGGCATCGCCGATGGTTATATTTTTATTGAAAAAATAGGCAATACCGTTGTTGTTCATATAATTAGTATATGCAACTACCCGGTAGTTCCCTTTTTTATAGGATGTTTGCAGCAGCGGCATATTGCCCCACGCAACGCCGTTTTTCACCTGCAATTTTAAAGATTGTACCAATGAATCATGCGGACTGATCATATCTACATAGATTACCTTGCTCAGCAGGGAAGGCAAATGGCGGTTAATGGTTAGATAGGCTTTGAACCAGATGGTATCGCCTACAGCATAGTAGGGTTTATCAAAATGAAGGTATACTTTTTCGATAGGATGTTCGCTGTAAACCCTGGCCGTTTTAGCCATGATCTGGTTTAATACGGCGATATCATTCTGCGCAAAAGCGCGTGAACAAAAAATTATGACAGTAAAGAGTGTAAAAAATATTTTTAAAAATTTCATGGATACTGTTGTTCAACTTGCCGGGCTAATATAGCCAGTTGCCGGTTAATTAAGGCAAAATGCGCGACACTTTAACATTTTTTTACAGATTTTGAGAAAAGAAACGGTCCCAATTTGAATATATCGAATGTGCTTCCACTTTTCAGTGTTCCCGCCTCTTCTAACTCACCCGGCATTCACCACTAACTGCACCGTGTTGCGGCTGACCTGCTCCAGCAGCACAGTTTTGTTGGCTGTTAATTCTTTCAATGAAGCCGGGGTATGGTGCCTTACAGTGATCAGGGTAAGATTGTAGTTATATTTCACTTTAAAGTCCTGGCTTAAACCCTGCAAAAGCTTGTTAAAACGTTCCTCGTAAAGGTCGAAGCAAACTGTAAAACTAAGGGCGGATGTTTGCATCACATTAACCTTTACCTGGTTTTGCGCAAACAGGCCAAAAATATAGCTTAAATGATTTTCGGAGATAAAGGAATAATCTTTGGCGGATATGGAAAGTAATGCCTGGTTTTGCTTTAAAATGACAACGGGTTTTGTAAACGCCGTGACCACATCGGCTTTAATTATGGTACCCGAAGCATCCGGATCGGTAAATGATTTTACATAAAGTGGGATCCTGGCGTTTTGAAGCGGTTTTATCGTTTTAGGGTGAATTACCGTGGCGCCATAATAAGTCATTTCAATGGCTTCGGTATAGCTAAGCTGATCGAATTTGACGGTATCACTAAAGAATTTCGGGTCGGCATTCAGGATGCCCGGCACATCTTTCCATGTAGTAACCGATTCGGCCTCCAGGCAGGCGGCAAATATCGAGGCTGTATAGTCCGATCCCTCGCGCCCGAGGGTAGTCGTAAAGTTTTCAGAAGTTCCCCCTAAGAAGCCTTGTGTTACCAGTATCCCTTTTTCCAGGATGGCTGGGATAGCCTTGCTGATCGCGGCGCGGGTTTTGTCCCACTGCACTTTGCCTTCGCGGTAGGTATTGTCAGTTTGCACATACCCCCGTACATCCAGCCATTGGCTTTTTATACCGGTTTTGTTCAAATAAGCATTTACTATGTGCGTCGACACCATTTCGCCAATGGAAACTATCTGATCGTAGGTAAAATCGTAGTCATCATGCGGTTCATCCTCGATGATCCAGTCAATCTCGACAAAGGTATTGGCAACTTCATCAAATATTGGGTCCGAAGCCTCGAAAAGCTGCTCCAAAATGGCAAAGTGATATTTTTTTATGTCGTCAAAAATAACCTGTACGTCACCCTGCCGTTCAACATAGGCTTTTGTAAGCTTTTCAAGGGCATTGGTGGTTTTGCCCATCGCCGATACCACGATGAGCAACTGTTGCCCATCATATTTTTTAACGATATTGGCAAGGTTAATTATGCCGCTTGCATCTTTTACAGATGCCCCTCCGAATTTAAAAACAAGCATTATTTAATATATTGTGAAACGACCGTATTTGGCCGCAGGAGTGATTTAATTTTTATGGCACAAATCGCTGCCGGCTTTAATTTCATACCTCAATTTTTGAGAGCTGGTCTTTTGACAAAGACGCATTCAGCCAGCCTGCTTCAACAGCGGCCTCATACTTTTTGTAAAAATTTATGGCTGGTTCATTCCAGTCGAGCACTTGCCAAACCATCCCGCTGAAGCCCAATTCCCTTGCTTCAACAATAAGCCGGTCGAATAATAATTTACCCAAGCCTTTGCCCCGCATATTTTCGGTAATTATAAGGTCCTCCAGGTACATCCGGCAACCTTTCCAGGTGGAGTAGCGGATATAATACAAGGCAAAGCCTGCTATTACTCCATCGACCTCGGCAACATAAGCTGTCCACACTGGCTTTGCGCCAAACCCGGCATCTTCAAATTCTTCCAGGGTCACAGTCACTTCCTGCGGCGCACGCTCAAAAAGCGCAAGCTCATGCACCAGTTCAAGCAACCGGGGGCAATCTTCTTTTTTTGCTAAACGTATATTGGTCATTGTGTCATTAAGTCATTGTGTCATTGTCGCGTTCATTTTTTCAATTCCGCATTCAACATTCCGCAATCCGCATTCAAATAATTCCGCATTCCGCATTCAGCATTCCGCAATCCGCATTCAAATAATTCCGCATTCAACATTGCACAATCCGCATTCAAATAAATCCGAAATCGAAAATCCGAAATCCGAAATCAATTGTTTTTCCAATGTTTTACCACCCTTTGTCCGAAGATAGTGCTGCCCAATCTCACCATGGTGCTGCCTTCTTCAATAGCAATTTTGTAGTCGGACGACATGCCCATCGACAGCGTATCGAAAGCCTCATCCTTCCTGAAAAAGCTTTGCTTTATGCCGTCGAAAAAGTTTTTCAGCTCGTAGTACTCTTCTTTAATTTGCTTTTCATTTTCTGTATTGGTGGCGATGCCCATCAGGCCCCTGATTCGTATATGCCTTAACTTAGCTAATTCTTCTGATCGTAACAGTTCAATAGCCTCATCAAAGCCCAGCCCGAACTTGGTTTCCTCATCGGCGATATATATTTGCAGCAGGCAGTCAATAACCCGGTTGTTCTTTTCAGCGTGCTTATTAATTTCCTGCAAAAGCTTTAAACTATCTGCAGATTGTATCATAGTGATAAAAGGCGCGATATATTTTACCTTATTGCTTTGCAGGTGGCCGATAAGGTGCCATTGTATGTCTTTTGGCAATTGTTCGTATTTCTCAACCAGTTCCTGTACCATATTTTCACCGAATAACCGCTGTCCGGCATTGTATGCTTCCATCACTTCGGCAGCAGGTTTTGTTTTAGATACGGCTATCAATGTCACATTTATGGGGTCGGTTTCCCTTTTTAAGCGCTTTATATTATCTGCTATGCTCATTTATCCGTAATTTTGCCTGGTTATAAGCCGCTAAATTACAGAATGCATAAATATATCATCTTGTTTTTTTCAGTTACACTGATTTTATCCGCCTGCAAGCAGGATGAGACACCGCCAAATATCATTAAACGCGATAAAATGGTTAACCTGCTGACGGATCTGCATATCCTTGACGGCAATATGTACAATATAGCGCAGGTACCTGATAGCATTCAAAAATATGGAACTAACGGCTACCTGGCCTTATTTAAACGATATCATACCGACTCGGCACAGTTCAGGCGAAGCTATAAATATTATACGACCCAGCCATTTGAATTTCAGGCGATGTACGAGCAGATACTGGACAACCTGACGAGGAAGACAGATTCGTTAAGAAAAAGACAATACAGACAAAAAAATGCTTCACCCCTCTAACAGTATTGATAAGCTAGGTTTTACTGAGATAAAGGAACTGATAAAAGCACATTGCCTGAGCGAAATGGGCCGCCAGATGGTGGATAGAATACAGGTAATGGATAATTATGATAATATCCGCAAGTTTTTGAGCCAGGCCCATGAATTTAAGAATATACTGGAGAATGACGCTGCTTTGCCGATCCACCACTTTTTCGATATAAAATCACTTGCCAGTAAAGCAAAAATTGAAGGCGCATTTTTGAGCGAGGAAGAGTTTTACCAGGTACAGGCTTCGCTGACCACGGTGTTTGCCGTAATCGCTTATTTTAACGAACGCGAAGGGCAGTACCCTAACCTTGCAGCATTATTTGAGCACCTGCCGATAGAAAAAGCCATACTTAAAAAAATAGATCTGGTTATCGACCAAAAGGGTAAGATCAGGCCGAATGCCTCGCGAGAATTGTTAGATATCACATCGGGAATTGCCAAAGCCGAGCAGGAGGCTCGTAAAAAGATAGACCAGGTGTTTAAAAGCGCAACCGCCAACGGCTGGACGGCGGATGGATCGTTAACCGTCCGCGACGGCCGGTTGTGCATCCCGCTGCTGGCCGAAAACAAGCGTAAACTTAAAGGTTTTATACATGATGAATCTGCATCGGGGCAGACAGTTTATATGGAGCCCGAAGAAGTGTTCACCTTAAACAACCGTATCCGGGACTTCGAATTTGAGCGCAGGCGCGAAATTGTAAAAATATTAACCGCTTTAACTGCTGAGCTTAGGCCTTACGTGCCGCTGCTGTCATCGTATCACAGCCTTTTGACCAAGCTGGATTTTGTCCGTGCCAAGGCGCTTTTTGCTATCGATATTGAAGGCGAAATGCCGCAGGTAGTAAATGAAGCCAGTCTTAAGCTAACCAATGCGCGCCATCCGCTTTTATTTTTAAATTTTAAAAAGGATAAGAAAACAGTCGTACCGCTAAACGTTAAAATTGACGACCGGACACGTATTATAGTAGTTTCCGGCCCCAACGCCGGCGGCAAGTCCGTTTGTATGAAAACGGTAGGCTTATTGCAAACAATGGTGCAGGCGGGCTTGCTGATACCCGCTGATGAGGCGAGCGTGGCAGGAGTTTTTAAACAATTGTTTGTAGATATCGGCGACGACCAATCGATTGAAAGCGACCTGAGCACTTATAGCGCACATCTTTCAAAAATGAAGGAATTTGTAGAGCGGGCAAATGGCAAAACATTGGTATTAATAGATGAATTTGGCACAGGCACTGATCCGCAGTTCGGCGGGCCGATTGCGGAGGCGGTACTGGAATCTTTAAACCATAAGAAAGTTAAAGGGATGGTGACCACTCACTATTCGAACCTTAAAATTTTTGCAAGCCATACCGAAGGGCTTGAGAATGCGTCGATGCTGTTCAATAATGTGGAGATGCAGCCGCTTTATATGCTCGAGGTTGGCAAACCGGGCAGTTCATACGCTTTTGAGATCGCTCAAAAGATCGGCCTGCCGCAAAATGTACTCAACCTGGCGAAGAACAAAGTAAGCGCCGGCCAAAAGAAAGTAGATACACTGCTGGTAGACCTTGAGCGCGAAAAGAAAGAGATTTTTGATACCCGGATAAAACTTGAAAAGCAGCAAAAGCGCGTCAACGAACTGCTGGCCGAAAATGAAAAGTTAAAAAGCTACCTGGAAGAAAATAAGAAATCGCTGATCAGGGAGGCTAAAGACCAGGCAAAGAACATTATTTTAAATGCCAATAAATTGGTCGAAAACACCATCGCCGAAATAAAAAGCAGCAATGCTGATAAGGAAAAGACCAGGGGCCTTCGGGAGCATTTAAACGCCGAGCTGCAAAAAAATACCGTTAAGCCTTTGGCGGCAAAATCAGCGCCCGAAGATGAAGAGATAAAAGCCGGCGATTGGGTAAAATTGGCCGACAGCGAAACCACCGGCCAGGTGATAGAACTGATTAAAGATAATGTAGTGATTGCCATCGGCGATTTGCGGACTGTTGCAAAGAAAAAAAGGGTTGTCAAAGTATCAAAATCAGCCGTACCCAAAGAGATACGAAAAAGCTTTAATAGCAACACGGGCGATATAGCCAGTTTCAGCCCTGAAATTGATGTGCGGGGAATGCGGACGGAAGATGCCCTCGGCGCCATAGAGCGCTTGTTCGACCGAGCGATAATGATGGGTTTTGGCAATTTAAAGATCATTCATGGTAAAGGCGACGGCATATTGCGTAAAATGATACGTCAATACCTGAAGAAATACGAACAGGTTGACCGAATGGAAGACGAACATGCAGACAGGGGCGGGGATGGGATAACTTATGTATATTTGAAATAAGAACCAGGTAAATCGGTTATGGCGCTACTGGAAATAAAGCCCATGTTTTATACAAAGCAGGTGAAAGAAACGGTTGATTTTTACACCGGTGTTTTGGGTTTTACTTGTGAAAGTTACACGGATGACTGGAGCTGGGCTGCCCTTGCCCGCAGCAGCGTTGAAATTATGGTGGCTTACCCAAATGCCCACCTACCTTTTGAAAAGCCGTCGTTTACAGGTTCGGTATACATATTGACCGACGATATTGACGTGATCTGGCACGAAATAAAAGAAAACGTTAAAGTGTGTTATGAGTTGGAAGACTTTGACTACGGAATGAGAGAGTTTGCGATTTATGACAATAATAATTACCTGCTGCAGTTTGGCCAGCCCTTAAATGATTAGTCCGCCATGTATTACATGAATTACAAAATCCTGTTTTTAAGCATTTGCCTCGGTATTGGTTTTGAATGCAGCGCGCAGTCGACAATTAAAGCTAATGATCCGTACATCCGGTATTCAGGCCGTATAGCGATGACCGATTCAACGGCCGAGCTATCCTGGTCGGCCAGTTCGGTAAAACTAAATTTCAACGGTACCGGCATCAGCGCGACGATGGCTGATGAAAGATCAGATAATAATTACAATGTGATTATCGACGATAAAGTTGTGAGCGTTCTTCACCCGCTGCAGACAAAAAAGGAATATCTTCTTGCGCAGGGATTGAGGCCCGGCAAGCATACCCTTGAGCTGTTTAAACGCACCGAATGGGCCATGGGGAAAACATGGTTTTACCAGTTTGAGCTTCCAAAAGGCGCCAAAGTTTTGCCACGGCCCCCAGCCCAAAAGCGTAAAATTGAATTTTTCGGCAATTCCATTACTTGCGGTTATGCAGATATAGATACGACGGGAAAAGATAGGGGTACCAGCCCGTACGAAGATGGGTACATCAGCTACGCCGCCATAACCGCGCGGCATTTCAACGCCGAACTGCACAACACGTCGAAGAGCGGCATCGGGATCACAGTGAGCTGGTTTCCGCTGGTCATGTCGGAAATGTACGACAGGCTGGATGCCACAAACCTAAACAGCAAATGGGACTTCTCCAAATACACGCCGGACGTGGTTGTGATCAACCTGTTTCAAAACGACTCATGGATCGTTAACCTGCCGAACAACGATCAGTTTAAGGCTAAATTTGGTACTACGCCGCCCACACCGGAATTTATCATAAACGCTTACAGCGATTTTGTGAAAAATGTAAGGACTAAATACCCCAGGGCGCACATTATTTGCACATTGGGCAGTATGGATGCGACTAAAGCCGGCTCGCCATGGCCGGGATATATTGAAAAGGCGGTGGCGGAGTTAGGCGACAAGAATATTTTAACGCACTTCATACCCTATAAAAATACCAACGGCCATCCAAGTGCAAGAGAGCAGCAAGCGATGGCCGATGATTTGATTGCGTTTATCGCAAATAATATTGTATGGTAGCCTTGTTTTGGCGTTCAATTTATTATTGAGCAGGAGAAAGCGGAAATATCAACCGCCTGGCCTTAGTTCGGCTAAGGTCCCCTTTTCAAAATCTTTTGGAATGCCAAACGTTCCGGCCGGGGCCTTATCACCACCTACGCTGGCGATTGTAACGGTTGTTTCCTGCCCCTGGTTAAAGGCTGTGTACTGTACCGGGAAGCCACCGATGCTTCCATAATAGAATGGGATGGCAGTTACCGGGACAGATATATCATTCGTAACCCATACGTCATAAGTTTTGCCGCTTTTGGTGTCCTTGGCAACAACCTTTTTACAGTTAAAACCGGAGATCTGTTTTGTCTCGGTGCCGGGTGTAAAAGTGAAAGTTGGCAGGGCCGCCATTCCTTCTTCCAACTCAGCCGGGGTAGCAATGCCTGCTTTCTTCAGCGAAGCCATTGGTATATCCAGTATAACCGCTAAATAATCATGTTTGGCAGTGGTCAACACTTTAACGTTCGCAGGGCCCATTGTAATCACGGCTGCCGATGAATCGGGAGTGAAATATTGCTTTACATCAGCCGGCTGCCCCTGCATTTCCATTGAGTACGAAAGAACGCCCACGTTGTACGTTTTTTGTGCACTGGCTCTGATGGTAGTTGCTGTAAGCGCTATGCCCAGGGCAACATTAAATAGTTTGATATTCATAAATAATATAGTTGGTTTTTGATACAATTTAGACCTTTCTTAACTCAAATGCAAATTTTATTTGCTTTTTACTTTGATACCGAAATAAATGAATTGTTACGCTTCAATATTTTATAATTTATGTTTTTGCCCGATGCGTCCCTTTCAATTTGGGTAATCAAATTGTCGGGGTTACTGCCATCGAGAACCAGCATTTTATAATCAAAATTAGCATTTAAATCGTTTAATGTCACAACCGGGTTGCCGGTTATATAAATATAATCGGTTTTCAGCCTGGGTTCCAGGGTAATTTCCGGCGCTTTGCCGTCGCAGATATACACGCGATCATTAAAAAACTGGACGAGCCCGCGGTTTTTTTTCAGCCACGAAGTTTTAATATCCTGGCTGAGGTTATAAACCGAAACATCATCTACCTGGCAGCTATCCAAATAAGGCTGTATGGAATATTGGTAAATTTTATCGGTGTTTTTAACATCGGTGAGCAGAATAGCTTCATTCCTATTTTTAAATACGATGCCCCTATGTTTTTTTAGGTTTAACCAGGCGATACTGCGCGAGCTTGATAAACTGATTTTTTTAAAACTTATGCTGAGAGCTAACAGCAAGGCACAAAACATGCTCAATTTAAGCAGCCAGGATTTCCTGGCGTATAAAAATGCAAGCAGGCTTATCATGATGGTACAAAGCAACAGGTATTCGGGCATTGTCAGCCAAAGTTTATTGATACTGGCATAGGGCGTGTGCTCGATAAAGGCCAGCGCTTTATTCATTATGATGATAATTTTTGCCAGGATAGAGCCTAATAGTTTGGAAATAACCGGCAGCTGCGGAAGCAGCAAATACAAAATACCGAGGTACATTACAACTGAAGCCGGTATAACAACAAGCATATTGCTGATTAAAAAATAAACCGGGAACTGGTGAAAATAAAAAATGCCAACGGGAAATATAGCTGCCTGCACGGCTATCGTTAGCGAACAAAATCCCCAGGCCTTTTCGAGCCAGCGGTTTTTAAATTTTATTCGCTTATAAATCAATGGCTGCAGTAAAATTATCCCAGACACGGCGGTGTAGGATAGCATAAAGCCGACTTCTGTTATAAAAAGCGGATTGTACAGCAGAAGGACAAAGGCTGAAACGGCAAGCGTATTTAGCGTATTTGTGTACCTGCTGAAGGCTTTGCCGATGATGACCACGCTAACCATAACCGAAACACGGCAAACCGAAAGAGAAAAGCCGGTAAGCATTGCATAATACCAGATGACTGTTATGATTATTGCCGCCCTGGCCAGTTTGCCGCCCTTGTACCTGTCCAAAAACTTGAGCGCAAACGTCAGCATAAAATATATGATAGCTACCTGTGCGCCTGAGACGGAAAGGATATGTACTGTGCCTGTTATCGAATAAGCTTGTCTTATATCTTCGCTCAAATCGGCTTTGTAGCCTAAGATTATGGTTGAGGCAACTGCATAGGCGTTTGTGTCGCGTATATTCTGTTTCAGTTTTTTAACCAGCTGTTGTCGTAAACAAAGCGAACGGGCAATTAATGGATTCCCGGCGTCGGTTCTTAATAATACATACTGCTTGGGGTATAAAAAAGCCTGGTAATAAATGTTTTTATCAGCAAGATATTGCTTATAGTTAAACTCGGCGGGATTTAAGGGCGGCTCAACGGTGTTATATTTCGCCGCTATCAGCAACTCATCGCCGTAATTCAACTTATTGGCACTGCTGTCCTTTATGGTTACAAGTAAAGTCCCACTCGCTCGCAATTTACGCCCGCTATTCACAACTTCTTCAACATCAGCTGTAAAGCGGACCGTGCCATTTTTCAAAGTTGGTTCACTGTTAACCCTGACAACCAGGCATTGTGCCGGTATTTTTGAAAAATGATGGCTGTTGTTAAGCTCTATGCAGCTAATCGCACAGATCCAGCCGGCTAATAACAAAATCGGCGCGATGAGCACGCCGCCAAGCCATCTTTTCCGGTATAAATCGAAGCGGCGATAGAATATGTTGAGAATGATGAAAGTAAAGGTTGTAATGAAAAGTGTTATTGACAGCCAGGTTAGATCAATTCCCCCCGAAAAATTAAGCCCCAATTCAACTCCTGCTATAAATGGCAGGAGTAAGATAACAACCGGTATTTCGCCTTTGTGATTAGGGATCATGATAAATACACACGAATTACACGAATAAAAACGAATAAACGCGAATTAAATAGGCACGAATTTTCACGAATAAAAACGAATAGGCACGAATTTTTAGGAATAAAGACAAATAACACGAATTATTTAGGCGCCAATTTTTCGGATCATGACAAGTTGTTGAAATAACCGATACCGACGATTCGTGTAAATTCGATTAAATTCGTGAAAATTCGTGTCTATTAAATTCGTGAAAATTCGTGTCAGATTTGTGTCCATTATAACTGGTCGCGCACTTCGATTAGGAATTTTTTTAGGTTTTCGAGCGATGAAATTACCCGCTGGCTGTCTTTTGTGTCAGCCATATTATTTTTCAGGTATTCCTTTGCCCCGTTTAAGGTATAGCCTTTGTCTCTTATTAAATGAAAAATTATTTTCAGGTTCTCGATATCTTCAGGGGTAAAGTAACGGTTGCCCTTTTTATTCTTTTTTGGTTGAAGAATATCAAACTCTTTTTCATAAAACCTTATAAGCGACTGGTTCACATCGAAAAGGATGGCAACCTCGCCCATAGTGTAGTACATCTTGGTGATTTCCCGCTCTTTATATGGCATGTACAAATGTATGCTTTGAATTTCGGAATTTCTATTTCGGATTTTCAAATTTTCAATAATCGCCGGCTTTTTTTCCTTTCGGTTTAATAAAATAATTTTATATTAGGGCACCCCCTACGAGATGGACTATGGTTAAATATTTTACTGCCTGCTGCGTTAGTTTTTTGTTCGTTTTCTTCGCGGCCGCTGCAATCCCTGCGGATTCCACAGTCACCATCGCCTCATCAACAAATAGCTACGAATTTGTTTACAACAAAAAAGCCGAAAGGGTGGAGGTTAAACAAATCCTGAACTCGGTTTACGCCAGCAATACCGTTTTTAATAAATTTCCGGTAGTGGAACTTTACAATAATAACGTGACAATCGACGACGTAACCGCAAAAGTTGATAACCATTCGGTACACGACTTTAAACCGGAGTATTCCTATTATTCAGCAAATGATGTTTTCTTTTCGGACGAAAAGATCTGTTATTTCCCCTTATTACTGCCTAAAAAAGGCAGTACCGGGAACGTAACATTTAACGAGACCGTAAATGATCCCCGTTATTTTACAACCGTATTTTTTTCTGATGAATCGGCTGTTGTACAGCGCGAAATAGTTATAAAAGTGCCCAGGTGGATGAATGTTGAATTGAAAGAAATGAATTTCGGCGCCCACCGGATCATTAAATCAACTGTGTACGATGGTAAAAACGATGCCGATATCATAACCTACAGCGTGCAGGGCCTGCCGGCAATGAAGCGCGAAGAAAACAGCCCCGGGCCAACGTACATTTACCCGCATTTGCTGGTGCTGTGTAAATCCGCCTCGGTTGCCGGTCATGACTTTAAATACTTCGCTTCCCTGGATGATCAATACGCATGGTACCGAGGCCTGGCAAAAAGCATCAATAATAACCACGAGATCATCAGCGCTAAAGCAAAAGAACTTACCGCTGGCCCGGGCACGGACATGGATAAGATCAAAGCCATTTTTTATTATGTGCAGGAAAATATCCGGTACGTCGCGTTTGAAGACGGCATGGCTGGATTTAAGCCGGAAAAAGCCGATGAAGTGCTGCGGAAAAAATACGGGGACTGCAAAGGCATGGCCAATTTAACCAAAGAATTGCTTAGCGCCGCAGGTTTCGACGCGCGTTTATGCTGGCTGGGCACCGATCATATCGCTTATGATTATCAAACGCCCTCATTGGCGGTCGACAACCACATGATATGCGGCCTTACTTATAAAGGTAAAACCATTTACCTGGATGCTACTGAAAAATACATCGGAATTAATGAATACGCGCAGCGGATACAAGGCCGGCAGGTGCTGATGGAGAACGGTGATCATTACCTCCTTAATAAAATTCCGGAGATGCCTGCGGAACAGAATTCAGAAAACGAGACGAGCACGGTTTCAGTTGACGGCGCCAACCTTACCGGCACAGTTGCCTGTGTTTGGCGCGGACAGGACCGGGAATATCTTTTAAGCGGCCTGAACAGCATAAAGCGTGAAAAGGCCGACGAGGCCATGATGGGCTTTCTGTCAAACCAAAATAGCGATTATGAAATCAAGGGCCTCAAATTATCTGGGGCCGACAGTCCGGGTAACCATCTGACAGCGTCTTACACGTTTACTTATAAAAACGCGGTATCGCTGTTTAGCAAGGCTTACTATGTGGACCTCGACTTTAAAAAAGAGTTGCTCAATTCGGCTATAAAGATCGGCGAGCGGAAGTACGATTATTGGTTCGATTATAAAATGGATATCAATAAAGAAACCGAATTGATAATCCCGGCTAATTACAAAGTAGCAGCGCTTCCACCCGCGCTAAACATCGTAAACGCCGATTATGAATTTCATATCCAATACCAAAACATCACTGGAAAATTGATCTACAAAAAGAGGCTGCTGATCAGGAACCCCCGCCTGCAAACGTCAAAATTTGCGCAATGGAATAGGGATATTGAGCAGCTTGCCAAAACATATAACGAAACCGTCACACTAAAACCCTTAACCGAATGAAACTCCTTTTATTACCATTGATCTGTTTATCGTGTGTTACTTCCCTTTTTGCCCAGGACGACTACCAGGCCAAGGCCGCCGCGCTGCAAAAGGAAATATGGGGCGCTCCGGCAGCTGAGTTTAAATCAACGACGGTTCCCGCAAACCTGGCCAATGAAAGCGCTGTTATTTTGGCCCGGTCGTTTAGCTGTCAACGGACATCGGGCGGCCGGTTTAAATTTTTGCTGGTCGGCGCCGGCATCGCCATTCATACCGAAAAGGTGAGCACATTGCACGAAAGGGTGAAAATAAACGATAAACCCGCCCTTGAAAATTATTCGACCCTTGAATACCAGAAACTGCTTGATAAAACTGTTTCTCTTTTAATAGCCCATTTTACAAACACACATAACACCTTTATCGGCGCTAAAATTATAAAGCCCGACGGCAAAGAGGTAATTGTAAATACCGGTGAGGAGGTGCTTACAAAAAATGAAACAAAAGATAAACAAGGCAAACTGGCTATACCGGACTTGCAGGTCGGCGATATATTGGATTATTACATAACGAATATCGACGTCACAGAAAACGAAGCCGACGCTACCTATAAAAATAACGATAACATTTTTGTAATGGCCGACGAATACCCGGTTTTATACTATGCCATTGACCTTCAGTATGCCAGGAAATTGAGCGTGCGTCATATATATGCAAACGGGGCCCCGCATTTTGAAGAGAGCCATAACAACGACGGGGACCTGCTGCTAAGCCTGAAACTGCACAATCTGCCGAAATTTCAGAGCCAGCTCTGGACCTCGCCGTACAGGCAATACCCTTACATCGAGGTGGCCAGCGCATTTAAGGATAGTTATGAGAAAGTAATTGCCAAAAACAACTACGATGAAAGGACCGCCATGCTGGAGGCAAATAAGTTGTTTTTTGAAGATAGCTTTATAGAATATACCAGCGATTTTGACAACTTTGAAAAGGGATTGAAAAATTCCTTTGGCAGCAATAAAGCTTTCAAAGCGGCGCCGCTGGATACGGTGATGAAGGTATTATACAACCAATGGAAATACAAAACCTTTAATTTTTATTATAAGGAAGATTTTGACGACATACCTTCAATAAATTTCCGCAAGGCGCTCAGCCGGAACAATGTACCCCGGCTTTGCTTTATTTTAAACGACCTACAGGTGGATTACGATGTGCTGCTGGTTGCTTCGCGTAACTCAAGCACGCTGGATAATGTATTCAACCCCAGCGATTTTGATGCTATGATACGAATTAACGGCGCCCGGCCGATGTATATGGGCTTTGACGACGCCGTGACGCATTTTAATGAAATACCGGGACGGTTCCAGGGCGAAAAAGTGATCGTGCTTCATCCAAAGCGGAAAAATACCGCTAAGTACAATTTTACTGAAAGCGAGGATGTGTTGCCAGTTTCACCCGCTGATCAAAATTTTCTAGAATACAACCAGAAGATAAGCCTGATGCCCGACATGCGTAAGCTAAAGATCGACAGGGTTGTACGGGAGGGTGGCGCGCTTGGGCATGACGACCAGAAGGCGCTGTTATCAACTTCGGCCATCGATGGTATAATAGCCACCCTGGGCAGGGCCGAAGCCCCGGATACCCGCTTTAGAAAATACCAGGACAAACAGATATACTGGGCAGGTTTGCAGGCATCGGAGGACAATGCCAAAGCCGAGTTAGATAAAAAGCTGTCGGGCGAAATTAAATCGAGTTTTGACCAGGAGCCGCTTCAATTAAGCAATTGCAAAATTGACAATACGGGCATTGAAGACGCCAGCCCGGTATTTCAGTACAGCGAGACTTTTGTGCTTGACAACCTGGTAAAGAAGGCGGGCAATAATTATATAATTGATGCCGGCAAGCTAACCGGCAGCTTTTTAAAGCTGGAAGCAAAAGACCGTAAACGCAGCGCGGATATTTATATGCCCGTTGCACGCACATTGAAATACAGTGTAGCGCTGACTATTCCAACCGGGTTCAAGATAAAAGGCGCGGAAGAACTGAACGCGAAAAAGGTTAATAAAACAGGTTCGTTCACATTAATTACCACGGTGAACGGGAATACCCTTAACATATCGGTAACCAGGGTTTACAATCATAATTTCGAAAAAGCCGCCGACTGGCCATCCCTGGTGGAGTTAATTGATGCAGCATCAAACTTTAATGAACAAAAAATACTGCTGGAGAAAAGCTGATTAAGTCCGAAAGTCCGAAAAGTCCGGAAGAAAAAAAAAGTATTGGGTGACTTGGTATCTTATTGATTAAAATCAAGGAAACTGAAAAAAATTCGCTGAACCTGGTTCGTACAACTTTCGGACTTTCGGACTTCCTGACTTTCGGACTTTCCTCTATCTTTGCATTCTATGACAGCTACCGAGATACGCCAGGCTTTTTTGGATTTTTTTGCTTCAAAGGGACATGCTATTGTTCCTTCTGCGCCCATTGTTATAAAGAACGACCCAACGCTGATGTTCACCAATGCGGGCATGAACCAGTTTAAGTCGATTTTTTTGGGTGAAGAAACGCCAAAATACCCGCGCGTGGCCGATACACAGCGCTGCCTGAGGGTTTCGGGCAAGCATAACGATTTGGAGGAAGTAGGCATTGATACCTACCACCATACCATGTTCGAGATGCTGGGCAACTGGAGCTTTGGCGATTACTTTAAAAAAGAAGCCATTGCCTGGAGTTGGGAACTGCTGACTGAAGTTTATAAAATAGACAAAGACCGGCTGTACGTTACCGTTTTTGAGGGCGACGAAAAAGAGGGCTTACCGAAAGACCAGGAAGCTTACGATTACTGGAAACAATATGTACCGGAAGACCGCATCCTGCTTGGCAATAAAAAAGACAACTTTTGGGAAATGGGCGAAACCGGCCCCTGCGGTCCATGCTCCGAAATTCATTACGACAGCCGGGAGGAAGGTGAAAGATTAAAGGTGAAAGGCCAAAGCCTGGTAAATGCCGATGACCCGAATGTTATTGAGATCTGGAATAATGTATTTATACAGTTTAACCGCCTTAGGGATGGCTCGTTGCAGCAATTGCCTGCAAAGCACGTCGATACCGGGATGGGTTTTGAGCGGTTGGTAAGAGTGCTGCAGGGTAAAACATCGAATTATGATACGGACGTTTTTCAGCCGCTGATACAGTTTATTGCAGAGAAAAGCAGGATACCATACCAGGCGCCTAAGCCTGCCCACGGGACGCCTCACCCTGCACACGCGACGCCTCACCCTGCCCTCTCCAAAGGAGAGGGTTCTAAGAACGTGACCGGCGACAAAAAAGTCCTCTCCTTTGGAGAGGATTTAGGTGAGGCGAAGAAAGGTGATATAGATGAGCCTGCACACGGGACGCCTCACCCTGCCCTCTCCAAAGGAGAGGGTTCTGAAGATGTAACCGGTGGCAAAAAAGTCCTCTCCTTTGGAGAGGATGAGGGAGGGCTTCGCCGTTTAGGTGAGGCGAAGAAAGATGATATAGATGACCCCAAAACGGACATTGCCATGCGCGTAATGGCCGACCATATCCGCGCCATTAGTTTCGCCATTGCTGACGGGCAGTTACCATCAAATAATAAGGCCGGTTATGTTATCCGCCGCATTTTACGCAGGGCTGTAAGATATTCTTACCAGTATTTAGGTTTTAAAGAACCATTTTTAAACCAATTGGTGCCGCTTCTGGCCGAACAGTTTAAAGGTGTGTTTGACGAGTTGTATAACCAGAAGGATTTTGTGCAAAGGGTTGTTTTAGAAGAAGAAGTTTCCTTTTTGAGGACGCTTGATCGAGGTTTGATCACATTGAACGACATCATTATTAGTTTGACTACACTGTATGATTGCGTTTCAGCTGCTTATAACTTAGATGTTAATAAAAAATCGAATGAGTTTTTTGATAGAGACAGAATCTTGCCAACTAAAGATGAATTTAAAGTAAATGAGCTTGCCTTTGTATCAGCTATGAATGCTTTGGACCGGGACGAAAAATGGATGCTCAATTTTAATCGCAATGATATTGTCGAGCTATTAAATGGCAAAACCACCGATGAAGCCTTTGCATCGCTATTCAAATTTTTTAAAACTATCCCTGGCGAGATAGCTTTTGAATTATATGATACATCGGGATTCCCCATCGATCTAACCGAATTGATTGCTCGTGAAAAGGGTTTCACAGTCGATATGGCGGGTTTTGAAAAAGCCCTCCAAGCTCAAAAAACCCGCTCCCGCGCTGCAACCGCCATTGATACCGGCGACTGGGTAGTGTTAAAAGATGATGATACCGTTGAGTTTACCGGCTACGATGAAACTGAAACTATCGCACATATTATAAAGTACCGCAAAGTGACCGCTAAGGGCAAAGAGCAATACCAGATCGTATTGGATAAAACGCCTTTTTATGCTGAAAGCGGCGGGCAGGTAGGGGATAAGGGCGAGCTGGTTTTCCCGGATGGAGAAGTTATTGAGGTAACGGACACGAAAAAAGAAAACGGCCTGATTGTGCATTATACCGATAAGCTACCCGGAACTGATGCGGCAGAAGATGCGTTGACTGCTATTGTTAACCCAACGCTGCGCACCAGTACCGAAAATAACCACAGCGCCACGCACTTGCTGCATGCTGCTATGAAACAGGTATTGGGTTCGCATGTAAACCAGAAGGGGTCGTTGGTGAATGCTGAATACCTGCGGTTCGACTTTTCGCATTTTGCCAAAGTAACCGATGACGAACTGGCTCAGATCGAGGCCATCGTGAACGAAAAGATAAGGGAAAACATTTTTCTAAAAGAAGAACGCCACGTAGCCTACCAGCAGGCCATCAGCAGCGGGGTAACAGCTTTATTTGGTGAAAAGTATGGCGAGTACGTCCGCGTAATAACTTTTGATGATGAGTTTTCAAAAGAGCTTTGCGGCGGGACGCATGTTAAGGCTACAGGGCAGATAGGTTTCTTTAAGATAGTAGCCGAAAGCGCCGTTGCGGCTGGTGTCCGCCGAATTGAAGCTATTACCGGGATAGCTGCCGAAAACTATATCAATGAACAAAGCAGGCTGATAAATCAATTGAAAGAGTTGCTTAAAAATCCGAAGGATATTTCAAAGAGTGTTGAAAATCTGCTGGATGAAAACTCAAAGCTGAAAAAGGAAATTGAAAAATCCATACTCGAAAAATCATCAGGCCTGAAAAATGAGCTTGCTAAAAAGGTTGAGGTGATTAATGGTATAAATTTTATCGCCCAAAAGGTAGCGCTCCCAAACCCCGACGCGGTTAAGAACCTGGCGTACCAGCTTAAGGATATTGTGCCCAATCTTTTCCTGGTGCTTGGGGTGGATATTGACAGCAAGCCGGGATTAACGGTGATGATCGCAGAAAACCTGGTAAAAGAAAAAAACCTGAACGCAGGAAATATAGTCCGGGAATTAGCAAAGGAAATTAAAGGCGGCGGCGGCGGTCAGCCATTTTTTGCAACGGCCGGCGGTAGCGATGCCAGCGGGTTGGATAAGGCGCTTGAAAAGGCGAGGACGTTTATCGTTTGATTTTGTACGCGTTTACTTTAGAAGAAACAAAAAGTAAATAATATGTTCGACACGGAAAATATAAACGTCATTGAAGAAGAAGATTTAACTAAAATTAGTTTAGTGATCTTTGAATCATTGCTTATAAAACGAGAATATAAAAGAGAATCTGTTGTTTACTACAAAGAAGATATGATAAACGGTGTTGCAGACTTGTTGAAAAAAATGCTCCTTCAAAACACCGGGATGTCTAAAGAGTCAAAACTTAATATAATCAATCTGCTTGATAAACTTAACACACAACGAGAGCACTTAGAAATTATTAAGTCAAAAATTGCAATTTCTGACATTCAACAGGCTTCCAAAAGATTATCAAAGAAGAGCCAATCAGCATTCGAATCAGAATAAATTAACTACTGCCACTTTTTCGCCGCTCAATATTTGGCAAAAATCCGGTTACGATGCCAATAAGCGGAAGAAAGGCGCACACTTCAAAAACATAGTTGATGCTGGTATGGTCGGCCAGCTTGCCAAGCAGCGCTGAGCCTAAGCCCCCCATCCCAAACGCAAGCCCGAAAAACAGGCCAGATACCATACCTACCTTGCCTGGTAGCAGCTCGTGGGCGTAAACAACGATGGCCGAAAATGCTGATGAGAGTATGAAACCGATAATGGATGCCAGCGCAATGGTCCAGAAAAAATCGGCATAAGGGAGCATCAGCGTAAAAGGGGCGACGCCGAGTATAGAAAACCAGATCACTAATTTACGCCCGAAACGGTCGCCCATAAAGCCGCCGATAATAGTGCCCAGCGCGACCGAAAATAAAAAGACAAAAAGATACAGCTGCGAATGTTGTATTGATACATGAAACTTGCCGATCAGGAAAAAGGTAAAAAAACTCGTCATGCTGGCCAGGTAAAAGAATTTTGAAAATATAAGCAGCAGCAACACCAGCAATGATGAGACTAGTTTAGTCCTGGACAGATTCGTGGCAGCCGCTTTTACAGCCGGGTAGCTGCCTTTCATAGTCAAATGGGCCTTGTACCAATTACTTACTTTTGATAAAACAACAATGCCCAGCATGGCTGCCAGGGCAAACCAGAGAATGTTGTGCTGGCCGTAAGGCGCCACTATAAGCGCCACAAGCAAGGGCCCAGTAGAACTACCGAAATTGCCGCCCAGCTGGAAAATTGACTGGGCCAGCCCCTTTTTACCGCCGGCGGCGATGTGGGCCAGCCTTGATGATTCGGGATGAAAGATAGATGAGCCGATGCCCATCATGGCCACGGCACCGAGTATTTCGAAAAAGCCGGGCGCGCGCGACAGCATAACCAGGCCGGTACAGGTTATACCCATCCCGATAGGCAGCGAATAGGGCCTCGGTTTACGGTCGGTAAAGAAGCCGACAAAGGGCTGCAGCAGCGATGCCGTTACGTTGAAGGTAAAGGTGATGAGCCCGATCTGCGCATAGCTTAAGCTGAACTTTTGCCTTAATAAGGGATAAACCGAAGTGATGACCGACTGGATCATATCATTCAGCAAATGGCCGATACTGATGGCAAACAAAACCACAAAAACGGTTTTTTGAACTACTTGGGCTGGCGCGTTTACGGTGGTTGATTCCATGGCCTGATTGTGAAAGATCAATTAAAAATGAAAGGTATAGCAAAAATGCAATTTTCAAACCGGCAACGAAATATTTATGTTATTATTTGCATTCAAATGATAATGCGGCCACTGGTCTTGGGCGGTTAATGAGTAATTTTGCAAGCACATAAGATTAAACGATAGAAAGAATACTGGAGCGCTTGCAATGGAAACAAAACAACAGATATTAACCATTGATGATATTAAGAAGCTGGTAGATGCCTTTTACGGGCATATTAGAAACGATGCATTACTGGCGCCGATTTTCAACGAACGTATAAAGGACAACTGGCCCCGGCACCTTGAAAAGATGTACCGGTTTTGGCAAACGGTTTTATTGGAGGAATATACTTATTCCGGGAGCCCCTTTTTGCCCCATGCCCGGCTCCCTGTTGACCATGAGCATTTTAGTAAATGGATGGCTTTGTTTACGAAGACGGTGAACGAACTTTTTACGGGCGAAAAAGCGCAGGAAGCGATATGGCGCGCCGGCAAAATGGCCGAAATGTTCGAGCACAAGATTGCTGCATCTAAAAATAATCCCCTAAACATCCTGTAACACGAGCCTGTTCGGGGGGCACCGGTCATATCCGGCTCATTCGTAATATTTCTTTATTCCTTTTGTATCAGAATGATTACTTTCGCACCCGTAATTTAAATTAGCTGCAAAGTATTGTCTGATACATTTAGTTTGCCGGCTTTGTATTTGGCATAAATGAAGATATTTTTTAAAATAACCTTATTTATTATCGGCTTATTGTTGGCAGCAAGCGTTTCGGCACAAGAAAACAAACCCTTGCCCCTCAGGAGGATACCCGTCAAGAAGAAAAAGGATATTATAAAAGATTCCATTGCCACCAGGGATACAATAATCATCAGTAAAAAAGGCGTCAGGCAAGTCGACCTTTCTGACGCGATCGCCGATGCGTTTAATATAAAACAGCAGACAATTGTCGACTCAATTACTTCCAAGCCGGCAATTTCAATCGTGCCGGCCATTGGCTACTCCCTCGTGTCGCGCCTGGGGATAGTGCTGTCGGGCAATGCGGCATTCCGGACAGGGCCAAAATCAAGGATTTCAACCATATTGGCCAGCACGGCATTCACGCAGAACAAGCAATTTACATTCCCCGTCCTGACCAATATATGGAGCCCGGGCAATGACTATAATTTTGTTGGCGATTATCGTTTTTTAAAATACCCGCAAAACACCTATGGTTTGGGCAGCAACTCGGACATAAAAAATGCCGACCATATGGACTATGACCTTTTCCGGTTTTATGAGACTATCCTGCGGCGCGTAACCGGTAATTTTTATGCCGGGGCAGGATACGTGTTTGACACGCACTGGAACGTAAACGACAAAGGCCTGCCGGACGGGGCCGTTTCAGATTATTCGCGTTACGGCAAATCATCGCATGATATTTCTTCCGGCATCACTTTAAATCTTTTACTGGATTCGCGCGACAACGCCATTAACCCTTCGAAAGGCGGCTACGGCTCGGTACAATACCGCGATAATTTTGAATTTTTGGGCAGCACCGGTAACTGGCAATCGCTGGTGGTGGATATAAGAAAATATTTCAAATTCCCGGAAGGATCGGATAATGTGATCGCTTTCTGGAGTTACGACTGGCTGATATTGGACGGAAAGCCGCCCTATCTCAGCCTGCCAAGTACGCAATGGGACGCTTTTTCGCAAACTGGGCGCGGTTATATTCAAGGACGCTTCAGGGGTGCGCAAATGGTTTATTTTGAAACTGAATACCGTTATAAAATTACCGCGAACGGACTATTGGGGGGCGTTGTTTTTATAAATGCTGAGTCGTTTTCGGGCGCGCCGGGCACCGGTCTCCAGCGGGTACAGCCCGGCTATGGGCCCGGCCTGCGTTTAAAATTGAACACTGTTTCAAAAACCAGCCTCACCGTTGATTATGGCTTTGGCAACCAGGGCTCGAACGGCTTATTTATTGGCGTGGGCGAAGTATTTTAATAGATGTTGATTTGGGATATTTACTCTAATTGGCCAAATAATATCGAATATCGAATCCTGAATATCGAATGACGAAGTAAATACTTCTTAACCCCACTCAATATTCTTAGCCTTTGCAGTCCCATTCAATTTGATTCCCGTCATAATAATCCCTAAGTTAGCTTTGTATAAACCTAACGCTGATTATGAAAATAATTACCCCGCTTTCCCGGATAATTTCAGGACTATTATTATTTATGCCGGTTTTTTTATTGGCACAGGACCGACCCTACGGTAAAACTTTTGCCACCCGCAGCGAAGTTATGGCGCAGCATGGCATGGCCTGCACAAGCCAGCCGCTGGCTACCCAGGCTGCGATCGACGTGCTGAAGCATGGCGGCACTGCTGTTGATGCCGCCATTGCGGCCAATGCGGTGCTTGGTGTGGTTGAGCCGCATGTAAATGGCATAGGCGGAGATCTGTTCGCTATAGTTTACGAGGCCAAAACGGGCAAGCTTATCGGCCTTAACGGTTCGGGGCGCTCGCCTTATAGCTTAACTTTAGACGAATTTAAAAAACGCGGGTTAAAGTATATCCCGGCCACTGGCCCACTGCCGGTGAATGTGCCGGGCTGCGTGGATGGCTGGTTCACACTCCATAGCCGTTTTGGCAAAATACCCATGGACCAGGTGTTGTCTTACGCCATAGGTTACGCCCGCAACGGCTTCCCGGTCGCCGATGAGGCGGCTGGCTCACTAAAAGCCATAAAGGCGCTTTATGGGCAATATCCAAATATTGTTGAACTTTATAATCCCGGCGGTAAAATACCGGGCAGGGGAGATATCCGCACTAATCCCAACCTTGCCAATACCCTGGAAAAAATTGCAAAAGGCGGCCGCGATGCTTTTTATAAGGGCGATATAGCCCGCACCATCGATGCCTTTATGAAAAAGAACGGCGGCTTTTTGTCGTATAAAGACCTCGCCGACCACCATTCCGAATGGGTAGAGCCGGTAAGCACCAATTACCGCGGTTACGATGTTTGGGAACTGCCGCCAAACGGGCAGGGCATTTGTGTGCTGCAAATGCTGAATATACTGGAGGGTTTTGATTTTAGTAGGATAACCTGGGGCAGCCCTGAGCATATCCATTTATTTGTAGAAGCCAAGAAACTTGCCTTTGAGGACCGGGCCAAATACTACGCCGACCCTGATTTCGCGAAAATCCCCGTAAAGGAATTGATCTCAAAATCATACGCAGCCGAGAGGCGCAAATTGATCGACCCAAACAAAGCTTCGGCAAGCTTCGACGCCGGCAATCCTGCATTAAAGGATGGGGATACCATTTACCTTACCGTTGCCGACAGCGCCGGCAATATGGTATCGTTAATTCAAAGCAATTATAAGGGTTATGGTTCGGGTATGTCGCCGGACGGGCTTGGCTTTACCTTCCAGGATAGGGGGCAGTTATTTACGCTCGAGGAAGGTCAAAACAATACTTACGCCCCGCATAAGCGGCCCTTCCACACTATTATCCCGGCCTTCGTAACAAAAGACGGTAAGCCCTTTATGAGCTTTGGCGTAATGGGCGGCAGTTTTCAACCCCTGGGGCATGTGCAGGTGTTGATGAACATGATAGATTTTGGCATGAATGGCCAGGAGGCCGGCGATGCCCCGAGAATAGACCACCAGGGCTCATCCGAACCGACAGGCGAAAAGCGGCAGGGCGTGGGCACTATTTACCTTGAATCGGGTTTCCCTTATGAAACCATACGGCAGTTGATGTACATGGGACATAAGATCAGTTATGAAATTCCCGGCAGCTACGGGGGCTACCAGAGCATCCGTTACGACCCGGTGCAGAAAGTATATTTCGGCGCATCAGAGAGCCGGAAGGACGGGGAAGCGGCGGGGTGGTAATTTATCTTAAGATATTTAGGTTTAGCGTATGAAATTTGCTTGGTTGTTGATCTTGGCTGTTATTATCTTTTTTTTCCAGGGAAAAGGACAGAGCATCACTAACCCAAAGTTTCAATTGCCCGAATATTGTCGGCCAGACAGCGCAAAATCCAAAACTATAATCGGTAGAAAAGTTAAAATTTGGCATGACGGCGGTATCTACCCGACCTTTAATACCGATAGTAACTTCGTGTGGCCGTCAGCAGAGGCAAAGCGCAGGGGCGGTGAAAATGGTTGGGGAAGGTTCAGGCCAAAGACAGGCGACACCGGTATAATAGTTCATACATTTATTTACGAAGGCGACCGTCAAAAGTACGTTTACTTGTTAAAAATAAAGGAAAATTTCGTCGCCATAGGATGTTTTTATGTTACCGACGTGGATAAACCCGATGCTGTTCAATATCACGCCTGGGATTCTTTGAAAAATATAGATTATGCTAAAGGATGTAAATTCAAACTCATGAATATCAACAAGAGGTGGAGTGGCGCAGGTAATACAAAAATTGATTCGATCTCTGAAAGCCTTGCTTGCGATTTAACCGCCAAGGGAGTTGATACAGTGATACTTTGCAAAGGATATTCTGGCGTCAGCTCAACCTCAACAGCATTTGTTTTATGGGAGGAAGAAGGAAAAGGCTACGTTAAAACATTTTTAATAGAAAAAAATCTCAATTTGAGCGAACATCAAATGGAGCGCTTTTCTTTAAAGCCGATTCTGAACTATTTTTTAACAATAAGCTGGATACAATTACCCGCGAATTTAAACCGAAAATGCAAGCTGAAATGCCTGATCTTGGCGGACTAAGCATACAGTTGTCTACGCCAAATTTGTTTTTCAGGCAATTTATCCCCGAACTATTGGTCGGAGCTTATCAAAAAGAACCTGAGGCAATTTGGTGGAAAATGGTTTCGGACCAACTTATAAAGTTAATCAAGGAATAACATGGCCACATACCCCCTAAGCAGCACAAAAGGCAAATGGATAATGGTTTCCGCCATTTTGGCCTCGGCTATGGCATTTATTGACGGTACGGCGCTCAATGTTGTTTTGCCTGCTTTGCAAAAAAGCCTTAACGCCACGGGGGCCGATCTTTTTTGGCTGTTGAACGCCTACCTGCTGATGCTGGCCTCACTGATACTTATAGGCGGTTCGCTGGGCGATAAACTCGGCCGGAAAAAGATATTCATGGCGGGCATATTTATTTTTATTGCGGGCTCGGCCGCCTGCGGATTGGCGCCGGGTGTTACGTTTTTAATAGCATTCCGTATCATCCAGGGTATAGGCGGGGCATTAATGATACCGGGCAGTTTATCGCTGATCTCTTCGTCCATCGAGGAAAAAGAACGCGGTAAAGCGATAGGAACATGGTCGGCTATCAGCACCGTGGTGACTATGGGAGGGCCGCTCCTGGGGGGCGCTTTGGCTGATGCAGGCTTATGGCGGTTTATATTTTTTATAAATGTACCCATCGGGCTGGCAGCTTTCCTGATCCTGTGGTTCAAGGTGGATGAAAGCCGCGATACCGACGCCGGCGCTGCAATAGATATACCCGGCGCAATAACCATTGCCCTGGGGCTGGCTTTACTCACTTTCGGATTTTTACGTGTGCCGGCAGTTGGCTGGCATAACCCGCAGGTGTATTTGTCGCTGGCGGCAGGCATTTTGTTTTTTGCCGCTTTTATCGTTATCGAAAAGAAAAGCAAACACCCCATGATGCCGCTGCAATTGTTCGGTAATTTAACATTCAGCGGCGCCAACCTGCTCACATTTTTTCTTTACGCGGGCCTCGGTTCCGGCATGCTGTTTCTCTCCTTAAACCTGGTGCAGGTGCAGGGCTATAGCCAGTTGCAGTCGGGGATGACGTTTTTGCCATTTACCATTTTAATGGTAGCGATTGCGCGGCGTGCCGGGGCGCTTGCCGATAAGTACGGGCCGAGGCGTTTGTTGATGCTGGGGCCAGCGTTGGCGGGTGCAGGATTATTGATATTATCATTTGTAAAACAAACCAATGGCCCTGCGGACTATTGGACAACTTTTTTCCCGGGCATACTGGTTTTCGGTTTGGGTATGTCGTTTACCGTAGCGCCGCTTACAGCCACTGTTATGGGATCGGTGAGCGACCACTTTTCAGGGACAGCTTCAGGCATTAATAATGCCTTAACGCGCATTGCCAATGTTTTTGCAAACGCCATATTCGGCGCCCTGGCGGTGTTGTTTTTTGCCGGCGCGCTGCAAACCGAAATAAAAAACGTTCCGCTAAACGATTATCAAAAGCAGCGGGTAACGGCCCAGGCTGCCGATCTCGGTAACGCTAAAGTTCCGGTAAGTATTGGCCCGGCGCAAAAAGTCGCTATTAAAACCGCCTATCACCAGGGGTTCATTCATGCCTATAAAAACATTATGGAAATTTCCGCCGGGCTGGGCTTTTTGGGGGCGTTGATGGCTTTTATGTTTGTGAAGGATAGTGTGGTAAAAAAGGATTTATAATTGTGTTCGATAACCGGAAACTTACGAAGACCAAAAAACTTAGCTTTCGTCGCAACATTGTTGGCAAACTGTAAAAGTAGTGCTAATTGATTCTACTAAAAGTTTAAAGAGTAAATAGGTTCGTGGGTGACTTAATAATTTGTACATTTGAAACCACCCTGTATTAAAAAAACTATATGAAGAAAAACCTTTTACTCATTACAATTTGTCTTATTTCCTTTAGCGTTGCAGCTCAAAAGCAAATTTACGTAAGTCCTAAACTCAAGTCAGCCATAGCACAGCATAAAGTCGTGGCAATTTTACCTTTTACTGTAACAATAACCTATAAACACCTGCCCAAGGATTATGATGCTTCAGCCAATCACCAGCAGGAATTGGAGACAGGCAAAAAAGTACAATCAAGTATGTTCACGTACTTACTGCGAAAATCATCTGATTATACTGTAACTTTTCAGGACCCCGAAAAAACAAATGTCCTCTTAGCCAAAACCAAGCTTATCGATAGCCTTGGATTACATACTAAAGATGAAATCGCCAAAGCGCTGGGAGTAGACGGTGTCATATTTGGCACTTATAACCAGGAAACCACAAAATCTGAAGCCGGGGCCATCGTAACCTCGCTTATGTTTGGCCTGGCCAGTAAAACCGGGGACGGTGTATTAACAATACAAATAGCAAATGGCGCTGACGGTGAATTACTCTGGAGGTATGAAAAGAAAATGGATGCGAGCCTGCTTTCATCGTCTGATGATGTAATGGAAAGACAAATGCGCAAACTTTCGAGAAATTTTCCCTACAGCAAATAGCTATGATCAGAGAGAGGCTATCTTAAGAGGAAATTTAGGATAGCTTCTTTCTTATAAGCCGCTTTCATCGGGTTACTACATTATTGGATGGGATGTTCCGGGTCCTGCCAGTAAATGAGTTCAACAAATATGTTGTTGGCTACAGCCAGTTCGGCCTGCTTTTTTTCCAGCGCGGCCAATCGCTCATTTTCATCCATGTTTGCCGGCAGTGACAGGTAGGCAATAACATTCCCGGTCCGGGAATTGACAAATTCGTAGTTGACAACTTTCTGTTTCATGATCAGTTCTGCAATTTGCCGCTTGTATGTTATAAAACGTTTTCAAAGTAGTTAAATTGCTGATAAAGATTAAATAGACGAGCTTTAGGGCTTTTGCCGATAAGCTACTGAAGTACAAGACAGCGGTTCGTCCTGGTTTAAATTCGTATCCGATGAGTTTGCCTGCCGTAGAATGGACGAAATATAGTTATGTGGGGCCCGACTTTAACTGGTAATGCTATCTATTTACGGCCAGTGTCTTTTAAAAGGAACCTCAAGTGATTAGAAGTTGTAGATTTGAAATTAAAATTCTTAAGCTTTTAATGGAATATGTAGAGATTAAGCGACAACATGATTTGCACTTAAAGGTCTTGGATAGGATATTTTTTTATTTCCACTAAACGAACACAGAAGTCGATTGGCACATTTTAAAAAACACTTAAAGTGGACCCAAAAAGTAATTAGTTTGATGTACTGGCAAAAAGCAAAATATATATATGCGACCTAACTACAACTTACAATGGCTAACTGACAAGTTTGATAAAAACGAAGTGCTTAAATTTCTATTTTTTTGGGGACATAAAAACGATTCTAACACTGAAATTGGAAAATCTTGCTTTAGTCAATGGTTTGAGTTGCCTTTTGTGGTAGACGGCATAACTTACGCTACTGCCGAGCACTGGATGATGGCCAATAAAGCGCTTTTATTTGACGACAGAAAAACCCATGACAAAATCATCAGATCAAAAAGTCCTGCAGAAGCAAAAGAATTAGGTCGACAGATATTGGGATTTGATGATCAGATTTGGGTTGCCAATAGTCTAGATATAGTTATAATTGGTAACATTCATAAGTTTAATCAAAACATCAACCATGCCCGGTACCTGGAAAATACGAAAGATAGGATTTTGGTGGAAGCCAGCCCTGTCGATACTATTTGGGGCATTGGCTTAGCGCAGGATAACCAATATATTACCAATCCCTATTTTTGGCGGGGTCAAAATTTATTGGGCTTTGCCTTAATGGAGGTAAGAGATTTTTTCACAAGATACGGCCATTTTAAAAATTTAGAGAATATTGTCAATCCTCCCTGGAGAGACCATCCTAACATTGATTCGCACGATTTGTTCTGGCGTATGGAGGTTGGAGAAGAAGCAATAATGAGATTCAGCAACTATTATTCCAGGCTATCTAAACGGGATAAGACTATTTTTGAATTAACAAATCCTGCACCTTACAATTGGAAGGATTTTTACAATTGATATCCCAGAGGATTATTTATCTCAGATAGTCGCTACTATAAACTCGTGACTTATTTTGTTAACGACAGCCATTCGGCAGACTTACGAAGTTTCAAAAACTTCGTAAGTCTGTTCCGGGTTGTGCTCCCGACGAGATTCGAACTCATATCGATGGTACCGGAAACCATAATTCTATCCGTTGAACTACGGGAGCAATATTGCTGCAAATATATGATTTAAGATTCAAGACTGAAACTTCATATATTAGTATCCTGAGACATTTGTCAATTTTTTTATGCAGATAGAAGTAGTTCTTCCGCATCGCTGCCTGTTGGGCGAAGGCCCTGTTTGGGATGCGAAACGAAAAGTAATTTGTTGGGTCGACATTTTGCGGGGCGAGATCCACGAGTATTCGCCGTACACAAAAAATCATAAAACCATCAATGTAAATCAAATGGTTGGCGCCGCGGTTCTTTGCGCCGACGGCAATTTCATGGCGGCGTTAAGGAACGGCTTCGCGTTTGTAGACAGGGAAACTTCTGAAGTAACGATGATCGCAGACCCGGAAAGGCACCTGCCCGGCAACCGTTTTAATGATGGCAAGATTGGCCCCGACGGCAGGTTTTGGGCCGGCACCATGTCGCATACCGATGAACCGGAACAAGGCAGCTTTTATACGTTGGATACAGACCATACTGTCGTCAAAAAAATCGATAAGGTATCCATTTCAAACGGCATGGCCTGGAGCCTCGACCATAAAACATTTTACTATATTGATACGCCTACTTATACCGTCGTTGCTTATAATTACGACAAAACCAGCGGCCAAATAAGCGAAAAACGGGTTGTGATAAATATTCCGGATGAAGATGGCTCGCCCGATGGCATGACGATGGATAACCAGGGCATGTTATGGGTAGCCCATTGGGATGGCTGGCAAATCACCCGCTGGAACCCTGATACCGGTGAAAAACTGCTGGCTATTCAAATGCCGGCGGCCAGGATAACTTCATGTGCGTTCGGCGGGGACAATTTTGGCGATTTGTATATCACTTCGGCAATGACGGGCCTGAGCGATGACGAACTGGCTAGGCAGCCCCTGGCTGGTTCGCTGTTCGTTATAAAAAATATCGGCTATAAAGGCCTGCCGGGGCTTGAATTTGGCTGTTCGAAAGAATCAAGAGCCAAGAACCAGGATAAATTAGAATAGTTTTACTAAATCCTGGCTCTTGGCTCTTGATTCTTGGCTCTGCGCTACACATTAAACCTGAAATGCATCACATCGCCGTCTTGCGCAATATAGGTTTTGCCCTCAATATTAAGCTTGCCTGCATCCTTTATCGCAGCTTCCGAACCGTTGAATTTTACAAAATCATCGTATTTTATTACCTCGGCACGGATAAAACCTTTTTCAAAATCGGTGTGGATAACGCCTGCTGCCTGCGGGGCTGTGAAACCTTTGGTAATTGTCCATGCGCGCACCTCCTGCACTCCGGCAGTAAAATAGGTGGCAAGGTTAAGCAGTTTATAAGCCGCTTTTATCAGCTTATTTACCCCTGATTCGGTCAGGCCGAGATCGTCCAGAAACATCTGGCGTTCTTCATAAGTTTCCAGCTGCGCAATTTCTGATTCTATCTGCGCTGAAATGACCAGCACTTCGGCATTTTCCTCCTTAACAGCCGCTTTCACCTTTTCGACGTATGCGTTACCTGTATTAACTGAAGCCTCATCTACATTGCAAACATACATTACCGGTTTGGCGGTCAGCAGCCATATATCGGCAATATGCTCCTTATCTTCTTCAGCAACCGGAGCAGTACGGGCAGATTTTCCCGAAAGCAAATGATTTCGGTAAACAGTTAAAACATCAAAAGCCTTTTTTGCTTCCTTGTCGCCGCCGGTCTTGGCCATTTTCTCGATCTTCGATATTTTCTTTTCTATCGAGTCGAGGTCCTTTAATTGCAGTTCGGTATCGATGATCTCCTTATCGCGCACCGGGTCGACGGACCCGTCAACATGGATCACATTGTCATTGTCAAAACATCTTAAAACATGGATGATGGCGTTGGTTGAGCGTATATTGGCTAAAAATTGATTGCCCAGGCCCTCGCCTTTACTGGCGCCTTTTACAAGGCCGGCAATGTCGACTATTTCAATAACGTTCGGCACAATGTTTTTGGGCTTAACTATATCCGCAAGCTTAACCAAACGTTCGTCAGGCACCGTAATTACCCCGACATTTGGCTCGATGGTGCAAAACGGAAAGTTTGCCGCCTGCGCCCTGGCGTTTGATAAGCAATTAAAAAGCGTTGATTTACCCACATTCGGCAAACCTACTATACCACATTGTAGTCCCATTTATTTATAAAGGTTTTTTGTCCATAGTCGATAGTCCATAGACCATAGAAAACAGATCATAATTTAAAAATGATTTTTAACCATCGACTATGGACTATGGTCCATGGACTCTCTTAAAAACCGCAAAGATAGCAGAAAAAATTGCCTGTAATTTGAAAAATTAAACGACTTTTGCCGGACATTAACGAACCGCAAACCAATTTAATAACAATGTAAAGAAGAGGGCCTTTTTATGGAAGAAATGGTTGAGCAAATTGAAATATTGCTGGAACAAAACGACGAAATACAACTCCGCGAGTATTTGAACAACCTGAACATATCAGATGTTGAAGAACTGATTGGCGAACTGCCCGACCAAGGCCCTTTATTTATTGAAACTTTATCGCTTAACCGGGCGGTAAATGTATTCAGGATACTTGATTTCCCTACGCAGGAACGCATCATAAAAAAACTTTCTGGACAGCGGGTGGCCGCCCTGATCAATGAGCTGCCGCCTGACGACCGTACCGCGCTTTTCAGCGAGCTGCATGGCGATGCGGTACAAAAACTGATACAGCACTTATCGCCCGATGACCGGAAAGAGGCGTTATCCTTATTGGGATACGAGGAAGACTCGGTAGGCAGGCTGATGACGCCCGACTATGTGGCAGTTAAAAAAGACTGGGATGTTGAACGGGTGCTGGCGCACATCAGGCGCTATGGGAAAAACTCGGAAACCATCGATGTGATCTATGTGATTGACAAGGGCGGCATACTGCTTGACGATATACGTATCCGCGAAATACTGCTGGTTAAACCTGAAACAAAGATCACTGACCTGATGGATGGCAGGCTGATCTCATTAAATGCCAGCGATCCGCAGGAAGAGGCTATCAATGTTTTCAGGATGAATAACCGGGTGGCGCTCCCGGTAGTTGATAAGGATAACGTTTTGCTTGGCATTGTTACCGTGGATGATATCTTATGGATAGCCAACGAAGAATATACCGAGGATATTCAGAAAATCGGCGGTACCGAAGCGCTGGACGAGCCCTACCTCGATATCAACCTGTTCCGGCTGGTAAAGAAACGTGTTGGCTGGCTGGTTGTACTGTTTTTAGGTGAAATGCTCACGGCAACAGCAATGACATTTTTTGGGGACGAAATTTCCAAGTGGGTAGTGCTTGCTTACTTTCTGCCATTGATTATCTCCAGCGGCGGCAATAGCGGATCGCAGGCGTCAACGCTCATTATACAGGCCATGGCATTGGGCGAAGTAACTGTTGCAGAGTGGTGGCGTGTGATGCGCCGCGAAATAATTTCGGGCCTCCTGCTTGGAATTACACTGGGTATTATAGGTTTTTTACGGATTACTATCTGGAGCGCTTTTAGCCACATATACGGCCCCGATTGGCTTTTTGTGGCCACTACCGTTGGCTTTGCATTAATAGGGGTGGTGTTATGGGGTTCGCTCGCCGGCTCAATGCTGCCCTTAGTATTGAAAAAGTTGGGCGCCGACCCGGCCACTTCCTCAGCCCCCTTTGTTGCCACGCTTGTAGATGTAACCGGGCTTATTATTTACTTTACTATTGCCATTATTATTATGCCCCATTAAAAAAGTATGTAATTTATTGTGTTGATTGGGCTAAAGTGTTATAATTTTATGGAAACTAAACGCCTTTAGCATGGAAACAAATGAACCTTACGACCAAACCAGCCCTGTACAGGAACTGGTATTAAATGCAGAAGCTCAAAATTATTTGCGCGAAGCCGGTAAATGGGCTGTTTTTTTGGGTATCCTGGGCTTTATACTTACGGGGTTTTTACTTTTGGCTGCTTTTTTTGTCGGCGCTATTTTTTCGTTGGTCGCAAATTATCAGCAAACACCTTACCCCGCCGGTATGGGCGGCATAGTTAGTATTGTATACATTTTTATAGCCGTGTTTTATTTTTTCTTTTCGCTTTACCTGTTTCAGTTCGGCAGCCGTATTAAAAGGGGGATCTTATTCAGCGATGCGATGGCGGTTAGCACCGGGCTTGACAAGTTAAAATCGTTTTTTAAGCTATGGGGTATTACCACCATCGTAATTCTGGCGTTTTATGCTTTGATCATTATTCTTGTCGTAGTAGTAGGGATAACTACATCCTCGCTGCTGCACAGGTAGCCAAACAAAAAAAACCCGCGTGAGCAGGTTCTTTGTTTGTAAGATTAGTTTAGATTGTTAGGTTTCTTATATCTCGAAAGAAAAGTCTTCATCAGCTGTTTTGGCAACTTCGGGCGACTCAACGTATTCGTAACGTTTTTCAACTACATCCTGGTTGGCTTTAATGTATTCAACCGTTTCTTTCAGGCCTTCGCTAAATTTTTCAAAATCCTCTTTGTATAAAAAAATCTTGTGTTTTACAAAAACGCCGTCTTCCAAACGTTTCTTGCTTTCGGTAATGGTAACATAATAATCGTTTGACCGCGTTGCCTTTACATCAAAAAAATAAGTTCTCTTCCCGGCTCTTACCTTCTTCGAAAAAACTTCCTCACGCTCTCTATTTTCAAAATCTCCCATATAAAATGTTATTGTAATTTGTTTTTGGTTGGCATAAATATAAATAATTTTTCAAAGTACAAGTATTAAATCGAATATTATTAAACATTTTATACGTTTTATTTTACGGTTTATGGCTTTTTCAGGCATTTTCCTCTTCTTCAAGCAACTGTTTTTCGTATAATTCAAAGTATACGCCCCTCTTATCCATTAAAGATTGATGGTCTCCCTGTTCAATTATTTCGCCATTGTCCATAACCAAAATCTTGTCCGCATTTTTTATCGTCGATATTCTGTGGGCGATAATGATACTCGTTTTGCCTTGCATATTACGGCCAAGGTTGTTCAATATTTCTTCTTCCGTACGTGTATCCACGGCCGACAGGCAATCGTCGAAAATAAGTATCTGCGGTTCTTTTACAATGGCCCGCGCAATAGACACCCGTTGTTTCTGTCCGCCCGAAAGCGTGATGCCGCGTTCGCCTATAAGGGTTTCAAAGCCGTTGTCGAGCTCCATAATGTTGCTGTAAACAGCGGCATCCTTTGCAGCCTGTTCTATACGCGGCATATCGAGCGTATCAGCGCTGAAGGCTATGTTGTTGGCAATAGTGTCCGAAAACAAAAAAACATCCTGCGGCACAAAGCCGATTTGCGACCGGTAGCCTTCAAGATTAAGCTGTTCAACCGGCTGGCCGTCAATTAACAGGCTGCCGCCGGTGCAATCGTACATGCGCATGATCAGGTTGGCTATGGTTGATTTTCCGGATCCCGTGCGGCCGATAATTGCCACCATTTCACCGGGATTTATAGTAAATGACACATTTTTTAATGCCCGTATGCCTGTATCGGGGTAAATGAAGGACAAATTATGAAATTCGATCCGTCCTCTGACTGCTTTTTTGGCGACGTTCGGCGATATGATCTCGGATTGCTGGTGCAAAAATTCGTTGATCCTTTTTTGGGAAGCCGCCGCGCGCTGGACGAGCGATGTTACCCACCCAAGTGCTATAACCGGGAAGGTTAGTTGATTTAGATAGACGATAAACTCGGCTATATTGCCCGAAGTAATATTGCCCTTCATAACCTCCACGCCGCCTATATACATGGTAATAACGTTGGCGAGGCCAACCAGCAGCAGCATAAGCGGGTAAAATAATGCCTGTACTTTTGCCAGGGCCATGGAGTGCATTTTGTAATTCTCGCTTTCCGAGGCAAAACTTTTACGCACAAAACCCTCGCGTACATATGATTTGATGATCCTGATCCCCGAAAAGTTTTCCTGCACAAAACTTGATAAGGCCGACAAACGCTCCTGTATTTTTTCGCTGCGAAAATTGATGATATTATTTACATAATAGATGATCACCGCTAAAACCGGCAGCGGCAGCACCGAAAATATGGCAAGCCTTACGTTAACGGTGAGCATGGCGTATATCACCATAATAAAAAGCACCACGGTATTTATGGTGTACATGATGCCCGGCCCCAGGTACATGCGCACACGGCTTACGTCTTCGGTCACGCGGTTCATCAAATCGCCTGTGTTATGGCGGCGGTAAAACGCGAGCGATAATTCCTGGTAATGGTGGTATATCTCGTTTTTAAGGTCGTATTCGATATGGCGCGACATCAGGATGATGGTTTGACGCATAAAAAACAAAAACAAACCGCGCAATAAGGCAAGTACCAATACCAGCGCGCCGAACAATAATAAGCTCGAACCAAATATGCCATAGATCATGCCCTGGCGGTTAAAGCCCGAGAAAAGTTGGTAAGTGCTGATATTTTCGGTCACAAGGTCGAATGCCACCCTGATAACCTGGGCCGGCAATACGCCGAATATGTTAGAAATAATAACAAACAGCACGCCCGGAATTAGCCGCCAGCGGTATTTGTAAAAAAATTTATTGAGGTAAGCGAGGTCCTTCATTTGCGAAGTCCGGAAAGCCGGAAAAGTCCGAAAGTCCGAAAGCTCAAAAGTACAAAGAAGTTGTAAGGGTGGCAAGCAGGGAGGTTATTTAAAAAAAGCAGACCGGTTTCTTGTCGCATTTTATTAACGCAATAAAATAAATCTTTCTTTCGGACTTTTCCGACTTTCCGGACTTTCGGACTCAAAAAAACAAATCTTTGCGACAATAAAAAAAACACATACTTTTGTCGCAGCCCGAAACATTTACTTTTTTTCACACTTGATGCCTGTATCAACCGACGACGATTCGATTTTTAACCAGCTTGAAGCATTTGGCCATAAAAAGGTAGTGTATTGCAGCGATCCGGACACCGGCTTAAAAGCAATAATAGCTATCCACGATACTACCCTGGGGCCTGCATTGGGCGGCACGCGCATGTGGGCCTATAAAACCGAACGCGATGCTTTACAGGATGTGTTGCGGCTTTCGAAAAGCATGACCTATAAGGCGGCTATAGCAGGCCTTAACCTCGGCGGCGGCAAAGCTGTGATCATTGGCGATTCGCGCCGGGATAAAACAGAGGCGCTGTTACGTAAATTCGGCCGTTTTATAAAAAACCTTAATGGCGAATTTATAACCGCCGAAGATGTTGGCACCAATCCCAGGGATATGGAATATATCCGCATGGAAACACAATATGTGACCGGGGTGCCCGAAACAATTGGCGGTAGCGGCGATCCGGCGCCGGTGGCGGCTTTGGGCGTCTTTATGGGGATAAAGGCTTGTGTTAAGGATCTTTATGGTAATGATAACCTTACCGGCAGGTCTATCATAGTTCAGGGAATAGGGCACGTTGGTGAAAACCTGGTAAAATTGCTGCGCGACGAAAACGCGAAAGTGTATGCGAGCGACATTAATGAAGACCGGGTAGGGCAAATTGCAAAAAAATATGGGGCCGAGGCTGTTTCAAATAATACTATATTTGATATTGATGCCGATATTTACGCACCGTGCGCACTGGGGGCTACAATTAATACTGAAACAATTAAAAAGCTTAAGTGTAGTATCATCGCGGGTTCGGCAAATAATCAGCTTGAAGATGAATTGGTGCATGGCCGGATGCTGCTCGAAAAAGGGATTTTATTCGCGCCGGATTATGTGATCAATGCCGGCGGTATTATAAATTGTTATTCGGAGCTGATGGGCTTTAGCAAAAAGCGTACCCTGCAGCTTACCGAAAATATTTACGAGGCGACGCGTAATGTGTTAAAACTTTCAAAGGCGGAAAACATTTCGACCATTGAAGCGGCGAATAAAATTGCCGAAAAAAGAATTGCAGACATCCGAAAAGTAAAATCATCGTATTAGTTAATTTAAAACAGGATTAATCCTAAATCGTTCTTACAAAATGTTAAACCGAAGGCACCTCAGGGTAAAAGTTCTACAGTCGTTATACGCTTATCATCAATCAAATAGCGGCGACATCAGGCAACATGAAAAAAATTTACTGCAGAGTATCGATAAGGTGTACGAGATGTACATCTGGATGCTGTCATTGATCTCGGAAGTCACGGCATATGCTGCCAATGATGCCCAGGAACGGGCTAACAAGCATTTGCCGACGGCCGATGACCTCAATGCCGATCTCAAGATATTGAGCAACAGGTTTATTGTATCGCTGAAAAAAAATAAGGATTTTTTAGCAGCACTAAAAAAGTACAAGGTGGCCTGGGATTTTGAGCCCGAGCTGTCAAAATCGCTGTTCACTATTCTTAAAAACTCCGAAGATTATAAGGAGTATCTCAAAAAGACAGGCGATACCATACAAACCGACAAAGACATCATAAAATTCATTTTCAAAAAGGTGATTTTAAAATCGTCATTGGCTGAGCAGGTTTTTGAGGACATGTTTATATACTGGCCGGTTGATAAAGATGTACTGCAGGCACTGATTGCGAAAACGTTTAAAAACTTTGCCTTTGACGACCCGGAGCAGAACAAACTGGCGGACGTAACCGGTAATTGGGAAGAAGACCGTGAGTTTATCGTGAATCTTTTTGAAGAGAGCATCAGGCATAACGATGAATACCAGGATATGATTGCCCAAAAGACCCAAAATTGGGAGCCTGACCGGATAGCGATGATGGACACATTGCTGATGAAAATGGCTATTGCCGAATTTATTAACTTCAATTCGATACCGGTAAAAGTAACCATTAACGAATACCTCGAGATATCGAAGGAGTTTAGTACGCCGAAAAGTAATTCATTTATAAACGGTATATTGGACAAAATTTTATCCGAATTAAAAACTCAAAAGAAAATACAAAAAATTGGCAGAGGATTAATAGAAGAATAACAATGAAAACTCTTTTTTTAGCTTTAATAACAGCCGGGCTGCTGGTGTCGGCCTGCAACCAGTCGAACAATACAACCGCCGCGGGCACAACGGCCAATGCAACTAATGCGCCTGTAATGAAATTTGAAAAAGAAACTCATGACTTTGGGAAAATAAAACCGGGCGACACCGTTGTATACGATTATAAATTTACAAATGCCGGTAAGTCACCCCTGATTATTACCGACGGTTATGCGTCTTGCGGCTGTACTAAGCCATCCTGGCCAAAAACCCCGGTAAAGCCTGGCGACAGCGGAATTATCCACGTAAAGTTTGACAGCAAGGGGAAAATGGGCCTCCAGGACAAGCTGATCACGATAACTGCAAACACCAACCCGCCGCAAAACGTAGTACATTTAATTGGCGAAGTAGTAGTAGCCGCACCCAAATAATATATATTCAAAAAATGATAACAACTATTTTATTACAAACCGGCACAGGTTTTGGTTCACAACAAATAATCGTGTTTGGGTTAATTGCCCTGGTATTTTATTTCTTTATGATCCGCCCGCAGGTAAAAAAGCAAAAAGAACAAAAGAAATATGTTACAGAACTAAAAAAAGGCGACAGGGTGGTAACCACTGCCGGCATTCACGGCAGGATTGTTGAAGTTGCCGAAACTACCTTCTTGGTTGAAGTTGACAACGGAAAGATCCGCTTTGATAAGTCGGCAATATCTTTAGAAGCCTCGAAAGCGTTAAATACCCCTCCGGCGGTCACTAAGTAAGCGAAAAGCCTAAAGCAGAAGGCAAAACTGAAGCCTTAAACCTGAGGCCGCTAGCATAAGGCGAAAAGCTTTGAAGAGCCAGGGCTTAAAGAAAAAAGTAAATCGGAAAGCGAAGCTAAAGTATACAACCTTTCGCTTTTAGCTTTCCGCTTTTAGCTTTAACCTTAAAAAAATGGCAATAATAAAATTATCCGCAACTGAGCGACGGCGCGTGTCTGCTTTTTTTACCTGCCTGGTACTGGCAATTTTTGCATGGATAATTACTGTTTTGTCAAATCCCTATAAGTTTACCGTTAAAGAAGTGCTGGATTTTAAAAATACGCCGCAAAGGCGTGCATTTCATTCCCTGCAGTCTGATACAGTTACAGCTACCATCAAAGGCACCGGATGGGATATGCTGTTTTCAAAAATTAATATCGCCAGCAAATCCGTTACGGTCGATCTCCGGACGCTCGAAAGCAAAAGCTTTGTAGTGCTCAGCTCGCAGCTCGATCAAATAAACAGCCGGAGGGAAAGCAACCAGCAAATTTCCGCATTTAACCCCGACACACTCTATTTTGATTTCTCGAACCGGAAAGTTAAGCGGATACCCCTTCAGCTGGTTTCGGACCTCAGGTTTCAGCACCAGTTCTTTCAATCCGGCAATGTTTTGCTCAAACCGGCGTATGTTATTGTAAACGGGCCGGCAAATATAATTGATAAGATAACCGAATGGCGCACCGACACATTACGGGCAGACAGTATCGACGAAACGATTAATACCCGCATAAATTTGGAACCGGTTAAGGAAGGTAACATCAGCGTATATCCTAAAAATGTACAGGTAATAATACCGGTTGATGAGTTCACCGAAAAGGTAATTCAAGTGCCTGTAAAACTTATCAATAATCGTGACAACGACGATGTGAAGATATTTCCACAGGAAGTTAAAATAACCTTTATTACTTCGTTAGGTAAATATGCCGAGACCGATGAGGATTCTTTTGCGGTTACAGCTGATCTTGATCTGTGGCGGCTGCATGGCTACCGGTCATTACCGGTGGTGATTTCGAAAATGCCGGCTTATTGCCGGATTGTGAAAATTGAACCGAGGAATATTGATTTTATTATAAAAAAATAATGCTGAAAGTTGGGCTAACCGGAAATATCGGCAGCGGCAAAACCACTGTCAGTAAAATATTTGAGCTGCTGGGTGTCCCGGTTTTTTATGCCGATGATGCGGCTAAGGCAGTAATGACAAATGACGAAGTACTTATTAACGGGATAAAATCGGCTTTTGGGGAGCAATCTTATTTTAATGACGGGACGCTGAACCGGAAATATATCGCGCAAATTGTATTTAATGATGCCGCCCGGCTGGCCGCATTAAATGCCCTGGTACATCCCGCGACATTCAGGGCATTTGACGCCTGGGTGAAAAATGCCGGCGATGCTGCTTATGTGCTGAAAGAGGCCGCTTTGCTGTTCGAAAGCGATTCGTATAAAATGTGCGACCATACCATTATGGTAACCGCTCCCCTTGAAATGCGCATTGACCGTGTGATGAAAAGGGACGGCTTTACGCGTGCCGAAATTGAGAAACGCAACGCACAGCAATTTTCCGAGCAAAAAAAAATTGAATTGGCAGATTATGTAATAAAAAACGACGACTCGGAATTGGTAATACCGCAGGTGTTGGAAATAGATAGGGTCATAAGGTCATTGAGTCATTGAGTCATTGCATTACGGATGTTGGCATAGTTGTATTTCCATTCCAAAAACTTTTACCAAAAAAAATTATAAATCATCCAATGACCAATGACCAATGACTAATGACCAATGACCAATGACCAATGACCAGCTGACCCAATGATAAAAGACGATTTTGTTTATTTTAACGAAAAGGGATTATACTGTAAGTACGGTGATTTCTATATCGACCCGTTACAGCCGGTAAACAGGGCCATTATTTCACATGCCCATGCAGATCACGCGGTTAGCGGTAATAATATAGTTTATTGCACGGGCGCCACTTCGGAATTTATGCGATTGAGGTACGGAAAAAACACGGCCAGAACGGTTAACGTGGTTCCTTTTAATACACCCTTTATCCTGGGCGATGTAAAAATAACACTGATACCGGCGGGGCATATGCTGGGTTCGGCTCAGGTATTGATGGAATATGACAGCATTAAATACTTGTACACGGGTGATTATAAACTGCAACCCGATGCCACTTGCGAGCCCATCGAATGGATACAGCCTGAGGTGCTGATCACCGAAAGCACCTTTGCTGATCCTGAAATAATACATCCCGACCCGGTAGAGGAGATAAAAAAACTGAATGAAATTAAAATCAATATCCTGCTCGGGGCATACGGGCTGGGGAAAAGTCAGCGGTTAATTAACATGATTAATACCTATGCCCCGCAAAAAAAGATACTGGTACACCACCGGATAATGCCGATCAACGTCATTTATGAAAAGATGGGCTTTCCGCCGGGCAATTACCAGTTATATAGCCGCAAGCTGATGAAAAGCCAGGAAGAGTATGTTTACATCGTGCCGCCCTTCACGTTCGACAGTTATTTGCGGGCGACCGGAGTAAAGCGCTTGTTTGCCTCGGGCTGGAAAAATTTACAGGTAAACCGGCAGGATACCCTGTTTATCTCGGACCACGTGGACTGGAACGATATTTTAACAACCATACAGCGCACCCGGCCAAAACAGGTATGGACATTGCATGGCAACGGCATGCATCTGAAAAAACATTTCGGCGATGACATTTTCGTAAAATTGCTTAACTGATGCTGCAGGAAAACATTGACTATTATATAAATGAAGATGGCAACTTTGTCTTTACAAAGGAATTTCATTTAAAACGGGGCTATTGCTGCAAAAACAGGTGCCTGCATTGCCCATGGGATTACGGGAAATCTCATCGCAAGGGTGACGAAGATAATTCAGGTGAGCCAAATCACAATACCCAATAACACAGCTTTTGTTATCGGCTGTTTTAAAGTAAATTTAACAATTGGTTAACCTGAAAACTTCATTGCCGTTGGCTTCAGCAGGCGAAATAACAGTGCGGTCCTCGTGTAAGTAATTCCAGTTAATCCGAAATCCAAAATAAATAAAGATATTTGCACCACCACAATGCACTATCATGCGGATTGACGAGGAAATACAAAGCAGTAAATTTGAGGATAATTACCATAAAGCGGTTATCAACATTACTTATACCTATGGCTGGCTGAGCAATGTTTTCCGGTGCCGGTTTGAAAGATATAACCTCACGCAGCAGCAATTTAATATTTTACGGATATTGCGGGGGCAGTATCCCAACCCTGCGACCGTTAACTTATTGAAGGAGCGCATGCTGGATAAAATGTCAGATGCATCGCGTATAGTGGACCGCCTGGTTCAAAAAGGCCTGGTATCGCGTTGTACAAACAACAAAGACCGCCGCGCCGTAGATATTCGCATAAGTGATGCAGGGCTGGCGATCCTGGCAAAAATGGACGAGGAGTTTAAGACCAAAGATGTTTTGCAGGATAACTTAACCGAAGAAGAGGCGGCCAAATTGAGCGATTTGCTGGACAAGATGAGAGGGTAGAACAGATGCAATCCCGCCATGAACGTGAAAATGCAATCCCAACTTCTTCAATTGCAAATCCAATTTGAAAAGAAAAATAAAAACACTACATTTGCGCTCTTGTTTAAAAAACGACGACTAGAATAATATAGCCATGAAAAGAACGTTCCAGCCCTCACAAAGGAAAAGAAGAAATAAGCACGGTTTCCGTGAGCGCATGTCAACTGCTAACGGCAGAAGAATATTAGCAGCAAGAAGAGCTAAAGGCAGAAAAAGACTGACTGTATCCGACGAGCGCAGTCATAAAGCATAAAGCCGGTTGCTTCCTCAAAGACGGGGCTTGAACCGCTTATTTTCTTAGATCCCGGTTCAAAGATTCAGCAACAATGCACACTTTTACAAAAGAAGAACGGTTATGTAATAAAAAGCTCATTGAAGGGCTTTTTCATAACGGTTCTTCTTTTTTATGTTATCCCTTTAAAGCGTCGTGGCTGTTTACCGATGAGCCTCAAAAGTTTCCTGCTCAAATTTTATTCGCGGTATCAAAGAAGCGCTTTAAGCGGGCAGTTGACCGCAACCTAATAAAGAGGCGCATGCGGGAGGCTTACAGGCGGCACAAACAGCAGTATTTGTACGATGCGTTAAACAAGGCCGAAAAAAAAATCGTGTTTTCGCTGGGCTATATCGGCAAAGAAATTAGCCCTTATGATTTTACGGAGAAAAAAATGCTAAAGCTCCTCATGCAGCTTTGTACCGAAATCGCCAAATGAAAAACATCATCAATATATTAAAGATGATCGTCGGGTATTTTTTTATTTTCCTGATAAAAATTTATCAGTATTTTATTTCGCCGCTTACGGGGGCTTCCTGCAGGTACACTCCTACCTGTTCGCAATATGGCGTCGAAGCGATAAAAAAGCATGGCGCATTTAAAGGAGGATGGTTAACTATAAAACGGATCGCCAGCTGCAACCCCTGGGGTGGGCACGGGCATGATCCGGTACCTTGAACATGGTCATTAGTCATTGATTGGAATGAATTTTCGCTGGATTATGACTAGACCAATGACTAATGACCAATGACTAACATGATATTACAAATTGAAACCGCAACATCCGCATGTTCCGTTGCCCTGGCGCAGGATGGAAAGGTGCTGGCTTTTAAGCAGGTAAACGAGCGTAATATCCATGCGGAAGTAATTACGGTGTTTATTGACGACCTGGTGACTTCAGGTGGGTTGAAATATAACGAACTTGATGCAATTGCGGTTAGTTGCGGGCCGGGCTCGTACACCGGCTTGCGGATTGGCGTATCTACTGCCAAAGGATTATGCTTTGCGCTCGAAAAACCGCTTATAGCTATTGAAACGCTTGCGGCGATGGCCGACTGCATGGCTGATATTGAAGGATATGAAAAGGACGATAACCTGCTGCTATGCCCGATGATAGATGCCAGGCGAATGGAGGTCTTTACCGCCATATTTACCATGGATGGCCAAAGTGTAAGGCCCACTGCGGCCGAGATCATCGACGAAAACAGCTTTGCGGATCTGCTCGCCAATAACAAAATACTGTTCTTTGGCGACGGCGCCGAAAAATGCCATTCTGTTTTAGGCCGAAACCCTAATGCACTGTTTTTCGAAGGGTTTGTAAACTCAGCCGCCTGCCTTACCAAAAGAGCTTTGCACAAATTCCTTACCAAGGAATTTGAAGATGTTGCCTATTTTGAGCCATATTATTTAAAGGATTTTATTGCGGGGAAAAAGGCATTTTGATTTCGGATCTCGGATGGTCGATTTTGGATGTTTTTGATTTCGGATTTCGGACGGTCGTTCTCAGATTTTGCTGCCGGGCGGACTTTTTTATTCTGGATTTTGGTTGTAAAACCCTGAGACGGGAATGCCCGGGCCGACTGGTGACGGCTGGATGGTCGCTGTTATATTAAAAACAATACTGTCAGGTTCACTTCGCAATAGCACACGCGCCAAATAGTCGTTAGTACCTGAAAATCAGTCGGTTGTACTTTATCGGCATTCGGAAATGCGAAACGAACTTTTTGGCGAAAAAAATGCAAAAAATGTTAACCCTGCTTTTTGTCAAACATTTGATTATAAGATAGTTAGCTTATAAAAATCCAGAATTGTGTTAACCCTATGTTAACCCAATTTTGCGGCCTGTGCTGTTAGTCGGGATTTGCAATTACGGGTGTTTGAAAGATTCTGCCGGGCGCGGCTCGTTCCCAGTGAAAGGGAAGATAGGGTGAAGCAATTTGGTGGCTACCTTCATCTTTCCAGCACTCGACATCCGACATCCAAACTACTTGTTCGTCTTAAACCATCTGCCCCATAAGCGGCCTAAAAAGCCTTTTTCGCCGGTGGGTACCGAGCTGGCATTCATCGGGTGCTCAACCACCGGGCCGAACTTCATCGAAAAACCCATAAAAAAGTTAAGGCCGGTGTAGGCATTATTTTGGCCTATGTTGGCTGAATTCTTATTAAGGGCGTCAGACATCAGGCTTATACTTTGCGTCAGCCTGTCGCTGCCGAGGTAAAACTCCCAGTTCGGTGTTTTCATCATGAATTGCGCTCCCAAATTGAAGATCTTCAAGTCGTCGTATGTGGTTGTGAGCGTCAAAACATATTTTTTATATTGAAAAGGGTTGACCAGTGCGCCTATAAAGCCGGGAAAAAATAACTGTTTTGAAGCCACGAGCGTGGGGGAGTATTTAAAATTGCGGTCATCATCAAGCCAGAAGCTTTTGTTAACGCTTATCTCGGCCCTTCCGTCAATTGGCGTTGTAAATGAGCCTACGGTAGGGTTGTTGTGGATCACTTTATAAACCTGGTTGTAAATGCTGTCTTCCCGCTGCTGGGTTGATAAGCCATGAATGGTAGTATAGCTATCAAAGTTATAAAACTTTGAGCGCGGGCTCCAATGGATAAAGCCAAGGTCTTTGATGTTGCCCTGTAAAATGAAACTGTCCTCCGTTCGATAGGTTGTACCAATGCTTATCGCGGCGCCCGGGTTGCGGATGCTGGGCAAATAGTCGCGCGAAGTAAACTGGCCGGGTATAAAGCTCGCATAATAGATGCCCCTTAAGGCAACTGTAGCGGAGTCATTCGGTTTGTCGTAAACTACATTCGACCCGGTAATTGCCAGTTTTTGATATTGAATTCCGAGCAGGGCGCTTATTTTTACACCAAACGCAAAATGCTTGTCAAATTTTTCGCGATAAGTAAAGCTAACCTGGTGATAGGTTTGATAAGCATAATGGCTGTTAAAAATGTCGGAGTAGTTTTGGGCGTTCACAAAACTCGATGTCCCGTTTAGCGCCGCTATTGATTCGTCAGAAAACAGACCGCGCCCTTCAGCTTTTGATTGCCACGATATGCCCATTTCTTCATCGCCGTTCAGGCTGTAAAACATTCGCAGCATCAGGAAATAGACATTTGCATTCGCATTTGCCATGTTATACCTGCCCTGGCTGATCAGCAGTTTCGAGTTATCATACCGGTAAAGGAATGCCCGGGTTTTTAAAGTCGCTTGCGCGTCGCCGCTTATAAAAAAGCTGGTATTAAAATTGGGAAAGAGAAAATTGGACGCGTATTTCTTACTCGTATCTGGTATAAAAGCCCGTTGCGAAGGGTTTTCGAAGGAGTCATATAGCGAGCCCGTATTATATTGCGAAAATTGCTGGGCAAAAATTTTAATTGTAAAAAACGACAAACAAAATAAAAGTAAAACCTTCTTCATAGATAACGCAATGCACCGGCTGCTTTATATTCGTCTTTAAAGATATAATTCAAAACAGACTACCGGAAATATATATAATAATTAATCCTTTTTTAATAATTAACCATTTTAACGAAATTATGTTGCTATAGTTGTACAGATATTTTATTTTAGTTTTTAACGGCAGCGGTATCGGTATTTAATCTCATGCAAAAATTCGTGTAAAAGTCTTTATCGGCAGCGGTAAATTGCCACGATGCGCCATAAAAGTCTTTCCAACCTGGCTCATTTTTTTTATAGCTATTGTAAATACCGGTGTCAAGGTCTCTTTTGAATACCGGCTCAGCGTTTCTGAAGTTAAGCAGAAAAGCAATATTACTTCGTGCAGCAAGCAGGTTGTCAAACTCGTTGTATTGGGCATTTTTACTAAGGAACTTCCGGTTTATATAAGTATCGTAATAGCTGGCCAGCTCATTTTTGCTGTTCGCGAATATTAAATAATTGTCAATAATTAAAAAGTAAGGCTTTCTGAACATGCTGAAAGCATCGCCCAATAAAAAAAAAGGCAGTTTTTCATAATTAAGCTGGCCCTGGTTTTCACTCGTCGGCAAGCTGATATTAGCGAGCAGTAAATTAAGCTTCGAGCCGTCCTTCACTGAGATAATGGCAAATTTTTCAAAGTAGCGGGTAGTGATCACCGCAAATTCGTTCCCAAGCAAGTTGGTGAAATCTGCCTGGATATTGGTTCCGGTTTCCGCCATTATTTTGTTAAATAATTGATCTTCTTCGTTTTTCAACCCCGCCTTCAGGTACCACTTTGAAAGGTCCGCGCCAAATCTTACCGGGTCGGAAACAGAATAGGTTGTGCTGTAAGCAGTTGTTGAAGGAAAAATATCTTTTAAGTGGTTTACAACCGGCTGCTGACCGGTAAAAAGGTTTAAATAGCTTGCCGCTTCCTTTGCCTGGATGGCTGTCGAACCATTAAACATCAATGCATCGGTTTTGTAATTTAAACTTAGTGCGCCCAGGCCGGGCAGCAACCTGAAACTCTTAAAAATATCGGTATTCCTGTTCCTGAAAAGCTGATCAAATAATGGGGTGAGCTGTCCATAGTTTATGTATAGGTTTGCCAGTGAATTGGCGCTTTGGGCCTCGGAAAGTAAAACAAACGACTGCCGGTTTTTCGTTTTTTTATAAAGGGCGCTTTCCTCTGCCATTTCCCTTGAAAAACTGCCCGAGAAAGTATTTTTATCAACATTAATAAGGTAAAAACGCTTTTTTAATGCGGCAATATAGATATTGTATCCAGGCTTGCCCGCCGTGTGCAGCGGTGTAACCAACAGGCCGCTCTGTGTTTGGTTTGGCAATTGCTCTATCATCGACCGCTCAAAGCCGTTACCGGCCGTGATGGTCAGTAAAAGCCCGATCTTATCGGTTTTGGAAGGATGAACAGAGATGAAAATATTTTGCCCGTCAAAATAGGGCGCCAGGGCCTGGTTCAGCAGCAATACCCGCCTTAATGTGTCCAGTTCACCGAGTGTCTGTTGTCCGGCGACAGCTGTAAACAATTTGTTGCCGGCGAATATATCGTAAAAGCCATGATCATTACCGAATTCAAATATCAGCGAAGCATCGGAGGGAATTACGCTCATAACCCTGCTGGTGCGCGTTCCCGGAGTGTTTAAATTTTTAAAATAAACAACGGTTACAAACGCCGCAGCAATTAATAAAATCAGGGTAACGATGATATGCTTTTTCATCTTTGCTCGCTTTACAAATGTAGCTTATTCTTTTGGTCATTGGTTATTGCGTCATTAGTCATTGGGTCATTAGTAATAGTTTTTATAATAAAGCTATCTTTACATTCAAAACATGCCAACATTACAACGTTACAACTTTCCAACACCACAACGACTCAACCATTCCATCAACCTCTCATAAAATTAATTACCTTAGCCTGATATATTTTCCATGAAAAAAAAAATAATAATTACAGCATCTATTTTTGGCGCGCTTGCTGTTATAGCAGGGGCTTTTGGAGCTCACAGTCTTGAGGGATCAATATCCCCGAAAAACCTCGAAATATGGCATACGGCCGTGCAATATCAGTTTTACCATGTCTTTGCTTTGTTGTTCCTGTCAACTTTAAGTCGTTTTAAAACCCGGCTTTTAGGCTATTGCTACTATCTTTTTACCTTTGGCATCATTTTCTTCTCGGGCTCTTTATACTTGCTTGCCTGCGACGATCTTTTAGACTGGGGCATTATACCGGTGTTAGTCCCTATTACCCCTATTGGCGGTTTGTTGTTTATAGGAGCCTGGATAATACTTTTAACAGCCGCGCTCAGAAACAAGCTCAGCGGCGGTAGCTCTGAACACCGGGCGTAAAAAGTTTGGGCGCGAAAAAATAATTTGATGTTAGAATTCGCTGAAGCACAACATATTGACCGCGAAACGCTTTTTGTTGAGGTGATATTGCCGCTGGCAATTGGCAAAAACTATACCTATCGTGTCCCGTTCGAGATGAACGATGTGGTAATGGTTGGAAAACGAGCAGTGGTGCAGTTTGGGAAAAGCAAGCTTTATACCGCTATTATCGCCTCCATCGGTAACCGCGCCCCCGAAAAATATGAAGCAAAATACATCATTGAATTATTGGACGACCGGCCTTTGGTGACCGAAGGCCAGCTTAAGTTTTGGTACTGGATTGCCGAATACTATATGTGCAATGTTGGCGAGGTAATGAATGCCGCGCTGCCATCTGCTTTAAAACTCGCAAGCGAAACCCGGATCATGATCAATAAGGGTTTTGAATATGACCGCACAGCCTTACACGACAAAGAGTTTCTGATAGTTGAAGCGCTGGATATACAGCCGGAGTTAACGGTCAGCGATATTGCAAAGCTGCTTGGGCAAAAAACGGTCATGCCTATTTTGAAGCTGCTGTTCGAAAAAAATATCATTAACATTTCTGAAGAGGTTAACGAGCGCTATAAGCCCCGCACACGTTCATTTATTACGCTGAACCCCGTTTATCATAACCAGGAAAACTTAAAGGAACTGCTAGGCATCCTTGAAAAGCGGGCGGCAAAACAGGCCGATGCCGTGCTTGCCTATATCAAGCTGTCCCGGCATCAAAAAAGCATCTCAAAAAACGAGCTGATTGAAGAAAGCGGCGCCGGCGATTCCAGTATAAAATCGCTGATTGAAAAAGAGGTGTTCGTAGCTGAGGAAAAAAATGTCAGCAGGCTATACTACGAGGAAGAAGGAGAAGCGTTTGACACCTTTGAATTAAGTGAACAGCAGCAGGATGTTTTGAAGCATATCAGCCATGAGTTTATGCAAAAAGACGTAGTGCTTTTACACGGGATAACCTCTTCCGGCAAAACGCAGCTGTATATCCGGTTGATTGAAGAAGTAATAGCCTCCGGCAGGCAAGTGCTCTATTTATTGCCTGAGATTGCCCTTACCACCCACATTATTGAGCGCCTAAGGATGTATTTTGGCGCAGATATCGGGGTTTATCATTCACGTTTTAATGATAATGAGCGGGTGGAGGTTTGGCGAAAGGTGCTTGATCATGAATATAAGGTTGTGCTGGGCGCCCGTTCAGCAGTCTTCCTGCCTTTTAATAACCTGGGGTTAATTATTGTTGACGAAGAGCACGAAACATCCTACAAACAGTACGATCCGGCCCCGCGTTATAACGCACGTGATGCAGCAATTTTTTTGGCGAACATGTACGCCGCTAAAGTATTGCTGGGCTCGGCTACGCCATCTTTTGAAAGTTACTATAATGCCAGGATGGGTAAATACGGTATGGCCGAACTCACCGAACGCTACGGCGGCGTGAAACTCCCCGAAATTGAAGTGGTGAGCATTGTTGAAGAAACAAAGAAAAAAACCATGCAGTCGCACTTTACCAGTGTGCTGATGAATGATATAAACGTCGCGCTGCAGAATAAGGAGCAGGTTATATTATTTCAAAATCGAAGGGGATATGCGCCTGTACTTATTTGTAAAATATGCGCCTATACGCCAAAATGTATCAATTGCGATGTGACCTTAACTTACCATAAAAGCAGCGGCAAGCTGCATTGCCATTATTGCGGTTACAAAGAGGATGCGCCTTCCATTTGCCCGGCCTGCGGTTCAACCCACCTGGAATATAAGGGATTTGGCACCGAAAAAGTGGAGGACGAACTGGCCATATTGTTGCCCGAAGCACGTATGGCAAGGATGGACCTGGACACCACGCGCTCACGCAATTCGCTGCAAACTTTATTAAACGACCTGGAAGAGAAGAAGATCGATATCCTGATCGGTACGCAGATGGTTGCCAAGGGCCTGGATTTTTCGGATGTAACGGTGATTGGGATCATAAACGCCGACAGCCTGCTCAAGTTCCCTGATTACAGGGCCAATGAGCGCAGCTACCAGATGCTGGCGCAGGTGAGCGGCCGGGCCGGGCGGCGCGGCAAACAAGGCAAGGTGGTGATCCAGACTTATGACCCCAACCACAGGGTTATCAAGCAGGTAATTGAGAATAATTACACCGATCTTTATTTTACCGAGATGGAAGAGCGCCGGAGCTTTAAATACCCGCCGTTTTATCGCATCATTAATCTCGACGTAAAACATAAAGACCCCGCTATAGTAAATAACCAGGCTGAGTACCTGGCCACCGAACTCCGCAAACATTTTGGCGAACGGGTGATCGGCCCCGAATTTCCGCTGGTAGCCCGGATACGGAATTTTTATATAAAAAGCATTATGCTGAAGTTTGAGAAAGACCTGGTATCGGTAAACAAAGCTAAAACCATCATCCGCGACGTAATAACGCAGTTTCAAACTACCAAATTAAGTAAAGGCAGCGTAGTGCAGCCCGATGTTGATCCTTACTAGTTTAGTGTTTACAATTGACTATTTAGAGGATTTTACCTTATTCGAGCGTTTCACAAAAAACGCCAAAAAGGGGTTTACAAAGGTTTACACAATGCCGAGCTTATATACTACTATCTTTCTGTTAGACAAAGAGGTTAACTGGTTTACGGCAAGCCTCCCGGGGTTTACGCTTTTTTAGAAGTTTAAGGACCGGGATATGTTCATAGGGCGACTCGGGCGCGATCAAGATAACTGCATTTATTATATTTGTCATAACAAATCAGGATCCATGAAAAAAATCGCCCTAATTATTTTCATATTATTTTCAGCGTGTACTTCAAAAACGGGCTTACCGGAAAAAAATACACCGGGTAAAGGAAACGATATTATGTTTCCTTTTGAAGATACATTTAGTTGGAAAGGGATCGGGAAACGGGATGATGCTTTGATAGCGCTATTTGTTAAGCAGGCCCCGGTTCTGCTGAAATCCGAATATGAATTTTACGGGAATGCATATCATCCTGAAAAAGAATTTGAAAACGAATGCCATGTAATTGATTTTAACAATGATGGTGTAAATGACATTATTTATACGGGGAGCACTGGCGGAGAAGAAAGAGAAGTAGCCATTTTTTTAAATACCAAAAATGGATTTCAAAAGGTTTTTAAGCAAGTACAATATATCAAAAAACTTGATTTTAAAGATCACAAGCTTTATCGTTTATACATTTTTGATGACGGCTGCTGTGCTACGTATAATGATTTTAACAGGATATACCAAGTAGATTATAAAGATAAAACGCCTCAATTTACTTTGATTTACTTAACGGCAAAAACCCACAACGCATATTTTCCAAAAAAATATTTCAACAGGCCAATTTATTTTGAAGTATTGAATAATAATTATAAAATGCGCGATTCGGCCGCCGTTGACGATACGACAAAAAACGGCATGGGCGGAATAACCTTTCTCGGTAATAATATCGACACCCTAAGTAAAGGCACAAAAGGAAGAGCCATTGCATCTCAAACAGATAAAACCGGCAGGGTTTGGTGGCTTGTGGAGATTGATTCGGCCTATCGCAAATATGGAAATTTGTTTTATCAACCGGAGGGTGAAAAATATCCAACAAGTAAAATGGGTTGGATAAGTAGCCGGTACGTTAAAAGAATTATAAAATAACATACAGACTCGGTTAACCTACCTCCTGGCAATCCCGTCGATCTGAATCTCTGGGATGCCGTTTCCGGGATTATTGGCGATCTGGCTGCAATAAAATCTTGTTTTTAGCTTGTGGTAGGCTATACGGACTTTTAAGCTGTCAACCTTAAATTGATCTCCTAAATTTTTAGGGCTGTAGGCGCTGTCGGCAATTTTTATTTGCCATCCGCATCCGTCAGCTGCGATGTCGCCTGTATTGAGAATAATAGCATCTTCGCCGTTAATCCTTACAGGCTTGGCTGTGGTACCTTTTTTACAGGACTGAATTGCCGCAAGCGACAGCATAAAAAGGAAAATAAAAGAAAGCCGTATTAGTTTGGATGGTCTCATACTTTGGTTTTGTCGTCTATACGCTATAAGGTACAGGTGTGCTACAATAAACTTATTATTTTGCAGCTCTGATTTAATGCAATGTATTTGAATATACTGATATTTTATTAAAGAAATTAATCCGATTTTTGCAAATCAATCTAATCTGCGATACAAAATATGCCTGAACATCATTATAAAGCTACCGTCACTTGGACCGGTAACCGGGGCAGCGGAACAAGCGGCTACCGCGCCTACGAAAGAAGTCATTTAATTAGCGTAGAGGGCAAGCCGGATATTCCCGGGTCGTCCGATCCGGCTTTCCGTGGCGACAGGACACGGTACAATCCCGAAGAGTTGCTGGTTGCAAGCATCTCAAGCTGCCACATGTTGTGGTACCTTCATTTATGCTCGGAGGCTGGTGTTATTGTAGTTGATTATGTTGACGAAGCAACCGGAACGATGGAGGAAACTGCCGATGGCGGAGGCCGGTTTAAAGAGGTTATTTTACATCCTAAAGTAACAGTCAGCGATCAATCCATGACTGAAAAAGCCAATGAGCTGCATCATAGGGCAAACAAGCTCTGCTTTATAGCCAATTCGGTTAATTTCCCCATCTTACATAAACCCATAAGCCAGGTGCGCCATGCTTGAAATAAGACCAGTTTGCGAAAACTGCGGCAAATTGCTGCCATATAATAGCACTCAAGCGATGATCTGCACGTTTGAATGCACATTTTGCAGGGATTGCGTTGATAATATATTGTTCAATGTTTGTCCAAATTGCGGCGGCGGTTTTGAAAAACGCCCGGTTAGGCCGTCGCGGTTATTGGAAAAATATCCTCCCGAAAAGAACGAATATTTAAAACCGGTTGACAAAGAAAAATTTAAGGAACAGCTGGACAGGTACAAAGAGATCAAACCGGGGAACAGGTAAAATCTTACTGCAAAAATCGAAATCCTGTTTAACTTAGCCCTCGCAATGGCATTTAAATACGTTGATAATTACCGCGAACAAGGCGCACGCAAAGTGCTGGTTGAAGAGTTGAGGAAAAAAGGGATTGAAGACGAAAATGTGCTGAAGGCAATCGGCAAAGTGCCGCGCCATTTCTTTTTTGATGAGACTTTTTGGGGCCAGGCCTATAAAGATATTGCGTTCCCGATAGGCGAGGGGCAAACCATTTCGCAGCCGTATACAGTGGCTTATCAAACGCAGTTGCTGCACATCCAACAAGGAGATAAGGTGCTTGAAATTGGTACCGGCAGCGGTTACCAGGCCTGCATATTAATTGAGCTTGGCGCCAAAGTTTACACCATTGAGCGGCAGGAAAAATTGTTTAAGCAGACTTCGGAAATTCTGCCGAAAAAAATGGGCTATCATGCCCGGTTTTTTTTAGGCGACGGATCAAGAGGTGTCCCCAAACGCGCCCCTTATGATAAAATAATTGTTACTGCCGGCGCGCCGACCGTACCCGATGAACTATTAAAACAGCTAAAAGTCGGCGGCATTTTGGTTATACCCGTAGGCGATCAAAATACCCAAAAGATGATCACCATACTAAAAACCGGTGAAAATGACTACGAAAAAACTGTGTTGGATACTTTCAGATTTGTGCCATTGGTGGGCGATAAAGCGTGGTAGCGGCCTAGCCCCCAAACCCCCTAAAGGGGGCTTTTGAATAGCAAAGGGCTTTTTCTTCCCCCTTCAGGGGGCTAGGGGGCCGCCGCCACTTACCTTTTCATCGCCCTATCCATTTCCACTTTCGTGTCTCTTTCCTTCATTGTTTCACGCTTATCAAAAGTCTTTTTACCTTGGGCCAGCCCGATTTCCAGCTTTGCAAAACCGCGCTCGCTGATGAATAGCGCAAGGGGGACAATCGTTAACCCTTTTTCTTCACTGCGGGTTTGGAGTTTTTTTAGTTCTTTTTTGTTGAGGAGTAAAACGCGGTCGCGTTTGGCTTCGTGGTTGTAGAATGAGCCGTAGCTGTATTCGGCTATGTGCAGGTTGCGTACATATAGCTGGTTGTCAATAAAAGTACAGAATGCATCGTTCAGGTTTGCCTTGCCCTCGCGGATGGATTTTATCTCGGTGCCGAGCAGTTTTATGCCCGCAGTATATTTATCCAGTATGTAATATTCAAAATAGGCTTTCTTGTTCTTTATGTAGATGTTCTGTTCCATTTGCTGCAAATTTATGAATAGACGCGAATTAAACGGGCACGAATTACACGAATAAAAATGAATTGAATGGGCACGAATTAAATGGACACGAATTACACGAATAAAAACGAATAGACACGAATTAAATGGACACGAATTACGTGGACACTAATAACGCGAATAAAAACGAATTGTCACGAATCGAATGGACACGAATTAAACGAATTAAATGTGCAGTGATGTACATTTATGACTATTTGGGCTGCGGCTTTACAACCAGCACGGGGATATTTACCTTGTGGCGTACGGAATCGACTGTGGTGCCATAAATTAGATCCTTCAACACTTTATGCCCATGCGAGCCCATTACGATAAACTCAATTTTATCGTCAATTACAATTTGCGCAATAGCGCTTGCCGGGCCGCCAAAGCCTATGTGTGCTTTGGCGCGGTAGCCAAGCTTGCTCATCGCCTCTGCATATTTATCCAGGTTGTCCGAATCGCTCTGTGTTTCATGGTCCATCACCTCAGTGCCATAATAGCGGGCGCCGGCGGTTTCCACCACGTGTATTAAAGTGTATTGTGCTTCTTTGCCGCCTTGCATTATGGCATGCCTGATGCAATCGCGATCATTCTTTGAAAAATCAATAGTAATGCCGATATGCTGGTACGAAACAGGTTTTAGCTCGTGAATAGTGGCCGCCAGTCCATGCGGCACCCGGGATGGCTGGTCGCGATGCTTAAACAATATCGGCCTGAAAAATACATAAACCAACAATGCGGCAACGGCAATGATCACAGGGATTACCAGTCCGTATATCCAAATTGCGCCTGAGGGATGTTGCTTTATCCAGGTCCCAACCTGGTCCACCACTAATTTTGCGTTCAAAGCCAGAATCAGGATAGCGCTCAGCCAGGCTAATATCTTGACCTTTAAGCTGATGGCGAATTTCCCCATGCGCTTGCGGTTTGATGTAAAATGAATCAGCGGGATAACCGCAAAGCCCAGCTGCATGCTCAATACAACCTGGCTTAAAATAATGAGCTTTCCCAGTCCGTTTTCACCAAAATAAATAATAGTAAATATAGCAGGAACAATAGCCAGCAGCCTTGTGAGCAGCCGGCGAAGCCAGGGCTCGATACGCAGGTTGATATGCCCTTCCATCACAATTTGCCCGGCCAGTGTGCCGGTAATAGTCGAACTTTGGCCCGAGGCGATTAAAGCTATCGCAAACAAGGTTGGCGCGAGCGAGCCAAAAAGATGCTGAAGCAATTTATAGGCATCCTTTATTTCGGCGACCTGGAAATACCCGTTTTTGAAAAAGGCGCCGGCGGCAAGTATCAGTATGGCGGCGTTAACGACGAAGGCCAGGTTCAACGCGATAACCGTATCGAACAGGTTAAATTTTATGGCCGACTTTATGCCGGTACCGGTACGGGTGATCTGCCGGGTTTGCACCAGGGAGGAGTGGAGGTACAGATTATGCGGCATTACCGTTGCCCCGATAATACCGATGGCTATATACAGCATATTTTGACTCGCTGCGTCTTTCTTAAATAAATTACCCGGAATAAAGCCTTTTCCTATTTCCAAAACATCAGGGCTAACTATAAACATCTCAATCAAAAACGACATGCCCATAATAAATATCATCGACATGATGAATATTTCCAGCTTGCGCATGCCCCGGTTCATCAAAAACAGCATCAAAACGGTGTCGGTAAGCGTAAGCGACACGCCCCAAATGAGGGGAAGGTGGAACAGCAATTGCAAGCCGATGGCCATACCGATAACCTCCGCCAGGTCGCAGGCTATAATTGCAATTTGTGCAAGTATATAAAGGCAGAAATTGACAAACCTGGGGTAGGCGTTTTTCGAGGCCTGGGCCAGGTCGAGGCCGCGTACAATGCCCAGCCTGGCGCTCAACGACTGGAGCAGCAGCGCTATAAGGTTCGATGCGAATAATACCCATATTAACTTGTACCCGAAAGCGCTGCCGCCGGCAATGTCGGTGGCCCAGTTGCCGGGGTCCATATAGCCCACGCTCACCAGGTACGCGGGGCCTATAAAAGCAATTACCCTTCGCCAGCCCAGTTTGTTTTCGGTACTGATCGAACTGTGAACATTACTTAATGAGGTATTATGGCTATCCGGATTATTCATATTGAGATCAGTAAATTATTAGCTACTTCGCGGCTGATTTGTATTTGTTTGCCTTCGGTTTGCAGTATCATGGAATGATCAAACTCGATTATTTCAGATACCGTGATCTTTTTTCCAATTGTCAGCGCTTGTTTTTCGAGGTATTGTAAAAAGGCGGCGGAATGGTCACGGACACCGCATATAACACCGCCCTCTTTAATTGCAATAGTCGAAACAGGTTTAAGGTGATGTGTTTTAAACAGGCCGTTGCAGTCGGGTATCGGGTCGCCATGGGGATCGTATTTTGGGTAGTCCATAAATTTATCCAAACGGTCTATCAGTTCGTTGGATGAAATATGTTCCATTTCTTCGGCCATCTCATGCACTTCATCCCACTTAAAATTGAGCTTTTCAACCAAAAAATATTCCCATAAGCGGTGTTTGCGAATAATATTTACGGCGATTTTTTGGCCCGCATCTGTTAGCGTGACCCCCTGGTACGGTGTATAGTTAATTAATGCTTTATCGGCAAGTTTTTTTAACATATCCGTTACCGACGATGCCTTTGTATTCAGCAAAGCAGCAAGCTGGTTAGTGCTCACGTTTTCGGCATTCATCGAAAGATGATAGATCGACTTTAAATAATTCTCTTCCGCTAATGTATTCATTTGCGACAAATCTAATAATAAATTTAGACTTGTCTAAATTTATTTGTAAAAAATTTATTTCTGTTAAACTACTTTTTGAAGAAATTTTATTTGGTGAATTAAGTAAAATCATATCTTTGCCTGTATCATGGCTACCGAACTAGATAAAATAGACCTCCAGATCCTTAGAATTCTGCAAGAGAATGGACGGATCACAAATCTGCAGCTTTCCAACGAGATAGGCCTCTCGCCTGCACCAACTTTAGAGCGTGTGCGCAAGCTGGAACATGCGGAATACATAAAAAGTTACCATGCCCTGGTCGATGAAGAAAAACTGGGCCTGGGGATAAAAACCTTTATACAGATATCGCTCGATTTTCATCAGAAAGACACCATCCAAAAGTTTTTGGAGGAGATACAAAACATCAAGGAGGTTACCGAGTGCCACCACGTAACCGGGCAATGTGATTTTTTGCTCAAAGTTTATGTACGCGATATCAAATCGTACGAACAGCTCATCATGGAAAAGATAAGCCGCATCAGCGTAGTTAAAACCTTCCAAACGATGATGATCATGTCGACCAGTAAAAAGGAACCGATTGTGCCGTTGGAATACTAGCCCCCCGGCCCCCTAAAGGGGGAGCAGAAAGGTATTTCAATTTAATGGTCAAAAATTCCCCCTTCAGGGGGTAGGGGGCCTAGTGAATTTGCCATTCTATAGGTTTCTTCCCGTCCTTTATTAAAATCTCATTGGTTTTCGAAAACGGTTTCGATCCGAAAAAACCCCTGTCAGCCGAAAATGGGGATGGGTGCGGGGATTTGATGATATGATGTTTGGTTTTGTCGATCAGCTCGGCCTTTGCCTGTGCAAACGCCCCCCAGAGGATAAATACAATACCGTCTTTTTTGTCCGACAGGGTTTTGATCACATGGTCGGTAAACTCCTCCCACCCCTTTTTTTGATGGGAGCCCGGCGTATTTGCACGTACGGTGAGGCTGGCATTCAGCAATAGTACACCTTGTTGGGCCCATTCTGTCAGGTCGCCATGATTGGGTGTGGTAAATCCGGGTATATCGGTCGCCAGTTCCTTGTAGATGTTTTTTAATGATGGCGGGGCCAGTATGCCTTTTTGCACCGAAAAGGACAGGCCGTGTGCCTGGTTTTCGCCGTGATAAGGATCCTGCCCCAGTATCACTACCTTTACTTTATCAAACGGCGTGGTGTTAAACGCATTAAAAATATCGCCGCCTTTGGGATATATTTTATTACCGGCTTCTTTTTCGTCTTTCAAAAACTTCTTCAGGTTAACCATATAAGGTTTACCGAATTCATCCTGCAAAACTTCCAGCCACGACGGCTCCAGGTCTACTGCCATAAATATTTTTTAAGATGTTGATTTAGCGTTCAAATAAACGGATATTTGTAAGCTAATTTATAGATTACAAACAATGGCAAATATAGTAAGGTTAATAATAGCTTGTGTGGTAATGGGCGCCGGTGTAGCGCTTTGTGCCTTTGGCTTTTGGGGCTGGGGGATACTGGTAGTATTTTTAGGCGGACTGGTGCTGCTCACCTTTTTCTTTAATGAAAATATGATACTTGCGCAGTGGTTTCTGCGCCGCGAAAAGACGGATAAGGCCGAAGCCTGGCTTTTAAAGATCACCGATTACGAGCAGCAGTTATATAAAGGCCAGCACGGTTATTACAACCTGTTAATAGGAATGATCGAGTCCAGAAAAGCGCCGTTAAAAGCGGAAAAATATTTCAAAAAGGCGCTTTCCCTGGGAATGAAAATGTCGCATAATACGGCTCTGGCCAAGCTAAGCCTCGCAGGTATTGCAATGGCCAAGCGGAACAAACGCGAAGCGCAAATGTATTTGCAGGAAGCAACCCGGGATGATAAAAATAAACTGCTCGCCGACCAGATAAAGATGATGAAGGGCCAGATGGCGCAGATGGACAAACAACAGGTAGTACGCGGCGGATACCGCCAGTTTTAAAGGAGCACCTGGGGAGACGCAAAACATTGCGTCCCTGAGCTTACCTCTCGCTTTTTTTATGGGCTTATTTTTCGTCAATGGAACCGTAATATTCCGGTTCGGACGAATTGTACGGGTTTAGCCCTGCAACCCGCTCCGGAATATAATAGCTATCGTCAGACGGATTTGCAACCTCCACCATTTTCAGCAGGCTCCTGATAAAGGATAGGTTAAAGTTGCTACGGTTCAACTTTATCAGGTATTCGTTTTCAGTTATCTCGAGGATGGAATTAGTCATAACTTTTTTATAAGTGTTTATTGCAATTATAAACAACATAACTAATAACAAAGTCACGCCTGTTTTAAGTTTTTATTAATAAATTGTTACTAATTCACTGATTTATTGCTAATTATTTTTTTGAAAATTCAGTAGAGACGCCCCGATCAATCGGTATGTCTCTACTCACACAAACCAGTTCATAACAATGTCCTTGCCGGGCATAGTTATTTCCAGCTTTAATTTTTTGCGCATTCCGCCCAAATCATTAAACACTTTATTTGGATTGGCGGCTTTTAATTCTTCAACGGTATTAAAACCCATTTTATTGAGCACAGGCACCCACTCGGCAGGGACGCCGATGTTTATGAAATCATCTGCTGTAACAATTTTTGCCTTTTTCTCGGGGCGCATTTGCGGGAAGAATAGTACCTCCTGTATGGTGCTTTGGTTAGTCAGCAGCATAACCAGCCTGTCGATGCCGATGCCCAGGCCCGATGTTGGCGGCATGCCATATTCCAGGGCGCGTAAAAAGTCGTCATCCATGGCCATGGCTTCATGGTCGCCGCGGCCCGCGAGTATCAATTGTTCCTCCAGGCGTTCGCGCTGGTCAATGGGGTCGTTAAGTTCCGAGTAGGCATTCGCTATTTCCTTACCATTTACAAATAGCTCAAAACGCTCAACCAAACCCTCTTTTGTACGATGCTTTTTGGCAAGCGGGGTCATTTCGATAGGATAATCGGTAATATAGGTTGGCTGGATAAGATTGGCCTCAACTTTGGCGCTGAATATTTCGTCTATCAGCCTGCCCTTGGCCATTGTGTCATCCGTTTCAATATCCAGGTCTTTGCAAGTTTGGCGCAAAGCAGCTTCATCCATGCCCGAAACATCAATATTTGTGTATTTCAGGATGGAGTCATACATCGAAAGCTTTTCGTAAGGCCCAGCAAAATTTATCTCGTTTGCGCCAACCTGTACAACAGGGATACCATGCACCACCCGGGCCACAATCTCCAGGCATTCTTCCACCATCGCCATCATCCAGTTATAATCCTTATAGGCCACGTAGATCTCCATACTGGTAAACTCGGGGTTGTGGGTGCGGTCCATCCCTTCGTTGCGGAACATTTTACCGAATTCATAAACCCCGTCAAAACCGGCCACTATCAGGCGCTTCAGGTACAGCTCGTTCGCTATGCGCAAATAGAGCGGCATATCCAGCGTATTGTGGTGCGTTACAAATGGGCGCGCGGCCGCGCCGCCGTGTACAGGCTGCAATATGGGTGTTTCCACTTCCATCCAGCCCTGCTTGTTAAAGTATTCGCGCATGCTGCTGATCACTTTGGAGCGGCTGATGAAAATTTGCTTGTACGCTGGGTTAACGGTCAGGTCGACGTAACGCTGGCGGTAGCGCAGTTCGGGATCGGTGAAAGCATCATGTATATTGCCTTCTTCATCGCGCTTAACAACGGGCAGCGGCTTCAACGATTTTGAAAGCAATACCAATTCCTTTACATGTACCGAAATTTCACCTGTTTGGGTTAAAAAAACAAAGCCTTTAACGCCGATATAATCGCCAATATCCAGCAGTTTTTTGAATACAGTATTATATAGAGTTTTATCCTCATCCGGACAAATATCATCCCGTTTCAGGTAGATCTGTATGCGGCCGGTTGAATCCTGCAGCTCGGCAAACGAAGCGCTGCCCATAATGCGGCGGCCCATGATGCGGCCGGCCATGGTTACATGTTTATAATGATCGGGAAAGCGGGGGAAGTTGTCGGCAATATCCTGCGCCCAGGCATTTACCTTGTATTCCTCGGCAGGATACGGGTTTATACCTAATGCGCGCAGTTGTTGCAGTGATTCGCGGCGTAAAATTTCCTGTTCGGATAGTGCAATACTCATATTGGCGCAAAAATAGGAAATTTTGTTGAGGGGGAGATAGGGGATGTGAGATTTGAGACGTGAGATATGAGATATGAGATGGGATTAGTCCGAAAGTCGGAAAAGTCCGGAAGACCGGAAGACCGGAAGAAAAGAGTTTGTAAGGAAAGCCTACATTTTAATTACACAGAACGTCATGCAGAACTCGTTTCGGCACCCCATCTGTAAAGTGAACAGCTTGCAAGGGTACGTCATGCGGGCTACCTGTCTTGTGGGGTGCCGAAATAAATTAGGCATGACTTGCGGGGTTTGACTTTGGTTCAATAACTTTACCGCCATGAACTTAAAAGTGATTGCCTTTGATGCCGATGATACCCTTTGGGTAAATGAGCCGTATTTCAGGCAAACGGAGGAGCGGTTTTACAATTTGCTTAGCGAATATTCATCACAGCACACCCTTGAAACTGAGCTGCTGAAAACCGAAATTGAAAACCTCGCGCTATATGGCTATGGCATAAAGGGTTTTATGCTTTCCATGATTGAAACCGCTTTAAGGGTTACCAATAATGCCATAAGTATTGACGTTGTTGAAAAGATAATTGCTTTAGGCAAGCAAATGCTTGATAACCCCATAGAGCTGCTGGATGGGGTAGAGGATGTGCTGCTGGCCCTAAAAGATAAATACCGCCTGGTTGTAGCCACCAAAGGCGACCTGCTGGACCAGGAACGAAAACTCAAAAAATCAGGGATCAGCCATTATTTTCATCATATCGAGATCATGTCTGAAAAAGACGATGCTAACTATCTTAAGCTCATTAAACACCTGGATATGCAGCCTGATGAATTGCTGATGGTCGGCAACTCCCTTAAAAGCGACATATTGCCGGTATTAAACGTTGGCGGCTACGGCGTGCATGTGCCTTACCATATTACCTGGGCGCATGAGCATATTGAGCATAGTATTGACAATGAAAGGTTTAAAAGCGTGGAGGGGATAAGGGATATTTTGGGGTTTTTGTGAAATAGTCCGAAAGTCAGTAAAGTCCGGAAGTCTGAAAGAAGCTGCAACGAGTTTAGATTTGACAATTCCTATGAAATTTGTCAAATCTTTGAGTTTAAGTCATTTCCAAGTATCTTCAAGGGCGATCTTTGTGCCTTTTCCTGCTTCCATATCTTTTCTGCCCTGATTTATTTTTTCAGCAAGATAAGAATTTGCCATTATGCGCTCCGTCCCATCCTGAAATTGGCTTGCATCGTCAATCTCATACTCTAATTTAAGCGCATCCAAAACAGCGGTGATTGCTTTTTCTGATAAGGTGTCTTTCAATATTCACTGTCAATGTTTTCATTTAATAACTACCGTTTATAGATTTAGTTTTTAATTAAAAACCTTGAGGTTTAATCTTCAAATCTTCAAATTAACCAATTTTCAAATCAATCCGCCTCCGCTTCCATCAAATACATCTCATCAATCGCTACTGCGTATTTCTTTTCGATCACTTTGCGCTTAGCCTTCATGGTCGGCGTAATTTCGCCATCTTCAATGCTAAATGGTTTACGTTTTACTTTAAAGTTTTTTATGCGCTCAAATTTGGCCAGTTCGGCAGATAGTTTTTTTATATCCTGGCCAATCCAGTCAACAATTTCTTTGTTCTCAATAAATTGGTCTGGCTGTTCAAAAAACTCGTTGGTCAGGTTAAAGGCTTCCTGCAGGGTGTCTTTTGCGGGTACGATGATGGCGGTAATGTATTCGCGTTTATCGCCTACTAAAAATACCTGTTCAATTTTTGGGCTTTTCAGGTAAGTGTTTTCAACCGGGGTGGGGTATATGTTTTTGCCGTAGGCGTTTACCAGCATGTTTTTAAGGCGATCGGTAATTTGCAGGTTGCCGCGATAGTAGCGGCCAATATCGCCGGTATGGAACCAGTTATCCGCGTCGATAACGGCGGCGGTTTCTTCGGGTTTGTTCCAGTAGCCCTTCATTACGCAGTGGCCGCGCACGATGATCTCGCCTTCTTCCGATTGGAAATCTTCTTTAAAAGTATCATGTGTTTGTATGGTGTAGATTTGTTTGGTATCCACATTTTGTATCGCCACCTCGATGCCCGGTATAATGCGGCCGACCGTGCCGTAAATAATGCGGTGGTCTTCGGTCACCGCCATTACCGGCGAGGTTTCCGTCAGACCAAAACCTTCCAATATTTTTATACCCAGGTCGCCAAAAAACTCACCGATGTTTTTGGGCAAGGCGCCGCCGCCGGAAAGCATCACTTTCAGCCGGCCGCCGGTACGTTCTTTTATCTTGCTAAAAACCAATTTCTCGGCAAGCTTATGCTGCTGGCTTAGGATAAGCCCCGGTTTTTTACCAGCCTCTTTTGCCAGGCGTACTTCGCGCCCAATTTTAAGCGCCCAGAGGAATATTTTCGTTTTCAGGCCCCCGGCAGATGTGCCGTTTTTCATGGCCCTGTCGTGGATACGCTCCAAAAGGCGGGGTACGCAGTTCATTACGGTCGGCCTTACCTCGGCCATGTTTTTGGCAAGCAGGTCGAGGCTTTGGGCAAAGGCAATGCGGCTGCCCATGTACAAACAAATATGGTAAGTAGCCGTGCGCTCAAACACATGCGATAGCGGCAGGAAGGATAAAAATAGGTCAGTTTGCTCAATAATAGGCAGCTGTATCAGGCTGACACGTACGTTTTCAACAAGATTGTGGTGGGTAAGCATCACCCCCTTTGGCGTACCCGTTGTGCCGGAAGTGTAAATAAGACATGAAAGATCGGACGGCAAAATGGCTTCGCGCGCTATGCCAATGGCCCGGCTATGCTGCTCAACAAACCTACGGCCCTCTTCTATCACATTTTTTAAGCAGGTTATTCCGGGGTAAAGCTTGGTTTTTGATTCGTACTTTTCAAAATCATCAAAAGCAAGGATGATCCGTATCAAAGCAGGACAATTATTGGCGACCTTATAAACCTTGCGCAATAAAAAAGGGGTACCCACCAATATCGTGCGCGCCTGCGAATCATTCAAAATGTATTCGATCTCCGCTTCAGAAAGGGTAGGGTAGATAGAAGTATTCACAGCGCCTATCTGCTGCAGCGCCTGGTCGTAGTAAATATAATCAGGACAATTTTCAATGATCAGGGCTAAACGGTCGCCTTTTTTTATGCCAATTTCCAGGAACCAGGCCGAAATGGCATCGATCTTTTCCAATGCCTGGCGATAACTGATGTCAACCCAGGCATCGCCCACTTTGTGGCTCATAAAAGTTTGGGTATCCGGGTGGATGTTTGCTACAATATTGCGGATAAGACTGGGAACGGTTGATTTGTCGGCTGCCGTGTTCATTATTTGTTTTTTGGTGATCAGAGATTAGAGATAAGTTAAACATACCGCCATCAATAATATCTGATAAAAGTTTCGGGGTTTATATAGCTAACAAATCTAATTTATTTTTTATTTAAAGATTACAACGACTCTCACAAAAAAGCCCGGCTTTAAATGAAAACCAGGCTCTTTTGTATTTTACAAATTAATTATTTGGTCAGCACGGCGTCAATACCAATGGCCACGCCGTTGGTACCTAACATGTCAAATCTGATTACCTGCGCTTTGTCGCCCTGGGCATCGGTAAGCTCCAGGTGTTTTTTATCATTTACGGCTAACGTAAGCTTCTGGCCATCGAGGGTCGTTAAAGTGGCGGTTCCGGTCGCGAGGGCTTTTATTAGGCCTGCTTTGTCATAGGTACCGCTAACAACATGCCCTTTTAAAACAGTAGCCAATGTAGCGGGATCTTTCATTAAAGCATCAAGTTTATCCGACGATAAATTACTAAATGCTGTATTACTTGGCACAAAAATGGTGTAGGGCCCCGCTCCTTTTAATGTGGATTCGAGATTGGCCGCCCTGATTGCTATTGCCGATGCGTCATAATCAGGATTACCAGACAGCGTAGCTACGAGATCGCCGCTAGGGGTGCTGGCTGTGGTTGTCGCCTGGGCAAACAAATTGTTAGATAAAAGACAAATAGCAAATGCTGCTGCTACTGTAAAAACTGCTTTTTTCATCATTGATTATTCCGTTAAAGTTTATAAAATATACATTTAGAGTAACGCGATATTTGGCACACGCATATTTACCAATAAAAATAATTTTTTGAAATTTTTTTGCCCCCAAATGGCGCAAATACAGCTTAAACGCAATAAAATTGTTACAATTAGCGGTTAGAGGCTGGAGATTGGCGGTTAGAGGTTGGAGATTAGAGGTTAGAGATTAGTCCGGAAGTCAGTAAAGTCAGGAAGTCCGAAAGAAGCTCCGGCTGGTGTTCGGTAAAAATAACTTAAATCTAAACGGGCTTCCGGCCAATCTTTAATTAACTAATCTATATCTATCGGGGTTTGTGATCTTTTATTTAAATACACCTACCTGGTTCTGAATATGGGTAAACTTTATTCGAGTAAGAGTTTTTAATCTTTATTTTAAAAGATCAACTAGAATTTTTGAAACTTTCGCCGTGATGGTTGCTTTCAATGTTCCGTTTCTTCTTATTATAATGTTTTTATCGGCCGTAAAGATCCGGGTTGGGCGAATGTTGGAGATTATGGGTAGTGAACCTACTATGAAGTCGGAAGAAGTAATTTCAATTGCATAAATATCCTTGCTAAATTGACTTGTAATCTGGCAAAGGATAATATCATCACCAGGCAAGTCAGCCAAAACCAAAGCAGGTCTTCTCTTATTGCCAGAAAGATCAGAAAATGGGAAGGGGGACAATAACAATATCGCCCTTTACAAACCCTGCCATGCCAAGTCTTCTTCAGGTGTAAGCCAGTCTTTTGCCAAAACTTTCTCACTCGCTAAATGCGTAAGTGGTTTATCAACAATTTCACTTGCCTCGTCAACAGTAAAAGCGATTACTTCAACTTGTTTACCCACAAACTCTTTGGGCAATTTAATTGATATGTTTTGATTTTCCGGCTTAACTATCGTCCTTATCATAATTCAAATATACAAATAGTAAAACTTAATTTTTTATTTAGTTAGCTGCAGCTCATAACGATTTTTCATCTCACGCTAAAGTCAACTACCGTAAACTCACTGTCCCTGCGCCAGGGTATAACCAATTTTATCGCCAAATTTCATCAGGAATTCTACGGAGCACACTTTGGCAAGCTCCGAAAAATCAGCGGCTATGTGCAGCAGTTCTTTTTGGGTGACGTTTTTTCCGGGTTTCTTTTCAAAACGAACGCGGTATTCGTTTACGAGTTCGGTATAGATAGAACCGGTAGGCCACACCTGGGTGCCCCGGTTGGAGATCATTACCAGGTTAAAGTTTTTGGTAAGCACTTTTTTAGCCAGTTCGGCCAGTTCGGCGGGCTGCAGGTCGCTTGCTTCAACAAATATATCCACACCAACCATTTCTTCCTTTATACCCCTGGTTACTGTCAGCTTATTTTTTGCGGGCAGGTGATGTGCATTGGCCTTAGCTTCAATATTAGCTTTGCCAACTACCCCGCCGTATGATGGCACTTTGCCCAAATTCGCTATAATGGCATCAGCAAAACCGCTGGTTGTGGCAGCAGGGATTGATTTATTCCCAAAATCACCCGTATGGATACCCCGTTCAAGCGTGTACAGCAAGGCGTTTTCAATAGACGCGGCATTTTCGGTATAACCCATATACCTAAGCATCAGTATGCCCGAAAGCAGCAACGCCGTAGGATTGGCGATACCCTTGCCTGCAATATCGGGCGCTGTGCCGTGCACTGCTTCGAAAATGGAAATGTTGTCACCAATATTAGCCGATGGCGCAAAACCCAGGCCGCCAACTAAGCCGGCACAAAGATCGGATACAATATCGCCCTGCAGGTTGGTTAGCACGATTGCTTCAAATTTTTCGGGATGAGTAACCAGTTTCATGCACAGGTCGTCAACAATAATATCCGAAGACTTTATGTCAGGATATTCTTTGGCGATTTCCTGGAAAGTTTCCAAAAATAGCCCGTCGGTCAGCTTCATGATATTGGCTTTATGACCGCAGGTAAGTTTGGTATAACCCTTGCGGCGGGCCATCTCGAACGCATAGCGTATCACTTGTGCCGAACCGGGGCGGGTAATGATCCGGCGGCCGACTGCCACGTCATAAGTTAAAAGATGCTCGATACCACCATAAGTATCTTCAATGTTTTCGCGGATGATGGTCAGATTGATAGGTATGCCGGCTTTGGAAAACACTGTTTCCACGCCATTTAGCGTCCTGAAATCGCGCTGGTTGGCATAGGTGTTCCAAACTTTGCGGGCGGTTACGTTAATGCTTTTTACGCCCTTGCCTTTCGGTGTTTCCATGGGGCCTTTAAAAAGTATGCCCAATTCTTCAATGGTCGCCTTTGCAGCGGCTGTCATGCCTGTTGAATGGCCGGCGTCGAAATAGGACTTTCCCATTTCGACAAATTCATAGTCAAGCTGCACATCATTGGTGGCAAAAATGCGTAGTACCGCTCCCATTATTTCCGGGCCTATGCCATCGCCCTTTGCTACAGCTATTTTGGTCTTCATCATAAATGTAAATAGGCCGCAAATATAGCTATTTGTGGGAATGTTCAGATGTGCAGATGTGCAGATGCGTGGATGCCGACTGGAAATGAATTTCTGTGGATGTGTGGATGTGTGGATGTGAATTTACCGGATAAAAAACAGATTACTCGTCAATAATTTGCACATTTGCACATCTGCATATTTGCACATCATTCGGCACATTTGCACATCTTAATGAAAGCTTTTTACGGAGATCTCAGACTCGGAATTTTGGGCGGCGGCCAGTTGGGCCGGATGCTGATACAGCAGGCAATCAATTATAATGTTACGGTGAAGGTGCTCGACCCCGACCGCGAAGCGCCCTGCCGTAAGTTATGCGATGAATTTGTGGTGGGCTCGCTGGGCGACTATGAAACCGTTTACAACTTTGGCAAGAAGGTCGATATGGTTACCATTGAAATTGAAAAGGTAAACGTTGACGCCCTTGAGCAGTTGGAAAAAGAGGGGGTGCTGGTTTATCCGCAGCCGCGCATTATCCGGTTGATACAGGATAAGGGCCTGCAAAAACAATTTTTTAAAGAAAATAATATTCCTACAGCCGAATTCCAGGTCATTTCCTCAGCCGAACAGTTAAGGCAAAGCCATATACCGTTTCCGTATATACAAAAGCTAAGGCGCGATGGCTATGATGGCCGCGGGGTGTATAAAGTTATCGATGAGACTTACCTCGATAATGCGTTTACGGCGCCCAGCCTTATTGAACGCTGGATTGATTTTGAGAAAGAGATCGGCGTTATTGTGGCCCGCAACGAAAACGGCGAAATAAAAACGTTCCCAGTAGTTGAAATGGAATTTAACCCGCAGGCCAACCTGGTTGAGTTTCTGATCTCGCCGTCAACGCTTCCCTTTGAAATACAGCAGGATGCCGCTTATATCGCTTCTAAAATTGCAGAAGATCTTAATATCGTAGGGCTACTGGCCGTTGAAATGTTTTTAGATAAGCATGGCAAGATATTGGTAAACGAGCTGGCGCCGCGTCCGCATAACAGCGGACACCAAACTATCGAGGGTAACGTAGTTTCGCAGTTTGAACAGCATTTAAGGGCCATATTTAACCAGCCTTTGGGCGACACCGCCTGCCTTAATAATGCCATAATGGTAAATGTATTAGGCGAAGCGGGATACGAAGGCCCGGCGGTTTACCAGGGCATCGAAAAAGTATTAAAATGCCCCGGAGTTTACGTACATTTATATGGCAAGGCATTAACAAAACCTTTCCGAAAAATGGGGCATGTAACCATTGTGGATACCGACCGGGAAAAAGCAATTGAAAAGGCGAGGTATGTGCAGCAGACGCTGAAGGTGGTGAGTTAGTTTATTGGTTCATAGTTCATAGCTTATTGTTCATGGCCTTAAAACTACCTTTATTGTCGTGCTAAAAATAGCTGATTTTTCAGCTGGAAAAATTTTGTTATAAATTCGCTGCTATGAACCATGAACCATCAACTATGAACTCACCGAAAATAGGCATCATCATGGGCAGCAAGTCCGACCTGAATATAATGCAGGACGCTGCCGATGTTTTAAAAGAATTGGGCGTACCCTACGAAATTACAGTGGTATCGGCCCATCGCACACCCGACCGCATGTTTAAATACGCGCGCGAAGCTGCAGACCGCGGCCTAAAAGTGATCATAGCCGGCGCAGGCGGCGCGGCTCATTTGCCCGGCATGGTGGCCTCGTTAACCCATTTACCTGTTATTGGCGTACCCGTAAAATCAAGCAATTCCATCGACGGCTGGGACTCCATCCTCTCGATACTGCAAATGCCAAACGGAATACCGGTAGCAACCGTGGCCTTAAATGCTGCAAAAAACGCAGGCATACTCGCCGCGCAGATATTATCAACAGCCGATGAGCAAATCACCAAAAATCTTATTGCGTACAAAGAAAACCTGAAGAAAAAGGTAGAAGAATCTGCAAGCGAGATGGAGAAGGAGTAGCGGTTGGGGGTTGGAGATTAGAGGTTAGAAGAAGTCAGACGTCTGAAGTCGGAAGTCAGAAAAGCCTTGGGAGGAACCGCAAAGTAAAAATTATATGGTAGTGCTTAATGAATTTTGAGCTAAACCAACCTCTAATCTCCAATCACTAACCTCCAACCTCCAACTCAATTAAGTTCCGGGTTCTCGGGGAAATTAGCAATATGCGCATAGCGCTGTCCCAGGCCGATAACGACTTCGCGCCACAGGTTGTCTTCGCTGTTGCCGAAAATAATGTTCTTGTTTAGCTTGTCGGCCACAATCCAACTGTCTTCTTTTATCTCTTCGTCGAGTTGCCTCGCCGTCCACCCCGAATACCCGGTAAAGAATTTGATCTCGCTGTTATCCAGCTGGTAGTGTGTAATTAAGTCCTTTACTTCTTCAAAGTCGCCGCCCCAGTATATGCCGCCGCCAATTTCAATGCCGCTGTTAATTTTTTCGGGGCAGCAATGGATAAAATGCAGGGTGTTATTTTCAACCGGGCCGCCAAAAAATACAGGCATTTCTGAATACGAAACTTCGGGTAATATATCGCCGAGCAGGTATTCATCAGGCTGGTTTAGAATAAAGCCCATGGCCCCGGCATCCGAGTATTCAGTCAATAAAATAACCGATCTTTTAAAATTCGGGTCCATCATAAAAGGCTCCGAGATCAATAAGCGCCCGGCCGCCGCCGGAATAGAACTGAGCATAAGGGTTTAAATTTTTCGTTAATATAACAAGTTTTTCAAAAATATATTGCGTTTCCTGAATTTGAAACACATTAATTGATATACGGTTTAATTAATTTGTAAGTTTGCTGCGATGAGCCAGGAACATATAGAAAATTTAAGAGTAGATTATACGGTAGCTTCACTTTCAGAAAGCAATACCAAAGCCGACCCGATAAAGCAATTTGAACTATGGTTTAACGAGGCCCAGGAAGCAAAAGTGCCCGAAATAAATGCCATGACCTTATCTACCGCAACCCAGGATGGGAGGCCGTCGGCAAGGGTTGTTTTGTTAAAGGGTATTTATGAAACAGGCTTTGTTTTTTATACGAATTATTTAAGCCGCAAAGGCAAGGAGATTACCAAAAATCCTGTTGGCGCATTAACTTTTTTTTGGCCCTCGATGGAACGGCAGATACGTATTGAAGGGACGATAGAAAAAGTAAGCAAAGAACAATCCGAAAAATATTTTCATTCGCGGCCTAAAAGCAGCCAGGTGGGCGCGCTCGCCTCGCCGCAAAGCCAGGAAATAGAAAGCCGCGATGTATTGGAAAAGAAATGGAACGACCTTGAAGCCGAATATGAAGGTAAAGAGGTCCCGAAACCCTCTTTTTGGGGAGGGTACATCGTTAAACCGCGGATGATAGAATTCTGGCAGGGGAGGCCCAGCCGTTTGCACGACAGGATCCTGTACAAAAAGATCGATAACAAAAACTGGAAAAAAGTACGCCTGGCGCCATGAGTTTTGAGGAAATTAGATTATTGCTGGCCGAAAAAGTTGGCCCGGACGTGATCATCGGCGAAGAGACAACCGGCCTGCAGCCTGCATTGCTTATTGAACCTGGCCGCATTGCCGATGTTTGCCTCGAGCTGCGCAACAATCCAAACACTTACTTTGATTTTCTCTCCTGCCTTACCGGGGTTGATTATGGCCTTGAAGCTATGCGCTTTGGCGTTGTTTATCACCTGGCCTCAATACCATATCAAACACAGCTAACTTTAAAAGTGAGTGTTGAAAACGACCGCGACCTTAATAACCTGCCATCTTTCCCAAGCATTTCGTCCGTTTACCGGACAGCCGACTGGCACGAGCGTGAGGCCTATGACCTTGTCGGGATTTTTTTTGAAGGCCACCCCGATTTGCGCCGCATTCTTTTGCCTGACGACTGGGAGGGTTTCCCGCTAAGAAAAGATTATAAAACAGCCGAATATTATAAAGGCATAAAGATAGATTAATCGCCCGGCCCCCCGGCCCCCTGAAGGGGGAGTTTTGAGGCCCCCGGCCCCCGGCCCCTGAAGGGGGTAATGTCGCTAACTTAAGGAATTTAATATCGAATAATGAATATCGAACACCGAATGATGAAGTGATATTTCGATATTCTACATTCAATATTCATTATTCGATATTATTTTTGCTCCTCGTATTTTCTATTTAAGTTAGTGCCATTACTAAGGGGGTGCCCCCCAGCCCCCTGAAGGGGGTAATGTCGCTAACTTAAGGAATTTAATATCGAATAATGAATATCGAACACCGAATGATGAAGTGACATTTCGATATTCTACATTCAATATTCATTATTCGATAT